>Ga0306920_100016853_pt1 | contig 10075 bp, 9 predicted proteins | sample flu12Cox44000170_FD_204666 | JGI IMG/M metagenome (GOLD analysis project Ga0306920, IMG submission 204666) | Lab enrichment of tropical soil microbial communities from Luquillo Experimental Forest, Puerto Rico - flux4day.12C.oxic.44.000.170 (v2)... | ecosystem: Environmental > Terrestrial >...
CGCAACAATTGCTCAAGCAAGTAGACGCACTGATCCTGGAGCTGTCTCTATTCCGATACGCTCCCCAGGCCAAGCTCTTTCCGGAAATGTGCGACCTGGCACGGAGCCTTGGTTACCATTACTACGAAGACGTTGGCGGCTGGCGTTCCCCCGTGGACGGCACAACTTTACAGAAAGATGTATTGTTCGTTAGAGACCCCTTATTCACTCAGGGCGGGCACAAACCGGCTGAACGGATTGCCCGCTCCCCCTGCACCGAGGCCAAACCAGTTCCCGAGCCCGCAACCCTGGTTTCCGCGGGGAACGCATGATTAAATTTGCTGAGATAGGCGTTGCGCCTAGCGCATAAGTTATTCTGCTGAAATTTTGACTTGGAAATCTGATTGGGTGCCGCAATTTAACTTGCGTGATTCACTCGACTGCGATCATTCATCCCAAGGCCGAACTGGACTCGTCCGTCCGCGTCGGTCCTTATGCCGTTATCGATGAGGGAGTGCGAATTGGCGCGCAATGCGTTGTCGGTCCTCATACATACCTCACTGGCCTTACCATTATTGGCGAACAAAACCTGTTTTTCGCCGGATCCGTGATTGGAGAAGCGCCTCAGGATCTAAAGTATCGGGGGGAACCAACCGGCCTGAAAATCGGCGACCGCAATAGGTTCCGCGAGCACGTAACCGTTAATCGTTCGTGCAACCCAAGCGAGGCGACTACGGTCGGTTCAGACAATCTTTTCATGGGAAACGTGCACATCGCCCATGACTGCATTGTTGGGAACCATGTCATAATGGCGAATGGATCCATGCTGGGTGGTCACGTTGTGATAGGGGATCGCGCCATCATTTCGGGTAATTGCCTCGTACACCAATTTGTGCGAATGGGCACCCTGGCCATGATGCAAGGGGGTTCCGCGATCAGCCAGGATCTACCACACTATACGGTGGCACGAGACACCAACAGGCTGTGCGGACTAAACGTTATCGGCTTGCGGCGAGCTGGTTTTTCGGATGCCGAACGATTGGAAATCAAACGCCTTTATCACGTTTTGTTCCGCTCCTCATCTCCATTGCGCGATGCCCTGGCTGAGGCACGCAAAACCTTCACTAGCCCGCCAGCGGTCGCGATGATGGATTTTATCGCCGCGAGCAAGCGCGGCATCTGCGCCCGAGGCCGGGCCTCGGAAGATGCCGTAGATGAGTAGTTAAGTCTTCCTCGTTCTCACCCTCTCCCTCGATTTGTAATCAAGAATTCGACGACGAGTTGATGTGGAAATGGAAGATTTAATTACCTGATTTCCCATGGCGATGGCCATGCCCAAGTCAGCCCTTAGCCATCAACCGCCCCAGCAGCAGCGCCATCTCGACCGCTTGTTCATAGTTGAGACGGGGGTCCAACTGGGTGCGGTAATCGCGGCTCAGGTCAGCCTCGGTGACTCCACTTGCGCCTCCGATGCACTCGGTCACGTTGTCTCCGGTCAACTCGAAGTGGACTCCGCCAAGATGGGCGCCGCAGTCCTTCAGGATCTGAAAAGACTGTTCGAGCTCATGGAGAATTTTTTCGAAGCGCCTCGTCTTCACTCCCGATGCGGTGGTTTCCGTATTCCCATGCATCGGATCGGAGCACCACAAGATTTGCTTTCCTTCACGACGAATGGCCTTGGCCATTGGCGGAAGACACCGCGCAACTTCAGACGCCCCGAACCGGAAGATAAACGTCAGCCGTCCCGGTTCGTTCTCCGGGTTGAGCACATCGGCGAGGGCCAGTGCATCTTCGGGAGTAACTTTGGGACCGATTTTGACGCCAATCGGATTGGCTATCCCGCGAAAGAATTCAACGTGCGCTCCATCCAGTGCCCGGGTGCGATCTCCAATCCATGGGAAATGTGTGGATAAATTGTACCACCCGGTGCGACGCGGCACCTGTCGGGTTTGCGCCTGTTCGTAATGGAGGTGAAGCCCCTCGTGACTGGTAAAAAAGTCGACCCGGTTTATGTCAGCCAGCACACAACCGGTGAGCGTTTCCATAAACCGCAGCGAATCGCCAATACTTTGAACCATTCGCGTGTAATCGGCTGCGTGAGGTGACTTAGCCACGAACCCCAGGTCCCAGTACTCCGGGTGATGGAGGTCGGCAAACCCGCCCTCGATCAGCGCCCGAATGAAGTTAATAGTGAGACCTGAGCGTTCATAAGCCCTGAGCAGCAAGTCCGGATCAGCAATCCGATCCTCAGCGGTAAAACCGGCGCGGTTGATCATGTCTCCCCGATAGGCAGGCAGGGTAACAGCGCCACGGGTTTCGGTATCACTGGTTCGTGGTTTTGCATATTGACCCGCAAACCGGCCGATCCGGATTACCCTCTTTTTCCCGCCTTGAACCAGGACGAGGCTCATCTGCAGCAGGATCTTCAGCTTGCTGGCAATCGCAGATGATTCGCAGTCAGCAAAGTCTTCCGAACAATCTCCTCCTTGCAGAAGGAACCGCTCGCCGCGCGTTGCGGCCGCGAGCTGTTGTTTGAGGTTTTCAATTTCCCAACTCGTCACCAGTGGGGGCAGTTTTGCTAGCTGGAATAAAACTCGCTGCAATTTTGCCGGATCAGGGTAGACCGGCTGTTGGGCCACCGGCCGAGCTTGCCATGAATCCGGACTCCAGGGCTTGGTTAGGGAGGGAATTTCCGTTTTTAGCTGCATTTTTGACGCGCCAGCCTTGCGCATTTCGAGCCGGAAGTAAAGGCCACGCTGGTCTGGTGGCTCTTCCTGCTGCTCAACCTCGATTCGGCAATTTAAGGCTGAGTAAGTCGTACCAGAGGACGAGATCGAGGACAGGGATGATTGAACTAGTTCGCGAGCCTTTGCCGCCTTTTCCAGAAGAAATAGACCGGGACACCCGTCAGTACGATGATCAGGCCAGGCCACGAAGTATTGGTTCGGTAAAGCAGCAGAACAATCATGATCGTGCCGGCCGCTAGAATGTATAGTGCAGGAATGATGGGATAACCGAACGCGCGATATGGACGCTCAGCATCCGGCTGTTTGCGCCGAAGAAGAAACAGGCCCGCGATCGTCAGGACGTAGAAAATCAGCACTGCGAAAATGACGTAATCCAACAGGTCGCTGTAAAGGTTGCCGTATTGCTCTTGATGAGTGATCGGATCAAGTTTCGGGGCGCCAGTGGCATCGAGAGACCGTGTGCGGGGCAAGACCAGCAGGCAGGTCCAAATGCCCTGAAGAATGAGGCCCATGGCGGGCACGCTTCGTTTATTGAGCTTGCCCGTTGCACCAAAAAACAAGCCGTCGCGCGCCATAGCGTAGTAGACCCTCGCACCAGACAGGATTAAGCCGTTGTCACACCCAAAGGTGGAAATCATAATGGCAATCGCCATGACAATCGGACCGGCTCCATGGAACACAGTTGCGATGGCGGCAGTAGCGACCCGATCGTCAGGAGCATGTTGGATTTGATCCAAGGGCAGCATGAACAGGTAAGCGACGTTTGCCAGGATGTAGAGGACCGTCACTAGTCCGGTTCCTGCGGCCAGGGCCAAGGGTAAATTGCGGCGCGGATTCCTCACTTCTCCGGCAATGAAAGTGATATTATTCCAGGCATCGGACGAAAAGAGCGAGCCGACCTGGGCAACACAAAAGGCAACTAACAACCCCAGAGCGCCATCCGTGGCCAGCACGGTCGGAATCGAGGAAAGATAGGGCTGGACCGGGGAGACGCCGTGGGGTGTCCACAGATCCGAAAAATTCGATCTGATTGCATCGGCATTCCGACCAAGGAAAAACCCGATTAAGATTAGCAAAGCGAGGGAAAGGGTCTTTGCCGAGGTGAATACGTTCTGAATGATTTTGCCAATCTGGAGCCCTCGCGTGTTGACGACTGTCAGCAAAACGATAACAACAAGGGCAACGAGCTGCTGCAGGGAAAGGCTGATGGCGTAGTTAGCGGAGAGATTGATTGGTGGAATAATCCATGCCGAAGGTGAAATGGCGGGCACCAGCACGCCTAAATAACGCGAGAATGCTACTGCCACTGCGGCGATGGTTCCCGTTTGAATAACGAGAAACAAAGTCCATCCATACAAAAAACCCCACAACGGGCTGTAGGCTTCGCGCAAATAAATGTATTGCCCCCCGGCACGTGGCATCATTGCGGCGAGTTCTCCGTAGCTGAGGGCGGCGCTGACAGTGAGCGCGCCCGTCACCAGCCACACGAGCAGCAACCAGCCCGTCGACCCTACCTGCCGCCCGATATCGGCTGACACAATGAAGACACCCGACCCGATCATCGATCCTGCGACAAGCATCGTTGAGTCCAGCAGGCCAAGACCTTGAACGAACTTTACCTCCGCTGGAGCGGACTGAGTTTGAGTGGCTGACATTGCGCAAGCTTACGGAGTCAATCGGGAAAAACCAAGGGAATCACTTGCCTGCCAAACCTACGATAAAAGCGAAAATCGCTGTCAGTCGTGATAAGCTGGCAGTCGCGATGTTGTTCAGAGAGGCGCACCAGGCAGGCGTCCGCCAAATCCATAGGAACACGCGAATATCTCTGCATGAGCACGGCGACCCCTTCGAAATCGGATTCCAGTTGGTAACTGATTCGAATTATGCCACGGCGCAGGAAAGCCCAGAGTGCGTCGAGTTGACCGCCCCGACGGCTTATCAAATAGGCAGCCTCAGCGAGTACGGGCTCGCAGCTCAGCAGCGGCCCGCCAAATGAGCCAAACTGGGTTACTGCCCAATCGTGGTGAACATCGGTCTTGGAAAGATAGGCGAAGAGCGGACCGGTATCGAGCAGGATTACGCTCATTCACCGAAGCCTTTGAGGTATTTGCGGGTTTTGGTGGAAACATCACTGGGTGCATTTTTGATAACCCCGCAAACGTCTTGCATGCGGTCGTGAACGCTCGCCGCTCGACGGCCATTTCTTTGTTGTGCAAGCGCATCACGAACCACCTCGGACTTCGTTTTGCCGAGACGTTTGGCTTCATTTGCCAGCCACCCATCCAGTGCCCGATCAACCCTTAGCGTAAGTGTTTTCACCATTCGGATTGTAACACATATCTGACACAAATGCAATACCGACCGGTTTCTCTCATCAGCTCCTCGGTTCTTGCCGCAAGCGGCTGTTCTTTGCGCTATACAGAAAATAAATCACCAGTCCTGCGGCCATCCAAAGGAAAAAACGGATCCAGGTCACCTTCGGTAATTCGCACATGAGATAGGCGCAAGTGGCGATAGCTCCGAGTGGAACTAACGGCACGAATGGAGTGCGAAACGGGCGTGGACGGTTGGGGTCAGTCCGGCGCAAGATAATGATCCCTGCGGCCACGAGTATAAACGCGAACAACGTGCCAATATTGGTCAGCTCCACCAATTCATTAATATTTGCTACCGAAGAAGCGAGCGCGACGACAATGCCCGTAATTATCGTTGTAACGTGGGGTGTGCGAAATTTGGGGTGCACTTTTGACGCCCATGACGGCAATAAGCCATCGCGGCCCATGGCAAAAAAGATGCGAGGCTGGCCGGCCTGGTACGGGATTAAGGCGGAGGTCGTTGCTATGACGGCACCGAGCGCGATGATGCTGGCGGTCCACTTCATGCCCAGTGAAGAAAAAACCGCGGCGAGCGGTTCAGCATTGTCGAGCGTGTTCCATTTAGCCATGCCGGTGAGAACCGCGGCAACCGCGACGTAGAGAATTGTGCAAATGACCAGGCTGGCGATAATTCCAATGGGCATGTCACGTTGCGGATTGCGTGTCTCTTCCGCGGCGGTTGAAACCGCGTCAAACCCGATGTAAGCAAAAAAGATTATTGCAGCGGCGCTGGAGATCCCTTTTAAACCGTTTGGGGCGAATGGAGCCCAGTTCTCGGGACGAACATACGCGGCGCCGATCGCTAGAAAGAAAATAACTATTATCACCTTGCCAATGACCAGGGCGGTATTGAATCGGGCAGTTTCACGAATGCCAATCAGAACGATCCAGGTAACAAGAACGACGATGGCAAACGCGGGTAGATTGAACACAAAGGGAAGCCCAAAAAGACGGGGGGCCTCATTCCAAGCCTGCGCGTCATGAAGAACGCTCGGGTCCAGCTTTGAGATGTCAGTGTGGCTGGTTAGAGCGGCTCCGAGCTGTCCTGCGGCTTGATAGGCAGAACGAAAATCCGTGCCCAGCCATGGCGGCAAATGTATGTGGCAGAATTCCAGCAGGGTTTGAAAATAGGCGGACCAGGAGACCGCAACGGCCGCGTTGCTTATCCCGTACTCAAGAATTAAATCCCAACCAATCAACCACGCGGCCAACTCGCCCAGTGTTGCGTAAGCGTAGGTGTACGCAGAGCCCGAAACCGGAACCATGGCGGCAAATTCCGAGTAACACAAAGCCGCAAAGCCGCACGCCACCGCTACGATGATAAACGAAATGATCAGAGCCGGCCCAGCTCCAATGTGCTCGCCACCCCCAGCTGCAGCGGTTCCCGGAGTGGAAAAAATGCCAGCACCCACAATGGCTCCAACCCCAAGCATCGTAAGCTGCAGCGGCCCTAACGCGCGCCGAAGCTGGTGTTGAGGTTCGGTGGTTTCGCCTACCAGCTTATCCAACGACTTGGTGCGAAAGAACCCGGCGAGTGGCATGGTCAGCGCCTTTTGAGAGCCCGATGGAGAGTTGGCATCCGCAGAGCAAATTTTAACGACATCAGGAGTGCAAGGAAAAAGAGACTGCAGATCGCCAATTTAAATGCGCTAGCTGCGGTAAAGGGGAGGGGACGACCTCATCCCCTCCTGGCATTTTGCGCCCTGAGATGGAGCAGAAAGAAAGGCGTGTGAAGTAATGTGGGCATCGGGAATACCAGGTACGCGTGTTTGAAGATCGGACATTGCTGCGGACTGGAAAGTCCGCTCGCGGAGCCAGGAGGTGAGAGTTTTCATTTTAAACAGTGATTAGGTGCAGATTGGTTCAGATGGATGGTGATTAAGATCCGACCCCGATTCAGGCACGTCTGGGCGGGGCTCGGTCTGCCTTCCGCAATTTTCGGATTTTAGGGGAATCATGAGTGGAAAGGTCAGGTATGGCGCTGATTGGAATTTTAACTTTGATTAAGTTTGATTCACTTTGATTTAACTTTGATTCAGGTTTATTGAACCTTGATTGGCGGGTCAGATGAAGGCCACGCATTGGTCTATTGTCATGCATGCGCATGAGACCTATTACGAGACTGGGCTTTGGATAGCGCAAAACTTGAAGTTTAATTTTGGTGCCTTTAGCTGCCTTTAACTGCCACCCCCTGTGGCAGCTAAAGCGGGTCGGTTTTGGGAGTGTTGGAGTGATGGAGTACTGGGGATTTTGAGTCGGATTTAAACCGGGAACCGGGTGGACCTGTTTAGGAGTGTTGGTCGTTGACCGCGCATGTGCATGATGTCGCAGGGTTGAGACAGCGAGTTCGTAGCCAAGAGACCCATTTTTTTGGTTTTTCATCGAACGAGCGAACGAATTTCGGTGCGCTAATGGTCGAAGTTAGGAAAGGACTCGTTAGAGCGAGCAGAGGCCCTCGCCATCGCGCTTGGGTTTTCCAATTGTTGAGACGGCCCCAATTCCTTAAGCATGCTCCGTCGTTACACTAAGGTCAAGCCGGCTGATGGACCCCAATTGGAAAAGTAGAAAAACTTGGTTCTGACCCGGTTCAGGTCACGGTTATGTCGCACCGTCTGAGGCGGTTCGTTCACGAATTCAATCCTGAAGTGGCGCACGCCCAATTTGAGCATTCGCGCGGCATACTCGGAAAAGGAGTCGCCCATTCACATACTTTCATCGCCTGACCGTCCTGAGGCAGTTGCTGCGGTACGCAGGGGCACCCATGTGAAGGTGTCGGCTGATCCACTCGCGAAAAATCACTTCGTGATGGTCGCCGCAATTCATAGCGCTTGTCCTACCCTAGCCTTCGGCAAAAGCGCTCCCGGGTATTGGACACGCAGTTTTAATGCCATTAAAAAGACTTTTAACAATTAGGCTATACGTCAATTAAATTAATAACATCAGGAAGGAAAGTTTCCAAACCATTCTATTGTGGATCCTCCTACGCTAGCGATTTATCAACGTGCCGCCCTCGACCGACGTCGGTCCTTGGTGTGGGCAAAGACAATAATTGTACCTGAAAAGCCAAGTCCCGGTGAGACCGCGAACGAAACCCTCGCCAGGCTCGCACTTGGTTAAAAAGGGATTCATTCAAAATACTCAGAAGGAACTCTGCAATTATGAAAGCCACCCTACCCAAGTCACAACTACGCCCACTAATCCGAACCGCGGCCGCGGCCTGTCTGTTTGTCCTTTCCTTTCCGGCCTCCGCCCAAACCCCTCCGTCGGCGTACCCTACACAGTCGCGGACCGTGGCGGCTTCTACCGCGTCTGGCAGAGGACAGTGCCAGTCGCCAACAGCCTCTCCGGACAAATCTCTCCGCAGCTCGAGAGTTATACTGAGCTTGGTGACGGAATCTACTATTGGGACAACGGATGGGTCGAATCCCAGGATCTCGTCGAGCTCACCCCGTCCGGCGCCGAAGCAGTCCACGGTCAGATGAAAGCCAGCTTCAATTCCGATATAACGAGTGTAGGCGCAATCACCCTCACTACACCCGCGGGTGAGCTTTTCCAATCTCATCCGCTTGGCCTCTTTTACCTGGCTCGGCATCAAGCAAGGTGGCGCGGAACCTCAGGCGGGAACCCAACCTGCACGGATCAGAACCTCAACCAAGGTTACGGGACGTTTTCCGAGTACGTTCACTTCTGCGCGGATGATTACACTTGGGTGTCGGCTGACAGCAATTTCTTTTATTTTGCTTGGTGCGACCGGACCCGAACGTTCGGGACGCCGCCAAATAGTCGTCCAGATGCCGATGTGAAATTTGCCAAGACCAAGCAATGAAACCTCTGCACGTTCGGCTAAGCACAGGCGGTAGTATGATGCAAATGATATCAGGCTTAAGCAGCAGCGGTCAGAGATTAATCGCGGCTTGTTTCTTGTTATTCGCCACGTCGGGCTCTTTGGCTCAAGGCACCGTTAATTTCTTTAACGATGCAGCCACGCTGGTGAGCGTCGGGGCGCTTGGGCAACAAACCCCCATCTCTGAGCCGCCAAACTCCTACTACTTCGGTTTGCTCATTGCTCCTGCAGGGACTACGAATCCCAGTCAATTCAGTTTCTCGACCGTTTACGCTACTAACCGCGGCGCGGCGTTCCCAGGTCAACTTTTTGGCGGGGTCGGGGTCGCAGTGCCAGGCTGGCCCAAAGGAGTATTAATGACATTCTCTGTCGCTGGATGGTCATCAAGCCTGGGGCATAACTGGAACCAGGGATGGCTTATGGGTGATTTTGGCGCAAGTGGTTACTTTGGTTTGTCGTCTTTTGCGACCGCTACACCTGGCGGCTCTGGCGGTGGTGTACCTCAGGGGAATCTCGACCTCTTTGGACCCGTCACTATCGCATCAGGCTGGAGCCTGGCTCCAGTGCTGGCTATCCCCGAACCCTCGGCAGCGGCTATAATAGCTACAGGAGCGATGGCCCTTATGCTCAAGCATCACCGCAAGAAATCGTAGATGCCGTTGGAAATAAATGCAGGCCAACATCAGCTGGAAACCGATGAAGACGCACGTGAGCTTAGCCACGCTTCCGCTCTTGTTCTGCGTTTCGCTTATGTTAGGTCAAGGGACGGTGGCCCTTCAAAATACTCCCGCAACCCTCGTAAGCGCCGGTGCTGCTGGTCAGGGAGTATCGATTAGCAGCCTACCGGGGTCCTATTTTTTCGGGCTACTTATTGCGCCGCCAGGGAGCCGGGATCCGAGTCTGTTCGCCTTCACCGGCGTTTATTCAACGAACAGCGGTCCTGCGTTCCCTGGACGGTTTATCGGGGCGCCAGGAATCCTCGTGCCTGTCCCTGGTTGGGCTCCTGGCACATTCATGTCGATTCTTGTTGCCGGGTGGTCAGCCAGTCTAGGCCACGATTGGCAGCATCCATGGATGGGCGGTTCCTTTGCTGACGAGGGCTACTTTGGACTCTCAAGTATCGGCCTTGC
>Ga0306920_100016856_pt1 | contig 10074 bp, 11 predicted proteins | sample flu12Cox44000170_FD_204666 | JGI IMG/M metagenome (GOLD analysis project Ga0306920, IMG submission 204666) | Lab enrichment of tropical soil microbial communities from Luquillo Experimental Forest, Puerto Rico - flux4day.12C.oxic.44.000.170 (v2)... | ecosystem: Environmental > Terrestrial >...
TGTTCCCCCGCACCAAGACCAAGATTCCACACAACAAGTTCATCGTCCGGCTCAAGGACAACAAGACGCCGGTGGAGGTGTGGACCGGCTCGACCAACTTCACGCCTTCGGGTTTCCTCGGCCAGACAAATGTCGGCCACCGCGTGCAGGATGCCGACACGGCCCAGCAATATCTCGATTATTGGGAGGTCTTGAAGACCGACCCTGAGCTCGACGACTTGCGCAAGGAGGTGCTGAAGCTGACCCCCGATCCGGCGCTGATCAAGGAGAAATCGATCGTGCGCGTGTTTTCCCCGCGCGCCAACGCCAACCTTCTCGAATGGTATGGCGACCGCATGATCGATGGCGCAAGCTCGGTGATGTTCACCGCCGCGTTCGGGGTCGCCGAGCAACTGGTGCCGGCCATCGCCAAGAAGCGCAATCTTCTGCGCTTCATCCTCATGGAAAAGCCGGCGACCGAGGCGCTGCAGGCGCAATTCAAGCCGGATCGCTTCAACATCATCATGTCCTATGGGGTACCGCTCGGGCAGCTCTACCGATTCAAGAACGGCAAGCCCGTCGCGCGCAAGCCGATTGCGGAATTCGAGCTCGACAAGTGGTTTCTCGAGGAAGAGCACTTCCGCCCGAAGAACGACGGTTTCGTCTTCTTCGTTCACACCAAGTTCCTGCTCATCGATCCGCTGTCGGACGACCCGCTGGTGTGTTCCGGTTCGGCGAACTTCTCCTCGAACTCGCTCTTGCAGAACGACGAGAACATGCTGCTGGTTCGTGGCGATACTCGCGTGGCGGACATTTACATGACGGAGTTCGACCGCATCTTCCGCCACTTCTATTTCCGCGACATCGCCAATGAGCTGCATGACAAAGGCGACGCGGCCAAGGGCGCCTTCCTGGATGAGACCGATGCATGGACCGAGAGCTACTTCCGTCCCAGCGGCCTGAAGTCGCTGCGGCGGCAGATGTTCTTCGCCAGCCCCAAGCCGACCTGGTTCGAGAACGCCCGCGCGCGCGCCGATAAGCCGGCCAGAGCTGACCCGAAGCTGCCGCCGAAGAAGCCGCGAGGCTGAGTTAAAGAAAGCCCCGGACGACCCAAGATAATGAGAAACATAACCGCGGCGATTATCGGCCCCCAATCATCTTCGGGGCGCCATGGGTCGGGCCCCCGACTGTAGTGGCGCGATCCACCTCGGCCTTCAGCGTCTCGTAAGGCAAACGTCTCGGGCTTTGCCGTGTTCCACATGTCCCCGGCTCGGGCCACAACAAAGGCCCCGCTTCCGCTGGGCCAGAGGAAATCCCCGTCGTGAGGACACCTGCCGACGCAAGGAGGCGAAATGCGCGGCAGCGACGCTGACACGCTGACTGGTACGCCAAATTGATACCGTGGGCCCCCGAACAAATTGATGATACTCTGACACATCGATCACGGAGAGCCGTCTTCTGCCGCAAACAAGCGAGGGAAAGGCTGAAATGCTCGACGCAATGAGGCGCGTTTATTGCCAAAAAAATCACAGGTTCACTACGCTAATCATGATTGCGGCACTAGTCCCTGCATTATTGCTGCCAATCGTTACACGCGCTGACGAATGCCCAACAACACCGAATCTACCATCATCAGACGGCTCTCAGCCGGCCAACCTCGGCATTCTCAAGCTCCAGCTGGTCGATTACAAATGCTTCGGTGCGTATGACCGCGACATTGCGAATGTTCTGGCGGACGCGACCGCCTTCCTCGAAGACCGCGCAAACGGGTTTGGCAAGCTAGCACTTGTGTTGGACATCGACGAGACATCGCTTTCCAATTTACCGAATCTGCTGGCCGATGATTTTGGTTTCTTTCGGGGCGGTACCTGCACGCTAGTGCCGGGGGAACCTTGCGGATTTGACCGTTGGATTACAGATCATACAGCTGACCCGATCCTTCCCACACTTAGGCTCTTCAATACAGCTAAGGCGAAGGGGGTAGCGATATTCTTCATCAGTACCCGCCGCGAAGACCAGCGGGATGCGACCGTGAACAATTTAAAAGCTGCCGGGTACGACGGATGGGCGGATCTGGCCTTGAAACAGCCCGACGACAAATCGTCGAGTCAGGAATTCAAGACGGCCCGCCGCAAGGAAATCGAGGATGCGGGTTTTACCATTATCGCCAACGTCGGAGATCAATATAGCGATCTCCGCGGCGGCCACGCCGAGCGCGTATTCAAGGTGCCAAATCCATTCTATTTCATTCCCTGAGCCCTTTCCGGGAAGCGGGCACCTACATCGTTTCCAGTCGATATACATGGCCGACGGGCGCGAAGCTGGGTGACATACTTACCGACAGGCGGCCCACTATTTCGACGGCATCCTCAACGGGGAGAAGCCGGCCGACCTGCCCCTGCAGGCGCCAAAAAAATGAGCAATGCGACGTGCTCTTCATCCGCTATGCACCGCCGCCGATAGGTTAGTAAGTTCTCGTGCGGGAGATTCCGGCATCTTCCCGCAAAGGTCGATCTCGACAATTTTTCCCCGGACGGCAATGTTCGTTTGTAATACTATGTTGGCGGGGTAGGGGCAGCGGGAGTCTACGAAACGGTCAAAGTGTTCAACACCGGCTCTCGGCCAAGACGCGAGGTGGCCTTGATTGCTGAGAATAATCTCAACGTTCGTCTGAGTCGAAAGTATGCGGCGCGCCTTCGGCTCATCGGCGCGGCGCTCGTCATTTTCGCTGCTCTGCCAGCAGCCGCGAAAGATCCTGGCACAGAAGCCTACATGATCCGGATGCTCGCTTGCGAAGGTTCCGACGCCAAGATGGAAATTTACCTCCCGCAATCAGCTGTGTCCGACCGCACGATGATAAAAAATTCCGTCATTGGGTATTACTCACTCGACCTGAGCGAGCAGAATAAGGGCAAGCCGCTCGAACCGGTGCGGATCAGGCTCAGTCCGGACAAAAAAACCGTAATTGTAGAGCAATATACTCGGGGGCTCCCGCCGACGCGCATTCCAGCCGCCGGAGGCACGGTCGATTTTGATAACCGTTTCGGTACGGACGCCAAATGCAGACCATTCGGAGATATCCAGACTGTGCAGTGAGGGGGGTCGCCCGGCGGGAGTCAGCACTGATCGCTCGGGCATGCCGGTAATCGCGCGTGCATCGACCGCAATTAAGTGTGTTCGGATAAGACAGGCACGAATTTCCGCAGGCCTTGGGTCATCCGACCCGACTGATCTGCAGCGCCCCCTTACTGTGCCCGACCAGCAGGCGGAAGGGTGTCACGCGATGTTCGAGCAGGGCATGAAGCACGTCCGATGAGCCCGAGCCGTAGCGGAAGATCGGCGCGCCGCCGCGCCGCCGAGTGCAGCCAGCAATTTCCGCCGTCCGATGGTGACTGTCATACGCCCCTCCCGTGCGAGGTGCGTAAAGGGAAGGATACCACGCCACGAGCGCGCTGTCCCTAACAGCGCCGCACCCGGCGCGCCGCAGCCTAAGCGCCGCCTTCGGCCATTCCCATCACAGGAGTTTCTGAGGCTGTTGGTCGCTGTTCAACCTCGTCCAGCCTTTGTTGCATCTCCTTGAGGTTTAACGTGCCCGCGTCAGGAAACAACTCTTCAAACATGTCGCTTAATTCTTGAAACATGTCCCTCATCCATTGCATACCGACCCATACTCGAAATTGATGAAGCCGGTGGCGTTGCCACCCGGCCGCGCGAGGCTTTGCAAATCAGATCGTCAGTGGATCGAGCAGATCGATCATGTGCGGCTTTTTCTCGTCGACGATTTTCACTTTCTTCTCCAGCCCATCGTGGGCGTCGAAGAAGGCCCGCAGGCTGTTCTCTTGCTTGGACCAATTGGGCCGCACCTTTTGATCGGGTTTTTCCAATTTTTTCTTCTTCTCCTTGTTCTGTTCTTTCTTCCAATCCGCCTCACGTCCCTTGTCGATCTCGTCGATTGGATAAGTCAGATGGATCACGTAATCGTCGTCGCCACGAGCTTTGAGCAGCATTTCCAGCGACTCGCGCTCGGGATTGCCGTGCTCGCCGTTGCCCGAGAAGACGTAGTGCTTGGCGATGATGCGCTCAAAGAACGTCGTCGAGGTTGTTGGCGCTGCCGTGGTGCGGGATTTTGAGCAGTTCGACCTCGATTTTGCCGCGCTTCTCCAACAGTCCTGCGCCCTCGAGCCCTTCCAGAATCTTGTCGCCGCGCCCATCGCCGGTCAGCAGCATCCGCTTGCCCTTCACTTCTGCCAGCAACACCAGGCTTGAAAGGTTCGGCACGGAACTGTCGACGTAGGCAGCGAGCACTTCCGACGGTTTCTTCCCTTCTTCCTTGAGTTTCTTCAACCACTCGAGATGCTTCTTACGGAGCGCGTCGACCTCGGGAAGCATCGGTCCTGCGATCTTGAATGTCAGCCCGTTACCTAAATCGATCGGCTCTGCATTCTCATTGGTGATAATGAGGCCACCGCCGAACTCATCATTGATCGGGACGTCAAGCCTCTCTGCATCGAGTCGAAGTTGTGCGCCCTGCGCGATGCTGGCCAGGACCTTGAGGCTGCTCGAAACCAGCTCTTTCGCTTCTTCAGGATCAACGTCAGCCTCTTCATAGTGCTCTTCGACCTCAACCACTTGATCGTCGGAGAACTCGGCAGCTCCATTCACCGACGCGGGGCCGAACTGACCCGTCACCGCGGTAGTCAGTTCCTTGGTGTTGTGACTGATGATGTTATCGAAACTGTTGTGCCACAGCCCGAGCAGTTGCACGAGCGGCGGCTTCTGCTCATCCGCGGCTTTGCGCAACTCGCGGGTGAGATCGAGAATGCCCTGAATATGATCATCGTCGACGTGGCTCACCATGAGCAGGTCGACCTGCAGCGGCTTGTTGCCCTTGACCCGCTGTTTCCTGATTTCCTCGAGCCGCGGCCTAAGATGCGGACCGTAAACCGCCTTGGGACCTCCATCAATCATGATCAGGCCGGGGTTCTGCTCCGTGCCGTAATGCAGAAGCAGGCAGTCGCCTTTGCGGGCGCGCCGAACGTCCAAGCTGAAGAACATCACCTCCTCCCCGTCAAATGCTCTGGAATGCGCGCAGCACATCGAGCATGCCGTGGCCTTGAAAGCTGCGCTCACGCCCGAGATCGGTCGCGGTGTCGCACAGGATGCGCTTCACCCGCCGCGGCTGGCCGATCAGCTCCGAATACCGGGCCAGCAGCATCGCGGCGGCCCCACCTACGTGCGGCGCCGCCATGCTGGTGCCGTCGAGATCGCCCCAGTCGCCACCTCTATCATATCCCCCGGGAAACGGTGCTCGGATGCGTTCGCCCGGTGCGACCAGGTCAGGCTTCAGGCGACCGTCGCCGGTCGGTCCGCGGCTGGAGAAGAAGCTCACACCGAACGTGTGAGGCCAATTCCGGTGCGTCGCTCCAACGGTGATCACCCCGTCCGCATTGCCGGGATCCGTAATGCTGAACGCCGCGTAGGTCTCGAAGGCGCCTTCGCCTGTTTGGAAGCTCTTGTGGCCATGGTTGCCACCGCCGCGACCACGACCACCCCGCTGTCTACGACCCGCTCGCATTCGATGCAGATCGGTGTACGCCCGCAGGCGAAATTGCGCACATCGTGTGGGATCGACAGGCTGAGATTGGCGCCGTGAATTGTGAAAAAATTGTCGCGTTCGTTCAGATAACGGATGAATTGGAGCGCAGCGATGATGGCGAATTCGGTTTCCTTGAGATCGGGTCTCGATCCTCAGCAGCGGCGGTAATAGGAATTTTGTTCACATGAAAGTCATGGTCGACGCGGGGGATATTTTGCATTCGCGGTTGCGAAAACCGTTTGTGGTGGCGGGCTCTTCCGCAGCTTGTTCAAAGGAAGGACGCGATAGCCATGAGAGAACACGAAAGTCATAGAGCGATATGTCCGGGCACATACCATCGGCAAAACCGATGCTCTCGACCTCGGTGGAATTGTCGTCGTTGAGACCGGCGCTTTCCAGGGCCGGCTTCTTATTTGCCCCGATGATTCCAGCCACGTGCGTGCCGTGATTGGTCGCGGGCGGGCTTTCTGGCTTGATCTCCACGAATCTCTCGATCAACTCCCAATGGAGGGGAGCTCGATTGCGACAGTCCTTCGCCAGGGTCAGAAGGTCGCCATCCGGATTCTCGGATACTTGCAACAGAAAGTCCTTGTCCTTCATCAGGATTTCAAGGTTCTCCTTGCGAGTCTTGTCCTTGCTGTTGCTGAGGCTCACGATTTTGCGGAAGTTCCTGAAATCGAAGCTTCTCTTGACGCGGCTGGCGTCTCCGACGGTGGTGCGAAAAGCCGGATGATTGCCATCGATTCCGGAATCCAGAACCGCCCACCCGATTTCGCTGCAATTGACCTTGAACAGAGTTTTCGCCGCATCCGCCTTCACCGCTGGAACCGACTGCCTGAGCGCCGGCAGCGCGTCGCGATTGAGCGAGACTTGAAAGACCAGAGGCTCAGCCTTCTGTAGCGGGACTTGGACTGAGCCCTTTTCTGTTTTCTTTTTCCATGACTCGTCATCCAGCATTTGATCTGCGATGTGGAGGAGCTTTGCGGCAATGGCGCCGACCTGCTGCTCCGCTCGATCCAGAATGTCCTTTATGAGGTCCTTCGCGGGTTGGTTTTCGTGGAGCGACTGGGTCTGGCTGCCAGCCCAAAGGATCAGGCCAGCGAGCGCGGCGAACCGATCAAGCGGAACTAGATCTGATGCGCGCCGCGGCGTCGGCGCCTGGGCATTCCAATCCTTCGCCGCATGAATCATTTTCGTCAGCAATTGGGTCAGATCGACAGCCGGTTGTCGGCCGCCATATCGTCGCGTCACCTCGTGCCGGAACTCCGGTTCGTGCGCTGGTTGCTGCGCGCGTGCCTTTCCCTCCGCTTTACGCTCCGACACTTTCGGCAACGGGTCTTTAGTCCACTTGCCGATCCACCACCTCGTCTTGGGCACGACGACCCTCAAGACCTCCTCGAAGGTGAGGCGCGCGGCTATGAGCCCCTGCAGATAGGCGATATCGGCAGGGTCATCGGCTTTGTCTTGCGCAAGCGCATTATCAATCGCATCAGCAACCGCGCCGGCATGCTTGGTCATGGAGGGCGAAATCAACAGGTCGAGGCGCGCGGCCGGCTCTTTGGCGAACTTGATCCACACGTCGCCCAGAATGGGAGAATCTTGCAATTGGCGCCGGTCGTCCACCGGACCAAGCAGAATGAACTCGACCAGCGGGCTCAGAATCGAAAGTGCCATCACTCTACCCCCACTGCTGCCGCTGCTGCTGCCGGCTACTTTCCGGATCGAAGATCAGATCATGATCTACAGATTGTCCCAGATAGGTATAAGCGGCTGGTATGCCACTTTCTTCAGCGTTCGGGCCATCTTTGGGATCATCGTGCGGAGCAACCATTGCCGCTCCGAGCTTCAGCAAATTCTGTTCAGTTTCTGGGTCGCTCGCCGTAATCCGCTGGCGGCAGAGCCCGGAACATGCGTCGCGCGGTGAGATCAGACCGCGAACTGTGCTGCCGTGCGTGTTTTCTTTCGGACCAGGCATGAGCACCCATCCTCTCGAAAACACAAATCTCATAGCACAGGATTTTATATCGTAACAGTTGTGAGACGACCTAGTAGGGATCGCGCCACGCTCGAAGTGAGCTGATTCTATCGATCGCGTCCAACATGGCAGCACCCACGCTCGCGGTCGGCGCATCCTTGATCACCGCATTCTGCGGTCCGCTCAAGGAACGGATTTGCTTTCACAATCTTTTCTCGCCTCGTCCGCCCCGCGTCACCAGCCTGAGTCGTCCCGGCGGCAACATCACGGGTGTGAGCACCTCTCTTGTCGACATGGAGCCGAATGATTGGAGCGAGCTGCGGGCCCAGCCCACGACCGCCGCTATCCTCGTGAGCCCCGGAGCTATCCCTCGGGCCGAAATCCAGCTGAATGACATTCAGACCGCCGCCCGCAGCGTCGGGCAGGAGATCAACGTCCTGAATGCCAGCACCAGTCGCGACATCGATGCGGCCTTTGCGAAGCTGGTCCAGGTGCGCGCCGATGCACTTTTGGTCGCGACCGATGCGTTCTTCATCACGCGCGCCGCGCAACTTGTGGTGCTGGCGGCTCGCCATGCGATTCCCACAGTGTACTCTCGACATGAGTACGCCGCCGCTGGCGAGCTCATGAGCTACGGAGTAAATCTCAACGAGAGTTATCGCGTGGTTGGCGTCTACGCCGCCCGGATCCTCAAGGGCGGGCGGGATGCCCCCAGTGCGCCGGATTTCCAGGGAATGACTTCGAGGCGGAGCGTGCGGCCGCCTCCTGAAACTCATGCATCTCCAGCCCTGCACCGGGACCGTCGACATTGGCCATGATCGCCAAACGGTCGAGACTTGGGAAAGCGCCGCGCGCGCGTCAACCATCGCGCGACTCGCACGTGATGGCAGCGATTGCTACTTCTCCAAAAAAAAAAGCTCAGAAGTGTGATGGCCATCACATTCCTTTCTGGCCAAAGAGGCTAAAAAACGGCTCGGTCGAGACAAGAGGGGATGATCTTGTTAGACCTTGGACGTTCATGCGATTCCGGTTTGCGGCTCGTCAGGACTATTCTGACCAGACGGCGGCAGCGCTACGCAGGGGTAGTCCTCACACTTGCACTCCTGACGGGTTGCGTCGCTGCCACATTGCTGGCGGAGACCACAGAAGCGCAGGAGAAGTCCTACTGGCTCGAGCGCGGCAGCCAAATCAAAGGATCCTGTCTCGGCAAGACCGACGGTCAAGATCTTAGCGGTCGATGCCTTGACGGCCGGTTGGCCGACACGCCGGCTCCGCCCAGTCCATCGGGGCCTGCCGCTCAAACGCCCATCCTAGCGTCTGCTCCGCCCCCAACAAGCAGCCCAACACCCACCCCCTCCGCCGCCGCGCCCCCGCCTCCGCCTTCGGAGGCGCAGCCACGCGCACCGCCGACTGACACACAGACAGGAGCGTCGAGCGCAAAGGGCACGGATCGACCTCTGCTTGGTGATAGAATATCGGCAGAGGCCGTCGCGACAGCTGAGAACCAGGCTTTTTTTTGGTCAGGGAAAAGCAGCGGCATTGCTAATATGTCGGAAAGAGCAATTAGTGTTGCGGAAACCAAAGGAGGAAAGACGCTTGAGAAGATTTTGGACGAACGAGGTACCCACCTGCCAAGCTGGGATCTAAATGATCCCGTGACCGTCCAACTTTGGGAATCTGCATCGCGAGAATATGCCGCGGGAGCCTCAGGCACCGTTCATGCGGTCCTAGGAGAATTGAGAGCGGGTAACATTTGGGAGACAGTAGAATTGCCCACACTTATTGCCAATCCAAACGTTAAGAAGATTATCAGTGTAGATCCGGTCTCGGGCGTTGAGCGTGTTATTTTCAGCCGCCACTAATGTTGTGAAGAGAAACCTCATGATTTTGGACGTTCAACGCGGCCATATCAAAGTAGGTCTGAAGGGACGGACGGCCACCATAGGAGGCGAAACGTTCTTACCTGGATTTGGTAGCCCTTCCTTTGTGGCTAATTTGGAATCGTTGCAGCTCTGGGATCCGCCTTTTGAAACCGAAGAAATATCTGCTGAAGATAAGAGTGCTATTATTGCTGGCGTACGAAAAGAGTTTGAGGAAAAGAATATGACTATTGAATTTGTGTAGACGTTTTTGGCCATAGCCATTCTGATACGTTTGCCGGTCGGTCATTGCCTCATTCCCTCAGTGATACACGCGGATTACCGGGAAGATTCGGTGCGGCACATGGTCGCCGCCGAAGTCGCGTGAATGTTGTCGATATACCCAGTTTTATTCCAGACCAGCCCGCAGCATTTTCAGCAATGCACTGAATTTCTGCCTCTCCACAATCGCGGCCTTGGTCCGCTCGCCGTGACGCTACACGCATGCCCATCCGATGGCTGATCGGGCGGCCAGCTCAGAGCATTGATGACGTACAGAATGTTTCGCACAATTAGGTAGGGCTGGCGGCCCCGAATCTGGCTGAACTGGAGGTGGCTAAACGCAACCAGGCCAGCAAGAGGGAGCCGCCATGTCAGACGATACA
>Ga0306920_100016858_pt1 | contig 10074 bp, 8 predicted proteins | sample flu12Cox44000170_FD_204666 | JGI IMG/M metagenome (GOLD analysis project Ga0306920, IMG submission 204666) | Lab enrichment of tropical soil microbial communities from Luquillo Experimental Forest, Puerto Rico - flux4day.12C.oxic.44.000.170 (v2)... | ecosystem: Environmental > Terrestrial >...
CGCAAGCATCTTTCCACCAGCCGACCGCAAACTTGACCGACTCGATCGTTCCTGGGCTATTCAGCACGACGGTCTTGCCGTCGGCTTCGACCTCTTTGCCGCCCCAGGACCACAGATACGGATACCAGAACGCTGGTCCGTCGCCAAAGGCATGACCGAGAGTTTGGCCGATCGGATGCCCTTTGGCCTTAAGTTTCTTGCCGGCTTCGCGGTAGTCCTCCCAATTCTGCGGATATTTGTCGGCGCCGTAGCCGAGCTCGCCCCACCAGGATTTCCGGTTGACGATCTGCAGGCCGATGATAGTCCAGGGAACCGCGATCCATTTGCTGCCGTCATAGGCGACGGCCCGCGCCGTGTCATAGTAGCCGCCCTGCGTCTTGCCGATCTCCTCGGCCACATCGCTGACATCGACCACACTGTCGGCATAGAGCTGCGCCCAGTTATTGAACACTTGGATGATATCCGGACCGCTGCCGGACTGAACGGCGGAGGTGACCCGCGCCTGGATGGTCAGCCCATCAACCCCTTCGAGATTGAACTTGATGCCGAGGTCCTTCTGGCATTGCTCGTTGATTTTTGTCTTGAGCAGCTGATCGGACGCCGGCACATAGTCGGATCCTCTGACCCAATGGAGCGCGGTGCCTTGGGCAAAAGCAGGCGCCCGCCCCGAAGCCAGAATCGTCGCGATGCCGCCAGTGCGTGCCGCAATCGCGCCGGCACCGGAGAGTTTCAGTAGCCTGCGCCGGTCGATGCGCTTCATCCGTACTCTCCCATTGCTCAAAGCCGGTGGAGGAATTGTGGAAATCAACGCTGCGTCGCTCATCCCGTCATTCCCGCGCAAGCGGGAATCCAGGGACTTCAGTCGCTTGCTCCCTGTTCCTTGCCAAGGGCAAGCCTGGACCCCCGCTTTCGCGGGGGTGACGAACTGTCGTGCCGACGGTATTCATTCACAGACTGTCAGATCACCGCTTCAGACTGTATGTTGAAAAAGTGCAGGCGTTCCGGGTTCAACGCCAGACGCAGGCGGTCGTGAACATTGACGCGGATGCCGGGGTCGACCGAGGCCACCATCGTGTTTGGACCGACCGCAACATCGAGAAGGATCTCGGAACCGAGCTTCTCGACGACCTCGACTGCGGCGTCGAACCCGAGTTCGGCCGGGTCGGCCGCGGAGGCCACATGCAGATCCTCCGGCCGGATACCCAGGGTGACCTCTTGGTCAATATAAGGGCGGAGCCGCGCTGTCGCCTCGCTCAGCGGCTTGATGCGCAGCCCCTCATTTTCGACCCACAGCGCACCGTTGGAGCCGCTGACCCTGACTGTCGCAAAGTTCATCGCCGGCGAGCCGAGAAACCCGGCGACAAATAGGTTTGCCGGCTCATTGTAGAGTTCGAGGGGTTCGCCAACCTGCTGCACGAGGCCGTCCTTCATGACGACGACGCGATCGCCCAACGTCATCGCCTCGACCTGGTCATGTGTTACGTAAATCGCCGTCGTGCCGAGCCGGTCGTGCAATTTTTTGAGCTCGACACGCATCTGCACGCGCAGTTTGGCGTCGAGGTTGGATAACGGCTCGTCGAACAGGAACACTTGCGGGTGCCGCACGATTGCGCGCCCGAGGGCGACGCGCTGGCGCTGACCGCCGGAGAGCTGGCGTGGCTTGCGCGCCAGCAGCTGCTGGATGCCGAGAATCTCGGCCGCGTCCTGCACGCGCCTGGCGATGTCGGCACGCGAGAATTTGCGCATTTTGAGGCCAAAGGCCATATTGTCGTAGACACTCATATGCGGATAGAGCGCGTAATTCTGGAACACCATCGCAATGTCGCGATCCATCGGCGGTAGATCGTTGATGACCCTGTCGTCGATCAGAATGCGGCCGGAGGTGATTGATTCGAGCCCGGCCACCATCCGCAATGTCGTCGTCTTGCCGCAGCCCGACGGACCCACGAGAACCATAAATTCCTTGTCGCGAATGCCGAGGTTCACATCTTTGACCGCGTGAACCTCTTCGAACTTCTTATTCAGGCTCTGGATGTGAACCTCTGCCATTGCACTCTCGTGTTCCGATGCTATCCCTTGACCGAGCCGGTGACGCTGGCGACGTAGTGCTCGACAAAGAACGAATAGACGAACGCCACTGGGATCGAGCCGAGCAGCGCCCCGGCCATCAGCTCACCCCAGTAAAACACGTCGCCGCGAATCAGCTCTGAGGTGACGCCGACCGGCACGGTCTTTTGCTCGGGCGAGGACAGAAAAACGAGGGCGTAGATGAACTCGTTCCACGACAAGGTGAAGGCGAAGATCCCGGCCGACAGGATGCCCGGAACCGCGATCGGAAAGATGATGTAGACCATCGCCCTCCAGCGCGTTGCCCCGTCGATGCGGGCACATTCTTCGAGCTCTCTCGGGATCGCCTTGAAATACCCCATCAATAGCCACGTGCAAAACGGGATCAGAAAGGTCGGATAGGTCAGGATCAACGCCCAGGGCGTGTCGCCGAGACGGAAATTGCGGATGATGTCGGCGAGCGGAATGAACAGCAGGGTCTGCGGCACAAGATAGGTAATGAAGATCGCGGTGCCGAGCGTGCCGGCAAACGGAAACTTTAGCCGCGACAGCGCGTACCCGGCCAACAGCCCGCAGAACAGCGAGATCACCGTGGCAGAGATCGAAATGATCATCGTGTTCAGCATCCAGGTGCTGAACAAGGTCTCGATCAGCAGATCCTTGATATGGACCAAGGTCGGGTTCGTGGTCCAGAACGGCGAGTAATTGTGAGCGTTCCACGGGCGATAGAGCTCACGGTCCGGCCGGATGGCGGTGATGATCATCCAGTAGAACGGGAACAGCAGCAGCACGATAAAGCTGGTCAACGGCACGTAGAAGAAGACCCAGCGCCGCCATGACGCGCCCTCGATCATGGCTGGCCTCTCGGCGATCCGGCCGGACAGTGAAATCCGTCGTCCCCGCAAAAGCGGGGACCCAGTGCAGCCGGCACCTGGATTCCCGCTTGCGCGGGAATGACGAGCAAAGAGCGGTTCTCGGCTTCGTACATGAGGACGGCGCGCTTAATGGACCTCGACCTTGCGGATGTAGAGGAGCTGGACGATAACGACGAGCAGCAAGACCGGGAAGACGGCGAGCGAGATCGTGGCCCCCTGGCTCAGCAACCCAGTGCCGATACCGATCTGGTAGGCATAGGTCGCAAAGAGCTGGGTGGCATTGGCCGGGCCTCCACCTGTCAGCACGTAGACCAGCTGAAAGTCGGCAAAAGTCTGGATCACCGAGAACAATGTCACGACCAGGGTCACCGGCAGCAATAGCGGCCAGGTCACATGGCGAAAGCGCTGCCATGCGCGGGCGCCGTCAATCGCCGCAGCCTCATGCAGCTCCGGGCTGATCGTCTGCAGCCCGGCGAGCAAGGTGATCGCGTAGAACGGCACGCCGCGCCAGATATTGACGATGATGACCGAGATCAGTGCCAGGTTCGGATCGCCCAGCCAGTTGATCCGCTGATGAATGATCCCGAGCTGGAACAACACCCAATTGATCACGCTAAAGGTCGGATCGAACATCCACTTCCAGGCCAGTGTCGACAGCACCGTCGGGATGATGAAGGGCAGTAGGATAAACGCGCGAGTGAAGGCCTTGCCCTTGAAATGGCGGTTGAGCAGCACCGCAAGCCACAGGCCGAGCGCCAGCTTGAACACTGTCGCGACAGCCGTGTAGACACAGGTGTTCCATACTGCGACGTGAAAGATGCTGTCGCTCCAGATGCTCCTGAAATTATCCAGTCCGACGAAATGGCCTGGCACGCCGACCTTGGTGTCGGTCACCGCCAGCTCGACCCCCTTGACAAACGGATAGGCGATAAAGAGGCCGAGCAGCAGCACGGTCGGCAGCAGCAGCAGCATCGCCAGCCAGCGCTCGTCCTCGAGCAGCCGGGTAACCGGCCCGCGCCGCGGCGAACCGGCATAGGCCCTCGGGGCGGCGACGGTGGTGAACGTCATTGTGCGGTCTCCGGCGCGGGCCAACGCACGATCAAGCGTAGATCTTCACCAGCTCGCCATGCGCCCACTTGACGGCGTCCTCGGCGGCCATGCCCTGGACGGCCTTCGCGTACATGTCGACGATGATGTACTTGGTCTGGGCTTCCGCCGAAGCGCGGCCGGGCGGCCCGCCATAGCCCATCAGCCGGCCAGTCTCGGGGATCTCGCGGAACGGGGTCAGGACCGGGTCCTTGCCCCACACCGGGTCGCTTGCCCACACCTTGGTCGCCCCCTCGGTATAGCCCTGCTGCGAGGTGAACCACTGCTCAAAGACCGGCTTGGAGCTGACCCAGGTCAGAAACTCTTTCGCCGCCTTCTGGTTTTTCGAATAGCCCATCAGCATGTTGGTAAACGGGCCCGGCAGATTGAACTGGCCGCCAGCACCTTTGGGGAGCGGCGCGTGCAGGATATCCTGCCACATCGGCGTCCCCTTCTCGGTCTGATAGGTGTCGGGTTTGCGCTTGGCTTCGAGATAGATCGACGGGCCGTTGTTGGTGGCGCTTATGCTGCCGGAAAGAAACGCGCGGTTGTTGCTCGAATCATCCCAGGCGAGCCCGCCCTCATCGCAGGCGTCCTTCCAGAACGGCACCGCGTATTTGACCGAGTCGACCGTCGCTTTGCTGTTTAGCGCCACGGTCTTACCGTCGGCCTCGACCTCCTTGCCGCCCCACGACCACAGATACGGGTACCAGAACCCGGGCGCGTCGCCAAAGGTGTGGCCGAGCGTCTGCCCGATCGGGCGGCCTTTGGCCTTGAGCTTTTTGCCGGCGTCGTGCAGGGCGTCCCAGGTCTCGGGGAACTTGCCTTCGCCGTAACCGAGCTCCTCGAACCACGACTTGCGATAGGCGACGAGCCCGCCGCCGATGCACCAAGGAACCCCGATCCATTTGTTGCCGACCGTCGCGACCGCCTTGGAGATGCCGTAGAAGCCGCCTTGGTCCGCGCCCAGGTTTTCGGCCACGTCGCTGACATCAGTGAGGCTTTCGGTGTAGAGCTGCGGCCAGTTGTTCAGCGCCAGAATGATGTCCGGCCCCGACCCCGACTGGATCGCCGAGGTGACCCGAGCCTGGATGTCGTTGGCGTTGACCATCTCGAAATTGAGCTTGATGCCAAGCGCCTTCTCGCCTTCCGGGAGGATCGTTGTCCTCAGCAGCTGATCGGAGGCGGGGACAAAATCCGACCAGCGCAGCCAGTGAACGGTCGCCCCCTGGGCAAAGGCCGGCGCGCGTCCGGAGGCGAGGATCGCAGCCAACCCGCCACCGGCACTTGCAGCAACAGCCCCGGCGCTCGAAAGCCTCAGAAGCTTTCGTCGGTTAATGCGAGCCATGATTTCTCCTCCGAGCACCCCCGACGCCTGCCGGTCGTGCTTCGAAATGTTTAGATGCAACCTCGCCGCGGCACAAGTTCCGCGCGGCGCGTGGGCGCGCGTGATCCCGCGTCTCGCCGCGAGATCGCCTTGCTCGTACCGCAGAGGTGCGATAAGGGGGTCGCCGGCAACCCGGGAGAGAGGCGAATGAGCGATGCTAGGGGGATCAACGTACTCGCCATCTGCGGCAGCTTGCGCGCGGGCTCGTACAACCGTGCGGCACTGCGCACAGCAATCGAGCTGAAACCGCCGGGGATGACGATCGAGACCGCCGATATCAGCTCGATCCCGCTCTACAACGAAGACGTGCGCGCCCAGGGCTTTCCGCCGCCGGTCGAGAGATTGCGGCAGCAGATCGCCGCCGCTGATGCGCTGCTCTTTGTCACCCCCGAATACAACTATTCGATCCCGGGAGTGCTAAAGAACGCGATCGACTGGGCCTCGCGCCCGCCCGATCAGCCCTTCGCCGGGAAGCCGGTAGCGATGATGGGGGCGAGCGCCGGGATGGGCGGCACGGTGCGCTCGCAATACGATCTGCGCCGCTGCTGCGTTTTTCTCGACATGCACCCCGTGAACAAGCCGGAGGTGTTCATCGGCGCTGCGCCGACCAAGTTCGACGCCGAGGGCCGTTTGACCGATGAGGTCGGGCGCGGGCTCATTCGCGACCTGCTCGTCGCCCTCGACCAGTGGACCCGGCAGATCGGCCGAAAATGACGTTGCGTCACTACCCCGGAGGATACCCACCTTGTCATTCCCGCGTAGGCGGGAATCCAGAGATTTCAGTTGCTTGGCCTGAGTCTTCGCTTTCGCGTGGGCAACGAATTGGCAGGCAGGTAAACACTTCGCCACATCCCTTTGCAGGTGTGACGGACTGAGCGGAGGAACGCTTATGGATCTGAATTTTGCCGGCAAGGTCGCACTGGTCACCGGCGCCGGGAACGGCATCGGCCGCGCCACAACGCTTGCCTTCGCCAAAAGCGGCGCCAAGGTCGTCGTCGTCGACCGCGACACGGCCGGCGGCGAGGCGACCGCCGGGATCGTCCGGCAACAGGGCGGGCAAGCGCACTTCGTCGCCGCGGACGTCACCAAATCGGCCGAGGTTCGCGCATACGTCAAAGCCGCACTCGACACCTATGGTGCAATCGACTGCTTTTTTAACAACGCCGGGATCGAAGGCAAATGGGCGCACACCGCCGAGCATGACGAGGACGCATTCGACCAGGTCATCGCGGTCAACGTCAAGGGCGTCTTCCTCGGCCTGCGCCACGTCTTGCCGGTCATGCTGCAGCAGAAGCGCGGAGCGATCGTCAACACCGCCTCGGTCGCCGGGCTCGTCGCGACCCCCGGGATGCCGGCCTATGTCGCTTCAAAGCACGCGGTGATTGGGCTGACGAAGACCGCCGCTGGCGAAGTCGCCCGCCAGGGCATTCGCGTCAACGCCGTCTGCCCCGGCCCGGTCGACACGCGGATGATCCATTCGCTCGAAGCCCAGCTCAACCCGGCCGATCCGGCGAGTGTAGGGCGACGCTATCAGTCGGCGATCCCGATCGGCCGCTACGTCACACCCGACGAGATCGCCAACACCGTGTTGTTCCTATGCTCCGACCTCGCCTCGGCGATCACCGGCGCGCAATACGTCGTCGACGGCGCCCGCACCGCCACCGGCGGTGCGGTGACCCAGGCGATGCATAGCTGAACGTCCCACGTTCAAGCCGGAGGGACGCTGAGCGTTTCCGAGGCAGGAACTAACTATTTGCCGTCAAAATGAGCCAAGAGGCTATTTAGCTCCCGTATGATCGTTGACCATTTTGCTGGAAGATAACTCGTCATATAAGCGGTCGAGATCATCGGGAGCGAAGCTAGACCGCCAGCCGAAATCCTCCGTATTGAGCTGAGACAATAACTGCTCTTTCGGAACGCCCTTCTTCACCAGCGCCCGTGCGCGGGAAGCGAGAATTTCGATTTTGGTCTTGAATGCCACCAAGTCGTCTCTGGTGATCATTGGTCCCGTGCTGGGCACGACAACGTCAAAGTCCAACTTCAGAACCTGAGCGAGAACTGGGCCCCAATCCGTGAGACTCCCGCCTTCGGAGAAATTGGGATTGGGAGTATCGGGTGTAAACAGGTTTCCGACGGCGACCACTTTCAAATTGGGGAAATAAACTACCGTATCGCCGGCAGTGTAGGCGTTCCCGAAATGCGTCAGCTTGACTTCGATCCCGCCTAACTGCAGCGTGTAGTCGTTCGCATAGGTTATGGTCGGCGGCGCTATCTTCTCACTGGACGTATGATAGGTCGCCAAACTTCTCGCTGCGTTTTCTTGCGCGATGATCTGCGCGCCAGCCGCCAAGAATTTCGCGTTGGTGCCGGAGTGGTCCTCATGATGATTAGTGAGAATGACGACCCGGACAGGCATATCGGTGATTCTCGAGATCGTCCTGACTTGCGACTTCAGCGGCGCGTAATTTTGCGAACGCTTCCCATCGACGAGAATCTCGCCGTTTGCGCTTAATCGGAGCAACGAGTTGGCGCCACCGCCGGAGATCAAGAACAGACCCGTTTTGACCGGCTGTATGTTGAGCTGTTCCTGTTGAGAGCCGTTCCCCGGCTGGGCTTCTGCTGCGAGTGCTGAACTGGCTGCGACTCCGACCATTGCCAGCAACGCGATCAGGCGCGGCCGGCATGCGGAAAGTGTTCTTCGGGACATTGCGTCTCCACACTTGGTTAGAACACCGCTCTCCCGCGTGGGGGGAGTACGCCCGTGGTCTATCCAGCAACTACGGGTGTACCAATGGCGGTCTGTCTCTGCTCAGTATCCCGGCAGCGAGAAAGCAAAGAGCTGGTTGTTTCCAGTACCGAGCGGACCCAGGTGCCTGTATCCCGAACCCCAATACACGACGCCATTGACGATGGTGGCACCGGCATTCACCGACGAGCCGGGCGCAAAGCTCCACAGCGTATTACCGTTTGCCGCATCCAACGCAAACATCGTTTGTGCCGAGGTGGACGAAGCCCCGCCCATGGAGCCGGCGTAGACGACGCCATTAGCCACGGACATCGGGCCGATGTCGATAGCGCCGTTCGGATCCGCTTTCTGCCACAGGATGGCTCCTGTCGCCGGATCGAGTGCAGCCCAGGAACCAGCGCTTCCGGCCCCATAGGGGATGCCATAAAGGTTGGCGATCGCTACATAGATGCGCGTCCCATCCGTCGCCGATCCCCACTCGATACCCCCCAGAGAAGATCCCGGGCCCACCTGCGTGGTCCACAATACCTTTCCCTTATCTGGATCGAGAGCATAGTAAATGCCGCTTTTCTGACCAGCGCCGATGATCGTCTTGGGACCCTTGCGGGTTTGGTAGGTGATTTCTTTCGGTGCGGAGCCAAAGTCGAAATCTGGGCCGGTAGGCTGGTTCGGATTTGCGGCGGTGGGTAAGGGAGCAGGGCAGTTCGGGCCCGGCTGCTGCGGGGTAGGACCAAAGATACAGGACGTATTCCAGTCATCGCTGCCCGCCACGTATGGTTGGTCCCAATTCATTAATCTCGTGGCCCATTTGATTGCGCCCGTGTACATGTCGAGCGCGAGGATCGAGTCCGCATGATCGTCAGAGGATAGGCAATGGGCTTCGGTCTTTCCGTTCCAGTTGTCATTCCCGTTCCCGGTACCCTTGGAGACGCACGCAACATAGGACGGGTCAGTCGGATGGCTGTAGTTGTTGCCGGTGCCGACGAACACCGTTCCACGGGCCGCGTCGACAACGGGGTTGCTGCCCCAAACCGCACCGCCGCTGTACCCCGGGGGTACGGTAAATGTTTGCCATAGGTTCGCGCCGGTGGCGGCACTTACGGCTACCACGCTGCCGCTCGCCGAACAGCAGTTGTAGCTTGGGTCTAAGCCGGCGGCGAATTCCTCGTTCGAGGTCATACTTACGTACACGATGCCATTAGCCACAGCCGATGAGCCGGTGATTACGGGGAAGGGGTTCGAGGTATCCGGCTGGACCTTCCAGACCAATGAGCCGGTCTTCGCATCGATCGCCAGCAGCCACCCGGTCGGCCCGGATGCGACCCACTGTGTTCCGATGTAAACGACGCCGTTCGCGACTGCCGGGCTCGTACGGGAGACCGTGCCTGCAGCCAAACCGTAATCAGTAAGCGGATGCGACCATTTCTGGATCCCCGTTGAGGCATCCACTGCGGTAACATTCCCGCCCCAGTCGGGGAAATAGGCGACGCCATCCACGACGGCCGCTCGTGCCGTCACATCCCCGCTCGTTGTAAACGTCCATTTCTGGATTAGCCTCGCGGCATTGCTGGAGGATTTGCTTGTTTTAGAGGAATTGGAGCCAGTATTCCCCGTATTCTGTCCAAACATTGGCCAATCCAAGGTTTGGGCAAAAGCTCCATCGAAGCAGCACAACAAGAACGATCCCGCTAAGAGGACCATCGAGCGCCCTATCTTGCTCACAGTCTCCCTCCTACGCGGCCGACGTCCAGACGACGCTCGTGCCATTGAGTTTGGTTAAAATCATTTTGGGTGGGGGCAAACTACTTCAGGGTGGCAGGCAAGCTTCGAAGACGATTTTATTTTCCGTTGCTTGCCTTGTTTCGTCGGCTCCGGCTGAGCACCGGGACGCGTCTGCGTGCAATTTTGGCTTC
>Ga0306920_100016859_pt1 | contig 10074 bp, 4 predicted proteins | sample flu12Cox44000170_FD_204666 | JGI IMG/M metagenome (GOLD analysis project Ga0306920, IMG submission 204666) | Lab enrichment of tropical soil microbial communities from Luquillo Experimental Forest, Puerto Rico - flux4day.12C.oxic.44.000.170 (v2)... | ecosystem: Environmental > Terrestrial >...
TGACTCGCGTCAGATCGGCGCCCTGATCGTCGATCCCAACAATCCGGACATCGTGCTGGTCGCGGCTCTGGGCCACGCCTTCGGTCCGAATACCGAACGCGGCGTATTCCGCACCACCGATGGCGGTAAGTCCTGGACCAAGGTCCTCTACAAGGACGAGAACACCGGTGCGATCGATGTGAGCTTCGATCCGCACAATTCGCGTATCGTGTACGCAGCGCTGTGGCAAGCGCGGCGCCAGCCCTGGAATTTCTCGAGCGGCGGCCCCGGCAGCGGGCTGTACCGATCCACCGATGGCGGCGTGAGCTGGAAGCAGCTGACCGGCAACGGATTGCCGGCGGGCATCCTCGGGCGCATCCACGTCAGTGTCTCGGCGGCGGACTCGCGGCGCGTCTACGCGATGATCGAAGCGGCGCAAGGCGGTCTGTACCGCTCGGACGATGGCGGCGAGCATTGGCAGCGCATCAACGACGACGGACGGCTGAGCCAGCGTGCCTGGTATTTTTCGACGATTCTGGCCGATCCGCACGATGCGGACACCGTCTACGCGGAGAACACCGGCCTGTTTCGCTCGACCGATGGCGGCAAGAGCTTCGAGCTCCTGCCGGCGCGGCACGGCGATCATCACGGTATCTGGATCGACCCGACCAACACCGACCGGATCATCGAATCGAGCGATGGTGGCGCCTCGATTTCCTTCGATCGCGGCAAGACCTGGAGCACGGTCTACAACCAGCCCACCGCCCAGTTCTACCACGTGTCGGTCGATACGCGCTTCCCGTATTACGCCTACGGCGCGCAACAGGACAATTCGAGCATCGCCATCGCCAGCATGGCCGACGGCGTTCATGACGCGGGCAACGGTGGCGCCATCCGTCAGCACGACTGGTATGAGGTGGCGAGCGGCGAAGCGGGTTTCGTGCTGGCCGATCCGCGCGATGCCAGTATCGTTTATGGTACGAACGAAAACCTCATCGAGCGCTTCAACAAGCAGACGACGCAGTCGCAGGTCGTCTCGGTGTGGCCGGTCGACGCCTCGGGCCATGCGGCCAAGGACCTCGAGCATCGCTTCAACTGGACCTCGCCGCTCGCCATGTCACCCTTCGATGCGGACACGCTCTACTACGGGATGGAACGCCTTTACAAGACAACCGATGACGGCCACACCTGGACCGCCATCAGCCCGGATCTGACGCGCAACGACAAGTCCAAGCAGCAGGCATCCGGCGGCCCCATTACCAAGGACATCACGAGTGTCGAGTACTACGACACGATTTTCGCCATCGGCGAGTCGCCGCTCAGCCGGGGAATGATCTGGGTGGGCACCGATGACGGGCTGATCCAGCTCACCCGCGACGGCGGCGGCAGCTGGGCGAACGTCACCCCGCGCGACATGCCCGCCTGGAGCACGATCAGCATGATCGAGCCTTCGCGTTATGACGCGAACACCGCCTACGTCGCGGTCGATCGTCACAAGCTCGATGACATCAAGCCCTATGTGTTCGTCACGAGCGATGCGGGCAAGAGCTGGACGCGTATCGACAGCGGCCTGCCGGCGGGCTCGTTCGTCCACGCGGTGCGCGAGGACTCGGTCAAGCGCGGATTGCTCTACGCGGCCACCGAGACCGGCGTCTTCGGTTCGTTCGACTCCGGGCACCACTGGCAAAGCCTGCAGCTGAATCTGCCGCGCACACCGATTCACGACCTGGTGGTGAAGGACGACGACCTGGTGGTCGCCACGCACGGACGCTCGTTCTGGATCCTCGATGACGTGACGCCGTTGCGCGAGGTGGCGGCCGCGTCCGGCGCGGCAGGCGCCTATCTCTACAAGCCGACCGCCGGCCATCGGCTCTACTATCCGGATCAGGCGGACAAGCGGCCGCCTGCGGGCCAGAATCCGCCTGCTGGCCTGCTGATCGACTACTACCTGCCGTCCGCGCCCAGGAGTCCGCTCACTATCGACATCGTCGATGCAAAGGGTGAAATGGTGCGTCGCCTGACGAGTGCCAAGCCCGAGCGGGCCGAGCAGCCACCAGAGTGGCCGGATCAGGTGCATCCGATGAGAACCCTGCCGGCGGAGGCGGGTATGAACCGCTTCGTCTGGGACCTCCGCTACGACGATCCGGTGCAGATTCCGGACGCCTTCTACGCGGGACTCCCGCCGCGCGGGCCGATCGCGCTTCCCGGAGAGTACACCGTGAAGCTCACCTACGAAGGGCAGACGCACACCGCGCCCCTGATACTCAAGATCGATCCGCGCGTCACAGGATCGCCGGCGGGGCTGCAGCAGAAGTTCGCGCTGGCGATGGAGGTCTATCGGGATCAAGATGCGCTGCACCGCTCCGTAAACGACATCCGCGCCTTCAAGGGCGAGGTTGCGGCGGCACTGCAGAAGTCGGGTGGCAAAGCGGGTAGCGCCGCGCTGACCACCGAAGGTAACTCGCTGCTACAGCGCGCCGCGCAGATCGAAGGCATCCTGATGCAGGCGAACATCAAGGGATCCGAGGCGAACCTCAACTATCCCGGCATGTTGAACGAGCAGATCTACTCCTTCGCCAACCTGCTGGACGATGCCGACACCGCACCCAACACTCCGGAGGTTCAGACCTACGCCGGTCTGCACGACAAGCTCGGCAAGCAGCTCGCCGATTGGGCCAGCCTGAAGAGCGGCGGAGTCGCGACCTTCTGCGGCCACTTGCGCGATGCCGGTCTGCAGGGGTCGGTGGGCGCCTGTCACTAGCGCCGTATCCATGGAAGCGACTGCGAGATTTAACGGACAGGTCGTGCTGGTCACCGGCGGCACCGGCGCACTCGGCAGCGCGGTGGCCCGCGCCTTCCTGCAGGAAGGTGCGAGCGTCGCCGTCACCTACAGGACACCGCAGGAGTACGAGATTCTGCAGAGTTCGCTGGCGGCAGACGCGGTGCGGCTGCGGGGCCACCCGACCGATGTGACGAACGAGGCGCAGATGCTGCGCACGACCGCGGCGATCGAGGAGGAATTCCACCGCCTCGATGGGCTGGTGAACATGGTCGGAGGCTGGACCGGTGGCACCAAGCTGTGGGAGGCAGAGAGCGCGACGCTCGAGCGCATGCTGAGTCTGAATCTCCGCTCGGCGTTCGTCGGCGCGCGCGCCGTCGTGCCCATGCTCCTCAGGCAGGGGCGCGGCTACCTGGTCAATGTCGCGGCCCGGGCAGCCGTGGACCCGCCGGCGGGTGCCGGAGCGTACGCGGCGTCCAAGGCGGCCGCAGTGGCACTCATGCATTCTCTTGCGATGGAGCTGCAGGGCACCGGCATCCGCGTCAATTCCGTATTGCCCAACATCATCGACACGCCGGCGAATCGGCGCGACATGCCACGCGCCGATTTCAGCACCTGGACCAAGCCGGAAGAGATCGCCCGCGTGATTCTGTTTCTGTGTACGCCGGATGCGCGGCCGGTAAACGGCGCGGCGATCCCGGTGTGACCAGCTAGCCGAACCTGGTTTCGGCGCGGCTGCCGGCGACTGGGGCCCGCTCGCCGACCCGACACCACTCATCACGCGAGCGCCGCGCGCATGCGCGCGCGGCACGCCGCCGTGCGGCCGGCGGTCCCCATGCGGCAGACTTGGCACGCAACGTCCCGCAGGAGCATAGCCGCTCGAGCAGTGCCTCGAGCTCCACAGGACTCAGTGTCAGGCCTGGAGCCCCGGGCTCGAGAGCGGCGTGCGGCCTGGCGCCCGCGTCTGACCGCAGCCCCCGATTCCGTCTTACGGCGCGCATGCCGCGCGCGTGCTACATCTGCCGCGGGTCAAATCCGGGAGTACCTCCATGCCACACGAATATCCGCCCACAGCGCAGGAACCCACTGCCGGCGCCGACAATGCCGGTTCGTTTGCCTCGCTCAAGAACAAGGCCCGCGACGTAGGAACCCGCGCGGCGGACCGGGCCGATCAGGCGCGCGTCGGTGCGGCAGCCGGCCTCGACTCCGTCGCGAGCACGCTGCATCAAAAGGGTGAGCAGGTTGCCAGCGCGGCCCACGGCGCTGCCGAGGCCGTGTCATACGGTGCCGAGTACCTGCGGGGTAACGACGTACGGACGATGTTGAGCGATCTCGCCGAGGTGATACGGCGCAATCCCGGGCCTTCTCTGCTCGGAGCGGCGGCGCTGGGATTTATGTTGGGTCGAGCCCTCAGCCGCGACTGAAGCGCATGCACCTTCAGCGATGCGGACCGTCCGTCTCGGCCCGGCGTCGCTCACGCGGTCGTAACCCCGCCGGCGGCGCTGCGAACTCCAGCTTGATGCCCCGGCGGCCCGCGCCCGCTTCGAATGCCCGCCGGCGCTGCTGCCAGGCGAGTAGCGTCTCGCGATTCTTGAATTCGCGATAACTGAGAATCTCCGGTTCCAACTCATCGCTCATGACAGATGCCCCGGCATGCCAATGCGGTAAGGCCATGGTCCAGTGTGGGATTTATCTTACACGCGTAGCGGTGACTTGCCGACTATGCGGTCCGCGTCGCGCGCCGGGAGCTGCGCGAGCAGGGCGCTCAGCCGTTCCGGATCCAGAGGTTTCACCAGATGGGTATCGAAACCCGCCTCCTGCGAACGGCGGCGGTCGGACTCCTGGCCCCAGCCGGTGAGCGCGACCAGAGTGACGGTCTTGCCCCAGGTCTCGGCGCGGATGCGGCGGGCGACCTCGTAGCCATCGAGGAGCGGCATGCCGATGTCGAGCAGCGCGATATCCGGCACGTGCTGCACCGCCGTCTCGAAGGCGCTCGCCCCGTTCGACGCACTGAACACCTCGTGGCCGCGCAACCTCAAGACGGCCGCGAGACTCTCCAGGGCATCCGCGTTGTCGTCCGCAAGCAGGATGCGACGGGCGACCACCGCGGCTTCGGGGCTTACCGCGATCTCGGCGTGCCGACCGATGTCGGCTCCCGCGCCGGCATGCAGTGGCAGGCGGATCACGAACTCGCTGCCGGCGCCGACGCCGGCGCTGTGCGCCGTAACGGTGCCGCCGTGCATCTCCACGAGCCGGCGCACGAGTGCCAACCCGATCCCGAGGCCGCTCACCGTGTGATCGGGCCTGCGGTCGAGCTGCGTGAACAGATCGAAAATGCGCGGCAGCAGCTCCGGCGAAATGCCGACGCCGTTGTCGCGTACGCAGATCTCGACATTCGCTCCCTCCCGGGAGCAGCGCAGCGCGATGCGGCCGCCGCGATCGGTGTACTTGGCGGCGTTGCCGAGCACGTTGGCAAGCGCTTGTGTGAGGCGGGTCGTATCGCCGTTCACTCGCAGCGGCTCTGGCGGAATCAGCAGCGTGAGCTGATGGTCGCGCTCCCGGAGCAGCGGCTGTACCGTCTCCACGGCGCGCGTGATCAAGGTCGCCACCTCGAGCGGCTCGCGCGCGAGGGTGATCATGCCGCGCGTGATGCGCGATACGTCGAGCAGGTCGTCCACCAGGCGCGTGAGCTGCGCGAGCTGTCGCTGCATCACCTCCTGGGCCCATTGCGACTGGGCTTCGGAAGGCTTCAGGCGCAGCAGCTGCAGCGCGTTGAGCATCGGCGCGAGCGGGTTGCGCAGCTCGTGCGCCAGCATGGCGAGAAACTCGTCCTTGTTGCGATCGGCTTCCTGCAGTGCCTTGTCGATGCGCGCTCGCTCGGCGATCTCCCGGTGCAGGCTGCGATTGGTGCGCGCCAGCTCCGCATTGGCGCCCTGCAACGTGGCGTTGAGGCGCTCGAGCTCCCGGGTTTTTTCCGCCTGCAGACTGGCGTTGGTTTCGGCCAGCTGCTTGTTGGCGCGAGCCAGTATCTGGTTGAGCGTGCTCAGCTCGCGGCGCTTGCAGTACAGCTCGACCAGCACCATGACCTTGCTGCGCAGGATCTCCGGCACCACCGGGATCGCCACGTAGTCGACCGCCCCTGCCTTGTAACCGCGCAGGCGGTCGAGCTCGGAGATATGAATGCCGGTGACGAAGATGATCGGCGTCTTCTCGAAACGCGGATGCGCGTGGATCAGCTCCGCAGTCTCGAAGCCGTCCATTTCCGGCATGCTGACATCGAGGAGTACGACCGCGAACTCCTGGTGCATCAGCTTGTCGAGCGCGTCCCGGCCGGAGTGCGCCAGCACCAGGTTCTGTCCGAGATCGCTCAATATCGTCTGATAGGTGAGCAGCCGCGCCGGTTGATCGTCCACCAGCAGGATATTCACCGGATCATCGATACCCATGCGTGCGCTCCTCGCGCCCACCGCGCGCCTCAGGGATGCAGCCACATGCGCACGAGCGACAGCAGCTGCTCGGTGTCGACCGGCTTGGCGACGTAATCGGAAGCGCCGGCTTCCAGGCACTTTTCGCGGTCGCCCTTCATGGCCTTGGCGGTGAGCGCAATGATCGGCAACAGGCGGAACCGGTGGTTGCTGCGGATGCGACGCATGGTCTCGTAGCCGTCCATCTCCGGCATCATCACATCCATCAGCACGAGCGACAGATCCTCGGTGCTCTCGACCAGGCTGATCGCCTCCTGGCCGTTGGTGGCGGTGATCACCTCCATATTGTGGCGCTCGAGGAGACTGTTGAGCGCAAAGATATTGCGGATGTCGTCATCGACCACCAGCACCTTGCGCCCGCTGAGCGGCTCATCGCTCTCGTGCAACGCCTCGATCATCTTCTGCTTGGTTGGCGGCAGATCGGCGATCACCCGGTGCAGGAACAGCGCCGTCTCATCGAGCAGCCTCTCGGGCGAGCGCACGCCCTTCAGCACGATGCTCTTGGCGTTCTTGCGCAGCTCGATCTCCTCCCGATCGGACAGCTCGCGGCCAGTGAACACGACGATCGGCGTGCGGCGCAGGTCGGCATCGGCCTGTACCGCGGCGAGCAGCTCGAAACCCGACATGTCCGGCAGGCGCAGATCGAGCACGACGCAGTCGAAGCTCTCGGCACGCATGGCGGCGAGCGCCTCGCTACCGGTGCCAACGGAGGTGATCTCCACGTCGTTGTGCGCCAGCAGCTCGCGCACGCTCAACTGCTCTGCGGGATCGTCCTCTATGACCAGCAGGCGTCGCGCCTGTTTGGCGCTGAAGCTCTTGAGCCGCTCGAGCGCCTCCTCGAGGCCTTCGGTGGTCACGCCCTTGGTGATGAAGGAGAAGGCGCCGCGCTCGAGTCCGTACTGGCGCTCGTCCTCGATAGTGAGGATCTGCACCGGGATGTGGCGCGTCTCGGGGTTGCGCTTCAACTGGTTCAGCACCGTCCAGCCGAGCATGTCCGGCAGGAATACATCGAGCGACACAGCGGTCGGCAGCCGCTTGCGCACCAGCGCGAGGGCATCGGCGCCGGTCCGCGCCAGCAGCACCTTGAAGCCCCGGGCGCGCGCCAGGTCGAGCAGGATCCGCGCATAATGCGGATCGTCCTCGACCACCAGCAGCACCGTATCCTCGGGCTGCAGTGTTTCGCGGTCGTCGGGGATCTCCTCGGTGCGCATCATCGGCAGCACCACCGGCTGGAAGGATGCGCTCTGCGCCGGGGCCGCGGCCGGCGTCGGCGCCATGCCGCCGCGGCTGTAGGCCGGGCCCAGGTAGCTGAGCGGCAGGTACAGCGTGAAGGTGCTGCCGCTGCCGGCAATGCTGTTCAGGCGGATCTCCCCGCCGAGCAGATGTGCGAGCTCGCGGCTGATGGCAAGCCCCAGTCCGGTGCCGCCGTACTTGCGGGCGGTACCGGCATCGGCCTGCTGGAAGGCCTCGAAGATGATGCGTTGCTTCTCGGGCGGAATGCCGATGCCGGTGTCGCTCACCGAGAATTCCACCACCGAGGGTGCCTGGCTCAGGATCGGGTGGTCGCTGCTCCAGCCGCCGGTCGCGACCCCGACGTGCAGCCGCACTCCGCCGCGCTCGGTGAACTTGAACGCATTCGACAGCAGGTTCTTCAAAACCTGCAGCAGGCGCTTGGAGTCGGTGGTGATCGCACGCCCCAGACGCTGATCGAAGTCGGCCGTGAACGACAGCTTGCGCGCATCGGCCTCGTGGCGGAAATTGCGCTCGACGGTCTCGCGCAGGTGCGTGAACAGCAGATCCTCGCACTCCACCGTCACGGTGCCGGACTCGATCTTCGACAGGTCGAGGATGTCGCTGATGAGATTGAGCAGGTCGGTTCCCGCGCCGTGAATCGTGTTGGCGAACTCCACCTGCCGCAGTGTCAGGTTGCCGTCGGCGTTTTCCGCCAGCTGCTGGCCGAGAATGAGTATGCTGTTGAGCGGCGTGCGCAGCTCGTGCGACATGTTCGCCAGAAACTCGGATTTGTAGCGCGAGGTGAGCGCCAGCTCCGCGGCCTTCTCCTCCAGAGCGCGCCGCGCCAGCTCGATTTCCTGGTTCTTGCGCTCGACTTCGGCGTTCTGCTCGGCGAGCAGCTTCGCCTTGTTGGCCAGCTCCTCGTTGGTCTGCTGTAGCTCGGTCTGCTGGGTCTGCAGCTCGGTGGCGAGCTGCTGTGACTGCTGCAGCAGTCCTTCCGTGCGCATCGTGGCCTCGATGGTGTTCAGCACCACGCCGATGATGCTGCCGGTCAGCTGCTCGAGAAATGCCAGGTGCGCGGGGGTGAATTCGCCGAGCGAGGCGAGCTCGATCACCGCCTTCACGTGTCCCTCGTAGAGTACCGGCAGCACCACCACGTTCCGCGGGCGTGACTCGAGCAGTCCCGCACGGATATGGATCGAGTTGGCGGGAATGTCGGTGAGCAGCAGGCGCTGACGGTCCACCGCCGCCTGCCCGACCAGGCCTTCGCCCATGCCGTAGCGACGCGGCGCACGGCCTTCGCAGGGCTCGTCCGCGTAGCTTGCGAGCTCGCGCAGGTGCGGCGAATCCGCGACGCCGTCCATTACGTAGATGATGCCCTGTTGGGCGTTCACCAGCGGCGCCAGCTCCGACAGCAGGAGCTTGCCGACCGTGACCAGGTCGCGCTGTCCCTGCATCATGCGGCTGAACTTCGCAAGGTTGGTCTTCAGCCAGTCCTGCTCCTTGTTGCGGTCGGTAGTCACCCGCAAGTTGCCGATCATCGCGTTGATGTTGTCTTTCAGCTCGGAGACCTCGCCACGCGCTTCCACCTGAATCGAGCGGGTGAGATCGCCCTTGGTCACGGCAGTCGCCACCTCCGCGATGGCGCGCACCTGGTTGGTGAGGTTGGCCGCGAGCAGGTTCACGTTCGCCGTCAGGTCCTTCCAGGTGCCGGCCGCGCCCGGCACGTGCGCCTGGCCACCGAGGCGGCCCTCGACGCCGACCTCGCGCGCCACGCTGGTGACCTGATCGGCGAAGATCGCCAGGGTGTCGGTCATGCTGTTGATGGTGTCGCCGAGTGCGTTGACCTCACCCTTGGCCTCGACCGTCAGGCGCTGACGCAGGTCGCCGTTGGCGACCGCGGTCACCACCTTGACGATGCCGCGTACCTGGTTGGTGAGATTGTTCGCCATCACGTTCACGTTGTCGGTGAGATCCTTCCAGGTACCGGCGACGCCGGGCACCACCGCCTGCCCACCGAGCTTGCCTTCGGTGCCGACCTCGCGGGCGAGCCGGGTGACTTCGGCGGCGAAGCCGTTTAGCTGGTCGACCATGGTGTTGATGGTTTCCTTCAGCTGCAGGATCTCGCCCTTGACGTCGACGGTGATCTTGCGCGACAGGTCGCCGCGCGCGATGGCGGTGGAGACTTCCGCGATATTGCGCACCTGACCGGTGAGGTTGCGCGCCATCGAGTTGACGTTGTCGGTGAGATCCTTCCAGGTGCCGCCGACCCCGGGTACGATGGCCTGGCCGCCGAGCTTGCCTTCGGTACCCACCTCGCGTGCCACGCGGGTGACCTCGGCGGCGAAGCTGTTGAGCTGGTCGACCATGGTGTTGACGGTCTCCTTCAGCTGCAGGATCTCGCCGCGCACGTCTACCGTGATCTTGCGCGACAGGTCGCCGCGGGCAATGGCGGTCGCGACCTCGGCGATATTGCGCACCTGGCCGGTCAGGTTGCTCGCCATGGAATTGACCTTGTCGGTGAGGTCCTTCCACACGCCGCTTACGTCCTTGACGTTCGCCTGACCGCCGAGCCTGCCTTCGGTGCCCACCTCGCGC
>Ga0306920_100016860_pt1 | contig 10074 bp, 12 predicted proteins | sample flu12Cox44000170_FD_204666 | JGI IMG/M metagenome (GOLD analysis project Ga0306920, IMG submission 204666) | Lab enrichment of tropical soil microbial communities from Luquillo Experimental Forest, Puerto Rico - flux4day.12C.oxic.44.000.170 (v2)... | ecosystem: Environmental > Terrestrial >...
TAACGATATATCTTGCGCCGAGAGCGGGTACAATGACGAGAGACGGAGAATCCGGTGAGGTTTAGGATCCCTGTTGCGGTTGCTTGCTGCGCATGTCTTGCCGCATTCCAAGCCATCGCGCAGGACATCGAAACGGAAAAAGCAATTGAGAAATATCGCCAGATGCTCAAGGAAGATCCGTGGAGCAATCCTGGATTCCTCGACGCCGATCGTGGCGAGGCCCTTTGGACGACCGCGCGCGGGCCGAAGAATGTTTCTCTGGAGCAGTGCGATCTCGGCAAGGGCGTCGGGAAAGTGGATGGTGCCTTCGCCGAGCTGCCGCGCTATTTCGCGGATGCCGACCGGGTGATGGACCTCGAGACTCGCATTCTCTGGTGCATGGAGCATCTGCAGGGTTTCAGTCACGGAGAGCTTGTCCGTCACCCGTATCCCGCGGCTGGACAGCCGGTGAAGGAGCTTGGCGCCGTGGCGACCTACGTGGCGACCAAATCGAACGGGATGCATTTGTCCGCCAAGCTCCAGCACCCGAAGGAAAGGGAGGCGGTCGCCCTTGGGGAGGCGCTGTTCTTTCGCAGGTCAGGTCCGTTCGACTTCGGATGCGTTACCTGCCATGGCGGGCAGGGCCTGCGCATCCGCCTGCAGGCTCTGCCGCAGCTCTCGAACCCGGAGGAGGCGCGCAAGATCCTGGGCGAGTGGCCCGCCTATCGCGTTTCCAACACCCATGTCATGACGATGCAGCATAGACTCTACGACTGTTATTGGCAGATGCGCATGCCCGAGCTCGAGCTTGGCTCGGATGTCAGTGTGGCGCTCATCGCCTATCTCATCAGCAAGGCGGAAGGCGGCGAGATTGCCATTCCCGGACTCAAGCGTTGATGGGGGAGGCAGGAGCAATGCGAGTCACTGTCCTTGCTTTCTCCATGATCGCCGTGAGCGCGCCCGCTTGCTCTGCGCAGCAACCGGCCACGATCGATGCTGGAGTATCGGATGCCGCGATCAAATCGGCTTTTGCGAGCGCGCCGGCGGATTGGCAGCCGCGACTCACCCCTGACGAAACGATGCGCCAGTGCGCCGCGCATCGCAACAGCCCGCCCCAGGCGGCGGTGCAAGCCATCCGGCAGCGAGCAAGGAGCGCAATCGTCTATCTGGCTGATGGCAAGCTTGTCGGCGACTGGAAAAAGGGCGAGACGATTGCCCAGTCCGGCTACGGCCTGCGCTTCACCGATTATCCTCCGCGCACGGCAAACGGCGGCAACTGCTATGCCTGTCACCAGCTCACCAGGGCCGAGCTCAGCTACGGCACGCTCGGTCCGTCCCTTCTGGAATACGGCAAGATTCGCCAATTCGGCGAGATTGCCACCAAGGCGGCATACGATAAGATCTACGATTCGCAGGCGACGTTTGCCTGCTCGAACATGCCCAGATTCGGCACCAACAGGATTCTCACCATCGAGCAGATCAAGGACCTTGTGGCGCTGCTGATGAGTCCTGAGAGTGTGGTCAACAAATAGAATGGGAGCGCAGCGTGGTTGTAGGGTGTGCAACGGCGCGTGGCATGGCGGAGCGCATGCGCAAAACCTGTCCCCGGCAGCGACCGGGGATCGCGCTGCGCCGTTGCGCACGCCGGATTGTTGTGCCACGCGATTTTGAACACCCTACAAGTTTGTGACGGAGTAAGATCAATGGACAGGAGCCGCAGGGAGCTCATCGGCAGTCTGGCAGCCTCCGGCGCGCTGCTCGCGGCAACGAGCGCCGGGCAGGCCAATCCGGTTGCCATTGATCTCGCCGCGATCAAGAAGGAAACGGATATTGCCTGCCTTTACCATTGCGACTTTGGCGATCCGCAGCGATTCTCGCACATGCTGCAGAACATCCTCAATCATTATTCGGCCTACGACTTCGACAGCTTCAGGCTCAAGCTGGTGGTGGTGGCGCATGCGGCCGGCGTGAAATTCTTTCTCGAGGATCGTTCCGGGACGCCGTGGGAGAAGGACACGATCGATCCTGAGCTCTACCAACGGTTCGCGGGCCTCACCAAATACGGAGTTGAAGGATATCTCTGCCAGATCACCTATAAGCGGCTGAGCATTGATCCCGCCAAGACGCGAAAGGATGCCTTTCTCAAGTTCGTGCCGTCGGGAGTGGGACGGTCGCCGAGCTGCAGGCCAAGGGATTTGCCTACATCAAGACCGGATGACATCTGCATGGAGCAACCATGATTGCAGCGGAGTTCACCACGCGTCCTCTCCTTCGTGCGCCTCGCGCGAATCAGTGGGTGCTTCGGCCCGGTCAGTCATCCCGTAATCGCGGATAATGGCTCCAATGCGCAAGCGGTAATCGGCAAAGATGCCGCCGCGGCCCTGCCGTTGGCTGGCACGATGGTGGGGATTGTTGCGCCAGGCCTTCACCGCCTCCTCGTCGCGCCAGAACGAGAGCGACAGCATTTTTTCCGGCTCGGTCAGGCTCTGGAAGCGTTCGATCGAAATGAATCCGTCCGCACAGTCGAGTTCCTCGCGCAATTCTGCTGCGAGCCGCAAGTAATGGTCTCTGCGCCCGGGCGCCGGCCACACCTCGAATATCACCGCTATCATCGCGACCTCCGCACATTGTGGAGTGGACGTCTCAATCTAGTGTGGCGGATTTGACGTTCCTACCAACGTAGCCGCGAGTCATCCGTAGGAACGTCAAATCCAAAGCCACACTAGAATCATTATTTGCTAGTGTCCCTTTGGTTCCGACGTTTGTACGAGAGCATGCTGCAAAGTGATACAAATGTCGGAACCGGGACACTAGCCTAAGCTGGCCAGCGCCGGGGCAGCCGAAATGTTGATGATGAACCGGTTCAAGAGAGCGCCCGCTGCCGGTGGAAAGCCTCTGCCTCGATTTGAGATCCCGCGTGTTCTGCGCGCGCTGGTTCGCACGCGTGAATGGGGTCTGTTGCTGGTCGGAGCCGGCGTGGGCGTGTTGGCGGGCGCCGTGGTTGCGGCCATGAGCTTTGCCGTGAACGGACTTCATGTCCTGCTGTTCGCTCTTCCTCCCGGAGAGCGCCTGTCCGCCCAGACCGGCATCGATCCTTTGCTTGCCGTCGCCGTGCCGGTTGTCGGCGGATTGCTGTTCGGCCTTGCGCTGCATGCTGTGAAGCGGTGGCGGCCAGCGCAGGAAGTCGATCCCATCGAAGCCAACGCGCTGCATGGCGGCCGGATGTCGTTGCTCGGCAGTGCCATTGTCGCATTGCAAACGATCTGGTCGAGCGGGGTCGGAGCCTCCGTTGGCCTCGAAGCGGGCTACACCCAGGCGGCCAGCGGCATCGCCTCGTGGGTCGGGCGCGCGTTCAATGTGCGGCGCCGCGAGCTGCGCGTGCTGGTCGGCTGCGGCGCCGCGGCTGCTATCGCCGGCGCCTTCGGCGCACCGCTTGCGGGCGCCTTCTATGCCTTCGAGCTGGTGATCGGCAGCTATTCCGTGGCAACTCTTGCGCCGGTCGGCATTGCCGCCGTGGTCGGATATCTCACGGCCAACCTGTTTTATCCCGTCTCGCTCGGCGTCGGCACGTTGTACACCTCGCGCGTGACTGGCCACGATCTCGCCATTGCCGGGACAGTCGGGCTGGCCGCCGCAATTGTCGGGATCGCTCTGATGCGCGGTGTTGCTCTCGGCGAGACGATGCTCAACAGATTGCGGGTGCCGCTCTTCTTGCGGCCCGCGCTTGGCGGGCTCGTGGTCGGGCTGTTCGCATTGGTGAGCCCGCAGATCATGTCCTCGGGCCATGGCGCGATCCATATCGCCGCGGTGCTCAACAACCCATTGCGCGTCGTCGGCATCCTCTTCCTGCTCAAGGCGCTGGCCTCGATCGTATCGCTCGGCAGCGGCTTTCGCGGCGGACTGTTCTTCTCCTCGCTTCTCATGGGAGTGCTCGGCGGTCGCCTGTTCGCCGACGCGCTGGCGCTGCTGTGGCCGCCGTACGCGCCCGACCCGCAGGTGTACGCGATCATCGGCATGGGTGCGCTGTCGGTCTCCGTGATCGGCGGCCCGCTGACGATGATCTTCATCGCGCTGGAGACCACCGGCGACCTGTGGCTGACGACGGCGGTGCTTGTTGCCGTGATTATCTCGGCGCAGGTCACGCGCGAGGCCTTCGGCTATTCGTTCGCGACTTGGCGATTCCACCTGCGCGGCGAGAGCATTCGCAGCGCTGCCGACATCGGCTGGATCCGCGAGCTCACCGTGCGGCGGATGATGCGCACCGATGTGCGGACCGTCCCCGCCCACACCACTCTTTTGCGATTTCGCACGGTCTATCCCTTGGGTTCGGCAACGGACGCCGTGGCCGTTGACGAGGACAAGAATTACGCCGGTCTCGTGCACGTGGCCGAAGCGCATGCCGTCGAGCTCGACGAGGCGACGCCGGTGCGTGAGATTCTTCATTATCCCCACACCGTGCTCACGCCCGGGATGACCGTGAAGGAAGCAGTGGCCGCATTCGACGCCGCCGAGGCAGAATCGCTCGCCGTGCTCCAATCGCCCGAAAACCGCCGTGTGGTCGGCTTGCTCACGGAAGCGCATGCGCTGCGCCGATATTCGGAACAGCTCGAGTTGCGGCGGCGGGATATCCTCGGCGAGTGACGTCGAGCGTTGCTCTCGTTCAGACGCGATGCAGGTGATGCTCGAACCACAGGAGCAGCGCATTCGCCAAAGCGGCAAATGCGAATAGCAGCACGGCGACGCCGATCATCTCCTCTCCCTGCAGGAGCGACATGGCATTCATGATGAGAAAACCAAGGCCCTGTTTTGCAGCGAACATTTCCGCCAGCAGGACGCCAAGCAGCGTGACCGTCAAGCCAATTCGCAACCCGGCAACCACCTCCGGCAGCGTGGCCGGAAGAAGCACCAGGATGATTGTCTGCCATGGCGAGAGCTGCATGCTGCGCGCGGACTTGACGTAAACCGGCGAGATGCTGCGGATCGCAGCCATGGTCAAAAGCGCGACCGGCAGGACGCCATGCAGCGCGCCGAATGCCACCTTCCCCGAAATTCCGAGCCCGAAGATCAACAAAATGACCGGGTAAAGCGTGATCTTCGGCAAGGAATAGAGCGCGATCAGAATGGGCTCCCCCACTGCTCCCGACAAATGATGGGCCCCCATCCAGACGCCGATAGCCAATCCTATTCCATACGCGAGGGCGAGCGCGAAGGCGAAAGCGACCGCCGTGGCGGCGGCGTTTTCGGCAAAGCGCGCTGTCGTTATGAGACGCGCCAAATAGGCCAGCGTCGGCCATGGCGCCGGCAACGCCGTGCTGCCGACGAGGTGATGCAGGCCCTCCCACAGCAGCAGAAGCACGACGATGATCGCGAGCGTGTCGGCAATGCGGCGCGTTGCGCTCACGATATTTTCCGACCGCGCCGCTCGGCCCAGCGCAGGTCAAAGGCATGCAGCACGGTGTTGACGACCGTCGCAATGATCAGGATCAGGAGCATCAACGCATACATGCGTCTGTTGTCGAAATCGGCATAGGCGTCGGCAATCTGGCGCCCGAGTCCCGCCGGGGCGAGAATGAACTCGCTGGCAATCACCGCGATAAAGCCGTAGCTGACAGCAAGCTTCACGCCGGTGAACAGATAGGGCGCGGCGGCCGGCAGCTGCAGGCGAACGGCGGTTGCAAGCGCCCCCATGTGGTGCACCCGGGCAACCTTGCTCAGCACCCGCGGAACGCGATCGAGACCGTTCAAGGTGGCAATGATCATGGCAACGATGGCGGTGGCGACCGCGATCAGCAGGATAGGGAGGAGCGACAGGCCGAATATGGCGATCAGCACCGGATAGAAGATGAAGATCGGAACCGCGTAGTAGGTGGCGAACAGAGGATCAAGCGCCGCCCGCACTCTCGGCAGCGCATGTATCAAGAGGCCGAGTGCAAAGCCGAGGATCACGGATATGGCGCTCGCAGCTGCGATCATGCCGAGCGTGCGCACGATGTCCTCGTTGCCGGCGCCGGAGGCAAGAATGCGCAGGAGCGAGGTCGCCATCTCAGAGGGTGGGATGACGACTCGGCGATCGATGAGATCCGTCCGGCAGGCAATCTCAAGCGCCGCTACGGCTGTCAGAATGACGAGGAGCCTGATCCGGCCGATGCGAGTCATTCCGCGGCCATGCTGGAATGTCCGAGCGCCTTCATGGATTCCCCACGCAGGTTGTCCCAGAGCCGCCCAGTGATCTCCGCAAATGCCGGCTCGCGGACGATCGTGCTGTCGCGTTCGCGCATCCAGCCGGTCTCGATCACCTCGATGAATCGGCCGGGACGAGCCGACATCGCCCCCACCCGATCGGCCAGCATTGCGGCTTCATCGAGCGCGTGCGTGATCAACAGGATGCTGGCGCCGGTGCGGCGCCACAGGCGCAACACCTCCTCGCCCATCAACAGCCGCGTCTGCGCATCGAGCGCTCCGAACGGCTCGTCCAGCAGGATCAATCGCGGCTGCAGCACCAGGGTGCGTGCAATGCAGACGCGCTGGCGCATGCCCCCGGATAGCTGCAGCGGATAGGCGCGCGCGAAATCGCGCAGTCCCATGAAGGCCAGCGCGTCATCGACGCGGCGGCGCACTTCGGTTGGCGCTGCACCGCTGCGGCGAAGCCCGAACGCGGCATTGTCCCATACCGTCAACCAGGGAAAGCTTGCATCCTCCTGAAAGACAACTCCGATGTTGTCGGGAACCACCCCGCTGACGCGACGTCCTTCGAACTCCACCGTTCCGCTCGTCGCCGGCTGAAGACCTGCGAGAACTTCCAGCAGGGTGGACTTCCCACAGCCCGAAGGTCCTACCACGGCAAAGAACTCGCCCTTGCGCAACTCGATATCGACCGGTCCAAGCGCATGCACCGCGGGATGCCCCGCGGCCGGCGGATAGACGCGAGTTACGCCTTGCAGTCGCGCATGGGCCTCGCTGCTCGGGACGGTGCCGCTCATTGCTTGATGGACTTGAGATCGCTCGGCAGGAACGACGTGTCGATCATCTTGTCGAGCGCGACATCTTTCTCCAGCGACCCGACGTATTTCATCGCCCGCACCGCATTTTGCAGTCCGCGCATCTCGATCTGGCCTTCGCTCCAGAACTTCGCCTCCACCAGTTGATGGACCAGCGTTTCGACGTCCTTCGCCGGCAACGGCTCGTAGATCTTGCTCAGGATGCCGATCGCTTCCGGCGTGTGCTCGTAAATGAATTTCACGCCCTCGCGCCGCCCGGAAAGAAGCGCGCGCAATTTGTCCGCATGCTGCGTCATGAGACGGGAGGTGGCGATGCCTACCGCCGGTGGCAGCTCGGGCAGGTCCTTCGGCCCTAAAAGAACGCGGTACTTCCTTTCGCCGCCCCGGCTCATGAAGAGAATGCCCGGGATGCTGGTGGCGTCCGCCACCCCATTCTCCAGCGCGGTGAGCGCGCCGGAGAGGCTGCCGAGCGCCACCCGCTGCACGTCGTCCGGCTTCAAGCCGGCCTGCTCGAACACCAGCACCGCTGTCATTTCCCCCAGCGATTTGGGATTGCTGATGGCGAACTTTTTGCCCTTGAGATCCTTGATCGACCTGATCGGCGAGCTCGGCATGACAATCACGACGTTGTCGGCAAGCGAACGTGATCCCAGATTGACGAGCTTGATGTCCTGGCCCTGCTCGATGGCAGAGATGACCGGCGCCGGCGACACATCGCCGTAGCCGAGATCGCTGGCAATGGCGCTGCGAACGGAGGTGCCCCCGCCGGCGCCTGAGATCACGCCGGTAATATCGATGCCGGCCTTCTGGAAAAAACCCTTTGCAATGGCGACGCCAAACGGCGCGCCCGACGGATCCGCGGTGTATTGGGTGACGAGGACGTCTTCCGCTTTCGCGGCGACAATCGTCGCGAGTAGATATGCGATAGCGGCAATCCCGCTTCTGATTCTTGCCATCGTTTCTCCTCCCTAACGATCCAGCGGCCAGGCGAAACTGAGCTCGTGCCCGTCCGGATCGGTCACGTGGAAGAAGCGCTCGCCCCATTCGGCATCGCGCGGTGAAGTATCCGGCTGGTATCCAGCCGCGATGATGCTCGCGTGCAGCGCGTCCACATCGGAATGATAGAAGATGACGCGGCCCCACCACGACCAGGTTTTCGCCGCAGGCTGCGTGATGAGATTGAGATAGCTCGTCCCGGCGCGAAAGCTGGTGAACGCCGCGTCAGCGCCGCCATAAATGATCTCGAATCCGAGCATGCGATAGAAGCGAACGGCGCGCTCCATGTCATGGGTCGCGAGCGTCACCGCGCTGATGCTGTCGAGCATGTCGGGTGCTCCGGCCGCCAATCCCAGCATGTAAGCTTCCAACCGGACCCTTCGGCGACCAAGGCCGCCTTGCAGCCGTGCCCGGGATCGGGAGCGCGCATTGTAAAACGGTGAGCCTCGCCGGGGTCGTGCCGGGTTGCCAGCAGGCGCGGCTCTTCCCCCGGCGCAAAGGCGACGTCGAAGGTGTCGAGCGGCAGCGACAGGCCATCGCCTCTGGCCTTGAGGTAGGCCTCCTTGCGCGTCCAGCAGGAAAAGAAGGCCTCACACTGCAGCTCGGGAACAAGCGAAAACAAGGTTTGGCATTCGTTGGGCGAAAAGAAGCGCGTCGCGATCTCCTCGGTCGCCATTCTGCTCTGCATGCGTTCGACATCGATGCCAACCGCACGTCCCAGCGTCAGTGCAACAAGCACCAGATCGCCCGAATGGGATATGTTGAATTCAATCGACGAGCGTAAGTCGGCAGCAAGCCGCGGCTTGCCGAACCCGTTGTATTCAAACTCCACCTCATCCGCCGGACGAGCGAGGCAGTGGCCGAGAAGGGTTCGCGACAGCCCACGTCCGATGATGTGACGCCTGCTGTCCGCCGCGAAGTGAAATCCTTGTGCATGCGCGCGCTCCTCCGCGGAGAGGACCCGCATGAATTTCCCGATGTCCTCTTGCGAGGCATCCAAAGTCGCGCGCCACACCTGCACTTCGTTCGGCGCCAGCGAATAAGCATCACGCAGGCGATGCCATGCCGTCTCCGAGCCCGCCCGTGCCGCGCCCTGCACAGGCTCGTCCTGCGCCGCAACCTCGCTGGCATCTCCAGTTGCGGGACGCTTGAAAACGCCATCCATTTCCGCAACATAATCGCAGCCTGCGCAGGGGGGAAGCCGATGGGACGGAAAGGACGGGGGTCGCGCTTACATCGGCAGTAGAGGCTCCTGCGATGATCATTCAGACTGCGCCCGCCGGCCAACCCCGTCTCGCCATCATGATGCATGAGCACACCGCGCTGTGCGGCCAATTTGCTCGTGCGTTCGGCAACGAGCGCTTCGCGCCGGTCGAGCCCGACGACTTGATGTTCTTCGTCGTGTCCCATCACGACGAGGGGTGGGCCGAGTTCGACCGCAATCCGGTGCACGATGCGAGGACGGGTCTTCCCTATAATCTCATTGAGACGCCGGCAGAGCACATCACGGTCACCAGCCACAAGTCACCCGAGCTCAACGAGCGTCGCCACGCCTATTGTGGGCTCATCTCGAGCATGCACAGCTGGGGACTCTATAACGGGCGCTACGGGCTCTCGAAGCTCGTGCTGATCGACATGATTGCGCCGGCGGATCGCAAGCTGGCCGAGCGCATGCTTGCGGGTGAGCTCGATCGCCAGCGGCGGCTCAAGGCCGAGCTCGCCGGTGATCCGGAGACGGCTCGCTGGCTCGCGGAGGAGCATCTGTTCCAGAACTATAAGCAGCTCCAGTTCTTCGATACTCTGGCGCTCTATTTCAATCGCATCCATCCGAGCGAGCGCCGCGAGCAGGCGTTCGAGCACGTCCCCTTGAACGCCCGAGACGACATCACCATCATCATTCGCCCGCGCGCGGCAGGCATCTACGAATTGTCGCCTTATCCGTTTGCGGCGCAAGGCGCCGAATTCGCCTATGCCGGGCGCCGCATCAGCCCCAATGGGCAACGCGACGGCAGCTGGTCATCGGTCCTGCGGGAAACGCCTGCCGAATGGGAAAGCTTCCGCCTGGTCGCGGGATGATGCGCGCCCCTCAATAGTGGTGGTT
>Ga0306920_100016862_pt1 | contig 10073 bp, 5 predicted proteins | sample flu12Cox44000170_FD_204666 | JGI IMG/M metagenome (GOLD analysis project Ga0306920, IMG submission 204666) | Lab enrichment of tropical soil microbial communities from Luquillo Experimental Forest, Puerto Rico - flux4day.12C.oxic.44.000.170 (v2)... | ecosystem: Environmental > Terrestrial >...
CGTCAGCACCGCCTGTCGCAATGACAGACGCGAATTCGTCGCGCCGCATGGCGAGATCGCTGATGGTCCCGTTGAGATAGATGTCGACCACCCGCTCGCGGCGGACCAGGTAATTGATGTTGACGATTCGACGGCCCGGCTGCAGCAGCTTTGTTTTGACGATCTCGCCGCCGCCACGCGATTCTGGCGTCGTCTGCGGATCGACGACGAAGCTTTCGCCGGAATAATCCTTTATCTGGCTTGCATATTCGGCAACGAGGAAGCGGGCAAAGGCGTCGCGGGCCGCCGCCTGCTGTTCCGCGGAGAAGCTTTTCCAGGCCGGCCCCACGGCCAGCCGCGTCATGGTCGGAATATCGAACACCGCGGCAAAGACAGGCGAAAAGCGCTTCTCGCGCTCGCGCACACCCAGTCGCGCAGCCTGCTGAATCGTCGGCATCAGCTGCTGGTAATAGTTTTCGATTTTTGCGACGGCGGTACTCGGCGTCTGGGCTCGCGATGGGACGAGGCCCAGCAACACCATCAACACCACTGCCATTAGCGAGGCCGGTGAGCGGCTCAGGCCGAGCTTGAAATCCTTTGGCGCAGATATTTCCGCTCGTGCGGTGAGGTTTTCACCGTGATCAGCCACGTTCAACATCCGCAATCGGCCGCAGATCCTTTTGCAAAAGCGAGTTTGGATATTGGGCGGGATTAGGGCAGCGTAATGGCGCGCGGGGACAAAAGTTGGCCTTCATCTTGCGGTTCATGGTGCAAGCGGGGAGCCCGGGGGGACGTTTGCGGGGAGTTTCAAATCGTGTCGTGAGCGGCCTATCGGCCGGCAGCTTGCCCGCGCCAGCGGATGGCGCTGACACAATTCCGATTCGAGCAGGCAACGTCACCGCAGCCGCGATCACACGCCTCGTGCAGCTGTCGAGTCGCTACGCGTGGCCGACCATCCTGGGCTGTCTGCTCCTGGCAATCGTCTCGGCGACCTATTTCACGCGGCATTTCGCCATCATCACCGACAGCAAAGAGCTCCTGTCCAGCTCGCTAGCATGGCGCCAACAGGAGAAGATGCTGCATGACGCCTTTCCGCAACGGATTGACCAGATCATCGCGGTCATCGATTCGAACACACCGGAAAGCGCCGATGATGCCGCCGCGGCTCTGGTCAATGGGCTTGCGTCGCGCCCGGACGTGATCCGCAGCGTCAGTCGTCCCGATGGCGGCGAGTTCTTCGAACGTGATGGCATCCTCTTGCTTGGTCTGGACGAGGTGCAGCACAGCACCGCAGACCTGATCGCTGCCCAACCCTTCCTCGGAACGCTGGCCGCCGATCCGACGCTGCGCGGCGTCTTTCGTACGTTGTCTCAGTCGCTCGAGGGCGTGCGCTTGGGCAAAGCAAAGCTGGACGATCTCGAACCGGCTCTCGCTGCGCTCGCGGATGCATTCGAAGTCCTGGCGCAAGGCAAGACTCCTGCTTTCTCGTGGCGTGAACTCATCGCCCGCAGACCACCCAAGGTCTCGGAACTTCGGCGCTTCGTGAACATAGAGCCGGTCCTCAATTTTGCTGATCTGCAGCCCGGAGCCAAAGCAACGTCGGTGATACGCGAAGTGGCGTCCACGCTCGGGCTCACGGCCGAGCGCGGGGTCAAGGTGCGGCTCACCGGACCGGTCGTCCTTTCCGACGAGGAGTTCGCCACGGTCAGCGATGGCGCCGTCCTCAACGGCCTCATTACGTTGCTTCTTGTCGGCCTGGTGTTGTGGCTGGCGTTGAGGAGGGCACGCATCATCTTCGCTGTCCTCGTGAATCTCGTCTTCGGACTGCTCTACACAGCCGCGATCGGGCTCTGGATGGTGGGAGCGCTAAACCTTATCTCGGTCGCATTCGCTGTTCTCTTCGTTGGCCTGGGCGTTGATTTCGGTATCCAGTTCTGCGTCCGATACCGATCCGAGCGGCATGCCTCCCGTGATCTTGAGCCGGCACTTCTGGGCACGGCACGCGGCATGGCGGTGCCGCTCCTGCTTGCAGCCGCTTCGATCGCGACCGCGTTCTTCGCGTTCCTGCCGACCGCTTATCGCGGTCTTTCCGAGCTTGGCCTGATCGCCGGAATCGGCATGATCATCGCGCTCGCAACCACCTTAACTCTGCTTCCGGCGTTGCTCACGGTGTTGAAACCACCCCCTGAGCAGAAACCGATCGGCTTTGCCGCGCTGGCGTCTGTGGATCGCTTTCTGGAGAGGCGGAGCAACTGGATCGTCGGAACGACGCTGGCCGCCACTATTCTTGGTTTGCCGCTGCTCGCAGGTTTGCGCTTCGACTTCAATCCGCTCAACCTGCGGGCACAGGATGCTGAATCCGTCGTGACGTTGCTCGACTTGATGAAAGTTCCCGACACGAGTCCGAGCACGATCGATGTACTCAAAAGCGATCTCGCCGAGGCTTCGGCCACTGCCGAGAAGCTGCGCCACTTGCCGGAGGTCGACCGGGTGTTGACCCTGCAAAGCTTCGTTCCAGACGATCAAGACGCCAAGCTCGCTCTGATCGAGGACGCGAGCTTTTTTCTGCAAAATACCCTCAGACCCGACCAAGTCGACGCCGAGCCAACGCCGGCAGATACCCGGGCAGAGATCGCCAAGCTCGTCCTCGAGCTGAATGATGTGGTCCGTGACCGAGACGGTCCCGCGGCGGTGCAAGCGCGCCGCTTGGCAAGCGCTGAGCTCAATGACGTGGTTCGTGACATAGATAGCCCTGCGGCAGCGCAGGCGCGCCGACTGGCAAGCGCGCTGGCGCCTTTGCTGCACGCGTCGCCGGGCGTTTTGGACGAAGCTCAACATGCTGTGATCGCGCCGTTAAGGACTACGTTGCGCCAGGCGCGACACCTCCTCGACGCCGAACGAGTGAGCATCGAAACGCTGCCATCGGAGCTGAGGAAGACCTGGATGTCCACTGACGGCCGGTTCCGGGTCGAGGTCGCGCCGAAAGGCGATGCCAACGACAATGCCGTCTTGCGTCGCTTCGTTACGGCCGTTGGCAGTGTCGCACCGGAGGCCGCCGGCACGCCTGTTTTCATGATTGAGGCCGCCGCGACCGTGGTAAAGGCATTTCTTCAGGCCGGCGTCTTGTCGTTGGTGCTGATTGCGCTGATCCTGTTTATCGCGCTGCGCCGGTGGATCGACGTTGCGCTGACTCTGGTACCTCTGCTCGTTGCTATCGTTGTCACGCTCGAGATCTGCGTACTGTTCGGGCTACGGTTGAATTTTGCCAATATCATTGCACTTCCGCTGCTGCTGGGCATCGGAGTCGCTTTCAAGATCTACTACATCATTGCTTGGCGGTCGGGGGAGACGAACTTCCTGCAGTCGAGCCTGACGCGCGCCATCCTCTTCAGCGCCTGCACGACGGCGATCGCTTTCGGGAGCCTATATTTCTCACACCACCCTGGTACGTCCAGCATGGGCAAGCTGATGGGCCTGTCGCTCCTGACGACCCTGGCTGCCGCAGTCATCTTCCAGCCGGCGCTGATGGCGACGCAACGGCAGAAGCGGCTCGCTTGATGAAGCAAAATCGCCGCAAAATCCGAAACTGAGGTAAAAAAGCAACAGTCAGCCAGAAGAGCAACTGGTAACCTGGCTCTGATAGGTTTGATGCGGCGCGCCACGGCCATGCGCCCGGGCCTTTTGCGCCGTGGCAAACCAGTGATCGGCGCCAGGAACAAAGTAGATGCGTCGCGCTCGGCTATGTAGCAAATGGGCGATCGCGTGGGTAGCAGCGCTGCTCGTGAGCGCATGCGCGAGTGCGCCCCGCGACGCCTCGCTGCCAGTCAGCGATCCCAACGAGAACGCAAATCGCCAAGTATTGGCGGCAAATCAACAAATACTCGGACCACTGTCGCAAGGTGTAAGAACAACCGTACCGGGCCCCGTCCAGGAAAGGTTGCATGATCTGAATTCGAATTTGAAGGAGCCGCGCATCTTGGTAAACAATCTGCTGCAATTGCGCCTCGACGCAGCGGCACGCACGACCACCCGGTTCGTGGTCAATACAACCCTCGGCATCGGCGGGCTGGTTGATTTGGCGGGCCGCAATGGCATCACGCAGCAGAGCGGCGATTTCGGTCAGACTTTGTTTGTCTGGGGAGTAAGCGAGGGTCCCTACGTGGTGTCGCCCTTCATGGGCCCCGCGACCACGCGCGATGCCGTCGGATCTGTCGTGGATATGGCCGTCAATCCGTTAGGCTGGCTGGTAGGAACGCAGATCGCCTTAGCGACCACACAAGTAGCGGTCACTGCCAGCACCACGACCGTCGATGCGGTCGACCGGCTGGGCCAGTTGAAGACCGCCGAAGATGCTTCCATCGATTTCTACAGCTTTGTCCGCTCGGGTTATTATCAGACGCGCCGGGCGGAGCTGCGCGAAGCCATTGGGCTCCCCAGCGTGGTCGAGTCACCGGCGACCGCCGACCTTGATGATCCGGACGACACCGGTCAGGCGGTGGCAGCCGCCCAGTAACAAAGTGCCGGCAAGGTTGCTGACATCCATTGCGTCGGCGCAGTGGATCAAGACGGAAACCTGATTATCGAGAAGCCCGCCGCGCGAGCTGTGAGACGGCTTGCGCGTCCTGCGCTACCGTTTCATCAAGCGCTCCAATCAGCGCATAAAGACAGTCCCCCCACGTTCGAACACGGTATTCGGCCCGCAGTTGTGCCTCTCGCGCAGCTAGGTAACTTGGGTCGATGAGCGGCCGTTCGACCTTTGCCAATGCGTCATCTTCGTTCAAGGGATCGAAATAATCGACAAGGTTGCCACCCGCTTCCGGGATGGATGTGTGGTTGGAGGCTACGCAGAATTTGCCATGCGCCAAGCTTTCCGCAATCGGCAATCCCCAACCCTCGGACAGACTCGGAAAGACCGTGAATAGGCAGGAATGATAAGCTTGCTGCAATTCTGCATCGGACAAGTTTCGCAGCAGGATGATCTTGCCATTTAGATAGTCGCTCGCCTCGAGATCATCCAACAGGTCGTCGACCAGCCAGCCGATCTTTCCAGCAAAAACCAAGTTCGGCACGAGGTTGGTGCCGTGTCGCTCCAACAGTCGTTGCCATACTCTCACGAGCAGCCGATGATTCTTTCTCAGTTCAATGGTCGAAACGAATAAGACATAACGTTGAGGAAGGCTTACCACTGCTTGCTCACCGGCCGTGGGCGGGCGCCTGAAACCCGATCCCATCTGCAACGCCTCGACGCGAGGTAATGGCCAACCGCAGTCCGTAACAAACCTGACAAGAGCGGTTCGTGTATGCTTTGAGTTGGTGAACACGATGTCCGCAACCGGTACGGCAGCTCGAAGCCAATCGCGAAATTGAACACTGTGATGTGGTTCGACCAACGATTCGTGCTTGATCGGAATGAGATCGTGAACCAAAGGAGCAAACTTTATTCCATAACACCGCTTCGCTTCAGCAATATACTTCATGTAATTGGGAATTCCCCAGCTGGCCCCCAGCGATACGATCACATCGCCAGGGCGCACGACTTGCTCAAACCGGTTCGTCCGGAGCAACGTGCCGATGAGATCGCGAGCCGCAGCCTTGAAGATGGAAAAGAAAAAGCGCGGGTTGCGCATGATGACCGGGAAAGACCTGGGGAATTTTTGCCAAAATATCGCCGGGTCCCAAAATGTCTTCCATGGAGCGATACGGCCCGGCGGATTCAAGTATGCGGAACGGATTTCTCCGAAGTCGACGATGTGGAGTCTTTTGCTATAAATACTGAGCCGACAAAACCGCACGCGGTCGGAAATCCCCTCGAGCGTCTTGACTGCACGATAAATCTCGAATTGAACCCGCTGTACGCCGCTGGGATTGCGAAAATGATCAAAATATCTGAGAAAATCCTCCACTTCGAACCAGATAACACTCTGACCAGTGTTGTCAGCGGAATCCTCTTCCTGTTCGGGTTCCTTCATGCGGGTTACAGAGGCCGATAAAGCCGTCCCATGATCGGGAGATGGTTCGCTCGCACGAGGTTACAAGGAGCTTCGTCGGGAATTGGGCAACTGCCCCTATCTGGCACAGCGACGCAGGATGTCTCGGTCGCTGGAGCCTTAGTGACGACTGTTCTTCCTTTCCGGCCTTTCAACTTCGGCGATCAGCGCGACCGGAAGCCGCGGACGTAGGTAACACGAATGAAGCAACGACACGAGTGGGCTAAAAGGCTTAGCTGGTTCCTGCTGCTGCTAGTCCTCTGGCTAACGTTCGGGTGGCGCGTTGCTGCCGTGCTCCTGGCCCTGTGGACGATAGGTTACGTCGCGTTCTGGCTCTTCATGGTGCTCAAGCCGGTGAAACAAGACTATTTGCTTCCGCAGCCCCCAGGCGATGAGCCCCCGCCCGGCATTCGCCAAGAGCTTGGCGGCCGGAATGAGAAAGCCTCACTCGGAAGATAGAACCATCATGACTGGGATGTCCCCCAGCGCAATTGCACCAATCCAGTCGAGCTGCGGCACATAGGAGCTAGATCATTCCTGCTTCGCTGATCATCGCGGCGGTTCTCGGCTTCCTGTTGATGGTCTACCTGATTATCGACAGCGGCGCCGTGCAGGTGGCTCACGCGATGCTGGTAATCGGTTGGGGGCTGATCCCCATAACCTTGTTCCACCTCGTTCCTTTCACTTTGAGCGCTCTCTCATGGCGCCAACTCCTACCCGCTGCAAGTCGTCCGCCTACCGCGACTGTCATCTGGATCCAGTGGATCCGTGAATCCATCAACACGCTGTTACCGGTCGCCAGCGTAGGCGGCGATGTCGCAAGTATGCGCCTCGCCCACTTGCAAGGGGTGCCGGGCGCGCAAGCGGCATCCAGCGTGATCGTGGACACCACCGTCGGACTAGTCACCCAGGTGATATTTGTCCTGTCGGGAGTGGCGTTGCTTCTGATGCAATCGACCGATCGTAACTCGCTGCTGGTGGCGGGGACGGTGTTGCTAGCCATGGGTGTACTCTTCGTGGCAATCGCCGCATTCGTGGTCCTCCAGCATCGCGGTCTGTTTGCCGGGTCCGCAAAATTCGCTCGCCGCCTGATCCCCGAAAAATGGCTGTCCACCTTGGCGGGCCGCGCCTCCATGATCGACGACGCCGTGGTGGCGACATACCGCAACAGGTCGGTTGTGTTGCGCGCCAGCCTGCTGCGCCTTGCCGGATGGGCTACCGGCGCGGGCGAGGTTTGGCTCGTGATGCAGAGCCTCGGGCAGCCCATTGGCGTGGTCGACGCATATATCCTCGAAAGCCTCGGTTCCGGCGTTCGCGCGGCAACTTTCATGGTGCCCGGTGCCTTAGGCGCTCTCGAGGCCAGCTATGTCTTGTTCGGCGCAATGTTCGGATTGCCAGCGGACACAGCGCTGGCGATTTCCTTGTCAAAACGCGTCCGGGAATTGGCGTTGGGCGTGCCGGGCCTGCTGCTCTGGCAGTTTGTCGAAGGTCGCTATCATCTGCGCCGGGGCGAGCCGAATGGACGCGGATCAAGGCTCTTGGACTATCGTGCTGCTCCGGATGACGGCGGCCGGACGGGAGCCTAATTGCGGCCATTCCGGCGAGCACCATGCGGGTGAAAATCCGCGGGGCTCCGACCTCCGCTTTTGGCGCGAAGCGGACGCCCCAAGATGGTCTGCCCATTGTCCGCTTTTGAGGCGAAGCGGACATGCACGCCGACAGCCACCCCGCGTTGCGAAGCGCTAGTCGCCGCCGAGGCTGGCAGGCTGGGACGCTTTTCCGGACCAGACTTGTCCGAGACGCACGGCTTGCAGCGTCGTCGCCTGAGCATTCGGCCTGACGAACTCGTATTTGAGAACGCTTGCGTCCGTGCCCGCGACACCGCTGACCAGCAGATTGGCGCCCGTCGTCGTGCTGGTCGTGGCGACCCGTGTGCCGTCGGATCCATCGAATGGTTTGAAGGCGGCCATCTCGCGGAAGTGGGCGCCGTGGTCGTGGTGTAGGGGGCTCTGCAGATAGAGCGACGGACCCCCGTCCAGCGCGGAGCCGCTCGAAAAGACCTTTACCGAGCCGCCGTCTGCGAGCTGACTGACGATAATGCGCTTGGCGCCACCGAGCGAACCGGCCAACCAGCCCGTCGCGAGGGAAACGCCGCCGCGATACTCCTTGCCGAACGGAGTGAACGAGGCGGTGTTCATCGGCTGGTCGATCCGGGCGGCTTGCGTGCTGCTCGCGCCAGCCTTGGCGATGGGCTTGAACAGCGGGAAGGCGAACACCTTGACCTCGCTCGCGCTGCCCGGGCCGGGAGCGGTCACGATGCTTTCGCGGCCAGTCGAAAAATCGATGAAACCGGTGGCGATGCTTATCCCAGAGCGGTCGTCGCCATACGGCTTGAAGCTCGAAAAGATCGCCGGTACGGCGCCAGGCTTAGACGACAGCTGGGCTTTATATACCTTCACTTCACTCGGGACGCCGGGAGGCGATCCTACGATGATATTGTCGGACGTCTCCCCGTCGATCTGCGCGGCAGCTACGCTGACACCGCCACGCGCGGCAGACTCGAATGCCTCAAAGTGCGCCAGCTCCGTTCCGAAGGTCCCTTTGCCGCGTATGGATGCCCCGGCGTAGGCCACAACTTCCGGCGCGCGGCCCGCCCCCGCGCCGACGATCAGGTCAAGAATGCCATCACCATCAATATCCCCCATCGCTACATTGACGCTGCGTTCAAAACCGGGAAACGGGATGACGGTGGCGACGAACCGGTCGCCGTTGCCGTCGTACAGACGAACCTCGGCAGGTTTGCCCGGGGCGCCTGGAACGGCGACCGCATAAATGGAGGCGGCCGGTATGACGTTAATGAGCGCCATCAGCCCGTTGTCTTCGTGGTTGAGGCGATGGCAATGCATCACGTAAAGCCCGGTGTATTCGTCGAACCGGGTACGGATCGCAAGGATGCCGGGTTGGATCACGCTCTCGTCGCTGTGCATGGTCGGCGCCGGCGCATTGGCGTTGTCGATGGAAAACTTGTCGGGGCCGGTGCGCAGACCCGTCGTCGGATCAACGTACTCGATCACCTGAAAGTCATTGACGTGGACATGGATGGGATGCTCGTCGTTGTTGTGGTTGACGAACCTCCAGTCCTCGACTGAGTTGAGCCGCGGCTGGATCAGCGGCACGTTAGGGAATGCGACGCCGTCGAATGCATACACGAACGCTTTCGGGTCCTCGGTACTCGCCAAATTGTTGAGAAATCCACCAGATATCAGGATCTGCCGTTTGACGTCCGGCGTGGTGTTAGCGAGGTCGACAAAGGACGTGTAGCCACCGAGCGCCTGACCTTCGACGAAGGGGGTCGTCACGCCAGCCCCTTCCGAGGCTGTGACTCTCGCCAGCACCTGGGTTGGAAAGACGAAGAACCCGTCGGCATAGCTGACCGCGGAGGGCAGGACGCTCAGGCTGCCCAGCACGGCTGGAGGATTATCCGTTCCATTGTTGGTGTACAGCACGCCCGATTCGGTGATCGCCTTTGCGCCGCCTCCGCGCTCCGGCATCTCAAGAACGAGATCGCCTTCGGAAGGGATCGTCACTGCAATCGCGAACCGGCTCGCCGGCGGAATGAGCAGCCGCGTGCCCTGGTCGGTCGGTGGATAATGGACGCTGGTGTAGGGGTTTCCATCCTGGCCAACGATAGCGATCGGCGGATGCCGCCCCGTTGCGGTTTCCGTGAGCTGGACGTTCATGTAGGCAAAGTCGCTCACATTCGCGAGCGCCCAGATCTCGGTCTGTCCGGCCTTGCTCTTGATGACCGGCTGAAACTGGCCGTTCACTGTGAATTGCACATCCCGCTGGTAATCCGGCAGCGATGGATTCGCCGGCACATCGCTCTCGGCTTTGCCGTCCGCGGCGACGAAGTGCTGCAGATTGCTGGGGATGAACTGGAAGGCCCCGCGACGATTGCTGATTGAAAGCGGCCCCGCATGCCAGATGGTAAGGTACTTCGTTCCCGGCTTCGATTGCTTGAAGTTAACCGGCGCGAGTGATGGCTGATAGGTTCCGTTCGCCAGTTCGCCGGACTTGGGCGGGATTATCGTGCTGACCCACTGGGGC
>Ga0306920_100016863_pt1 | contig 10073 bp, 9 predicted proteins | sample flu12Cox44000170_FD_204666 | JGI IMG/M metagenome (GOLD analysis project Ga0306920, IMG submission 204666) | Lab enrichment of tropical soil microbial communities from Luquillo Experimental Forest, Puerto Rico - flux4day.12C.oxic.44.000.170 (v2)... | ecosystem: Environmental > Terrestrial >...
ATTCGCATGGCGAGGCTCCCTTCTGACCGGCCCTGGTGCGGAAATAGCGTTCTCAGATAGGGTATATGGAGCTACCGCTCAGCGCTAGGGACAGTCGACACGATGGCGGCAGGGATGGGAGGCCGGGATGGGACCGGGGACCGGGATGGGAAGCGACGGTCGATGACGAGCCGGGTCGCCGTCGTGACGGGAGGCGGGTCGGGCATGGGCACCGCCATCTGCCGGCGCCTGGCCGAGCGCGGCGACCGGGTGGCCGTGCTCGACGTCAACAGGGAGGCCACCGAGCAGGTGGCCAAGGAGCTCGAGGCGGACGGGCTGGCCGCGGTGGGCGTGGCGGTGGACGTCAGCGACCGCGCCGCGGTCGACGCTGCGCTCGACGAGGTGCGCGCTGCCTTCGGGCCGATCGAGATCATGGTCACCAGCGCCGGCATCGAGGGGTTCGTGGAGTTCCTCGACATCACGCCCGACGCCTGGGACCGGATGATGGCGGTCAACCTCTCGGGCACGTTCCACTGCCTGCAGGCCGCCGTGCCCGACATGATCGCCGGCGGATGGGGACGCATCGTCACTATCTCGTCGTCCTCGGCGCAGCACGGCACGAAGCGGATGGCGCACTATGTCGCGTCGAAGGGCGGCGTCATCGCGCTGACCAAGGCACTCTCGCTGGACCTCGCCACGCACGGCATCACGGTCAACACGATCCCGCCCGGCGCCATCGACACGCCGATGATGCGCAGGCCGTTCGAGTCGGGGGTCATGAACCTGGAGCAGGTCCTGGCGCGGGCGCCGCTCGGACGACTGGGCACGCCCGAGGACATCGCCGCCGCCTGCGTCTTCTTGTGTTCGGAGGAGGCGGGCTACATCACCGGGCAACAGATCAACGTCAACGGCGCCTGGTACATCTGAGCCGCTGATGCGCACGCTCGCCACAACCCCGCTGGCCGGCACTGTCGGGGCCGAGGTCCTCGGACTCGACTGCGAGCAACTGCTGCAGGACGACGGTCTGCCGGCGGCCGTCATGGCCGCACTCGAGCAGCACGGCGTCCTGGTGTTCCGGGAGCTCCACATCGACGACGAGTCACAGACCGCCTTCTCGAAGCGACTCGACGATGTGGGCAAGTCCGAGCCTGCCCCGGCCCCCAGCATCTACGTCGTCTCCCTCGACCCGGCGAAGAGCCATACCGCCGAGTACACGAAGGGGACCTTCAACTGGCACATCGATGGCGCCCAGGACGACGTGCCGACCAAGGCGACCACACTGAGCGCGAAGGCGACCTCCGCGACCGGCGGCGAGACCGAGTTCGCCAGCACCTATGCCGCCTACGACGACCTCGGCGACGACGAGAAGGCGCAGTTCGAGCGCCTGCGGGTGATCCACTCCTTCGAGGCCTCGCAGCGTCTCGTACATCCGGACCCGACGCCGGCGGAGCTGGCACGCTGGCGAGAGCGTCCGGACAAGGAACACCCGCTGGTGTGGCGGCACCGGTCCGGCCGGTGCTCCCTGGTCATCGGCGTCACCGCGGACCACGTCGTGGACATGGAGCTCGACGCGGGGCGGGCGCTGCTGGCGCGCCTGCTGGCGCGCTCGACCACACCGGACCGGGTCTACCGCCACCACTGGTCGGTGGGCGACTTCGTGATCTGGGACAACACGGGCGTGATGCACCGCGTCGAGCCCTACGACCCGTCGTCCGCCCGCGAGATGCACCGCACCACCATGAGCGGCGACGAGCCGATCCAGTAGCCGGACAGAGGAGAGAGCCGATGAGCGACGTGACCATCCTGCGAGCCGACCGCTGGGTCGACGTCGAGGCCGGCGAGGTCCGTTCCCCGGCGGTCATCGTCGTAGACGGCAACCAGATCGTCGCGGTCAACCCGACGGAGCTGCCCAGCCCGGCCAGGGAGGTCGACCTGGGCGACAGGACCCTGCTGCCCGGGCTGATGGACATGGAGCTCAACATGCTCATCGGAGGGCCCGGAGGCCCCGACGGGCTGCCCGATCCGATGCACGGGGTGAAGGACACTCCCGTCTACCGGACGCTGCGGGGCGTCGTGAACTGCCGCACCACGCTCATGGCCGGCTTCACCACCGTGCGCAACTTGGGGTTGATGGTGTACACGGCCGGGTTCCTCCTCGACGTGGACCTGGCCAAAGGGGTGGACCAGGGTTGGTTCCCGGGGCCGCGCATCTTCCCAGCCGGTCACGCGATCACGCCGACCGGTGGCCACCTCGACCCGACCATGTTCCAGGGTTTGGCGCCGGGCATCATGCCGCAAAGCGTGGAGCAGGGGATCGCCAACGGGGTGCCCGAGGTGCGCAAGGCGGTCCGTTACCAGATCAAACACGGGGCGAAGCTGATCAAGATCTCGGCCTCTGGCGGCGTCATGTCGTTCTCGAGTGCGGCCGGCTGCCAACAGTATTCGGACGAGGAGCTGGAGGCGATTGTGGACGAGGCGCACCGCAACGGTCTTCGTACCGCCGCGCACGCACACGGCGACTCGGGGATCCGCGCCTGCATCCGGGCCGGCGTCGACTGCATCGAGCACGGGTCGCTGGCCACCGACGACACCGTGCAGCTGATGGCCGAGACGGGGACCTTCCTGGTCGGCACCACGGCGCTCGCCGATCACATGGCGGTCGACCGCATCCACCCCATCCTGCAGAAGAAGGCGGCGGAGATCTTTCCCCAGGCGCGCCGCATGTTCGGCAAGGCTCTCCAAGCGCACGTCAAGATCGCGTGCGGCTCGGATGCGCCCGCCATCCCGCACGGCACGCAGGCCGACGAGCTGATCGCGATGGTCGACCGCGGCATGACCCCGATGCAGGCGCTGCAGGCGGCCACCATGACGAGCGCCGAGCTCGTCGAGCGGGAGCACGATCTGGGGCGCCTCGCCCCGGGCTATCTTGCGGACGTGATCGCCGTGCCCGGCGATCCCTCCGAGGACGTCAAGGTGACCAAGGATGTGCAGTTCGTGATGAAGGACGGGCACATCTACAAGGGCGCCTAGCCCGCCATGACCGAGGACGATCATGTCGAAGCGGCGCGTGCGATGCGCCGGGCCATGCTCGGCGAGGCCTACGTCGACGCCCAGTCCGAGGACCCCAATCCGGCGATGCGCGAGTTCTCCGAGTACCTCACCTCCATGGCGTGGGGGGTGTGGGCGCGTGGTGGCGCACTGAACCCGAGAGACCGCAGCCTCCTGGTCCTCGCCATGACGGCCGCGCTGGGCCGTATGGACGAATTCATGTTGCACGCACGCGTGCGCGCGCGCACCGGGGTCACCGACGACGAGCTCGACGAGCTGTTGTTCCAGATCGCGGCCTACTGCGGCGCGCCCGCCGGGCTCTCGGCCAAGCGGGCGCTGCAGGCGGTGCGGGCAGAGGAAGAGAGGACCTGAGCGTGCAGACGGTCGGCGTCGGCTTCGTCGGCCTCGGCAACATGGGCTCGATCCTCGCGGCCAACCTGGTCAACTCGGGTTTCGAGGTTGTCACGCACGACGTCACGGGACCGGAGCGCAGCCCCGACGGCGCCGCCTTCGCGGCCGATGTCACCGATGTCGCCGCCCGCAGCGACGTGGTCGTGTTGAGCCTTCCCGACGGCGACGTCAGCCAGCAGGTGTGCGAGTCCCTCGCCGGGGCCGAGATGCGGCGGGTGACGCACGTGGTCGACACGTCGACCATCGGGGTGGACGCGGCGCGGCGCATCGACGGCCTGCTCGCACGGAGCGGGATCGGCTACGTCGATGCGCCGGTCTCCGGCGGCCTGGCCGGGGCCCGGGCACGCACACTGTCCGTGATGGTGGCGGGCACGGAAGCCGCGTGCGCCGCGGTCGATGCCGTCCTTGCCGGTCTGAGCGACCGGCGGCGTCGGGTGGGGGGGCGGCCGGGGATGGCTCAGGCGCTCAAGCTGGCCAACAACTTCTTGTCCGCCACGGCGCTCGCGGCGACGAGCGAAGCGGTGGCGTTCGGGCTGTCGGTCGGGTTGGACATGGGGACAATGCTCGACGTGCTCAACGCCTCGAGCGGCCAGAGTGCCGCCACCAGCGACAAGTTCGTCAACCACGTGCTCACCGGCCGCTACGCCTCGGGGTTCGCCAACTCCCTGATGGCCAAGGACCTGCGGCTCTACCTCGGTGCGGTCGGGGACCAGGGGGCACCCTCGGTACTCGGAGAGGTCACCGCCACGATCTGGGAGCGCTTCGCCGCTGTCGAACCGGGCGTGGACTTCACCAGGACCTACCCGTTCGTGGAGGGGTCGGAAGAACGCCAGGTTGACGAGCGCTGAACTGCGAGAGGCGCGGCCGAGGTCGACGACGCGCGGGACGCCCGCTGTCGCCAGGCCGTCCAGCCGCTCGCGCGCGGTAAATGCCGGCCCAGAAGCGGCGAAGGGGAGGTTGGGCCGCACTCGGTTCCGAGACACGTGTCGCCTCCACGCGGGCCGTGACCGTCAAGAACGGAGTCATCAGTTCAGCAGCGGGCTGAGGGTGAGCGTTGGGTCGCGGATCGGTTCCGATGGAGTGAGCGCTTCGGGCGCGGCGCTACGATTGCCAGGGATGCAGTCCGAGGGAGCCCGCCGCGAGGAGATCATTCAGCATGCCGGGGCGCTCTTCGCGTCTTCTGGACTGAAAACGTCGCTCAACGACATCGCCGAGGCGTCGGGCATTCTTCCGGGAAGCCTGTACCACCACTTCGACTCCAAGGAAGCGATCATCATCGAATTGGTGCAGCGCTACAACGACGACCTCCAGCGCATTGCCAAGGAAGCACGCGACATGCTTCACGAACCCGTTGCCAGACCCGTGAAGCAGCGTGTGCAGGAGTTCGGTCGTGCCATTGCTGCGGTCGGCATAGAACACAGCGCGGCGTTGTTGCTCACGCTCTATGAGGCGCCGACCGGAGTCAGTGAGGAGACTGGTCATGCGTTGCAGTCCCCTCCGGTGATCCACGACGCAATGGAGGCGATCCTGCTTGCGGGACGCGCCGGTGGGGAAATCCGTCCCGGCATCGATGTCCCCGTTTTGTCAGATCGCCTGTGTCAGAGCATGTTGCACAGTGGTGTGGGCATGACCCATCTGACCAGGGAACGTGACCTGGTGCCGGATCTGAAGATGCGCATCCTTCTCGACGGCTTGGCGGCGAAGCCGCCGTCCAACACGGCGCTCGATCGGTCGAGAGCACTGCGAGCCGCTCGCGACGCCATCGCCACATGGGGACAACAGGACGTGGAGGACGACGACAGGACGGTTCACCTCCTCACCGTGGCGAGGGCCGAATTCGGGCGACGAGGGTACGAGGCGACAACCATGCGGGACATCGCGTCTGCAGCCCACCTCAGCGTCGGAACGGTCTATCGGCTTTTGCGTTCGAAGGATGAGCTGCTCGAGACCATCATGACTTCGTATGTGAACAAGGTCGTCACTGCGTGGGATGCGGTTGTGCATTCGGATGCATCGCCACTCTCGAAAATTGACGCGCTGATGTGGGTGACCATCAATGTCATCCACACGTTGAGCGATGAGTTCAAGGTGATGCTCGCGTGGTTACGTCAGTCTCCGCCGAGCAGCGCAATGTCGCTCGGTCCCATTTTTCCCAAGCAACTGCGCCACCTGAGGGTGTTGCTGGCGGCCGGCACGGGTGATGGTCAGATCCAGCTCAATGGTGCATCTGCCGACATTCGAGCGCGTTGCATTCTCGACGCGATATGGGGCGCAGGCGCCTACGTGGCAACCGTGCCACCCGCCGACGCGCATCGCCTGGCCCGCGACACGGTGATCCGCGGCGCAGCGCCGCGTGCCTAGGCATTCGGCACGGTTCGAGAGCGCTCTCGGAGGTTGTCGTCTCATCCCGACGTCACCTATCCTTGGAACAATGGTTAGGTCGCACTTCGCAGCGTTGATTCCGTGTCGGAGAAATGGCTGAGTGAGCGACCCAAATTGCTCCGGCTTGGAACGGTTCAGGCTCTTGGCTTCCTCCGTGTCGGGACGTCCCCTCACGGTGGAAGCGGTACAACCTCCGGGGTCGCCATCCTGGACCGACGGCGCCACGATCTTCATCGACAGCCGAGCCGACGAGCGTGAGCAGATTCGCTGCCTTCTCGTGCAGGCCGCACTCCTCTCGTGTGGGAGCCTCAATGCCGAGAACCTCGTGACGTTGGCGCGACGGCCGACCCTCTGCCAGAGGTATCTCACCGTCGAGGGGCATCGTGCGCTAGCGATGCAACGGGACCTGTTACCCCCCAGCACGCACCTCCTCATCGACCACGGTGTGGCCGACCGCAGCGGGTCTCCTGCCGAATCCCTTGCCATCGCCATGAGCCGGACGCTTCTCGCCGACCCCCCACGTTGCTTCGGCGCGATCCGACCGCGCCGGATGCGCGTCATCGCCGATGAGCCGCCGCCCGCGAAGGGATCGCCCGACCACATCCCCAGGACGAGTGATGACCGCGTTCTCAAAGAGCTCGACGACGAAGAAGATGAGGGCGGCGCGCTCTTTGACGGAGTCTCGAGTCCCGTCGGCGACGGTGGTGGCATCGGCAGGATGATCAAAAAGCTGCTCGGCGACGTCCGATCTGAGAAGAGCGGTCCACCCGGGGCTGATTCGGCCACCCATTGGTCTCGCCGGAACAGCCGACGCGGCGTCAGCACCAGCTCGACATCGGTGGTGTCGATCGCGGACGCGCTCTCGGATGCGTTTCGACCGGGGCTGACCTATCCCGAGTGGGATCTGCGTCGACGTCGCTACCGTCCGAACTGGTGCACCGTCAGTGAGACGGAGCCAACAGCCGAACTCGCTCCCTTCGAGCCGCCCGATACACATTCGCTGCGCCGAGCTTTGGCCGGGCTGGGCCGAGAATGGCAACGACGACCCCGCCAGTCACAAGGTCTCGATATTGACATCGACGCGGCCGTTGCGGCACTCGTTGATCTGGAAGCCGGCTCTTCTCCCAGTGAGGAGGTCTACATCGACCTTTTGCGGCAGCGCCGCGATCTTGCCGTCCTGATCTTGTTGGACATTTCCGGGTCGGCTGGTGAACCCAGCCCATTTGGTGGCATCGTCCACGAACACCAACGAACTGCAGCGTCCGCGCTCGTCCGCGCGCTGCAGAGTCTCGGTGACCGCGTGGCGCTGTATTCGTTCCGCTCTCAGGGGCGATCCGCTGTGCACGTCGTGCCGATGAAGCGGTTTGGCGACCAGCTCGACAACGTCGTCATGCAGCGGCTCGGTGGCAGCTCTCCTGCTGCGTACACCCGTCTGGGTGCGGCCATACGCCACGGGACGGCCGTCCTCGAACGTGAGGGTGGAACGACGAGACGGCTCCTCGTCGTGCTGTCGGATGGGTTCGCCTACGACCACGGATACGAGGGCCAATATGGGGAAGCAGACGCGCGGCGCGCGCTCGCCGAAGCCAGGCGGCGGGGGATGGGGTGTGTCTGTCTCAGCCTCGGTGCTCCCAATGACTCTGCCGCCCTGCGGCGGGTGTTCGGCACCGCTGCGCACGCGCGAGTCCCGCTCCTCGACCAACTCCCGGCTGTCGTCGGCCCGCTGTTCCGCTTTGCAATCCGATCGGCCGAAGCACAACAGCGGACCCATCAGCGCAAGCTTCGAACCAAGGAACGCTCCGAAAGGAGAACCGCATGACCAACGGTCCGCGGCCGTATTACGTTGCGGTCGGGAACGAAGAAGCCGTCTTCACGGCCGCATACCGGCAAGGACTCGCGGTCCTCTTGAAAGGGCCGACCGGTTGCGGCAAGACGCGCTTTGTCGAAGCCATGGCGCACGACCTGAAGCGTCCACTCATCACGGTCGCCTGCCATGACGACTTGACGACGGCCGACCTCGTCGGTCGTTTTCTCCTTCGGGGCGGTGACACCACCTGGGTTGACGGGCCGCTCACCCATGCGGTCAGGGAAGGCGCCATTTGCTACCTCGACGAGATCGTCGAAGCGCGACAGGACACCACGGTCGTCCTTCATCCGCTCACGGATCACCGGCGTCAGATGCCGATCGACCGTCTCGGCATCACGCTGCAGGCTGCTCCGGGGTTCTGTCTGGTCGTGTCGTACAACCCGGGATACCAGAGTGTTCTCAAGGACCTGAAGGACTCCACACGGCAGCGCATGGTCGCGATCGAAATCGATTTTCCCCCAGTCGACGTCGAAGAGAAGATCGTGGCGCACGAGGCCGGCGTCGATCATCAGACCGCGTCACTCCTCGTGGGCCTGGGCCAAGCGATCCGCCGTCTCGAAAACGTGGGATTGCGGGAGGTCGCATCGACGAGAGTGCTGGTGGCGGCCGGTCGGCTGGTCCGCGAAGGCCTGGATCTCCCCGCCGCGGCGCGGGCCGCCATTGCCGGCCCACTCACCGACGACCCAGCTGTGACCGCAGGACTCCGACAGATGATCGACGCCTATTACGACGCGCCCTCTGCCTAGTCGCGATCGGGACGGCGCAGCCGTCGTCGTCGAGAACCAGGCCACCTGTGCCGTGATTGACCCCGTTTCCGTGGCTCGATAGGGTCGGAACAAATATCAGGTCGGCGCGTGGCCGGAGTGCCACGCTCGACGGGGGTGACAGGTGTCCTACGTATCCAGCGCGGAACCCATCAAGATCGGGTACCTCTTCGATTTCAAGCTTCCGGAGGGGTATCCCCAAGCGTCGCGCGACGATCTGGTGCTGCCGTTCGAGCTCGTCTTCAAGCGGGGCCTCGAGGACGGAGTTCTCGACCGCCCGGTCGAGATCGTCTTCCGCGAGGTGGAGGGACTACCGAAAGGAACCATCAAGGCGGTGATCGACGCCTACGGCGAGCTGGTGGAGGAGGGATGTCTCGTCGTCTTCGGCCCGGCGATCACTGACAACTGCGTGCCGACACGAGAGGCAATCGAAGGTCGTTTCCACGTCCCGGCGGTCAGCGTGACGGGGAGCGAGGAATGGCTGGGGGAGTGGACGTTCTCCCTGTCCATGGGCTCGATGAGCGATGAGCCCATCTTCTGGGCAGACCTCCTCGCCCGTGACGGCCTCCGCGACGTGGGTGTGCTCATCGAGCGGTCCCTCGTCGGTGACTCGTACGTCCGGAACTTCCGTAAGGCGTGCGCCCAACGTGGCCTTCGAATCGTTGCGGAGGAATGGGTGCCCCAGACCGCACAGGACATCGGCCTCTCGGTGCGCAATCTGCAAGAAGCCAAGGCCGAGGCGATCGTTCACTGCGGTTTTGGGTTCGGCATCGTCTTCGTCAACCCCACACTCGAGGAGATGAACTGGAACCCTCCCAGGTACATGGGCACCGCGTTCCAGAACGCCTGGATCAACCAGCTCATGTGGGACGCCATTCGGGGCTACACGGGGCTCGATCAGTACGACGAGTCAAACCCAGTCGGTCAGGCTTTTCTGGACGAGTACCAGGTTGCGTACGGACGTCGCCCGGAGTACTGCGTGCCGGTCGTGAACCGGGACATCGCGACCATCCTGCTGCTGGCGCTGGCGGACGCGCATCCACTGAGTCCGCGCGGGGTGAAGGAGGCTCTTGAGCGGGTGAAGATGGTCCCCGCCGCCTCAGGGGCTCCCGGCACACGACTGTCCTTCGGGAAGTGGACGCGTCGCGGCTGGATGGGCGCAGGGTACTTGGTGGCGCGCCAGCTCGATGACGAGTTCGGTTCGTCGCACCTGGTCGGGCGTTTCGGGGAGGTCTGAGCAATGACGACGCAGCTCGAGCGCCCTGCGCAGGTCTCCCTCGACCAACCACGGGTCACCACGGAGAGCCCGAGATCGACGCGCTCGAGCATCGCGTGGGGACTGGCGGGTGTCGGGGTGGCACTCGTGCTCCTCTACGTCGGACACAATGCTCGCCGAGGTGCCGTTGCCGCTCGCATCACGAACCCCGCGGTCCACGGCGCTCCCCGACCGGTGCGCCCATTGTTCGGATGGACCCACTGGCTCGGATTCCTTCAGGTCCAAACGATCATCGCGATGGCAGTCATCGTCGTTCTCTTCGTCGTCCTCTGGCGGCGGTACCCGCGGCATCCGGTCCTGTTGGCCGCGCTCGCGTGCACCTCGCTCGTTTGGCAGGACCCGATCA
>Ga0306920_100016864_pt1 | contig 10072 bp, 13 predicted proteins | sample flu12Cox44000170_FD_204666 | JGI IMG/M metagenome (GOLD analysis project Ga0306920, IMG submission 204666) | Lab enrichment of tropical soil microbial communities from Luquillo Experimental Forest, Puerto Rico - flux4day.12C.oxic.44.000.170 (v2)... | ecosystem: Environmental > Terrestrial >...
TACTGCGTTCGGCGGTATATCACCGATCACCCAATAGTCAGATGCCGACCCCCAGGAAGAGGCCTGCTGGGCACAGCCGGCGAGCGAGGCGAGGACAATCCCGGCGGCGAAACATCCGACCGTCTTCCAGCTCGTGATGAAATTCATGGCTCTGACAACCTGCTCTCAGAACATGCTCTCATCGCACAAGTATGCTGTGGCAGCACAATGGTCAACGACTTTTTCGGTGGCCGGCTTGTGGTGGAAGGCGGGATCGACTACTCCGATTGGTTAATGACAGGCGAAGACATGCGCCGGTTACGCGCGGAACTTGGCGGCTGGAGCCAACAGCGCCTGGCCAGCGCACTGGGGATGAGCCTGTCCCGGATTGCCGATTACGAACGCGGGGTTACGAGGGGGGCCAATCCCCGGCCGGTGGCGATCCCTCAAGTCGTCGAATTAGCCTGTGAGGCGCTCCGGGTGCGGCACGAGCGGGGGGAGTTGTAGTCGGCCCACCCAATGTTTTTCAAACCTAGGCTGAGGCGGGGCGATGTTTTGGCCGATTTTTGTGTATCTCCTCATGAGCATCGCGATAGCCGCGACCGCCGTGTCCGATGCGGGATGGTCTGCCGGGTTGTCGGCAGTCGCCACTATCTCCCTTTTCCTCGTTGCTGGTGGCGGGTTGAAGGCCAGTCTTTGGTGGGGCGACAAGTCCCAAAAAATCGCAGGGCCTATTGTTGCCGTTCTTTTGGTTGCCTTGGCTCACTGGCTATCGAGCGGTTTCGCTGTACACCTTTTCGGGTATTTCCGCAGTGGCGGATTATGGGGCTGGATCGGCTTCGCTATCTGCTTCGTATTCGCCAATAAGAAGCTGGCTCGCCGAATGGGCATTCGTCAACGCCGTCACCAGATGTCCGGCATGAACCTTGACCTAACCGACACCGAAGCCAAGGCTCTCACCCAGGAGCTTATCGGCATCATTGAGAGTTCGCGGTATCCCCTGTCTCCCCGCATCCAGACCCTGAGGGCGATCCTCGACAAGCTCGTCGAGCCGGTCCGCGAGCCCTTACCTCCGCGGAAGGTCTATGAGCCGCCATCGAAGGGGAGGTGGAGGAGGCGGGGGTGACCGACCCGGATCGGCACCTAACGGATCGAAAAAAGGTCAGGGTTTCGGTTGGTTCGGCGTGGGAGATGGTGGCGGTCCAAAATACGGAGCCTTCAATTCAGGGAAGCGTTCGCCAATCTCAATCAGCGGCGCGTCATGGGGCACATCGGGATACACCATAGAACCGATATTGCCCCACCCGGGGAGCAGCCCGGCTTTTTTAAAAGCATCCATTAGTGGATCATTTTCGGGGCTCGGCGACCAGATCATTATCCCTGTCCAGACATAGTCTGGCGGAGCGAAATACACCTTGACATCGAGCCCGGCTTGCGTTAAAGCCACAATAATCTGATCGGCAAAGATAGCAGCCTCAACACTGCGTTCTTTCATAATATTTACTTTAGTGATCTTGCCCTTTAACTGTTGTAATGCATCAAATTCTTCCTTCTTAAGACTTCGACCTAACCGTTTTTCCTTCTCCTTTTCGAGTTCAATTCGCAGTTCTGCCGTTCGTGCCTGTGCGACCGCAGCGCGGGCATTCGCTTGCGCAATATCGTTCTGCTGCGCCAGATTTTCCGCTTCGAGGATTGCTTGCAATTGGCCGCTTCTCCTCCAGTGCAGAAACCCAGCGACCGATCCTCCGACGGCCCCTATTGCGACTAATACACCAAAGATGATCAGCCAAACGTCTAACGCATTTAACCAGGCTTGGAGTGCGGCCTTTCCCATGGCGCCCATCTAATCCGATCAAGGATCGAGATATAGCCATCATCGAACATCGGGAGAACCGGGCGATGCTTGGTGCGCGACCATCCGTGGATCTTAGAAGGCGCCCGGCGCGTGCGGCGGCGATCAACGCGGATCCGAGGTGGTTCTAGCTCGCGGGCCGGATGCGTGACACTCAAGCCAGAGCCGGGTCCATGAGCCGCTACCACCTCCGAGGGTATATGCGCTGAAAGCGAAAAGGCGACTGTCGCATTAGCCGCAAAGCTGAAACGCGCGATCAGCACCCTGTGGAAAACGGGGATAAGCTGCGAAAAGAGCGATTTGACACTTTTGTGCCTCCGTTCACCTGGTAAGTGCCGGGTTTTGGGAGGGGGCCGTGCTGAGTTTTGGGATCGCGAGGATGTGGGTGGACCCGGAACGGTTGCCGCGAAGGCAGTTTTGGGTTGGCGAGCTAAGGTCACGTGGCGCCATACTCACCGTGACGCTCACACTTTTCGGCGAGGCCGGGCTCACTGTGGCTTGCAACCATCTTCTATCGGAACTTGGTTAGCTTGGGCGTGGCCGGACCTACGCCCCCGGTTCCCGTCCCGGCCGGAGCAAATCCCACTCGCCATCCGCGGTTTCGGGGAACACACCCTCGCCAACGACATCGTAATAATCGGCGCGCTCTTCCCGGCCGGGGCCGAACCCTCCTAAATGAAGCTGCCGGGCGACGGCCTCGACCTCGGGTCGGCCGGCTCGGGGGCCGGACCAAAAAAGAAGCCCCAGTGAGGGACACCGAGGCTGAGACGAGGTCATGCAACGTACAGATCACTCGGAAAGGCGATAAAGTCAACCCTCGGCTGCATCAAAATCGTCGCGCCTCCAGGCATCCACGGCTCACCCCCGGCTCCTTCGTGGGCTTCCGTGAAGGACACGGCGCGCCACCAAGCCTTTGAGGGGCTTTGCAGAAAAGAGCATTATGCGACTTTCACGAGGTCGCAGCGCGTCAGCCAACCTAGCAGATGTGCAAGGTCGCACTGGGCGTCTGTGAACTGGTTCACACAAACGTCAACGTTTTCGTGTTAGCGTCCACACATGGCTCTGCACTCAACTGTCGATGTTGACGGGCTTGAGCCAGGCGTTAACCGGCCTCTCTAGGCTGACGCGGTTGTATTGTCTCAAGCGAACGAAGGCTAAAACCGCACGTTCACCATCAACAGAAGTGTTCATCATGTGGGAGGTAAATCAAATGCATCGACACGCTCTCAAAACAGCCTTGCTAAGTTCTACGCTGATGTTTATGGCGGCAGGTTCAGCTATGGCGGCAGGGTCAGCGACCGCGGCGGATGAAGACCACATTAGTTTCAAGATGGTCGCCGCCAATGCGTGTCTTCCCAGTGCCACGGCGAAGGTCCAAATCATTTCGGACGGCCAAGCCGAAGATATGTTCATTGTGGCGGGAGGCCTGCCCCCAAATACCGCTTTCGACTTCTTTGTGATCCAGGTTCCCAAGGCCCCGTTTGGGCTGTCCTGGTATCAGGGGGATATGCAATCGGACGCTGATGGCGACGCGGTCCAGCACTTTAGAGGGCGCTTTAGCATCGAGACTTTCATCGTTGCCCCCGGCGTCGCGCCGGCACCGCAAGTCTTCAACGATCCACCATTCCCGGATGCGGCGCAAAATCCGGCAACCGGCCCCGTTCAGACCTACCATTTGGGGCTCTGGTTCAACTCGCCGGCTGACGCACAAAATGCTGGCTGTCCAAATACCGTGACGCCGTTCAACGGCGAGCACAATGCCGGCATTCAGGTCTTGAATACGTCTAACTTCCCTGATGATCAGGGACCGCTGATTAACCTGCGCCCGTGATTTGATACCCGGCGGGGGCATCGCTCCCGCCATCTTTTTGACCAATCTGGGGCAGGCACGAGGGTGTTCCGCGAAGCGACCGAGACGGGGCCGGGCCTACCCCCAAACCCGCGGGTCGCGCTCGAAATCCCCGAGAGCCTCCTCGGCCGCCAGCTGGGCCGAGATTTGGGTGGGGAAGCGGCGCCGGCTGTAGGCTCCCTGGTTCGTGTCCGGCTCGGCGATCCGGTAGCTCCATAACCCCTTGAGGGGGTAGACCACGCAGTTGGAAGCGAGAGGTGAGCACGTAGGGTTGCCGCGCCGGCTTTCCCGCCGGTGGAGGGGTCGGGACCGGCTCCTACTCGCCGCGGGCTCCATCGTTTCGCGTGGGGCAGGGCTGTCGGGGATTAGGGTCGCGGCGGGCGCGGGGCTGGGGTTCAGGCGGTCGCCTCCGTCTCGTCAGCCGGCCGCAGCTACCGGGTCACCGCGTGCGCATCCCCCCCGACCCAGGGCTGGGCTCGGGGTTATGGTCCTCGTGCGTCGAAGAGTTGAATTGGCCTTGCAGACTTGGCAGCTGCGTCTTTCAGCACGCGCTCGATCGACTGCTGCGCCGCTTCAGCTGACGGCCAAAGGTGTTTCACATAACGGCCCCGGCCCTCGCCCCGCTGTACCCGGACGAGCCACTGATCGGGGTTGCCGCGGTCTGGGAAGACGACGATGTGGAGGTCGCCGACGACGGCCCATGGGTTGCCGCGGGTGCTCGTCCGCCACCTGATCGGTTCGGGCTCTTCGGGCTCCGCGTCGAGCGGCTCTTCGATGAACGGCTCGGGCGGCGGCACCTGCTCCAGCGAGGCGAGCGAGCAGGCTCGGGCTTGCGGGTGAGCCTTGGCGATCGCGTCAGCTTTGGCGGCTTCGCGACCGGCCGCTTGCTCGGCGCGGTGGGCTCGGGCGGCAGCAAGGTCAACGACAACAGCGGTCATGAGAAATCCTTCGTGTTGGTGGCGCCGGGGGAGGAACCGGGAATAGGCGCGCCACCCAACTCCGAGACACCCGCGCCCGCGCGCGAGACCGGCACTACGTACGGGAATAATCGGGCGGGCGGGCGTGCGGCGATGGAAATAGGGCACCCCTTGAAAACTGCGGCCGGAATCTGGTTTTCTGGCAGGTCGCTCTCACTGGTCGCTGTGCTGCGGCGGGTGCTGCCGCCGTGTTTCTTCTGCTTTTGTTTGGGAGTGTAGCAGTCCCTCCGCGCGTCGCGCAAATCATAAGACCCCTTCTGAAGATGATACCCCACACCTGCATCCCCACGCATGCAGTCGGTGCGGATCATGTTTCCCTGAGATTTTAAGCAATCCGGCTTACGCGCAGGCTGGCGAGCACGGGCGGGGCGGTAGTCGGCTGTTTGCAGTGTGCCGCAACGCTGGTGATGGCGAGGCGTCTCGGGGTGTTTGTTATCAGCGAGGTTGGCTGCCGCAGGCATCTGACGCGCGGGACGTCATACGCAGACTGCAAGCGGTTCACGCGAACGAGCGCGGGGACGAGCGGCGCCAGGCGGTTCGACGTAACTTCCATTATGCCAGCGTGCACGCTTCAGCAAACACCCTATTACGCTCCAGGCGAGCGCGGTATCACCGCCAGGTTTGAGGCGCGTCCTATCAGCGTGCATACTGAGGGATCGTGCTCCGAAGATCGGCGATGGTCAGGACCCCGGCAGCTATCGCGCGTTCGGCCCATAGGCGCGCAGCCGTGTGGAACGCGACCCGGTGGCGTGGACAGCAGTATGCTTTCTTGGAGCCGCCGCGGCGGCGTGCCTGGAACTCACGGCCGCACCAGCGGCAGGTCGTCCGGGTCACGGCAACTCGCAATCCGGTGGCGGGTCGAGCCCGAGCGCCCGCAAGCCGGTCGTCGCTTCGGCCTGCCAGCGCTTGCCGAAAGCGAGCAGGCAGTCGAGCCCGTGCGCGCCGTCGAGATGCACGCGGTTGTCATCCTCGAGGTGAAGCGCCGGGACCCCGCCGATCGGTTCGCGGCAGCCGGCGCACTGCCAATGCGGCACGCGCTCGCCATACTGCATGTGCCAGTGATTTTCGATTTCGCCCCAAGCGAGCCGCGCTGCTTCGTCGGCGGGGTGAAAGGTGCTCCAATACGCCAGCGCCTCACGATTTCGGGCGCGCCATTTGACTGCCGGAGTGGGGTCGGCCCGATCCGATGTAGACTCGGCCACCAGGTGTTGCGCTGTTGCACCGTTGTGCCGGGGGTTTGACACCCCACCCCCACCCTCTTGTGCGGCACTTACTTGCGAGGCGGTGTCCGCGAGGGCGGCGAGGAGCATCGGCTTTGCTGCGCGAACTCGATCGGTCAACGCGGGCAGAAGAGCCTTGGGCGCGACAAGCTTGAGCCTGTCGCAGCCAACCAGCCTCACATCGCCGCCCGAGCGCCGAATTTCTGCAAGGAGATTGGTCGCGTCCGCGGTCATATCTCGATCTCGGCGAGTTCGGCATCGCTATCGGCGCGGGGGGAGGGGGTACCCATCCCCCGCTGCAATGCTGCAACGCTGCAACAGCCGGCGAGCCTCTCGGGGGTCGGCAGGATCTCGATCTCCGCAGGCATCGGATCGCCGAGGGCAATACGCGCCGGACGCCCCTTCCGGGTCTCGTTGTTGACGAGATATCCGCTCAATCTTGCGTCTGCGACCCGTCGGCTAGTGGCAGCCTTGTCGAGCCTCATCACCTTGGCGATTTCGGTCACCGATACCTCTTCCTTGCCGACCACCTTGACAGTTGCGACAACCTCACGTGTCTCAGGCTTCACCGTGGCCTCGACGCCCTCGGCGAATAGATCGGCGACCAGCTCCCGCACGGCTGCGTAATCGTCGAGTGTTGCAACGATTCGTCCCTGCGCGTCCCGATCGCGCGTCTCCCGATGCAAAAGCGCGTGCGCCTCGACCAAGGTAAGCAGCAGCCGGAAATCGCGCCGCAACCGCACCGCGACCGGCGGAATCAGATCGGCGAGCCTGTCCGCAAACGGCACTACAACGCGGCGCGGACCGGCCTCGAGCCATTTCTGAAAAGCTTGCCAGCGGCCGAACTCGTCGACCGCCTCCGGTTCGTTGCCGCGCGCGAGCGTATGCAGGATCGCCTTCGTCTGCTCCGGGGTGTCCTTTACGGCCAGCGACAACAGCCGCGTCTCGTTTTCGGGATGCAGCTTTGTCGCGGTGGTCGTAACGATCAGCCCGGTGGGACCCTCCTTTTCAATCAAACGCGGCCTCAGGCCATCCTTGGTCTTCTCGACCAGCTCATAACAGATGCGGCCCTCGCTTAAGAGTGACCTGAGCAAGTAGCTTAGGATGTCGCTGGTCATGGCCGCCGCCTTGTATATAACGAGATGGCGATGGCTGAAATTTTCGTCGCTGTACGCCAGGGCACGGTCCGAGACCGCTGTTCGCTCCCAATAACCTGCCGCCGGGAAAAACTTCAGCACGATCTCAACGGTGTAGCTCTTGCCGCCGCTCGACGGCCCCTTGACCGCGACCGATACGGGCCGTTCGAACAGCCGGGTTGTCAATGCGAGGTAGAGGATCTTGGCGTTCCTGTCCTCGCCCACAAGCCCGGCCCGGCTTAATGCCGCGACAAACCGACCGAGAATATCTGGCTCGCGAATCAGATCACCGGCGGACTTCTTGGCGCGGACGGCCTCGTCCTCGGCCTTGCGATCCGCCATCACCTGATACGGCTCGGCTACGTCGAGCGCACACTGGAATGCCTCCCGGAACCCCCTGGGATCGGCGACATAGAGCGCACTGGGGTCTTTGGCGCCCTGGAGGCGGACGAGGCGAAGTCGGGGCAGAATGGCAGATCCAGCGAACCGCATTAGCATCGTTTCGCCACCCTGGTCCGGCTCGACAACTACGAAGATCGACTGCAGGTCAGTGAGCAGCGGCGAATCGCGCGCCTCGTTCCAGTTCGTATTGCCCGGCAGGCCGAGCGCCGGAATATCATGCAGCCACAGAGTGTGGCAGTCGCTTTCTCCTTCAACGAGCACGACATAGCCCGCCTTGCGCGCTTCGGCGAGCCGGTTCAACCCGTAAAGGCAAGCCTTCGATCCCTTGCGCCAACGGAATCGGTCATCGCCGGCGAGCGCGATCCGGAAGCGTACGGCAATCTCCTCGCCGCCTGTCGCGAGATAGGAGATTTTGACCGCAGGAGCGCCCTGTAAATTGATCTCGGAAAGGCCGAGTGACCGCAGGAAGTCGATCGACAGCTGTTTCGCCCTGGCGTAGTCGGCAAGGCGACACCCAGCAGGTGTTGCACTGTTGCGGTGTTGTTCGAGGGGTACGATATCCCCCCTCCCCTTTCGCTTTCGCGCGCCCCGCTCCTTGATTAGGTCTGATCGCTCGAGCAGCTCGGAAGCGCGGACTTTCGCCTTGTCAAATCCCATTCCCTCGATCTTCATGAGTACGTCGAGGATCGAATGCGAGCCGGCGATGCAGGTGCAATAGGCGCGCGCCTTGCGCTGGTCCCACCGCCATGACGGGTTGTTATCGGCGTGTTCTGGGTAAGGGCAGGCGATATGCGGCCTCCCGTCTTTCCAGTGGATACCGAGCTTTTCGAGAAGATTGATCTCCCTCCCTTTGATCGCCCAGCGGATTTCGGAGGTTGCGACGTATCGGGTAGGGGCGGTCATAACCGCGCCTTCCTGCGTCGCGGCATCGGTTGCGGCTCGGCCCTAGCGCTGGTGCTGGTCGCCCGTCGCGCAGCAAGCCAAGCGTCAAGGTCGCGCGTATCGTAAACTATCGAGCGACCGAGCCTTATGAATGGCGGGCCATCGCCGGTCACTCGTTTCTTTTCGAGGGTGCTCTCAGAGTACCCCAGGTAATCGGCCGCTGCGGGGGTCCGCAGCCGCCGGTGTGGTAGATCGCCCATCCGCCAACGTTCTCCATGAGACGGTGGCGCGATGCTGCCCAAAGCAACAGTATTGGTCAGGAGACGATTTCGCCTTTTTTCGGGGTCAATCTGTCCCCAAAATCCGGTTGTGGCGTAGTCGAACGCAACACCACCATTGGCGGCGCAGATCGCGGAAATTGAGACGAAGTGTGGAGGACAGCACGCCTGCTCATGCACGCGGTCGCGATCTCGAACAACGTCACCGCGAGCAGCGCTGCACTTTTCTAGCTATCAAAGGTCAGCTGATAGCTTGACGGCGGCCGGCCGCTCACGATCGGCTGACGCGCAAAACAAATCCTATCGTGTTACGACCCTGTCTTTCGGCTTCCCCTGTCGACGCTCTACTTTCTTCACAAAATCCGCGCTGGTCTCGATCCCGGAAACGATCGTGGCAATGATCCCAACGTGCGCGTGATAGGGACGGCCGAGTGCCCTTTTGAACACACCCACAAGGAACTCCGCCGCTCGCATTCTCAGCGCGCCCCTGCCGGTATGCCTGTTCTCTTTCGCGCGCGGGACACGAACAGCGAGCACCTCAAACCACCCAGCAGCCTTATCCAGAAGCTCCGTGAAGGCGACAACCTGGCGGTCCGAACCGTCCGAGGCCTCAAACAATTCCGTCGGCAGGGGGAAGATCTTGAGGACTTCGTTCGTGCTGGTCTCGCCGGCGAGCGCAACGTGAGGCTGCGGGCCCTTGCGGATCAGCTCAGCCAGCCCCTTGCAGCCCGCCGAAGCGTCCTGCAGGTGCTTGCGAACTTCCGCGGCCGGCTGGTCAAGCACCGGAAGCTTCTGCCGCATCTCGCCTCGTCCTTGAACCGACGCCAGCACCTGGCGGAGATGCGGGCCGAGAAGTAAGCGGGCTTTCGAGGGAGTCCGTGCGCCTGGCTCCACTCGCGGGCAGCTGTTGTGCTTTTCAAGCATGCGGAGAACGGGAACCAGCCTGGGATCGTTTAAAATCCCTCGCACCCGTTCAACGATATCTCTCTCAGCCGGAGACGGCTCAGGTAACCTCGAGAGAGCCCAGTCCGGGAGATAACGACCCTCAAGCCACTCGATTTCGGCCGCCAGCTGTTTGGCCGCCGATGCTTTAAGATCGCGGCGCTCGCGTGGTCTTGTAGTTTTCGTCTGAATGCGATGGGAGCCTGTGGCAGCCCAGTCTTCGCCTGGCGGAGGAATCGGATCACGCAGCCCGCACCATCGGGATCGCGTCAACTGCTGCTACCTTTTTACGGCATAGCCGTCCGACGTCGTGTTGGGATTACAGGGCGAGCCAGATGCCGCAGAGCTTGCTCGACCGAAGCGCCCCACGGGCGCGCACTCGGAGAGCACGGTAGAAAGAGCTCTGGCAGCAACCCGAGAAGATGCACAATCTCGACGCGCCGCCGGCCGGGCGATGGCAGGTTCTCGTTGCGGAACAGCTCGCACAAATGCATTACGGCAGCGCAGTGTCCTCGGCTCGCTTGAGCGCCCGGTTGCTGCAGGTGTATCACTGGC
>Ga0306920_100016865_pt1 | contig 10072 bp, 9 predicted proteins | sample flu12Cox44000170_FD_204666 | JGI IMG/M metagenome (GOLD analysis project Ga0306920, IMG submission 204666) | Lab enrichment of tropical soil microbial communities from Luquillo Experimental Forest, Puerto Rico - flux4day.12C.oxic.44.000.170 (v2)... | ecosystem: Environmental > Terrestrial >...
GTCGAGCATTACATGCGCGCCGACTCGATGGGCCTTCTCAACGATCGCCCTCGCGTCCTGGATGTAGGAACTCCTGAAAATTACATGCGAAACCGGGACCAGCAAGGTTGTCTCGTCAATCGCATCGAGCAATCGTTCGATAGGAACCGTAATTCCATCGTCTGTCCTGACCATATGGACCCGCGCACCGTAAGCCCTCTGTGCCTCCCAGAAGTACATGACCGAGGGGAAATTCAAGTCGCTATAAACGACCTTGTTGCGTTTACCCGAAAAATCGAAACAAGAAGCGATCACGGCCTGGCAGGTGGTCACGTTCTGATGAGTAGAGACCGAGCCTCGAGGCGCATTCATGAGAGCGCCAATTTCAGTGCCCACCTCCGCGGCCAGCATCCACCAGCGCTCTTCCCATGCACGCACTCCGCGAGTGGCCCAGATATCGGCGTAGCCCTTCATTGCGTCGTAGACTTGGCGCGGCATGGCGCCCAGCGAGTTGCTGATCAGATAGTTGGTGCTCGCGAGGATGGGAAACTCGGATCGATAGCGAAGCAGTTCGTCTTCTGTTTCACGAGTCATGAACAGTTGCCTCTCCCGGTTTTGCCGCGAGCTGCTTGCGCTTGGCCAGGACAAAGTATGCCAGGCTCAGGATCACCAGATAGGGCAAGCCGCTGACGATCGTGATTCTCGTCTGCGGAACCCACCAGGTCGAGGCAACTGCCAGCAGAATTCCAGCGAGCCCAATTGCGGATACGATAGCCCCACCAGGCGCGCGCATGACCAGAGCGGCCAAATCTTCCGGCGCGAGCCGCCGCCGGAATGAAATGTGCGCGGACAAAGCCACGCACCAGGCCAGCATGCCGCCGGATAACGATGCTCCTATCAGCCACAGAAAGGCCGACCGCGGAGCCCAATGCTCACTGATCAGTGCCAGAGGTACGCCGATGCCTGAAACCAGCAGAGCCAGCCGGGGTGAACCGGAAGCGTTCAAACGTCCCAGCGCGGGTGCAGCGTGGCGGCTCCTCGCCAACGAAAACATCATGCGGCTGGCGGCGTAGAGGTTGGCATTCGCGCCGGAAAGCGCGGCCGTGAGCACCACGAAGTTCATGATCGTGGAGGCCGCGGGAATTCCAGCGATTACGAAGACGGTAACAAACGGACTTTGCGCCACTCCTGCGCGGTTCCATGGCAGGAACCCCACCAACACCGCGGTTGAGCCTATATACAGGAACGCCAGCAGCGCAAACATGATTTTTGTAGCGCGAGGAATTTCTCGGGTCGCCCGCGCTTCTCCCGATGAAATCGCCACCATCTCCAACCCGAGAAAACTAAACAACGGAAACGATACTGCCAGGAGCGGCGAAACCGGACCATTCGGAAAGAGACCTCCGTGGTTCACGTACTGCGGCTTTACCCGTCCTGCCAGCAGCAGTGAAGAGCCCGCCAGTATGAAGACCACGATAGTCACGACTTTGATCATCGCGAACCAGAATTCAAAGCTGCCGTAATCACCGACAGGCCGCAAATTGATGAGCAGGAGCAGCGCCGCGTAGACCACAACCCAAATGATGCCGGGCACGGCAGGGAACCAATATCTGGAGTAGGTTGACGCGGCTACTAATTCCGCGCCGACGGCAACGACGATGGAGAACCAATATCCGTATCGCGCCACGAAGCCCGCCCAGGAATTCAGATAGAGATCTGCGTACAGGCCGAACGATCCAGCTCCGGGGTGTGCGCTGGCCAGCTCTCCCAGAGCGCTGGTAACCGTCCAGGCCAGGAGCGCACCAATCACATACGTCAAAATCAGAGCTGGGCCAGCAATTTGAATCGCCGCACCAGAACCCAACAGAAGCCCGGTTCCGATTGACCCGCCCACGCTCACCATCGCCATCTGAGCGGCGCTCAGCTGGTGTCGAAGTCCTGTCTCCTGATCGGTGTGCTGGGTTGTCGGCATCGGGCATTCATACCATACAGCAGATGCAGCCGTAGTGGATCCTTCAGTCGTTGTTTTTGGAACCAAGCGAGTGTACGGATCGCGCGGGTGGCGGTCCTTGCTCTAGCGCATCGCCCGCTGCCCATCATCGCCAAGGTGGTGGGCTGGGAGCTGTCCACGGTGGTGGCCATGGCCCAGCGCTACGGGCACTTCCCGGAGGAGGATATGCGCAGCGCGGTGGAGGCTATTAGCACCCCTCCGACTGTCCCGTGCGAAGTCAGGTGCGGTAGCGAGGCTAAACCAACTATAGTACAGTAAACCCTTTATCACATGGCGGACGAGGCGGGAATCGAACCCACAACCCCCGGCTTAGAAGTTGCAGAACAACCCATTTCTGTGATTGACTCCGATTGACTCTGGAATACTCGGGCTTCAGTATTCATGCGGGTTCCGCACCCTTTGCCGCTACTCCCAATTGCTGCGGATTGCTGTCCAGGGTCCCCGGTATTTCCCCCGGTATTGTTTCCAGCCCTCTTCCTGAGAGCGCTCTCCGAGCGGGATCCCTACCGAGAGGGCTCCGCGCCCTTCTCGGTTGCCTGTTGCGTGCAGAAGCCGCCGTTGTGTGCGTTCTGCGTGGGTTTTGTACATAGGGGACTGACTACACCTGTTGCGGCTACTTCGCCCTTATCTCCCGCAGCGCCTCATTCGCCACAGCGTACTCCCGGCCACATGGAAGCCCCAGCTATGCCCCAAGGCCGCGGAGCTCTTGGCGCGGCCTCGCGCGTACACAAAAAGAAAGCCCCGGAGTCGCAGGATGCCGGGCCGCTGCCGGGTCACTTCCGGTTTGCCGGTTATTCGGGACTTACGGTCGGTTCCCAGAAGCCGACTTCTCGATACCCATCGGAGCTCGGTGAGTGCATTGGCGATTTATCGCTCATTGAGAACGAAGATCGATAAAGCGAAGCCCATTTTCGAGACCTATCCTTGACGAATCGCCGCTGAGCAGGTTGCGGATCTCTCTAAGCAATCTGCGAGTTCGCGTCACGGAGTTTGGTCAGGGGAAATCTAGGCCTGTTTCAAAAGGGGGGTCTCCGCAGACGGCCTGCTAATGGGCTTTGTAAGACAATTATCGCTGAATCACCGTCAAACTGACGTCGTCGCAAAGCGGACTACCGTTCGCGAAGTCCTGTAAGGTGGCAAGGAGCATCATGAGCGTCGCCTGAGCGGATGACGGATCAGCGTTCCGTAATGCCGCTATTATTCGATCCAACCCGAACTCTTCCTCTGAAGGGTTGCGGCATTCAAGTACACCATCGGAGTATGCGACAAGCGTGTCCCCGGGTTCAAGAATCAGTTTGCCCAACTCGAACTCCGCACCTTCGATAGCACCCAAAAGTGGACCGCCTCTCTCGAGGAGATCAGCCCGACCGTTGGCACGAAGCAATATTGGCGGGAAATGGCCTGCATTGCAGTAGGTTATTTCTCCAAGGTCGCAATTAATTCGCGCAAGAAATGCCGTGGTGAACGGCGCAACCGGACGCAGATAGCAGAGGTGACGGTTGATTTCGGAGGCGATCCTTGCTGGGTCAGAATATGGACGACCGTAACGCTTCAAAAGTCCCGCCAGATTGGTGAACCACATCCCGGCCGCTACGCCCTTACCAGCAATGTCTCCATGCACCATAAGAACCTTGGAACCGCTTTTCAGAAACGTCGTGAAATCCCCGGAGAGAAAGCGCGCCGCGAAGATCTCGCTTGCGAACTGTAAGCTGCCGTGGCGAAAGTCCCGCGGGCCGCTTAATTTGCGTTGGATCTGTGCGGCCTCAAAGAGCTCTGAATGGAGATCAAGTTTCTCTCGCAGTAGGGAGTCAACCTCGTCTCGCAGCGGCACACTTGATGGCGGTGGCGGCGTCAACGCCGCGATCGAGGATCTACTCCCGGCGTTAGTCCGGAACTTGCCTTCACATCTTTGTAGTGCTCTGCTGCTCATGATTCACCCTTTTGGATTCTGATTGTTGCTCTAGCCGACGAATCGATAACCCGTTCCATGCACTGTGAGGAAATACTGCGGTTGTTCGGGATCAGGCTCCAGTTTTTGACGCAGACGTACCAGATGCGTATCCACCGTTCGGGTAGTTGGAAAATTCTCATATCCCCAAACCTCTTCCAGAATGCGATCGCGACTGAGCGTCTCGCCTGAGTGACAGATGAAATATTTCAAAAGCTCGAACTCTTTAGAGGAAACCTCGAGAGTCTTGCCTGATCTGAGTACTCGTTGACGGCGCAGATCGACTTCCACGTCACCAAAGGAGTGCTGATCCTGGTCTTTTGGAACGACTGATGTGCGTCGCAGCACGGCCTTCACTCGGGCCAGCAACTCGCGGATTGAGAACGGCTTGGTCACATAGTCGTCCGCGCCGAGTTCGAGGCCTACCACTCTGTCAACCTCCTGGCCGCGGGCAGTCAACATAATGATCGGGATAGAACCGCGTTGAGCGCGTAGCTGCTTGCATACTTCCAGTCCGCTCATCCGAGGCATCATGACATCCAGGACCACAAGATCGGGGGACTCCTCCAGGGCTCGTCTAAGGCCATCGATCCCATCGCCCGCCGTAATCACTTCGTAGCCTTCGAACTCGAAATTGTCTCGAAGTCCGGCTACCATATTGGGTTCGTCCTCAACGACAAGAATTTTCGCCGGCCTCGGTGCTTCACTTATTTTCGCCTTCTCACGCTGTCTCATGCCGACATCCCTTTCGCCTGCTGGACCTCTGGAGTCTGTGCCGGCAGAGTAATGATGAACTTGCTGCCGTGCCCGGGCTCGCTTTCAACCGCCACTTCACCTCCATGCGCCTCCACGATGTGGCGCACTAGAGACAGTCCTAATCCACTTCCCTTGGTGTTATGAACCAGCGGATCGCACACTCGATAGAACTTCTCAAAGATTTTGGGCTGTTCCTTTGCGGGAATGCCGATTCCGTGATCGACGACCTCAAGGTTGACGCCGCCATTGTGCCGGTAGAGGTTTACGCCGAGGTATTTCTCCGTCGCCGAGTACTTCACAGCGTTGTTCACCAGATTCAGCAGCGAACGTGCAATCGCCTCGCGATCCACCCACACTTGTGGCAGATCGCGGTCGATCTTCTCCTCGAACTGAAACCCGTTTTGCTCAATTTCAAAACGATAAGATTCCAGGGTGCCCCGCACCAGATCGGCCACATCGGTTTCGCGGAAGCTGTATTCTTTCTTGCCCGACTCGATACGCGAGAAGTCCAGAATATTGTTGATCAGCGAAGTTAGCCGTTCACTCTCTTTGCGAATGATCTCGTAATATTCCTGACGTTTTCCGGGGTTGGAGATGCGTCCCAGTTCGAGCGTCTCAGCGTAAAGGCGGATAAGCGCCAGAGGTGTTCTCAACTCGTGCGAGACATTAGAGACAAAATCGGATTTCAATTTCGCCAGTGCAAGTTCACGCGCAACGTTTCGGTACGCAAGTAGCATTCCTCCACCCATCAGCAGCGAAAGCGCTCCGAGAATGATGTAGGCCGTCCGCGCAAAATGGTTGCTGATGTTTGCTATCGTGGTCCCGCGCAGCTTTATTCCCAAAATCAGTCCCGGGAAGACACCTTCAAAGCCACGCTCGACTTCAGGTGAACCCCCATCCCAACAAATCGAAGCAGCCAAAGGAGCGTGCTCCTTTGCAGTCCGTACCATGATCACCGGTTGAGGATGGGATGTATCATTTGCGTTCTGATTTGGCAGCACTTCATTCAGCGCTTGCGGGAAAAACTTATTACTAAGATAGTCGGTATCGTATACAAACCCTGCCAGAGCGGGATGTTCCGCAGTCGAACCGCGAGGCATGAATAGCACCAAAGACTGATAATTCCATTTGTCCCCCCTTGGCACCCAATTGGAGGTGAAGTAGACGCGCCGCCCTTCCGTCGCCTTGATCTTCTTCAGCTTGGCAATCCAGTCCGTGGACTCCAGATCAAACCAATGTCCGACCATGGATGAGATTTTCCTGCCTTCTTCCTCAAAGTCAGGATCGCTCATCTGATTATGCTGAGATTGAATTTTAAGGTGGTCTTTCCCGGTCCACAGAAACGCATGTGCAATGTCTGGGTGCGCTGCCAGGAAAGCCTCGAGTTCGTCACCTCGCTCCGCTTCGGGAAACTTCGAACTGGCCTCCTCGGCGATTTCATAAGCGTGCGCATCAATCCGCTTTTCGGCAATGGCTAAGACCTGTTGATACTCCCGTTGAAAGACGGCCTCGATCGCTTTGTCACGCTGTATGGTCCTAAGGTGCCATATACCGAACACGATGAGCGCGGCCGCAGGAAGCATAACTCCCAGCATGAATACCAACATGCGTGGGCGGTCGGACCAACGTCGAACTTGAAAGTTCAACATATGCACGCTCTCGGATGGGGGGTCCCGTCCGTTTTCGGAGAGACGCGCCCATTTCCATCGGCTGAAGAATAAGCGACGAAGCTCGGCGATATGTCACAACGAAGCAACAAATTGCAAAAAGTTGTGAACTTACAGGATCATTCCAGAACGATAGAAGACTGCCGGCAGAGCGACCCCTCGCCCAGTCTTAATCAATTCCCATTGAGCGATAGATCGTCAATGTGCGTATTGAAAGGCTCTCTCGAAAGGGCGCTGCGGTATCGGTGAGTAGAGAATTCCGAATTCTCAAATTACTTATTGTAAAGATTTTATGGGCTGCACAAAGAGCTTACATTGCCGATGCGCAGCAGGAATCGCGTTAGCTGATCTTTACAGGGCTAACAGGTGCACACACTCAACCAGATCTTCCATCCGTGGATGAGTGCATTGGCGATTTGGCACTCACCTAAAATGAGGATCTGTAAAGTGAAGTCCGTTTGCAGATACCTATTCTCCCAGCAGCACACAAATAGCGAAGGCGTTGGCCGGTGCGCGACAGTTTAGCAGGGAGTCCCGAAATCTGCAGTACTTCGCATGGATGGCGCCCGTGCCGCTGCGCGATCGGCTGAACTGAGTCAAAAGCTCTGCAAGAGAAAATTTCTCGTGGTTTCCAGAACTTTCTCCTGTGCACCTTCGGGCAACATACGCGCAATCTGAACTGCTCCGACCATCGTCGAAAAGATCACAAAGAAGGCTCGTTCTTTGTCAGTAATTCGTTTACCCGGCATGAAAGGAACCATTCGATCCTTGTAGGCCACGAGTTCGGAAACAATCTGGCCTCTCGCTTTCTTGGCGGCCCGCGCAAACTCCGGGGCGAGTGCCGTTAGAGGGCAGCCGCGCTGTGCGTGCTTACAATACTCCGGGCTCAGATAGGTCTTTACAATCGCCTTCCAGCCCTCTCTAGATGGCGACTGTTCGGCAGCGGCAGTCAAAGTCTCCCTGATTTCACGGAAGGCCTCGTGCAGCGACTCGAGAAGCAGTTCGTCTTTGCTCTCAAAGTGCTTGTAAAAGCCACCATGCGTCAGACCGGTGTCGCGCATAACCGCTGCAACTGCCGCACCCCCTAAACCTTCGGCCCTTACGCGGCGCGAAGCGTCTTTCACGATCTTCTGATGGACTTCAGTTTTGTGCTCGGGATGGTAGCGCATAGCTCATCATAGGATGCGCGAGATCATCCCACGAAACAATTAGCTGGAAGGGGCGAAAAAGTTCGAATCCATAGGATGACGCATATCATCCTATGCGGCAAAGGAGAAGTTTCCGATGTCTCAACCGATTCTGATTACTGGAGCAGCCGGCGGGCGGCAGGGATCCACCGGGCGCGTCGTGGCAGGCCTCTTGCTCAAACAGGGCGCTCCTGTTCGCGCCTTCGTTCACAAGCTCGATGGGCGTTCTCAGGAACTCCGTGAACAAGGCGCTGAGATTGTCGAGGGCGATCTCCTCAATCCGCATTCGGTCGAGGCGGCTATGAAGGACGTGAAGCGCGCGTACTTCACATATCCCGTGGCCGACGGGCTACTTGAAGCGGCTACCATCTTTGCCGCAACCGCACGCGAGGCCCGCCTGGAGTTGGTGGTGAACAATTCTCAATTTCAAAACACACCCGAAGCGTCGACTTTTCGCGATCTCCGTCACGCACCCTCATTCCGGAATTTGCAGCATCGCCTAGCCGATCGCATCTTCGAGTGGGTCCAGGTTGGAGCTAATATTCAGGCGCCGCCCTATTACGAGAACGTCCGCACCCTTCTCAAAGCCCGCGTGGCCACTCAAGATACGGCCTTCCTACCGTGGGGCAATGGCAATGCTGTCATTCCCCTCGTCGGCGCCGAAGATGTAGCCCGAGTGGCCGCAGCTCTCTTGGCGAGTCCCGGCCTGCCATCACAAAATGTATATCCGCTAGTGAGCGAAACCCCGACGGTGAGCGAGATTGTTGAGACTCTTGGCAGAGCGCTGGGCCGGCCGATTCAGTACGTGCCTATCACAGACGAGCAGTGGGCCGAGGCTGTGAAGGAGCAGCTCAACCCGCACGCGTTCGATCACTTGAGCCGTCTCTGGCAAAGCTTTCGGAAGAGCGAGCAGCGCTACCGGGCTACCGATACGGTCCGCACAGTAACCGGCCGCGATCCACAAACCTTAGAGGAGTTCTTCCGGGCTAATGCCGGAGCTTTCGGCGCCGGCGCAGCCAGTTCCAGATCAGTGTGAGCTCAACGGACGATGATTCACAAAACAGTTGCTTTTACAGGATCGGAGCTCATTGGGATTGCGCAAAGACGTAACCATCGAGGGCTGCAAAAAACCAAATGCGGTTGAGAAAAGGAGAATGAGTCATGACAGCGACACCAGCGACACCTTCAAGCTTGCCATCGCCCAAGACTACAGAAGTGATGGTGATCATCACGGGCAAGCAAGGAGTAAACCGTGAGCAAATCATGAAAATCATACCCACCGAGATCCGGGCTACGGTGAAGCTCTATCTCGACGGCAAGATTCACCAGTGGTACTCGAAGGGCGACGGCCGAGGGGTCGTTTTCTTCCTTGACGTGAAGACCATTGACGAAGCTCAAACCCTAATGGAGACCCTGCCGCTGTCGAAAGAGGGCTTGGTGGACCACGAGTACATTCCCGTTGCCCCTCTCCTCCCGCTAGGTGTCTTGATTGTCGGTGGACCGACTCAGCAATGACATGAGATTAGGTCTGTATCCCTTGTTCGACGGAACCTTAACCAATCTCTTGGGAGCAGGAGGCAAAACAAATGATTTCTTCCAGCACCGCGCAAACCCCGGTATCCGCTGCAAGCGCTGGAATCGTCGGCGAAACACCATCAGCAGCAGCTTGGTTTGGCAGAGGTGAACGCATCGGTTACGACCCCAAAGGGCGCTCGATCATTCGCTCCCAGGCTGCCCCGCTCAGTGTGTTTCTGCGGCAGGAGGGACATTCCGCACATGTCGTTTCCTTTCTGCCGGGATTCCCCGACGGCTCATTCGGATGGTCGAAGGTCTTTGCGTATTTGCCCGGGCCTGCCGAGATGCCGAAGCTTTTCTTCGATTACATCGGCATGGGAGACAGCGACAAGCCCAAGGACTATGCGTATTCCACTGCAGAGCGCGCCGATCTCGTCGAAGCAATCTGGCGGGATTTGTCAGTCCAGTCCACAACGTTGGTCGCCTTCGACTTTTCCTCGCTGGTCGTTCTGGAAGTATTGCGGCGTCGGCTTGAGCGCTCAGAACAGGGCCAGGCCGTGGGCAGCCCGGAGATATGCGGCGTTTTCATTTTCAATGGTGGACTCTTTACCGATGGGCACACTCATCCGTGGTACACCACCCCGATGTTACGCCGCATCCCGAGCCAGGCCCGTCAGCGCGTGGGGCGCCCCTTCGCGCTGTTCAAGAGGACGCCAGGCGTGAGAGCAATGTGGTCCAAAGGCTATCGCGTAACGGAAGCCGAGATGCGAGAGCTTCACAGCGCCATGGACCGCCACGACGGGCTATTCTATCTCGCCGCGGGAGCCGGCTTCGTAGCCGATCACAAAGCACAAGGCGATCGGCTCGACTTCGGTCACCTCTTCAAGGCTTATCGCGATCAGTTCCCTTTCCTGGTCGGCGGCAGCTTGGAAGATCCCTTTGAACACAGGCAGGTCGACTTAGCGCAGGAACGACTGGGCAATCTCGGCCTCAAGATCGAGCACTTGCC
>Ga0306920_100016866_pt1 | contig 10072 bp, 7 predicted proteins | sample flu12Cox44000170_FD_204666 | JGI IMG/M metagenome (GOLD analysis project Ga0306920, IMG submission 204666) | Lab enrichment of tropical soil microbial communities from Luquillo Experimental Forest, Puerto Rico - flux4day.12C.oxic.44.000.170 (v2)... | ecosystem: Environmental > Terrestrial >...
AGCTTCCGCTTCGCTGCGGATAGTTATCGCCTCGGCGCCGAAGGAGCGGCCCCATTCCGCGAAATCGGGGTTCGTGAGCCTGGTGCCTTCCATGAACGCGCGCTCGGGATAGCGGACATAGGAGTGCATGCCGATCGTCCCGTACATGCCATTGTCGGAGATGATCATGATCGGGTTGGCGCCGTATTGGCGGGCGGTGGCGATCTCGTTGCCCATCATCAACGCACCGCCATCGCCGAGAAACGCAACGACCTGCGTGCCGGGCCGGCGCAAGGCCGCCGCGACCGCCATCGGCATCCCCGAGCCCATCGCCCCGACCACCGACGCGAGAAAGACCTGGCCCTGCCGAAAGCCGATATAACGATGCACAAAACTCCCGAAATTGCCGGCATCCGTGGTGACAGTTGCATCTGGCGCGAGATGCTTGTCGACCTCGCAGACAACCGCGGCGAAATTGACGCCGTCGGTTGTCGGCTCCCATTCCTTCGCCAATAATTTGTGATGGATCGCATGCAGCCCATCGACCCAGCCGCGGCGCTTGTCGGCATCGGCGGGGGCGCCGCACCGCAATAGCGCCTTGATGACCTCGTAAGGGCTGCACGGCATGCCGAGATCGGGCCGCCAGACGCGGCCGACCTCATTGGGGTCCGGCCAGATGTGGACGAACGGCAATTGCGGCTGCGGCGCCGTCGGAAAGCTGTAGGACTGGCTCACCGTGTCGGTCATGCGCTCGCCCAATGCGACCATCAGATCGGCGCGCCTCATCTCGCCGATCAATGCCGGCGGCACGCGGATGCCCATATAGCCGCCGTAATTTGGATGCGTCGCGTCGAACAATTGCGGCCGGCGATGGGTCGGGCTGATCGGCAACACCCATTGCTCGGAAAACCGGTTGAGATCGGCGAAGACGGCGTTGTCGTGGACGGCGTCGGCCAATAGCGCGCCGCCGACCAGCACCAGTGGCCGCTGGGCCTCGGCCAGCATCCCCGCGAGCCGGTCGAGATCCTCGGCGCGGGGTCCCGCGACGACCCGCGGCCGCGCCGGGTCGAGCTCGGCCTCGGTTTCCTCGTCGAAAATGTCCTCGGGGAGGATCACCGCGACTGGCCCCGGCGTGCCGCTTTCTGCGACATGAAACGCGCGCGCGATCGCTTCCGACGCCTGCTCCGGCTCGTTGACCTCGATGACCAGCTTGGTGACGTCGGACAACAGGCGCGAATAACTCTGCTCCTGCAATGCCAACCGGCCGAAATCCCTGCGCTCGACCTGGCCGACCAGGATCACGACCGGGGTCGCGTCGTGATAGGACGAATGGAGCGAGACCATAGCATTCGACAATCCCGGCCCGCGCGACACCATCGCCACCCCGGCACGGTCGCGCACCCGCCCGTCCGCGACGGCCATATAGCCGGCGCCGCCCTCGTGGCGGCAGACAATGACCCGGATCGAATTGCGCTCGATCAGCGCGCTGGTGAGCCCGACATAGCTCTCTCCCGGCACGCAATAGACCTGGTCGACATCGTGCGCCTCGAGGCTTTCCGCCAGCAGGCGAGCAACGGTTCGGGTCATCGATACAATTCCATCTGCAGATCAGCCCCTCGCCCGCACAGCGGGAGTGGGGCTACTATGCTACAGGTGCTGCGCGGAAAGGGAGACGTATATGACCACACCGCAAGACCAAATCGAGACCGATTTTATCGTTGTGGGCGCGGGATCGGCCGGGTGCGCCGTGGCGGCGCGGCTCAGCGAGGACCCGGCGACCCGCGTCCTTCTGCTCGAAGCCGGTGGCGAGGACCGCAACCGCTGGATCCACATCCCGCTCGGGTTTGGCAAGACTTTTGCCGACCCGTCGGTCAATTGGTGCTACGAGACCGAGCCCGACCCCGGAGCCGCCGACCGACGCGTGTTCTGGCCGCGTGGCAAGGTGCTCGGCGGGTCTTCTTCGATCAACGGCATGGTCTATATCCGCGGCCAGGCCGAAGATTTCGACCATTGGCGCCAGCTGGGCAACACCGGCTGGTCGTTTGACGACGTATTGCCCTACTTCAGACGCTCGGAGCATCAGACGCGGGGCGCCGACAGGTTCCACGGCACCGATGGTCCGCTTTGCGTCTCGGATGTCGCGCAGCATCCGATCTGCGAAGCCTTTATCGCTGCGACGACGCAGCTCGGCTTTCCGCGCAACGACGATTTCAACGGCGCCAGCCAGGACGGCGTGGGCTACCACCAGACGACGACACGCAACGGAAAGCGCTGCTCTACCGCCGTCGGTTATTTACGGCCGGCGATGCAGCGCCCTAATCTCAACATCGTCACTGGGGCGTTGACCGAGAAGATCTTGCTCGAAAACAGGCGCGCCGTCGGCGTGGCGTTCCGTCGCGATGGGCAGCTCTGCACCGCTCGCGCCGCGTGCGAGGTCATCTTATGCGGCGGCGCCGTCAACTCACCGCAATTGCTGATGCTCTCCGGCATTGGGCCGAAGGACCACCTGGCTGGGTTCGGGATTCCAGTCGTGCACGATCTGCCCGGTGTCGGGCAAAGTTTGCAGGACCACTACTCGGCCCCGATTAAGCTCCGCTGCAAATTGCCGATCACCGTCAACGATGTAATGCTGAGCAGTGCACGCAAACTGAAGGCCGGTCTCGAATATTACCTGTTTCACCGCGGCCCCCTCTCGATGATCAGCTCGCCGGCGGCGTTGTTCGCGCGAACCCGTCCGGAACTCGCCTCGCCCGACGTCAAAATTTCGATCTCACCGTTCAGCGCCGAGCGCCCGCAGGACGGGCTGCATCGGTTTTCCGGCTTCACGTCGATCGCCTATCAGCTCCGCCCGGAAAGCCGCGGCGAGATCAAGCTCAAAAGCCCCAACCCGTTCGACGCTCCGGCAGTGCATCCGAACTATCTCGCGACCGAGACCGACCAGCGCACGATCATTGCCGGGCTCAAATTGTGCCGACGGATTTTGGCGGCTCCCCAAATGCAAAGTCTCGTCGAGGCGGAATTCCAGCCCGGCTCGGCAATCGAAAGCGACGAGAAGCTGCTGGATTATGCCCGGCGGCGCGGCGGCACGGTTTACCATCCGACGAGCACTTGCAAAATGGGCCATGATCCAATGGCGGTCGTCGATGCCGAGTTGCGCGTGCATGGGATCGAGGGCCTGCGCGTCGCCGACGCCTCGATCATGCCGACGGTCGTCTCCGGCAACACCAACGCCGCGACGATCATGATCGGCGAGCGTGTCGCCGACATGGCGCGCCAGCAGCTGGCGCTCGCCGCATAGAAACGGTCACGCTTCCTGAAATGCGAGAGAGCTATTTTCCCCGCTGGAGGCTCAAGACAACTGGCGTGATCATGCCCGAGGAGCGCCTGCTCTGGGGCCAGACGATCGTCTCGGGTCTGCAGCACGGGGTCGCGATGGCGGGCGCCACGATCATCGCGCCGCTCCTCATGGGTTTTGATCCCAATTTGGCGCTGCTCTTTTCGGGCGTCGGCACTCTGATCTTCTTTGTGGTTGTTGCCGGGCGGGTACCGAGCTACTTGGGCTCGAGCTTCTCGTTCATTGCCGTCGTCATTGCGGCAACCGGTTATTCCGGCCATGGGGCAAACCCAAACCTCGATGTCGCGCTGGGCGGCATCATTGCAGCGGGGGTGCTGTACGGCATTATCGCTTTGATTGTCATGCAATCGGGCGTCGGCTGGATCGAACGATTGATGCCGCCCGTTGTGACCGGCGCGGTCGTTGCAGCGATCGGTCTCAATCTCGCGCCGGTGGCGGTTAAATCCGTGAGCGCCGGCCCATTGGATACCTGGATTGGGCTGGTTACGGTCCTACTCATCGGCCTGATCGCCGTCGCAGCACCGGGGCTGTGGCGCCGATTGCCGATCATCTTCGGAGCGATCGGCGGATACCTACTGTATCTTTTACTCGCCAACGGTTTCGGGTCGGGAAAGCCCATCGATTTTACGGCGCTGACCGCCGCGCCGTGGATCGGTTGGCCGAAATTTACCGCCCCGAGCTTCCACGCAGATGCGATGTTCCTGATTGCGCCCGTTGCAATCATTCTTGTCGCCGAGAACCTTGGCCACATCAAAGCCGTCGGCGCGATGACCGGCAGAAGCCTCGATCGCTTCTTGGGCCGCGCGTTTTTGGGCGACAGTCTGGCGACGATTGTTTCGGCCTTGGGCGGCGGCACCGGTGTGACGACTTACGCCGAGAACATCGGCGTGATGGCGGCTACGAAGGTCTATTCGACGCTTCTGTTTGTCGTTGCTGGCATCGGCGCGATCCTGCTCGGCTTCTCGCCAAAATTCGGCGCTCTTATTCTCTCGATCCCAGGTCCAGTCATCGGTGGCCTGTCGATCGTGCTGTTTGGCCTGATCGCCGCGATGGCAGGCCGGATCTGGGTCGAGAATAAGGTCGATTTCTCCAACCCGCAAAATTTGTTCACCGTCGCCGCCGCCCTTACGGCAGGGGCCGGCGATCTCACCCTCAAATTCGGCGCCTTCACGATGGGAGGGATTGGCACCGCAACCTTCGGCGCCATCATTCTCTATCCAATTCTCGCGTGGAACAGCGCTGAACAATAACGTCTTAGCTCCAGCGCCCGCCTCACGGTGCAGGGGCGGGTTATTATCCCTTCTCAAACTTAGGGCCGAGAACAGATCGGCGGCATGAGGCGTTGCGATCCGACGAAGGCGCCTCCGGGACTAGCCGGACGGGTAGTCCCGCAGAAGTCTGGTGCGAATGCCCGATTTCGACCCCTTGCGGACATCTTCTGCCGACACGCTGTGCGGGCGCGTAGCTGTTAATTGCTGCACACCCCAAGCCGACCCGGGGTACGTGCCGAGCGCCAGATTTTTCGATGGTAGTTTTATCGGGTACATCGACTTATGGGTATCGTCGTGCAAAAATACCGCATGCCGTAGCAAGCAGCGAGGGAGCGCAGCCCAATGATCGAGAAGACCCAGCAATCCGTCGCGAACCTCGGTTACCACGCCCACATCTATTACGACCCCCAGACGCGTGCGGCCGCCGAGCGGGTATGCTTCGCGGTCGGCAAAAAGTTCGATGTCGAGATCGAAGAATTCCGTGATACGCCGCGCGGACCGCACCCGATCAGCAATGCCCTGGTCATTTTCAAGCCCGATCAGTTCGAGCATGTCGTACCTTATTTGATGCTCAACCGCGACGGGCTCGACGTGCTGGTCCACCCGCTGACTACGGATGCTGTCGAGGACCACAGCAGCTACGCAATCTGGATTGGCAACCCGGTCGAGCTGAAACTTCACACGCTGCCTCGTGGCCGCGGCGGGCGGCTGCCGAGCGGGGTGAGCGGTTAGCGACCGCATCGGCTCGCTTGCCGCGAGACCCTGCTGCGTTATGAAAAAATGGGCGGTTGCCACTCACCACAGACGGTGGCGGCCGGACTTGGCGGGTGATGACAGGGAGAAAACATGGACTACCCCTATGATCTCGGGTCGTACACCCGAAACGTGACTACCGCCTCGGCGGATGCCCAGCGTTGGTTCGATCGTGGTCTCAACTGGTGCTTTGGCTACCACCATGAGGAAGCGGTCCGCTGCTTCGAAAAGGCGCTGGAGACGGACGCTAACTGCGCGATGGCTCATTGGGGCATCGCGTATGCGGCCGGGCCGAACTACAATTTCCCTTGGGAACTGCAGGACCCGGCCGGCAAGGCCGCAGCGCTCGCTCGCGCCTATGATTCGACCCGCGCCGCCCTCGCGCTCACCGGTGGCGTCAGCGCGCCGGAACGCGCGCTGATCGAGGCGCTGCCAGCCCGCTATCCACAGCGCGATCCGATCGACGACCAACGACCCTGGAACGACGCCTTCGCCGACGCCATGCGGCTCGTACACCAGGCGCATCCTGACGACCTCGATCTACGGTTTATCTTCGCGGAGGCGATCCTCAACCGCACGCCCTGGCGCATGTGGGACCTGCGGACTGGCGAGCCGGCGCCCGGCGCCGGCACCATCGAGGCGCGCGAGTTGCTCGAATCCGCGTTCCGAGATTTGCCCGGCGCAATGAGCCATCCCGGCCTTTTGCACCTTCACGTTCATCTGATGGAAATGTCGCCGCATCCGGAAGTCGCATTGGTTTCCGGCGACCGCCTGCGTGAGCTGACCCCGGATATGGGCCACCTGGTGCACATGCCCACTCATATCGACGTGCAATGCGGCCACTACCGCGACTCGATGCACTGGAATCAGAAGGCGATCATTGCAGATCGCAAGTTCTACGACCGCGCCGGACCGATGAATTTCTATTCGGGATACCGGGTGCACGACTACCATTTCGCTGCCTATGGCGCCATGTTTCTTGGCCAGTACGCGCCTGCCATCGCCGCCGCTGACGAGCTGATCGAGACGATGCCCGAGGAAGCATTGCGCGTCCCGTCGCCGCCGATGGCCGATTTCTTCGAGAGCTATATTTCCATCCGACAGCACGTCCTGATCCGCTTTGGCAAATGGCCCGAGATCATTGCGCAGGATCCGCCAACCGACCGTGACCTCTACTGCAATACCGCGGCGATGATGCACTACGCCAAGGGCGTCGCCCATGCCGCACTGGGCGACGTGCCGGCGGCAGCAACCGAACAGACGCTGTTCCGAGAGGCTGCAAAACGGGTGCCCAAGTCCCGCTATCTGCACAACGTGCCCTGCGTGCAGTTGCTGGCGGTGGCCGAGGAGATGGTGGAGGGTGAGATCGCTTACCGTCGCGGCGATCACGACGCGGCCTTCGCCCGTCTGCGCGCTGCCGTCGCGCTGGAGGACGACCTGCCCTATGACGAGCCTTGGGGATGGATGCAGCCGGTCCGCCACGCGCTTGGCGCTCTGCTATTGGAGCAGGATCGCACGGCGGAAGCCGAAGCGGTCTATCGCGAGGATCTCGGCCTCGGCGGCGCACTGCCTCGCGCCCAGATCCACCCGGACAATTTGTGGGCCCTGCGCGGGCTGCTCGAGTGCCTCGAGCGGCGCAGCGAGACGGCGGAGGCCGCGCTGATCCGCCAACGCGTAGACTTCGCCGCGGCGCGCGCCGATCTGCCTGTCGCAGTGTCCTGCTTCTGCGCTCGCGGCACGGCGGCCTGAGGGCCCAGGGCGTGGATTAAACGAGGTGCATCTAGGATTTACCCAGCGGTCCGCGCTCTGCTAGGCTCGCCGAGCCCGCGCCCAGATAGGAGAATGCGCCCATGCCAGCCGAAATTCCCACCGAGGCTTTTGAATTTCTGCTCTCCCGCGCCGGGCTCGATCTCACCGATGAACAGAAGGCCGAGCTAAAGGGGGTCTATGCTGGCATTACCGCGATGGCGGAACGCGTGCGCAAACCGCGCGGGTACATGGCCGAGCCGGCGCATGTCTACGACTTCACCGAGGAGGATCTCGCATGAGCGGCGCGATCCCGACGATTGCCGAAGCGGCCCGCCTGATCGCCGCGAAGCAGCTCTCGCCGGTCGAGCTGACCCGCACCTGCCTCGATCGCGTGCACAAACTCGACGGCGAATTGCATGCGTTTGTCCATTTGACAGAGGAGCGAGCGTTGGCCGAGGCTCGCGCCGCCGAGGCGGCAATCACCGCGCATGGCCCAAAGGGGCCGCTGCACGGTATCCCCATTGGCCTGAAAGATATCGTCGACACCAAGGGAATACCGACGACCTGCCAGTCGAAATTCCTACAGGACAACATTCCGGTCACCGACGCCGCCTGCGCCGAGAAGCTCGCCGCCGCGGGCACTGTATTGATCGGCAAAACGACGACGCATGAATTCGCCGATGGCGGGCCGTCCTTCGATCTGCCCAAGCCCCCGGCGCGCAATCCGTGGAACACGGAGCATTTCACTGCCGGCAGCAGCAGCGGGACCGGCGCAGGCGTGGCGGCGGGGCTGATCCTTGGCGGCATCGGCACCGATACCGGCGGGTCGATCCGCGGCCCCGCGGCGCTCTGCGGCATTGCCGGCATCAAGCCGACCTATGGCCTCGTCAGCCGCGCCGGCGTTGCGCCCGCCGCGTTCAGCCTCGACCATATCGGCCCGATGGCGTGGACCGCCGAGGATTGCGCATTGATGCTGCAGGCTCTCGCCGGGCACGACCCGCGCGATCCGGCCAGCGCCTCTCGGCCGATCCCAAACTACACCGCGCAGCTCGGCAGCGGCATCAAGGGGCTCAAGATCGGCGTCATCCACCATTTTCACGAGACCGATCACAAAGTCAGCGACGGGACCCAGCGCGGTATCACTGCTGCGATTGCGACGTTCCGCGACCTCGGCGCGGAGATCCGCGAAGTCCAGGTGTCGCCGCTGCAGGATTGGCTGGCCTGCGGGTCCTTGATCTCCATCACCGAGCGTGCGGCGGCCTACGAGGAATGGGTGCGCACCCGGCTCGGCGATTTCAGCGACCGGCTGCGCAGCCGGCTGATGCTCGGCGCCTTTGTTACCGGTGTCGATTACCTCCAGGCGGTGCGCCGCCGGCGCGAATTGCGCGCCGAATTGCAGACCGCGATGAAGGGGCTCGACGCGGTGCTGACCGCGACGCAGCCGGCCGAAGCGGCCAAGATCGACGCCGTGCCGAAATGGGATTTGTTCGGGCCGCCCAATTTCACGATGCCGTTCAATGTCGCCGGGTACCCGGCGATCTCGGTGTGCTCCGGTTTTGGCGAAGGCGGGCTGCCGGTGGCTATCCAGCTGGCCGGGCAGCCGTTCCGGGAGCCGACCCTGTTGCGCATCGCCCACGCCTTCGAGAAGGCGACCCCATTCCGCGACCGACGCCCGGCGTTGCTCGCTGCCTGAGGATCATCACCTTTTGGACTTGACCGAGCCGGGTTAAGCCACGATCTGTTAACGGACCAAATCGGTCCGATTTAAGGTCGCGGAAGCGATGATCATCCTGAGCAAGCTTGCCGACTACGGCGTCATCGTCGCCACTCACCTGGCTGCCTATCCGGCCCGCCAGGTCACTGCCGGCGCGGTGGCGATCGAGACCCGTTTGCCGCAGGCTACCGTTGCGAAGGTCCTGAAGGCGTTGGCACATTCCGGCCTGGTCACGGCGGCGCGCGGCGCCGGCGGGGGGTACCGGCTGGCGCGCAGAGCGACCGAGATTTCGGTAGCCGAGGTCGTCGCCGCGATCGACGGCGATATCGGGCTCACCCAATGCTCGGTCCATGTCGACGAATGCGCGCGCACGAGCTATTGCCCCACCCGGCCACATTGGGCGGCGATCAATCGCGCGGTGGGAGAAGCGCTGTCGGCGATTTCGCTCGACGCGATGCTGACCCCAGCCGCTTTCGTCCCACGAATGGCTTCGCCTGCTGCGTCACAAACTGACGAGCCCAGATTCTCCGCATGAGTGCTTCCACCGAAACCCTGCATACCGTCCGTTCGCTCTCGCAGGAGGGCTACAAATACGGCTTTGTCACCGACATCGAAGTCGAAACGGCGCCGCCGGGCCTCAACGAAGACATTGTCCGGTTCATTTCGGCAAAAAAGGAAGAGCCGGGATGGCTGCTCGAATGGCGGCTTGCGGCGTTCCGCGCATGGTGCGGGATGACCCAGCCGGATTGGGCCAAGCTCAACCTTGCGCCGATCGATTACCAGGCGGCCACCTATTATTCCGCGCCGAAGCAGAACGCCGGGCCGAAATCGCTCGACGAGGTCGATCCTGAGCTGCTGCGCACTTACGAGAAGCTCGGCATCCCGCTGCGTGAGCGTGAGGCGCTTGCCGGCGTTGCGGTCGATGCAGTGTTCGACAGCATCTCGGTCGCGACGACGTTCAAGGAGGAGCTCTCCAAGCTCGGGATTATCTTCTGCTCGATGGGCGAGGCGGTCCGCGAACATCCCGAGCTCGTTCGCAAATATCTCGGCACGGTCGTGCCGCAGAACGACAATTTCTTTGCGGCCCTCAACTCCGCGGTGTTCAGCGACGGCTCCTTCGCCTACATCCCGCCGGGCGTGCGGTGCCCGATGGAGCTGAGCACCTATTTCCGGATCAACGCAGCGAAGACCGGTCAGTTCGAGCGCACATTGCTGATTGCCGACAAGGGCAGCTATGTCAGTTATCTCGAG
>Ga0306920_100016867_pt1 | contig 10071 bp, 8 predicted proteins | sample flu12Cox44000170_FD_204666 | JGI IMG/M metagenome (GOLD analysis project Ga0306920, IMG submission 204666) | Lab enrichment of tropical soil microbial communities from Luquillo Experimental Forest, Puerto Rico - flux4day.12C.oxic.44.000.170 (v2)... | ecosystem: Environmental > Terrestrial >...
TGTCGGCCGGTGAGACCTGGTGCCGTTCCATCACTGAATTCAACGTGGCGGAATAGCGCCCCAGAGTGCCCGATGTGAACAGGGTGTCGTCGGCGGGCCGAATCAGTTCGGGATGCCCGGTACCGGTTGCCCCTGTGATCTGCACCAGTTGCGTGTGTTTGTCCTGACCCGCCAGCAATTCCAAGCGCGAAACGTCATACCCCGGCACTAACCGCTGAATCTCGTCCAGCATGGCAGTCGGATCGTACGGGCTCGTCTTCGGTTCCAGATTATGGGCCGCGAGCCATACGGCGTGCTGATCCGATTCTCCCGACTGCGCACCGCGGGTCTGCCCCATGTCGGCGCGAACTCCGCCGCCTAGGAAGGGCACGAGTTTCTGAACCTCGTATCCCATGGCATGCGCCAGGCGAACGATACATTCGAAATCGCTGCGCGCACCGGCGAAATCGCCTGCCTTCTTGATCATCTGGAGATCACCGGCCGTATTGGTGTAGGTGCCTTCCTTCTCGTAGGCGTTGGCGACGGGCAAGACGACATCGGCTACGTTGGCGGTCTCGGTCAGAAACATGTCCTGTATCACGACAAAGGTCTTCGATAGCGCAAACGGGTCAAGGCTGTAACGCGCGATCGGATTCGAGCCAACGACGTAGAGCGCCTTAAGCTTGCCCTCCCCGGCCGCGTCTACCATTTGCAGGAGGTTCAGACCGGCGGTCTGAGGAATCGCGTCCACCCAATCGGCATGGAACTTCGTCGCGCCCGCGACCGGGGCGTAGCCGGGCAGCATGTCGGGAAAGAGTCCCATGTCGGCGGCGCCGCGCGAGTTGGCATAGTCGCCCAGACATAGGAACTTGGCGCCCTGCGCCAGACCGGCATCGATCAAAGTCTTGACGTCGGCACCGCGCAACTCCGAACCGAAGATCACGACCAGTCCCTGCTCAGCCTTCAGCCTGTCGCGCAATTCCGTGAGCGCTTCGCGCGTTAGATCCGCAGAAGTCAGAGCATCAGCGGCGGAATCGTTGCCAGCGAGGAATTGCACAAAGCTGCTTTCCGAGCCTGCGGCAATCTGCGCAAACGCGGCGGCCTGGCGGCGCAGCTTGATGGGGTGGGAATTCACCACATAAAATTTGGCGCGATGCAGACGCACGTTGGTGCGGATTTGCCATGCCAGTAACGGATGCTGCTCGGTCGGATTGTTGCCGATCAGCAGGATGGCCGGAGCGGTACCAACATCGCGCATGGAAGCCGTGGCATTCGATCGTCCAGCCAGCGCCGAGGCGAAAGCAGGAAAGTCGGCCGTGCGGTGGTGGTCGATATTGTTGGTGCCTAGCACCAGACGCGCGAATTTCTGCAACAGGTAATTCTCTTCGTTGCTGGTGCGGTTCGAGCCGATGACACCTACGCAAGCCGGACCAGAAGCCGCCACGGCCTCCTTGAACCTGGACGCGATGAGCTGGAAGGCTTCGTCCCAGGTAGCGGGGACGAACCTGCCGTCGCGCTTGATCAGCGGGCGGTTAAGACGCTCGGGGTCGTGGGCGAAGTCGAAGGCGTATCGCCCCTTGACACAAAGAAAATCGCCGTTAATGCCGCTCTTGTCGCGATTGTCGCCGCGCACGATCTCCATGCCAGTGTCAGCGCGGCGCACGCCCAGCGTAGTGGTGCAACCGTCCCCGCAATGGGTGCAGACGGTGCCGATGTGCTTCATCTCCCACGGCCGTGTCTTGTAGCGATAGGCGCCCGAAGTAAGCGCGCCGACGGGGCAGATGTCGATGCACATGCCGCACTCTTCACACTCGAGGTGATCTTGCATATTGGGCGCGATGATGGAGCCCGATCCACGGTTCTGAATGCCGAGCGCCCAGACGTCCATACCTTCGCCGCAGGCGCGAATGCAGCGATAGCAGAGAATGCAGCGCGGGCGGTCGAAGTACACCACTGGAGACCATTGCTGCTCCTCGCGGTGGTTCTTCATGTCCATGAACTTCGATTCGGCGGCGCCGTACTTGAAGGTCATGTCCTGCAACTCGCACTCGCCGCCGGCATCGCACACCGGGCAGTCCAGCGGGTGATTGGCGAGCAGCAACTCCAGCATGGACTTGCGGGCCTGTTTGATCTTGTCGCTTTCGGTTGTGACGACCATGCCCTCGCCAACCGGCGTGGTGCACGCGGTCTGCAACTTTGGCATCTTCTCGATTTCAACCAGACACATGCGGCAGGCGCCCTGCAACGACAGGCCAGGGTAATAGCAGAACGAAGGCACTTCGATGCCCATGCTCTTGCAAGCCTCAATCAGCAGCGTTCCGGCGGGAACCGTGAGTTTCTTGCCGTCAACCGTGAGTGTTACGTCAGCCACGTAGTTTCCTTGGTCGTTGAACTACCGTCTGCCTCTTCGGCTCACTCTTCGCCTTTCGCTCTTTTGGTTGGGCTCACGTCTGCAAGCGAAATGTGAATGACAAAAAGTGTCGTCACGCCAGCGCCGGTTCTGCAACCTTTTCGAACGGGCAAGGCTTACCGTCAAGGTGATCCTCGAATTCTTTGCGAAACTTCTGCACGTAGGAAATGATCGGCATCGCTGCCGCATCGCCCAGCGGACAGAACGTGCGCCCGAGCATGTTCTCCGCCAGGTAGTTCAGGTTGTCGATATCCTTTGCCACACCGCCGCCGGAATGGAAGCGCGTCAACGTCTTCTTCATCCAGTCGGTGCCTTCGCGGCAGGGGATGCACCATCCACAGCTCTCGTGCTGGTAGAACTTGGTGACCCGCAGCGCGAAGCGAACGATGCACATGGTGTTATCGAGCACAATCACGCCACCGGACCCAAGCATCGAGCCGGCCTTGGTTACTGAGTCGAAGTCCATGGCCACGTCGATCTCGTCGGGGGTGAGAATCTGCACCGAAGACCCCCCAGGTACGACACCTTTCAGCGTCTTGCCATCCACCATGCCGCCAGCGACCTCGTAAATCATCTTCTTGAGGTTGTAGCCCATCGGCAGTTCGTACACCCCAGCCCCCTTGAGTTCGCCACTCATGCAGAACAGCCGCGTCCCGCCGTTCCTGGGAGTGCCAAGGTTGGCGAACCACTCACCACCACCCAGAATGATGTGGGGTACGCTGGCCAGGGTTTCGGCGTTGTTAATGACCGTTGGACCGCCCCATAATCCCACAACCGCAGGGAAGGGAGGACGGATGCGCGGGATGCCCCGCTTGCCCTCCAGCGACTCCATGAGGGCGGACTCTTCGCCGACTTCGTAGGCGCCCGCGCCAGAGTGCACGTAAATGTCGAGATCGACTCCCGAGCCGAAAATATTCTTGCCGATGAAGCCGCGCGCATAGGCATCGGCAACAGCCTTCTCCATGATCTGGATCAGGTAGCGATATTCCCCGCGCAGATAAATGTAACCGGTCTTCGATCCCACCGCGAGCGCCGCAATCATGACGCCCTCAATCACGGAATGAGGATCGTGCTCAAAGATCAGGCGGTCTTTGCAGGTGCCAGGCTCACTCTCGTCGCCGTTGCACAGCACATATTTTGGTTTGGGCGACTGCTTAGGAACGAACGACCACTTCATTCCGGTGGGGAAGCCCGCACCGCCGCGGCCGCGCAGGTTCGACGCCTTCACCTCATTGATGATGACATCGGGAGCCATCGAAATGGCCTTCTGCAAAGCCTTGTAGCCGTCGAGTTCGAGGTAGCGGTCAAGATTGGTCGCACCCAAGCCGAAGCGCTTGGAGACGACCTTCACTTCATCGGGATGTGAGACCAGGTAAGCCATGAATTCCGCTGTTCGCTCTTCGTCTTCCCCCTCTTAGCCTATAGCTTTAGCAACCGCTCACGGGCGCCTTCGAACGAAGAGCGAAAAGCGATTGTTTACTGTTGTTCCTTCTTCCTGATTCCGTCGATCAGCTCATCCACCTTTTCAATGGTGAGGTTCTCGTGAAAGTCGTAATTCAACTGCATAGCCGGTGCCCAGGAGCAGGCGCCGATGCACTCGACTTCTTCCAGATGGAAAAGGCCGTCGGGCGTCGACTGCTTGTGCCCGATAGCCAGTTTCTTCTTGCAGTACTCGAAGATTTCTTCTCCACCCCGCAATTGGCAGCTCACGTTGGTGCAAATCTGCAGGTTGTGTTTGCCAATCGGGTGTGTACGCAACATCGAGTAGTAGCTGATGACATTGCGGACCTCCAAGTCGGAAAGCTCCACCCGCTGCGCGATCTCGTGAATGGCCTCGTCCGTCAGGGCGCCAACTTCGTCCTGGATATAGAGCAACATCGGCACTAGCACCGAGCGCCTGGTCGGATAGTGAGTCGACATCTCGGCGAAACGTTGTTCCAGTTGGTCAGAGAATTTCATGTAGCCGTTAGCTCTCAGTTGTTAGAAAACCTAACCTGTGTTATCAGCCACCGAACTAGCGGTCGCAATCACCTAAAACGATGTCGATACTGCCGATGGCGGCGACGACGTCGGCGATTAGACCTCCTTCGCACATTTTGGCCAGCGACTGTAGATTCGCAAACGAGGGCGCACGCATGTGCACACGATAGGGCTTGGCAGTTCCGTCGCTCACTACGTAATAGCCCATCTCGCCGCGCGGCGATTCGATGGGCATATAAACTTCGCCTTCCGGCACGGTGAAGCCTTCGGTAACGATCTTAAAGTGGTAGATGAGGGCTTCCATCTGCGTCTTCATCTTCTCCCGATCGGGCAGGACCACCTTCGGAGCGTCCGCCTTCACTGAACCTTCGGGCAGACCTTGCAGCGCTTGGCTCACGATCTGTTGTGACTCGCGCAACTCGGCAACCCGTACCAGGTACCGGGCGTATACGTCGCCAGCGGTCGCGGTCGGCACCTTGAACGGGAAGTTCTCGTATCCTGTATACGGGTTGTCGCGCCGCAGATCGACATCGATTCCGCTGGCACGCAGAGTTGGGCCGGTCGCGCAGAGCGCCAAGGCATCGTCAGCCGAGAGAAGAGCCACTCCCTTAGTGCGGTTCACAAAAATGGGGTTTTGCGTGAGCAGGTTCTCGTACTCGTCGACATGCTCTGGGAAGGCGTTGGTGAATTTCTTCACGCGATCGAAGAATCCGAGGGGTGGCTCGATGGCAACTCCTCCAATGCGGAAGTACGAAGTCATCATCCGCTGTCCGGAGACGGCTTCGAAGAGTCGCAGGACCTGTTCGCGCTCGCGGAAGCAGTAGAGAAACACGGTCATCGCGCCGATGTCCAGAGCGTGAGTGCCCAGCCAGACCAGGTGCGAATTAATGCGCGTCAACTCGTTCAGCATCACCCGCAGCCACTGGGCGCGCGGCGGTATCTCCAGCCCCAACAATTTTTCAACCGCGAGGCAGTACGCGAGATTGTTGGTCATGGGGCAGAGATAGTCGATGCGGTCGGTCATGGGCACGACCTGCTGATAGAACTTGGCCTCGCAGGTCTTCTCGATGCCGGTGTGCAGGTATCCGATGTCGGGCATGATGCGCACAATGGTTTCGCCGTCGATTTCCAGCAGCAGGCGCAACACCCCGTGAGTCGATGGATGCTGCGGCCCCATGTTGAGGACAACCGTCTGATCGGTTGCCGAATCTAGAACCGGCGTTGGTGTCATTTCGGCCATGATTTACCGGTATCCTTCGACCGGGTAGTCCTTGCGCAGCGGATGCCCCTCCCAGTTGTCGGGCATCAGAATGCGCTTAAGGTCGGGGTGTTCCTGAAAACGCACGCCAAACAGGTCGAAGACTTCGCGCTCGAAGAAATTGGCCCCAGGCCAGATGGGAGTGAGCGAATCCACCCGGGCATCGTCGCCGGACAGACGAACCTTCAGCCGGACGCGCTTCTTGGTTACGGTTGAAAACAGGTGGTAGATGACTTCGAAGCGAGGATCGTTGGGCGTCCAGTCAACGCAGGTAAGATCCGCCAGCATGTCGTAGCGATATTCTGAATCGTTTCTGAGGGTGGTACAGGCTTGCCTTAGTGATGTGCGCTCGACGTAGATGGAGAGTTCGTTGCGGTCGAACTTGGCGCCTTCGACGGCATCCGCCTTCCAGGCCAACAGACGCGCGACTTCCGGACGGTCTTTCAGTTGTTCAAGGTCTGTAACTGCCGGCTCAAGCGTCATCGTTAGATCCTCTCCGCCTTGCTCTGCTTGTTCCAGTCGATGACACCTTTTTTCAAGATGTACCAGTACCCGGTGAGGACGATGCCGATGTACACCAGCATCTCCCAGAAGCCGAACATCTTCAGGGCCCTCAGGCTGACGGCCCACGGGTAAAGGAAGACGGCTTCCACATCGAACAGGACGAACAACATGGCGACCAGATAGAACTTGACCGAAAAGCGCTGCCGGGCGTCACCCACAGGCTGCATGCCGCACTCGTACTGCGACATCTTGACCTTATTGAACTTGTGCTGGCCAATGAAATAGGAAAGGACCACGATGGCAGTCGCCAAGCCACCGGCCACAAGTATGTGGATCAGCAGCGGCAGATATCGAGCGAAATAAAAGTCCGGCATTTTTCCGCTAACACTAAGAATTCGCCGTGCTACTGAGGCGGGTAACTCACTGAGTCTATTTTGCGTTAGCGTCCATGTCAACCAATCGCGGTGCACCATTCACGAGGGTTTCTGAAGCCGAACCGGCGGTGCGAATAAGTCGCCTTTTATGCAAATCAACGGCGCCGGGTTTGCGAGAAATCTGTCCCACCGCCAACGAAATGCACGATTTCGAGCCGGTCACCTTCCTGTAGTAGGGTGTCCGGCCATAGAGCTCGCGGCACAATCTCGCGATTCAGTTCCACTGCCACCCGGTCTCCCTTCATGCCAAGCTGCTCGACAAGCCGAGCCAGGGAACTCGGGTCGTCGCAGGATTTTTCTTCACCGTTTACGAATAAGTGCATGACAGCAATGTACCGCATAGCCCCGCAGGAATTCATCGTCGCGGGGAAATTGGGAGCGCAGCTGCGTATCCCCTGCCAGCATGTCAACCCCAGTATTTGATGCGGCCACGAACCTCTCAGCTCAACGCTGCCAGCATTGCAGGTCGTTCACATCCTCAAACAGGCCATATCCGTAATTTCGCGCAACCAATTGCATTGCTCTCTTGCCCGTCTGATTACAATCTCAGTTTGGGGGATAGCGGCATGGTCACCAACACGACGTGCCCGGGACCGAGGCCGCCCTTTCCTGCGGCTACTTCGACGAGGCACATTTTATTCACGATTTTCAGGAGTTCTGCGGACTTACAGCTTGGGCTACCGGCACCTAAGGAGCGAATCCGGTGTTGGACCGATTTCACTTTTTCACAATACACCGGCTGGCTCGAGCCCTCAGAATCGCCTCCCGACACCCAACGCCCTACGTGGCGTTCCAAACCTGAAGAGGAGAGTCATCATGGCAGTAAAGCCCGTACCCGACGGCTACCACACTGTCACTCCCCATTTGACAGTCGACGAAGCCGCGCAGCAAATCGAGTTCTTGAAGGCAGCATTCAATGCCGAAGTTAGATACGAAATGAAGGATACTGATGGCCATGTGCGACACGCGGAAGTCCAAGTGGGCGACTCAATATTGATGATGGGCCAAGCGCATGATGAATGGCACCCCAGGGTTATGAGCTTTTACTTGTATGTACCTGTACTTGTATGTACCTGACTGCGACTCGTCATACCGGCAGGCGATCGCTGCAGGTGGCAAGTCGATACAGGAGCCGACGACCCAATTTTACGGTGACCGCTCCGGTGGCCTGGAGGATCCTCAGGGGAACTATTGGTGGGTCGCGACCCATGTAGAGGACGTGTCGCCGGAAGAAATGGACCGGGTATGAAGGGAGCGGGGATCAAATAGGGATGCATCGATGACACCCGACCAATTCCGAAGCCTGGTGCTGCGTTGTCCTGACAGCGTGGAGAAGACGCACCACAGTCATCCCGATTTTCGGGTGCAAGGAAAGATCTTTGCGACACTAGGCTATCCGGACACTGGCTGGGCGATGGTCAGGCTGACTCCGGAGCAACAGGAGGAGTTCGTCCGCGACCACCCGGAAGTTTTCTCGCCAGTGAAGGGAGCCTGGGGACTTCAGGGTGCGACCCGGGTGCGCCTGGCGAAAGCCCGGAAAGTGATTTTGCAGAGTGCGGTGCAAGCGGCCTGGCAAAATGCTGTTACAGCGGGTCGTCAACCCCGTCGGAGCAAGGCACGCAACCCATAATCGGGCTTTCCCACGGTGCTATAATCGAACTTTGTCCAGCGTGTCCGCGCTTCTCCGACGCGGACGTTTTACCGTGCCTAAAAAGGTATCGCGATGGGCATCCTGCTGTCATTAAATCTAACGAGGTCTTCCCATGTCCGGCCATTCAAAATGGGCCACAATTAAGCACAAGAAGGGCGCGCTGGACGCCAAGCGCGGCAAGATATTCACCCGCCTGATCAAGGAAATCACCATGGCGGCCAAGAGTGGCGGCGATGTGGAGAAGAATCCCCGCCTGCGCACCGCAGTGGCAGCCGCTAAGGCGGAAAACATGCCGGCGGACAACATCAAACGCGCGATTCAGCGCGGTACTGGTGAATTGCCCGGCGTGTCGTACGAGGAGATCACCTTCGAGGGCTACGGCCCGGGCGGCGTGGCAATCCTGGTGGAAGTCTCGACCGACAACCGCAACCGAACCGTCAGTGAAATCCGGCACGCGTTCTCCAAGAACGGCGGGAACATGGGCGAAGCCGGCTCGGTCGCCTGGATGTTCCACAAGAAGGGCGACATCGTCATTCCAAAGTCGGCGGCCAAAGAGGACGACCTGATGAACCTGGTTCTCGACAACGGCGCCGAAGATCTGAAAGATGACGGAGAAAGCTGGGAAATCCTCACCGACCCATCTGCGTACGAAACCGTTTTGGAGGCGGTGAAAAAGGCTGGGATCAAGCCGGATGTTGCCGAGATCGGCATGATCCCGCAGACGTATACGAAGCTCGAAGGACAGCAGGCCAACACCATGATCCGGCTGCTGGAAGCACTGGAAGACGCCGACGACGTGCAGCACGTCTACTCCAACTTCGACATCGACCAAAAGCAATTAGAAGAAGTCGCGGGATAAGAAACCCGATATCTCAGGGCTAGGATTTGCGACGGCCGCTGTTAGGGGCGGCCGATTGTTTTTGGGATTGAGGAAAGCGCCGTCCTTCCCACTCTTGCGGCGAGCCTGATTCACGCCAGTTACAATAGTTCGAGCATGACTTCCCGCAGAAATACTCTTTCCTGCATCGCAATATCACTTCTGGCAATTGCGTCGTTCGGGTCGGTGGCGTGCAGTAAAGGCGAATCGCCCACGTCGTCGCGCGCCAGCGAGGTCAAGCCGGAAGCAGCGGCGACGGAAACTCCCGCGCCTCCACAAACCGCAACGGAATCGGTGCCAGCGGGACCCGCACCCAAGATCAATGCGACCCGCGCCATGCAGTACGTCAAAGAGTTTGTTGCCATTGGCTCACGGCCGCCCGGCAGCCCGGGTCACGCCAAGGCGGAGCAGTACATCAAATCGAAGCTCAAGGATGACGACGTCGAAGAAGACACGTTTACCGCGAAGACCCCGGTGGGAAGCTTTCCCATCCACAACATCATCGCCAAATTTCCGGGCAAGAAGGATGGGATCATCGTTGTGGCCGGACACTACGAGACCAACTATCCGCTGCCCAAGGACTACGTCGGCGCCAACGACGGAGGCTCGACCACTGGAGTATTACTGGAACTCGCCAACCAGTTGAGAGGCAAGCAACTCGACGGATACAGCGTGTGGCTGGTGTGGACGGATGGGGAAGAGGCGTTCGTCAAATGGAGCGACACCGACAGCCTCTATGGAACGCGGCATCTGGCGCAAAAGTGGCAACCGGACGGAACCGCCGCGAAGATCAAGGCCTTCATCCTGCTCGATATGATTGGCGATGCCGACCTCGACATCATGCGCGACACCAATTCAACCAAGTGGCTGACTGAATTGGTGTACCAGGCTGCAAGCCAATTGGGCTATCAATCGCATTTCTACCAGTACACCGGCGGTATCGAAGACGATCACCTTCCCTTCGCCAGGATTGGTGTG
>Ga0306920_100016868_pt1 | contig 10071 bp, 10 predicted proteins | sample flu12Cox44000170_FD_204666 | JGI IMG/M metagenome (GOLD analysis project Ga0306920, IMG submission 204666) | Lab enrichment of tropical soil microbial communities from Luquillo Experimental Forest, Puerto Rico - flux4day.12C.oxic.44.000.170 (v2)... | ecosystem: Environmental > Terrestrial >...
GCGGCATTGTTCTTAGCTTGACTTTGGCCAAAAATCACCACCTCCACCACCTCCGCGGAATGCGGAAGATGGGATCGTTCTCGACGATCTCATGAGCGCTCTCGAGCATGAGTTTCATGCGCCCGAGGGGCCCGAAAGTAGTCCAGCGACCCTTGGCATTTGACCAATAGAAGAGTTCGAACCGATCGGTGTCTGGGATGGGGCGCAGCCGCGCAATGGGGTTTGCGGTGCGGCGATCGAGGATTTGATAACCCTTGCCGCTCTTTTCCACGTCATGGCGCGTGAAGCGAGCAGCGATCAGCGCAAGTGTGGCGTCCGGCTTGGTCATGCGCTGCAATGTGCCCGATGTTCGCTGCGTGGGCGAGTGCTGATGGGATCGCCGATTCGATTTGACGCAGCACGCCAGGGTTGTCGCGATTCAGTGCATCGATTCTACGCGTGGGATGAAACACTCCCATCGCCCGCCCACCTCCCCCGACCCCCTGCCGCCGCAATTTCTCTCCTGCCTCGCAGGTTTTGCCGATCTGTTCACGCGGCCGACCTGGCCGAACGTCCTGTTGCTCCTCGCTGGGGTCATTCTGACGCCCGGTCGACGTACCATAGCGGCGGCGCTGCGCATTCTGGGGCTCGAACGCGATCCCAAATTCTGCACCTTCCACCGTATTCTCAACCGCGCCGCCTGGTCGTCCCGCGCCGCAGCGAGCCGGCTTCTATTGCTGCTGATCGCGTCCTTCCTGCCGGCCACCGCCCCGGTCGTGATCGGGTTTGATGACACCATCGAGCGGCGCTGGGGACCCAAGATCAGCGCCCGAGGCATCTATCGCGATCCCGTCCGCTCCTCCAAGGGGCACTTCGTCAAAGCCAGCGGTCTGCGCTGGCTTTCCGCCATGCTGTTGGTACACGTGCCGTGGGCCGACCGCATCATGGCGCTACCATTCCTCACTCTGCTCGCACCCTCCAAGCGCTTCTACGCAGGCAAATTGCGGGCTCCCAAGACACTGGTCGACTGGGCGCGGCAAGCCGCCCTGCAAATCCGCCGCTGGCTGCCCGACCGCTACATCGTCCTGGTCGCCGACAGTGCATTTGCGGCCATCGAATTCCTCGCCGCGGTGCGCGGCCACGTCTGTGTCGTCACCAGGTTGCGGCTCGATGCCAACCTGTTTGCCTTCCCGCCGGCAAAGCGCAAGGGCCGCGGCCGTCCGGCGATCAAGGGCAAGCGACTGAGGAAGCTCTCCGCCGTTCTCAAGGACCCGAAAATCTCCTGGCAGCGCTGCCGCATTAGCCTCTGGTACGGCCGAACCAATCGGCTGGTTGAGATCACCAGCGGAACCGCGCTCTGGTATCGCGCCGGCGTTCCGCCGGTGCCGATCCGCTGGCTTCTCGTTCGCGATCCCAAAGGCGAGCTCGATCCTCAGGCATTCCTGGCAACAGATCTTGACGCCCGCCCGCAGGATATCCTCGCCTGGTTCGTGCGCCGCTGGCAGGTCGAGGTGACATTTGAAGAGGTTCGCGCGCGATTGGGTGTAGAGACCCAGCGCCAGTGGTCCGACATGGCGATCCTGCGCTCAACCCCCACCTTGCTCGGCCTATTCTCCATCATCACCTTATTCGCGCACGATCTCGCCAAGTCCCGGAAACTCAAGATCAGAACCGCCGCATGGTATCCAAAGGCCCTGCCGACCTTCAGCGACGCCATCGCGGCGGTGCGCCGGGAAATATGGGTGCATCAGATTTCTTTCATGTCGCGGCCGAGCCGAGACCATGTCGAAATTCCGAAGCATATCTGGCATCGCATGCAAAACGCGCTCGCGTACGCCGCCTAGATCGGCCAAAGTCAAGCTTAGCAAGCGACGCTCGGAGGAGAGCTTCCGGGAAATCCTTCGTAGACAGCCGGATCACGACCTGAAGCGAGCGCTTTTGCAGGCAACTCGGGTGGAAGCCAGCCTTAAGCAAATGGAGCAGCATTTCTCGCATCGCTGCGAGCCCGACCAAATTGTGGTCACGCGAGCAAAGCTCGAGCGGGTTCGCAACTATATCCATGCGGCGATGCTCGAGTGCGCGGCGCGCAATATTGGCCCGCCGTCACAGCGTGAGGGCGAGGGCGCCGTTTTCGCCCAACCCTCGTCGAATGTCGCAAAGCCTGCCATGCTGTGTTGATGAAACGCGCGGCCACCACGCCGATAGCCACCCTCACCGACCTCCGGCGCTGCACACCGTGAGCTGCGCCGGGTGTCCGCCAGTCACATCCCGGGGCAGCATGGCTCGCATCTTTGGGCGCACCGCGGGTAAGGCCGCCGGCACCTCCGTGCTGGCGGCCGCCACGGGGCTCGCCCGATAAGCCGCATTCCCCCTCAACTTTATAAGCCTCTGCGGCAGCGATTTGCCGACTTGTCGCGCAATCATCATCAAGAATTTAACGATCCCTGAGAACGGTGGTGCGCCTAAAGGCTTCGCGCAAGCGAGGCCTCGGGCAGGGCCGCCGGCACACCTCCGTGCTGGCGGCCGCCGCTCTTTTGTTACGACACCGCTACCATGCAGTGCGCGCCTCCAAAGATATTGCCTCAGCTGGATTCGCCTCGCTGCCGCCGCTCGTGAAGATGATTTCATCGTTCTCGGCGCCGATCAGCGCTGCAACCTGGCGTCGTGCCTGTTCGAGCGCTGCCTTGGCGCCCATGGCCGCCCAATGACCGCTCTATGGGTTGCCGAAGTGATCTTCCAGGAACGGCCGCATCGCGGCAGCGACGGCCGGATCAATCGGCGCGCTAGCGTTGTAGTCAAGATAGATGCGCGGCATAGTCAGAACACCAGAACCTTGTCCGCTTCGACCGTCGCCGCTGCTAGCTCATCCATAGTGCTGCGGCGCGCCCCTTCCATGATCTCCCGGTCGCTCAACCCCAGGGCGTCCATGAGCGTGCCGCACAGTAGCACACGGCCCTTGGTGGCGACGACCCGCTTCAGCATCCGCTCGACGGCGATCGCGGCGCTGGATCTCGGCGTCTAACTGCAGCACGTACTTTTCCATGCCGTCCTCGCCCCTTGGCGGTTGCACCGGAGCACCTTGGGCCACGTTGGCAGATCGATCGCCTGGAATAGGCCCCAACCCTGAGCCCCGGCAACCAGCGCGAACCCGATGGCCGTGGTGGGGAAGACAAGGCGGACCAGGATGGTGTCGAGGACGACGACACCGACGTTGCTCATGGCCTCGTAGCTCCAGAGCGCGGCGCCAGGGGTCGACGGAGTGGGATCTATCATTCAAATTATCGCTTGAATGATGTAGGAAACGATGAGATGTCAAGGGCCAATCCCAAGCGCGACCTTTACATTCAGTTTGCCGCGGTCGCGAAGGCGATCGCCAACGAGCACCGTCTCGAGCTGCTCGAACTCGTCGCCCAGGGCGAGCGCAGCGTCGAGGCGCTGGCCGAGCGTTCCGGTCTCTCAATTGCAAATGCCTCTCAACACCTACAGCACTTGCGCCGAGCTGGGTTGGTGACGGCGCGGCGGCAGGCGAAGTTCGTGCTCTGCCGCCTGACCGACGACAGTGTTCTGACCATGCTCTCAGCGATGCACAAAGTGGCCGAGCGCAACGTCGGCGAGGTCGAGCGCATTCTGCGCAGCTATTTCCACGAGCGCGATGAGCTGGAACCGGTGTCCCGGGCTGAGCTAAGCCGGCGCATGAAACAGGGCCTCGTTACGGTGCTCGACGTGCGTCCCGAGGATGAGTTTGCACTCGGACACCTGCCTGGGGCTCGCAACATTCCGCTGAGCAAGCTTAGGCGTGAGCTCTCGAAGCTCGACCGCAACACCGAAATCATCGCCTACTGCCGCGGCCCTTACTGCGTCCTCTCTTTTGAGGCCGTGGCGCAATTGCGCGAGTTGGGATTCAAGGCTCGCCGGCTACAAGATGGATTGCCCGAGTGGAAGGCAGCGGGCTTGCCGATTGAGAGCGCAATCGCCTAGCAGGCCAGCGACCCCTCATGTCAGCTGTTGGCCACGCTCACAGGGAGTGGGTTCAGAGAATCCCTATGGGATCATGTGTCGTCGAATTGCTTCGCTGGCGGCGTGGGTCCGGTTTCGTGCACGTAGTTTCTCCTGCGCCTTCTTCAGATGACTGCGGACCGTCTCCTCGCCAATCCCGAGCAATTTGGCAGCCTCCTGCGTGGTCCGCCCCAAGGAGGCTAGCCGCAGGACTGCTAGTTCTCGGGGAGTGAGGTGGACACTTTGCTCGTCAGGCTCAGGTTCATATTCCAGGATTTGTTCAAGGCGTAGGGCAGCAAAACCCGCAGCGGCCTGCAGCAGGATGCGCAACGGCGGTGTCAGGACAGGACCAAGTGGTTTGTTCGCCCAATAGGCAATGCTCCACCGGCGACCGATTGGACATGTCAGAATGTCACGAATGCCATATTTCAGGGCCAACTCGTAGGGCCATTGGTCGATGCCGATGGGATCGAGCATCCGCCGCGTCTCGGTCCACGTAAAAGCCATAATGCTCGACCTTGCCATCATGATCCCAGGATCGAACTCGCGGCGCACTATTACTGCATATTCGTCCCACCATCCCTTTGGGACGGAGCGATGCAGGAAGATATCGCGCCCTAGCTTGAGAGAACGCCAATCGCCAACACCGGGTGGCAAGCGCGCGGCTCCGAGCACGTTGAGGGGAACGCATGCCGCGAAGATGTGCAGCGAATCGAGCGCGTCGCTTGGCGATTGAGCGCGAACCACCGCATCAGTAAACGCGACGAGCGCTGGAATGTCCTTGATCGTCTCGCACGCCGAGGCCGTTAGCATCCTGAATGCTCCAGATTACAATGATGGCGAATAGACGAGACCACGCGCCCGACCATAAGGACAATGCCGGCAAGAATTGTCACAAGACGCAATGCACGAAGAACCGTAGGCATCCCTGATCTCTTGTCGCAACATCGTTCGTGAGGCTTCGATAATCGGCAAATGTACCCAAGCGAGGAATCGGGGCAATCCCGTAAGGTCCGGGAGAAAGACCCGCACGTGTCAGTGTTCGCGAACGTCGGCTCGTGGCACGGAGCGCCATTGGCGCAGCCGACCAGAATCCGAGGAACTCCGGACTAGGTTTGTTGAGCAGAAGCCCGGTGCAAGTGTAGGCATGCCATCGACCGAATCCATTGTGCTGGCGATTAACAGGACTAAGCGCGTCTCGCGTTCAACGAATTGAGGATCACCTTTGCCTCTCGTAGATCGGTAAGTCGGAACTTTCGGTGAACCAGCCGTAAATGGGCGTCAGAACATCGCGCGCTTCAGAGGTCCTCTCCTGCGCGAGCCAGAGGCTCGCAAGGCATTATCTTAGGGGGACACGTGCCCAATGGTTGAACCATTTACCTCAGCTGATCGGATTGCCGCGATCCATTATTTGGGTCACTGGCCTTCGTCGTCTTTGACTCTGCGGCCAGTTCTTGCAATCTTGCACGGATCGGTCCAAACGGGCCAAATTTATGCTGGCCCAGACTAAAGCCGTCAGAAAACGGACCCTATGGAGTGTCGATCGGCTTCTGGAGTCGGACTGGAAAATCGTCATCCAGGTTTGCCATCTCTGGTCGCTTCCGGCTTACGATGTAGGCTCCGACATTGTAGGCGTCCTCGTGCGCGAGTACGGAGCGTCGAAAGTAGTGCCGATGGGCATGTTGTGCATGGCACAGGCTGCAGCGGTTAATAGACGGCTCATCCCGGCACCGTTATTGTAGCTGTCGGGACCTCACAGTGGAGGAAACTGAAACTCCGCTACCAGGCACCGATCAGTGGGAAAGATGCCCCGAGCCGAAATCGCACAAATCGTTCTCTGCAGAGCGCACTCGTTTGCGCACAAGTCGGAGCGCAAACATTGCCCATTGCACCGTTTGGACAGAGTGCGATCGCAGCGGGAGCGTGCCGTATGGAGGATCGCAGCCTCACCGGCGCACACTCGATAGCGACCGGCAGGTGGAGACTCAATTTGGTTTGCTTACTCTGACCGAGGTTGCCGACCGGAACTTCTACACCCAAGTATCTGCACCATGAGTATCTGCACCCTGCTCCTCGCATTATCAGCTGCTAGCCAGGCACGCGAGGCGGGCTTGCTTCAACGTTAGGAATAGGGAGAACGCGTATGCGCATTGCTGTCATTGGCGCCGGCTCTGTGGGCACAGCACTGGGTCAGGCATGGTTGAAGCACGGCGAGGACGTGACCTGGGGTCTGCGCAATCCCTCCGATCCTAAATACGCTGCCTTGCCGAAAGGACGGATCAGGCCGCCCACCGAAGCGGCAAGAGATGCCGAGGTCGTGGTCGTTGCGACCCCGTGGCCCGCTACCGAGGCGGTCGTTAAGGGCCTTGGTACCCTTGCCAACAAGATCGTCATCGATTGCACCAATCCCTTGGGGATGGGCACCGATGGCTTGCAGCTTGTCTTGGGGTTTACCACATCCGCCGGCGAACAGGTGGCGGCCTGGGCACCCGGCGCGTTCGTTTTCAAGGCCTTCAACACCACGGGCGCAAACAATATGGCCAGGGCCGCAGAATTCGCCACACAGCCGATGATGCCGGTGGCGGGCGACGATGCGCAGAAGAAACGCATCGTGATGGAGCTTGTCGGGAAGCTCGGCTTCATGCCGGTCGATGCCGGTCCGCTCAAGAATGCGCGGCTCCTGGAACCGCTCGCTATGGTCTGGATCGACCAAGCCATGAAGCGTGGCCGCGGACGAGATTTCGCCTTCGCGGTCGTCGATAGGAAGTGAGACGAGCAAACCGGCCATGTGACCAGCCGGCACATTGTTGTGGCTGTTCTGCACCTTTCGTTTGGCTGCAACCTCGCGGCGCGCTAACCACGGCTAGCGAGATCAATTGCTCCTTTTCCGGCTTGCGCGCCGAGAGGAAATTTCGCGCAACTGATCGTCTCCAGAAACGGCTGCGCTGCTGGGGTGAGCGCAGCATCGCGGACGCGAATGATCAACATCGTATTCTACTTTCCATCCGCGAATTTGAACGTCGGTCAGAACACCTGCCCTGGAGCCACCGACAACACCGAGCTCCTCACGACTCAAGCGGAGTGCCTCTACTGCCCTTACCGAAGTTCCGAGTTCCAGGGTGACGTGCATTCCGGGATGGGCTTCGCGAAACCGCGCAATGATCTTCGGCAACAATATGTACCGCTCACGCCGACGGCCGGATGGTCAGCAAGCCCGCGTCCAGGCGTGCGAAACTCAGAGAAGCCGAGCGCTGCTTGCGCCAGAATGACCTCTGTTCGCAAGAAATGGTTGACGAGGATGCTCCGGCCGCCGTGAGCTCAGTCCTTCGACCAATAGCACACCAAGGTGACGCTCAAGGTCGGCGATATGCTTGGTGCCGGCTGGCTGATTCGGAGGTCTTGCGCCGCGCAGCGAACGAACTCAAGCGGGCGAAGGCCGCGAAGTCTCGCAATTGCGCTTCAAGCCGCATAACTGCAGCGTATATCACTCGCGCAAAGAATGTATTTTAGTTCTTTTGCGCAAGCGCGCTAGATTTCGAATAGGGCGAATGGCGGTTGGTCGGACCGCACCACGCAAAGTCGTGGGTGGCGTGATTAGGTGCCCCGTTTCAACGCCGCGCGAAAAGTCGACATCAGACTGGGCCACAACCATGAAAGTTTGGCGATTCGTTGCTGCCGTAGGGGTCGGGGCAACTTCGCCTGCACGGGCGGAGCTAGTCCAATTTGAGGCGCTGGCTCGGAAAGAGGCAGTTCGGCATACCTTCGCCGACAGCGGTATCTACCTCTTCGCGCTGGTCCGCATGAAGCCGGCAAGGAGAAGGCGTTCATGTCGTTAACATTCAAAGCTCTGGTGACGTTGGCGCTCGCGATCATCACGACCGATGGCGTGTTTGGCGCCGAGGCGAAGCGACCGAACAATATCATTCTGTTCGTCCCCGATGGCCTACGCGCGTTGAGAGTGACTGAGGATACCACACCCGCCATGGCTGCAGTCCGTGATACTGGTGTCAACTTCAAGAATCCGCACTCGGTTTTCCCAACCTTGACAACCGCTAACGCGTCGGTCATGGCGACTGGTCACCATCTAGGCGACACCGGCAATTACAGCAATACCTTCTACGTGGGACGCCCAATCGAAAGCGCCAATGCAAGCGTCACGCCTGCCGTAAACAATAATCGGATTCGGCGCGAACTCGATCAGCATTATGGTGGGGACTATCTTAACGAAGAGACGCTGTTGAGAGCTGCCCGCGCGCGGGAATTTAGCACGGCGGCCATCGGCAAGGGTGAGGCAGCCTCTATCTTCGATCACACTGAGCAAACCGGTGAACGAACACTCCTGTTCGATGATGCTACGGGTACCCCCTCTGGAATTCCCCTTTCCGAGGAGGTCAAGGCGGCGTTACAAGCGGCGGGCCTGCCGCTGAAGACGCCACCGCAAGGGAAGAACGCTAGCGTGGGCGATTTCAAAACGCCGGGCACAGATGTCGCGAATGTCGAGCAACAGCGCTACTTTGTGGATGTTGCGACTAAGATCGTGCTGCCAATGTTCAAGGCCCGCAACAAGCCATTCCTGCTGGTCTTTTGGTCGCGCGATCCCGACGGTACACAGCATGCTCAGGGCGATAGCCTCAACACTTTGACCCCCGGCATCAACGGCCCAACCTCGCGGGCTGCCATCATAAACGCCGACGACAATCTCAAGCGGTTGCGACAGGCCTTGGATGACCTTGGGCTTGCCGCGACCACCAACATCCTAATCGCCGCCGACCATGGCTTTTCGACCGTGTCAAAAGAAAGCGCAACCAGCGCCGCGGCCAAAGCGAGCTATCCCGATGTCGTGCCGAACTTCTTGCCGTACGGCTTCCTTGCCATCGATCTCGCCAAGACGCTCAACCTTCCGCTGTTCGATCCTGATAACAGGAACGCCCAAGTCGGCGAGAACGCGACTCCGCGCGCGGGCAATGGACTGATCGGCGAGGATCCAAGCAAGCCGCAGGTGATCGTGGCCGCGAATGGCGGGTCCGACTTGATCTATATCCCAAGCAAGAGCCGGCTTTTGACCTCCCGTCTGCTCAAAGCCTTATACCAGCAGGACTACGTGAGCGGCGTATTCGTCGATGACGCGCTTGGATTGTATCCCGGAACACTACCGCTCTCAGCGATCAATCTCAAAGGTAAGGCTGTCACGCCGCAGCCATCAATCGTGGTCAATTTCCGCTGGTTCACAACGGGCTGCAACGAGCCGACGCTGTGCACAGCTGTCGTCGCAGATACGCGATATCAGCAGGGCCAGGGCATGCACGGCAGCTTCAGCCGTGCAGACACCATGAACTTCATGGCTGCGATCGGTCCGGATTTCCGCACCGGCTTTGTGGATGCGGCGCCTGTGAGCAATGCAGATGTCGGCATGACTATGGCCCATCTGTTGGGCCTAGACATTCCGCGCAAGGGCCATCTCTGGGGCCGGGTGATCCGCGAGGCGATGTCGGGAGGCACGATTCCACAAGCGTCGGCGCATGCCCGGCGCTCGCCGCCCGGCGCAAACGGCCTGCAAACGGTGTTGATGTATCAGCAGGTCGGCGCAACCCGATATTTCGACGCAGCTGGGTTCCCGGGAAGGACCGTGGGGGTGCCCAACGGCAAGACGACGGGCCATTATACCGTGGGCACGGCCGGGGATTCTGGGGGCAGACGCTAACGAGGTAGCTCGGCCGGCGCCACAACGGCTGCGTTCGGCGCCGCTGGCACCTCAATTATGACCTGCTGGTTTGTGGCGTTCCTGGTAATGGCTATCGGCAAGTTTATGGGATCGATCGCGCTTTGGTGTCGAGCCGCGCGCGGTGGTGATACACACTTGCAACCATGCATTAGCTTGCTGCGGTGCATGAATCTCTTTCAGGCACGAGGCGCCATTGCACGGTCAACGTCTGCATGACCGAAATCGCGGGACCTTCGCACATAGAATCTTAGGCGCTAATCGAACCACGAACTACAACATGTTGTCGCTCTCCTGCGAGTTTCTCAAGCCGGCGCCAGCCCAATGGTTTCAAAGGTTCGGTTGAGCTCCTCGCGGAGCCGGACGTAGTGCTGATC
>Ga0306920_100016869_pt1 | contig 10071 bp, 10 predicted proteins | sample flu12Cox44000170_FD_204666 | JGI IMG/M metagenome (GOLD analysis project Ga0306920, IMG submission 204666) | Lab enrichment of tropical soil microbial communities from Luquillo Experimental Forest, Puerto Rico - flux4day.12C.oxic.44.000.170 (v2)... | ecosystem: Environmental > Terrestrial >...
GGCGACCTCCTCGGCCCTGCCTGGGCGCTTCAGCATGGTGCCGTGTGCGGCCTTGGCGTTGTACTGCTCGACGGTCTCGCCAGCCGCTGCGATGCGGCGCTCATGGAATGGCGTGAAGATTGGGCCAGGGCCGACGGCGTTCACACGAATGCCGTCCGGCGAGTGGTCGGCGGCGAGCGCCCGCGTCAAGCCCGCGACCGCGGCCTTGGTGGTGTCGTACTGCAGGTTGCCGCCGCCTGCGACGACGGAACGCACGGAGGCGACGTTAACGATGGCGCCACCCTGGTTGCGGCGCATCAGCGGAACCGCCGCCTTGGCACAGAAGACGTAACCCATCAGATTGACGTCGAGGATCTCTTTCCAGCTCGCTGCGCTCGCCTCGTCGACCTTCTCGTATTTGCGGATGCCGGCATTGTTGATGAGGATGTCGAGGCGCCCGAACTTTTGCGCGGCACCGTTGACGAAGTCGAGGCATGCGGCCTCGGTGCCAACGTCAGCCTGCGTGAAGGCAACTTTGGCGCCGGCGGTTTCGAGCTCGGCCGCCACGCGCTGGCCGCGCTCGCCGTCCCGGTCGCAGAATGCCACGCTCGCGCCCTCGGCAACGAAACGCCTGACCGTCGCCTCGCCGATCCCCGATGCTCCGCCCGTCACCGCCGCAACCTTGCCGTCGAGCCTACCCATGTTCGCCACCTTTCACTACATTGCGAAACGCGCATCCACGATACGCCGTATCCATCCGGCGGGCACCGCCTTGTTGGCCCGGCCTGGGTGTGTCCGACCTTAACAGACTGCGGAAGCTTCCGGCGTTCCCTCTCGGGACCTTCCTATGGGCTGACTCGGTCCGACTTGGATCGGAAGCGGCGGCATGGTCGGCGCTCCCCGGTAGAATCTGACATTTCGTATCCTCGCGACACGGCAGAAACTCTCGAGGACGCGCGGCAATAGTCTTGTTCGACTCTAACCGCTGGGTGGGTAGATGGCGGCGAATCCGCTTATCAGACCATATCAGATCAGCATTATACCTTGACAAATTGCTATTTATATGATTCTATCGCAACAAAACGATGCGCATCCGATTTGGCTCAATGATTGGTGAACAGGACTAGGCCCGGCGTTTCCTTGCGGGCCACGTGGCCCGGACTCCGGGATTTCTGCGGAGAAAAAGTTAACGGTTGCTGATAATTTCCTGCAAAAACAGCGGGGACGCCCATTTGAGAAGGGCCGTTCCGGTAACCCCGCCGGTCGCCCGCGCGGATCTCGCAATCGATCGACCCTTGCCGCCCAGTTGCTGTTGCAGGGCGAAGCCGAGGCCTTGACCCGCAAAGCCGTCGAGCTCGCCCTTGGCGGCGACCCAACCGCGTTGCGGCTCTGTCTCGACCGTCTCATTGCGCCGCACCGCGAACGGCTGGTGCCATTGGCGCTGCCGCCGATGCGCAAGCCGGCGGATCTCGCGGCCGCAATGGAGTCTATCGCCGCGGCGGTCGCGCGAGGCGTGCTTGCCCCCGCCGAGGCAGCTGAACTGGCAAAGGTGGTCGACACTTTTGCCAACGCTATCGACACGCGCGATTTCGATTGCCGGCTACGGGCGTTGGAAGAACGGTCCTGAGGCTACCCTCGCCTGCTACAGCCCGAGCTCGCTCAAGGACGGATGATCGTCGGGACGGCGGCCGAGCGGCCAGTGGTATTTGCGCTCGCTCTCCTTGATCGGCACGTCGTTGATACTGGCGATCCTTAGGCGCATCAGCCCGTGCCCGTCGAACTCCCAGTTCTCGTTGCCGTAGCTGCGGAACCAGTTGCCGCTGTCGTCGTGCCATTCATAGGCGAAACGCACCGCGATGCGGTTGTCGCGGAAGGTCCAGACCTCCTTGATCAGACGGTAGTCGAGCTCGCGGCTCCACTTGCGCGTCAGGAACGCCTCGATCGCCGCGCGGCCCTCTAAAAACTCCGAGCGGTTGCGCCAGCGGCTGTCGGTCGTGTAGGCGAGCGCAACACGAGCCGGATCGCGTGTGTTCCACGCGTCTTCGGCCATTCGCACCTTTTGCGCCGCAGTCTCGGCGTTGAACGGGGGCAGTGGCGGGCGGCCTGTCGTCTGGTCCACTGGCTGTGCTCCTCCGACAGCATGCGGTCTACGCTGCCAATTCGAGGATCTCGCGCACCTCGGCAGGGCCGGCGATCGGCCGCGGATTGCGCGGCACCCACGGAGTGTCCATTGCCTGCTCGGCGAGCCTTGCGAAGCTCTCCGGCCCGATCTTAACGGCGCCGAGGCTGCGCGGCATCCCGAGCCCGGTAATAAAGGCGTCGAGCACATCGTCCGCCTCCTCGCCGGGATGGCCCATCGCCGCGGCGACGAGAGCCTGGCGCTCGGCGTTCACCGGCTTGTTCCAGCGCATGACTGCCGGCAGCATGATGCACGAGGTGTGGCCGTGCGGGATGTCAAACACGGCACCCAGTACATAGCCGATGCCGTGGCTGGCGCCCATCGGCACGCCACTGGCGAGCGGCCCCATCGACAGCCACGAGCCGATCTGGCAGTCGAGACGGGCCTCAAGATCATTGGGATCGGCCTTGACCCGCGGCAACCCGCGGCAGAGCAGCGCCAACCCGTGTAATGCCTGCGCGTCGGCATAGGGATTGGCCTCGCCGGAGCAGATGCCCTCGACGCAATGGTCGACCGCGCGGATGCCGGTCGACAGCCATAGCCATTCGGGGGTGTGCACCGTGACCGCCGGATCCAGCACCACGGCCCGCGGAATGATCTGCGGATGCCGGAACAGCTCCTTGACCCGGTGCCGCTCGTCGGTGACCCCGGCGATGGCGCTGAACTCGCCGGCCGACAAGGTCGTCGGCACGGTGACCTGCGGCACCGTGGGCGGGTTACACGGCGGTGGTCCAACGACGCCGTCCGGCCCTTTGACCGGGCGGTATTGGTCGAGGGCCTCGGCATTGCGGATGTCGTTCGCTAGGCAGAGCTGGACTGCCTTGGCGCCGTCGGTCACCGAGCCGCCGCCGATTGTTACGATCAGGTCGGCGCCGGCCTCCCGCGCCGCTGCAGCAGCTTCGATCACCGCGCGCCGCGGGGTATGCGGCGGCATCTGGTCAAACAGGCCGGCGAACCGGTTGCCGAGCGTCCGCCGGACCTTCGCGACCTCCGCGGTGGTGCGGTTCAATGTGCCGCTTGCCATCAGAAATACACGCTCGGCCCCGAGCCGGCGCGCCTCCTCGGCAACGGTCTCGGCCGCCGGTCTGCCGAACACCACCTCCTCCATCTCACCAAAGACGACGAGACCCGAATGCAGCATGGTCTTTCCTCCCGTAGCCGATATCAGCTGAAGGGCCTCAGCGGTCCAGCCCCAACCGGCCGATCGCCGGCAATTTCAACGCCGGCACGGCGGCATCGATGCCGATATTGAGCCCGAGAATGTTGAGCTCGAAGCCCTCATCGACGGCGAGCAGGACGCCGGCGAGCCCGAACAGCGAGAATTGGAACCCGGAGCCGCTGGGTGCGGCGGCAAACACTGCGCCGCCGGGCAGAAAGTCTTTGCCGATCGCGTTCGACGGCAGGTCGAGACCAAGCTCGGGGACCTGGCGGGCAATAAACGCCGTGAAGGTGTTGCTGTTGGGGCCGGGCCAGGCGCGGTACTCGTGCGGATAAGGATAGCTTGCGACCGCAGCGCGGATGGCCTCGATCAGCGCGTCGACACGGGGCCCCCGCCGGTCGAGAATGACCCGCGGCCGGTCGCCAAACCAATAATTGTCGGGGCCCGTCCTGTCGACCCGGATCGCCGGGGCGCCATTGGAGACTCCAAAGCCCAGAACCTCGTACCGCGTGTAACGCTCTGCCCCAGTGGGCTTGACCGCGAACCAGGTATGTACCGAAAACACCCCGCGCCACGAAACTGCGCGGGCGGCGTAGACCTGAACCACCGCCTCGGGAGTGGTCGCCGGGTCGGGTGCGAGACCGGTAGGGTCGCGGCGCGCCTCGTACCACGGCACCCCGCCGCGCCCATCGGCCAGGCAACCGCCGACCAGCACCGGCAGTACCAACAGCCCAAAGAGCAACAGACCGGACGCGGCGGCGAGGTTCATACCGGCTTAGGCAGACTAGCGCGCGATGCCGGTTGCCCCAGCGGGCACGTCGTAAAACGCCAGAGTCATCGAGACCATCGTGTAGTAGCCGATCAACGTGATCACATCGGTGATGCCGACATGGCCGAGCGCCTTGACCGCACGGTCGTAGAGCCCCTTTGGAGCCCAGCGCGAATTGGCAAGCGCCGTCGCCATCTCGTAGACGACCTGCTCGCGCTCGTCGGCGAACGAGGTCGGCAGGCCCGACAACAACGTCTCGACCTTGTCGGCCGGCAGCCCGACCTCCTTGCCGCGCCGCTCGTGCGCGGCGGTCGGGTAGGCCGAATGCCATTTGCTGTTGATGATAATGACGGCGATCTCGCGCTCCCGTTCGCTGAGCGAGTAACCGCCGGGATGGAAATGGGCGCCGAGGGGTGCGGCGGCCTTCACCAACTTTGGGTTGTGCACCCAGATCTTGCTCGGCCCGCCGACCTGTCCGCGGACCTCCTTCAGAAAACGGTACCCCTCCTGCTGCTCGGGGGTCATCTGCTCGTAGGGAATCTCGGCGTAACGGCCAAAGGTCGGGGTATCGGGCATTTCGGTTTCCTTTCAATAGCGAGGTGGTTGCTGCGCGGTGCTAATTCCGTCGCGGCGGCTCGATCGGCATGGTGGCGATGTCGGTCCAGGCGACCGGGGCGCCGGCTTTTGCGGCAGCTTCTTCTGACGGCAGGCTCGCGTCCCAATGCACCGCCAGGAAACGCCGTCCGGTGACACCAGCAGCGGCGTCCGACACCAGCCAGTTGAGCGGCGGCGCCATCGCCGCCGGCTGGATCATCTCGGCGCGGTCGTAGCCGGCCTCGAGCGGCACCATCGGGGTATTGGTGACCCCGCCCGGTACCAGCACGTTGACGGTGATGCCGGTGCCGGCGAGGTCCTTGGCCATGATCGCCGAGAAGGCCTCCAACGCCGCCTTCGACGGGCCATAGGTCGGCGAGCCCTCGCGGATCATCGTGCCGAGGCTCGTCGTGACGTTGACGATGCGGCCCCATTTCTGGCGCATCATGTCGTGGACGAGAGCCCGCGACAGCGCCATCGGCGCGTTGTTGTGGACCGCGACGAAGAGCTTCCACAGCTCGGGGGTCACCTCCCAGAACTTGATCGGCCGCTGCCGGTTGTCGCTGCGGATCGTCGCCTGGCCGACCCCGGCATTGTTGACCAGAATGTCGATCACCCCGAAGCGGACGCGCGCCTTGGCGACGACCTCGTCGATCGCCTCGTCGCGGGCGAGGTCGGCCTCGATCGTCAGCAAATTGGCGCCGTGCTGGCGCTGCTGCGCCATCTGGGCGAGCTCGGCGAGACCCTGGGCGGTGCGGTCGACCGCCGCGACCTTGAGCGCCCTGCCGAGCAGGCCCAGCACCAATTCCCGGCCGATGCCGCCCGCGGCACCGGTCACGATTGCCGTACGTTGCTGTCCGCTCATCGTCTCCTCCTATCGCTTCAGGTTTTTACAACAGGCTGCCGCCATCCACCGGGATGACCGTGCCGTTGACAAAGGTCATCGTCGTCGCGAGCCCGAGGATCACGGCCGCCACCTCCTCGGGCTGGCCGATCCGCTTGAGGGGGTTGCTGGCGATCCGTTGGGCGCGCTGCTGCGGCGTCCACATGTCGGTCATCGGCGTTTCCATCAGGCTCGGTGCGACGGCGACGACCCGGATCGCCGGCGCCAAGGCCCGCGCCAGGGACATCGTCATCGTATGTAGCCCGGCTTTCGCCGCGGCATAGGCGATGTTGCTGCCGCCGCCGCGCACCCCGGACACCGAGCCGACATTGACGACGAGCCCGTGCCCGCTCGCTTCGAGCATTGGCCGGCAGGCGCGCACCGTCGCAAACGGCCCGCGCAGATTGACCGCCAGCACAAAGTCGAAGAACTCGTCGTCGAGGGCGGAGAGATCGGCATGCCGGATCACCCGGGTGCTGCCGGCGTTGTTGACCAGGATGTCGAGCCGGCCCTCGGCCGCACGGATCGTCGCGGCGAGGCTTTCGATCGCGGGCGTGTCCTGCGCCGGCGTATGGCTGGCGCGGTGGCCGTTGCCGGGCAGGCTCGCGATCAGCTGCTCGGCCGCTGCGGCGTCGTTGGCGAAGGTGACGACGACACGCGCTCCGGCCGCCGCGAACAGGCTCGCAGTCGCGGCTCCGAGGCCTTTGCTGCCGCCGGTGACCAGCGCCACTCGTCCGTCGAGCAAGCCCATCGCAGATGCTGCCCGCTCAATCGGCGGCCGCCGCGAGCGGCGGGCCCAAGGTCTGCATGAACTCGATCAGATAGGGCTTCCACAGCTCGGCATAGTAATGGCTGAAATGACCGTGCGTGTTGGGTCCGGCCGGGAGCAGCACATAGCGGCCGTGCTTGACTCGCTTCATCGCGCGTTCGACGGTGCCGAGCTCCGGCGGGTTCGCGTGGTCCTCGGCGTCGTTGATCAGCAATACCTTGGCCTTGATCTTGTCGAGGTCGGGCTCGGGGTTGTAGTCTATGATCGCCTCGATCGCCCATAGCGCATCATTGGCGTCGCCCTTCGCCGCCTCGGCCAGCCGACGCTCGTAGAGCGCGTTGGCGGCGGCGAGGGTCGGCGCCATTTCCTGAATGCGGGTCGGGCTTTCGGTGCCGAAATTTCCGGCGGCGGCGTAGATGTAGTGGCGCGGGTTGGTTTCGTAGAAGCCGTTGTTCCAATCCGGGTCGTGGCGGATCGCTTCGGCCTGGGCGCGGCGGCCGAGCCAGTTGCGGCCGCTGATCTCAACCGGCTGGCAAGAGAGCGGCACCACGCCGTCCATCAAATCGGGGTACATCTCGGCCCACATCCAGGCATGCATGCCGCCCATCGAGCTGCCGATGACCAGCCGCAGATGGGCGACACCGAGCCCTTCGGTGATCAGCCGATAGCCGCTCTCGACCATGTCATGGTAGCGGTAACGGGGGAAATTCCCCCGAAGCCCGTCGGAGGGCTTGCTCGACCCGCCGCGGCCGATCGCGTCCGGCATGATCATGAAGTACTGCGTCGCATCGAGCGGCTGACCCGGTCCGAAGAGTTCGTCGGCGAGGCTCGGGCGCAGCCAATTGGCGCTGGTGCCGGTGTTGCCCTGCAACAGCAGCGCGCCGTTGACGATCTTGCCTGCGGTGTTGCGCCTGGCGGTTCCGAGCGTGCGGTAATGCAGCTTCAGCTCGGGCAATGTCTCGCCGCTGCGGAACACATAGCTCCGGATGACGAAGTCGTCCTCCCGGTAATTCGGCCATTTCGTTTGGTGCGCAGATGCAGGCGTGTCAGCGGCATGGGCAGGCATTTGCAGGTTCTCCGGTTCGTTTCTAGGGGATGATAGAGGCTGCCTGTTCCCGGCGAAAGCGCCGCCACGGATCGGTCACCGGGTGGCACTGGCTTTCGGTGTGTCCCGTCGCATATCGTCGTTGCCGATGAACGCGTGCCGACCCATTCGCCTCAACGCCTTCGACATGGCCTGCGTCGGCCACATTCAGCACGGAATGTGGATGCATCCGCGTGACCATTCCTCGGACTATACCTCGCTCGACCATTGGGTGCGCCTGGCACAGATGGTCGAGCGAGGCCTGTTCGACGGGCTGTTTCTCGCCGACGTGCTCGGTGCTTACGATGTCTACGGCGGAAATGCCGACGCCTCGCTGCGCGGCGCCGTGCAGATCCCCCTGCTCGATCCGATGGCGCTGGTGCCGGCGATGGCCCATGCGACCACGCATCTCGGCTTTGGCGTGACCTGCAACCTCGCCTACGAACCGCCGTTTCTGTTCGCCCGCCGCATGGCGACGTTGGATCATTTGACGGGTGGCCGCATCGGCTGGAACATCGTCACCGGCTATCTTGACAGTGCGGCGCGCGCGATGGGTTTCGCTGCGCAGGTCGAGCATGACGACCGGTACGACTTGGCGGACGAATACCTGCAAGTGGTCTACGCGCTGTGGGAGGGCGGCTGGGCGGACGACGCAGTGATACGCGACCGCCAGCGCGGCCTCTACACCGACCCGCGGCGGGTGCGCCCGGTGCGCCACCACGGCAAGCAGTTCGATGTCGATACAATACCGTTGTGGGAGCCGTCGCCGCAGCGCACGCCGGTGCTCTACCAGGCGGGAGCCTCGGACCGCGGCAGAAAATTCGCCGCCCGCCATGCCGAGTGCGTGTTCGTCAACGCCAGCACCAAGCAGAATGTGCGCCGCATTGTCGCCGATTTGCGTACCCGTGCCGCGCCGCGGCCAATCCTGATATTTGTCGGCGCCAGCGTCGTCGCCGGCCGAACCGAGAAGGAGGCGCACGAGCTTCTGGCCGAGTACCGGCATCACGCCAGTGTCGAAGGCGCGCTGGCACACGCCGCCGCCTCGCTCGGCATCGACTTCGACCGCTACGGGATGGACGAGCCGATCGAGGCCGGTGCCACTCAGGCCATTCGCTCCAATGTCGAGGCCATCACCGCCTCTTTGGGTCCAGGCTGGTCGAAGCGAAAGCTGATCGACCGGTTTGTGCTTGGCAGCCGCCAGCCGCCGATCGTCGGCTCGCCCGAGCAGGTTGCCGACCAACTGATCGACTGGCTCAATGAAGCCGATGTCGACGGCTTCAACCTCTCGCGCACCGTCGTTCCGGAGTGTCTGGAGAGCTTTATCGAGCTGGTGGTGCCGGTCCTGCAGGAACGCGGCGCCTACAAACGCGATTATGCTCCCGGCACCTACCGGCAGAAGCTGTTCGGCCGTGGCGATCGGTTGCCCGACGGGCACCCGGCCGCTTTGGCACGCTGGAGCGCTGTCCGCTAATATTAAAAGGAAGAATGCATGCGCAAGTTTTTCGGGCCGGCAGGTTCAGTCACCAGGGTCACGATCGAGAGCGAATTTCTCAAGACTAATATGCTGGGGGATCCGACAGTGCGCGTCGTTGATGTGTACATCCCGGCCGGGCATGACGGACGAGGATTGCCGCTGCTGGTCGATCTGGTCGGTTTCACCGGCAGCGGCCTGTCCCACACGAATTGGGCCGGCTTCCGCGAAAACCTGCCGGAACGGCTCGACCGGCTGATCGGCGAGCAACGCATGCCGCCGGTCGTCGTCGCCTTTCCCGATTGCTTCACGCGGCTCGGCGGCAACCAATACATCAACTCGGCTTCAATGGGTGCCTGGGAGGATTTTCTGCTGCATGAAATGCTGCCGTTAATCGAACAGCGCTTCAATTGCGGCGGCAGCGGGCGGCGCGGCGTGTTTGGCAAGAGCTCAGGCGGGTATGGCGCGATCACCCACGCGCTGCGCCACTCCGACATCTGGGCGGCGGCAGCTTGTCATTCGGGCGATATGGGCTTCGAGGTGTGCTATCTGCCCGATATGCCGGCGGTACTGCGCGCGCTCGCCGGCACTGAGAACTCGATTGAACGCTGGTGGCAGCAGCTTGAGGCCGCCCGCAAGCCTTCCGACGGCTCCGGCAAGGTCATCAATGCACTGGCGATGGCGGCGAGCTACGACCCCGATCCGACGCAGTTTCTCGGGATGCGGCTGCCGGTCACGTTTGACACCTGCGAGGTCATCGAGGAACGCTGGGCGAACTGGCTACGCCAAGATCCAGTCGTCGCAGTCGAGACCCAGGCCGACAACCTACGCCGGCTAAAGGCGCTCTACATCGATTGCGGCACGAACGACCAGTTCAATCTGCTGTACGGCGCCCGCCGGTTTGTGCGGCGGCTAAACCAGCTCGGCATCGCGCATCGCTACGAAGAGTTCTCCGACAACCACACCAATGTCGATTACCGCATGGACGAGAGCCTGCCGTTTCTCGCCCAGGCATTGTCCGGCTGATCTGTTCGACTCGGCCGGACCTGCCGGAAATTACGCTGGGCAGTGGCGCGACGTCGCCGGTGATGCCGCGGCCATTGCCGTCGCGACCTTGTCGGGACGAGTGAACGCCAGATATTCGCGGGCGAACTCGGGCGGCAGGATTTCGACCATCGACTCGT
>Ga0306920_100016870_pt1 | contig 10071 bp, 8 predicted proteins | sample flu12Cox44000170_FD_204666 | JGI IMG/M metagenome (GOLD analysis project Ga0306920, IMG submission 204666) | Lab enrichment of tropical soil microbial communities from Luquillo Experimental Forest, Puerto Rico - flux4day.12C.oxic.44.000.170 (v2)... | ecosystem: Environmental > Terrestrial >...
CAAGTCCGGCATGATCGTCACGATGGAGGCGGGCGTCCCCGACCTGCGCCAAGGCGACGTGCTTATCGACGGTGATCGCATTGCCGCCATTGCGCCCTCCATCGAGGCGGGCGGGGGAGAGATCGTCGATGCCGCCGGCATGATCGTCATGCCCGGCTTCATCAACGCGCATATCCATACCTGGCAGACGGCGCTTCGCGGCATCGCCGCCGACTGGACGATACCGGAATACCTCCACAACATGCATGCGGGACTAGCGCCGAGCTTCACGCCCAAGGACATCTTCATTTCCAATCTCGTGGGCGCTCTCAACCAGCTCAATGCCGGCGTGACGACACTCGTCGACTGGTGTCACAACAATCCGACGCCGGCGCATACCGATGCGGCCATCGATGGCCTCGCCGAGGCCGGAATTCGCGCCGTCTTTCTCCACGGTTCGCCCAAGCCTGATCCGAAGTCGGGCCAACCGCATTTCAGCGAGATTCCCCATCCGCGCAGCGAGGTCGAGCGCCTGGCAAAGGCGCGCTTTGCCGGGAAGAACGGACTCTTGAGGCTGGGCATGGCGGTGCTTGGCCCAGCCTATTCGACATACGCGGTAAGCCGGCACGATCTCGCGCTCGCCCGCGAGCTGGACATGGTGTGCAGCATGCATGTGGGCGGCGGCGAGATGCGGACGCCCGATGGCTTTCCCCGGCTTGTCGCCGAGGGCCTGGTGGGGCCGCGCGTCAACATCGTGCATGGCAACAATCTCGCCGCGGATCAGCTTGCGGCGCTCGTCGATTGCGGCGCGAGCGTGACCGTCACGCCGGAATGTGAGCTGCAGATGGGCTTCGGCGATTGCCTCACCGGCCGCTTGCGTGCGCTGGGGAGTGCGCCATCGATCGGCTCCGATGTCGAATCGAGCCTTGGCGGGGACATGTTCACCAATATGCGGATGGCACTCCAGGCGCAGCGCAACCTCGACAACAAGGCCGTCATCGCCAAAAGCGGAAAAGCCCCCGAGCGCATTTCCATCGCCTGCCGCGAAGCGCTCGAGTGGGCAACGATCGCGGGCGCGCGGATGGCCGGCCTCGAGCAGCGCATCGGCTCGCTGGCGCCGGGGAAGCAGGCAGACATCGTGCTGCTGCGCGCCGACGACCTCAATTTGACGCCGGTGATCGATCCCGTGCATTCGATCGTGCTCCATGCCGGGCCCACCAATGTCGACACCGTCTTCGTCGCGGGCCGTCTCGTGAAGCGCCGGGGTACGCTGCTTTACCGCGACCTCGCGCGCCGTAAATCCGAGCTCGCCGCGGCGAGCGCCGCGCTTCTCGCGCGGTCGCGCATCTTGCATTGAATCAAAAAAGGAGGAATCGCGTAATGGTCAAGAATCTGCTGCGCTGGGCAATGACGGCGGTTTGCTGCGCGTTGTTGACGGCTCTTTCGCTCGCCGCTCAGGCGGCCGATCCGATCAAGATCGGCCTCAGCATGTCCTTGACCGGTGGCCTTGCCGGCGGCGGCAAGAGCTCGCTGTTGGCGATGCAAATCTGGAAGGACGACATCAACGCCAAAGGCGGCATTCTCGGCCGGCCGGTCGAGCTCATCTATTACGACGATCAGAGCAGTTCCGCGAACGTCCCCGGCATCTACAGCAAGCTCCTTGAGATCGACAAGGTCGACCTCGTCATCTCCGCCTATGCCACCAACCAGATTGCGCCGGCGATGCCGATCGTGATGCAGAAGGGCATGGTGTTCATGGCACTCTTCGGCACGGGCGTGAACGACAAGTTCAACTATGACAAATATTTCCAGATCCTGCCCAACGGCAAGGAGACGCGCTTCGGGCCCTCGCTCGGCTTTCTCGAGACGGCAATGACGATGGAACCCAAGCCGCAGACGATCGCCATCGTCGGCGCCGACGCCGAATATGCGCAAACCGTGCTCGCGGGTGCGCGCGAAAAGATCAAGGCGCTCGGTCTCAAGACCGTCTACGACCGCACCTATCCGCCCAACACCGTCGATTTCATTCCGATCGTACGCTCGCTCCAGGCGACCAATCCCGACGTTGTCTATGTCGCCTCATATCCGCCCGACACCGTCGGCATGGTGCGCGCCGCGCATGAGGTGGGGCTCAAGACCAAGATGTTCGGCGGCGGCATGATCGGGCTCGCCTTTGCGCCTATCAAGCAGCAGCTCGGACCGCTCATGAACGGCATCGTCGCCTACGACGTCTACGTGCCTGAGCCGACGATGAAATTCCCGGGCATCGAGAATTTCCTCAAGACCTATCAGGCGAAGGCGCAAGCGGAGGGCGTCGATCCCCTCGGCTTTTACCTCCCGCCTTTCGCCTATGCCGAGCTGCAGATTCTGGCCGACGCAATCACGCAGGTGGGGAGCCTCGATCAGGCGAAGATCGCCGACTACATCCACAAGACTACCTTCCATACCGTGGTCGGCGACGTGAAATTCGCCGAGAACGGCGAGTGGGAGAAGTCGCGCCTCATCTTCGTGCAGTATCAGGGCGTGGTCGGCAACGACGTCGATCAGTTCCGCGGGCCCGGGAAGGCGATCATCCTCTACCCGCCCGAGCTCAAATCGGGCGAGTTCCGTTACCCCTACACCGAAGCGCAGAAGTGACGCCTTAGGATTTGCCGAGCTTGATCTTGCTTTCCTCGCCGCGGATGAGGCGACGGATGTTGGCGTGATGGCGTAGCACGATCAGAATGGCGAGGAAGAGCGCGACCTCGGTTTGCTGGAACTCGCGGGTGAAGAACCAGGTGTAGACCGGGGCGAGGCTCGCGCCGATCAGCGCCGCGAGCGAAGAATAGCGCGTCAGCGCCGCGATGACGAGCCAGGTGGCGATTGCCGCCAGCGCCGCGGGCCACGCATACGCAAGGAGAATGCCGCCCGCGGTGGCGACGCCTTTCCCGCCTCTAAAACGCAGCCAGACCGGGAAGAGATGGCCCAAGAAGGCGAAGGCCGCCGCAACCGCCGCCATGTCGGGCCCGAACTCGGCGCCGAGCAGAACCGCCACAGCGCCTTTGCCGCCGTCGAGCACGAGCGTGAGCGCCGCCAGGACCTTGTTGCCGGTGCGCAGCACGTTGGTGGCGCCGATATTGCCGGAGCCGATGCGGCGGATATCGCCGTAGCCCGCGAGCTTTGTCAGGACGAGGCCGAACGGCACCGAGCCCAAGAGATAAGCGAGCACCGCGCCGAGGAAGAACGGCCAAGTATAGCCGAGACCGCCCATGGGATGAGGCATCGCCGCGCCCTACCGCCGCATCATCTCCGCAGTATCGACCAGCGCCGGCACTGGCGCCAAGAGGGCAAGGATGAGGTCGCGCACCAGCCGCGCGGTTTGGTGGTCGCGATCGAATTCGGGGATGTATTCGACGATCTCGAGCGCGCGCAGGAGCGGGTGCCCGGCAAGCCCGCGGAGCGCGCCAAGCGTCGCTGCGGCGCGCAAGCCGTCGGGCTCCTTCAAGCCGATGCCCGGCGCATCCTCGGGGTCGAAGCCATCGAGGTCGATGGTGAGGCCGAAACCGACGGTGCCGCGCGTCGCGATCGCGAGCGCCTCGGCAAGCGCCGCTTTCATGCCGCGCCGCTTCACCTCCTCCATCAAGATGATGCGCACGCCGAGGCGGCGTAGCAGCGCCATCTCCTCACTTTCGTAGGAGCGGACGCCGATGTAGCAGAGATGCTCGGGCCGAAGCACGCCGTCGCAAAAAGCCAGGAACGGGGCGTAGCCGTGGCCGAGCAGTGCCGCGGCGCTCATGCCATGCGCGTTCATGGACGGCGTCGTCTCGACCGTGTGCGCGTCGAGATGGGCATCAAGCCAGATAAGGCCGAACGGCTCGTACTGCAGCGCGCGGGCAAAGCCGCCCCAGCTGCCCATGGCGATCGCGTGATCGCCACCGAGCACGACCGGAAAACGGCGTGCCGCCATCGCGCGGCTCACTTCGTCCGCTAGCGCTGCGCCATGCCGCGCGACGAGACCGAAGGTCTCGGGCACGCGCACGCGCGGGTGCTCGCGCCAGCGCTTCTCGGTCCGCACCATGCCACGCCATTGGGCGGGCACGCCCTGCGCGCCAAGCTCGTGCGCGAGGCCGAGCTGGCGAAGCGCCGCCGGTCCTTCTTCGGTGTGGCGGAACCCGGCGCCCCATCCCGATGCGGCGCCGATCAATGCGACAGGCGTCATCTCCGTCAACCTTCCCGGATGAAAGCGTCGCGGCCGGCGATCACCGTGCGCAACACGCGCCCTTGCACGGGCCGGCCGTCGTAGGGCGAGTTCTTCGATTTAGAACGGAGAGCGTCGACGTCAACACGCCACGGCTTGTCGAGATCGAAAATCACGAGATCGGCTGCGGCGCCGATGGCGAGTCTGCCGGCCGGGAGGCGCAGAATGTCGGCGGGGCGCTGCGTCAGCGCACGCAGCGCTTCGAGCAAGGTGAGATGGCCGTTGTGGTAGAGCTCGAGTACCAACGGCAACAGCGTTTCGACACCGATGATGCCGCTCGCCGCCGAAGCGAAGGGGAGGCGCTTTGATTCCTGGTCGTGCGGCGAGTGGTCGCTGGCGATGGCGTCGATGGTGCCGTCCTTCAAACCGGCAATGACGGCGCGGCGATCCCATTCGGCGCGCAGCGGCGGCGATACCTTGGCGAAAGTGCGATAATCGCCGACCGCGGTCTCGTTGAGTGCGAAGTAGTGGGGCGCAGTGTCGCAGGTCACCGGCAGGCCGCGCGCTTTCGCTTGGCGGATCGCATCGATCGCCGCCTCGGTCGAGACATGGGCGATGTGGAGACGCCCGCCGGTGATCTCGCAGAGGCGGAGGTCGCGCTCGACCATGATGATCTCGGCAGCGGGCGTGATGCCGGCAAGGCCGAGCCGGGTCGCCACTTCGCCTTCGTTCATGACGCCGCCCGAGGCAAGGCGCGGCTCTTCCGGATGCTGCATCACCAGGAGATCGAAGGTGCGCGCATAGGAGAGCGCGCGGCGCATCACCAGCGGATCGGCGATCGCGGCCGTGGCATCGGTGAAGGCAAGCGCGCCTGCCGCGGCGAGAAGGCCGAACTCGGTGAGCTCGCGTCCCTTCAATGCCTTGGTGGCGGCAGCATATGTCCGGATGCGGGCGAGGCCGACATCGCGCGAGCGGCGTGCGACGAACTCGACGAGCGCCATCTCGTCGATGACCGGCTCGGTATTGGGCAGCATCACCATCGTGGTAACGCCACCCGCCACGGCCGCCGCGGCACCCGTCTCCATCGATTCCTGATGCTCGGCGCCGGGCTCGCGCAGCTCGACACGCATATCGACAAGACCCGGCGCGAGGCAGGCGCCGGCGCAGTCGACGATGGCGGCGCCGCTGATGTTGGCGACCTCGCCGAGCGCAGCGATGCGGCCGTCCTCGACAAGGAGGTCGCCGCGCCGATCCAGCGCGCTCGCGGGATCGAGCAAGCGGGCGTTGCGGTAGAGCGTGCGCGCGCTCATTTCGCCGGCGCGATGTTGCTGAGGTTGCGCGTCAGCACCTCGAGGCAGGCCATGCGCACGGCGACACCCATCTCCACCTGCTGGCGGATGGCGCTGCGGTCGATGTCGTCGGCGACGGCGGTATCGATCTCGACGCCGCGGTTCATGGGGCCGGGATGCATGATGAGAGCGTCGGGCTTGGCGGCGCCGAGTTTCGCGTAATCGAGGCCGAAAAAGTGGAAGTACTCGCGGATCGAGGGCACGAAGCTGCCGTGCATGCGCTCGGTCTGAAGCCGCAGCATCATGACGATGTCGACGTCCTTGAGGCCCGCCGCCATGTCGTGAAACACCTCGACGCCGAGCCGTTCGATCTCGGCCGGGAGCAAGGTGCGCGGCGCCACCACGCGGACGCGCGCGCCCATGGTGTTCAAGAGCGCAATGTTGGAGCGGGCGACGCGGCTGTGCAGGATGTCGCCGCAGATGGCGACGAGCAGCCCCTGAAGCTTTTCTTTGCGGCGGCGGATCGTGAGCGCGTCCAAAAGCGCCTGGGTCGGATGCTCGTGGCTGCCGTCGCCGGCATTGATGACGGCGCAGTCGACCTTTTCCGAGAGGAGCTGCACCGCGCCCGACTCGGGATGGCGCACCACCAGCACGTCGGGATGCATCGCGGTCAAGGTCATGGCGGTGTCAATGAGGGTCTCGCCTTTCTTGATCGAGCTCGCCTGCACCGACATGTTGATGACATCGCCGCCCAAGCGCTTGCCGGCGAGCTCGAACGACGTCCGCGTTCGCGTTGAATTCTCGAAGAAGAGATTGATGATCGTGCGGCCGCGCAGCAGCGACTGCTTCTTGTCGATCTGCCGATTCTGCTCGACGTAGCTCTCGGAGCGGTCGAGGAGGAGCGTGATCTCGTCGGGCGAAAGCCCCTCGATTCCCAAGAGATGGCGATGGGGAAAGGCGAGGGGAGCGCTACCGGCAACCATTAAAGCCCGCACTATAAGTTGTGGGGGTCAGAGTCGCAAGCGCATATAAGCGGGGGACCGAGTGGGAGATCGGCCTATTTACTCTCCTGCGCCCTTCAGGGCGGAGGAGTTGGAGGAGGTGGGCGTCTCAGCCTGGTGATGCTGCCGGCATGCGCCGAGCGTCCCCCACCTCACTTAACCTCTCCGCCCCCGAGGGCGGAGAGGAAGGAGACGCTGCTTTATGCTCTCGTCACGTGGCGTAGCCGATCCAGCAATCCCTGCAAAATATACGCTGCAGCCACCTTGTCGATGATCTCGGCGCGGCGCTTGCGCGTGAGATCCGCGGCGATCATCTCGCGCTCGACGGCGGCCGTTGAGAGACGCTCGTCCCAAAAGGCGAGCGGCAGGTCGCGGTGGGCGAGCAGGTTCTTCGCGAATTGGCGCACGCCCTGCGCGCGCGGACCTTCGCTGCCGTCGAGACTGATCGGCAGGCCCACGACGAGGCCGCCGACGCCGTGGCGGTCGATCTCAGCGAGGAGGCGCTTTGCATCGTCGCGAAAGCGCGTGCGGCGGATGGTGTCGAGCGGGGTCGCGACCAGGCGGGTCGTGTCGGAGAGCGCCATGCCGATGGTCTTGGTGCCGACATCGAGGCCCAAGAGGCGCTCGCGCGGCTTCAGCAGGGCGGGGAGGTCCGTAGGGTTGCAGAGGGGCATGCGCGATGGTATGTGGGGCGCGGCAGGAGACATCTACCCCATGGCATTGGACAAGGCCACCGTGGCGCGGATCGCCACCTTGGCGCGCATCAAACTGCCCGAAGCGGAGCAAGAGCACCTCGCCGGCGAGCTCTCGCACATCCTCACCTGGATCGAGCAGTTGAACGAGGTCGATACCTCCGGCGTCGAGCCGCTCGCCAGCATCGCCGCCGCCGATTTGCCGATGCGCGAGGATGTGGTGACCGACGGCAACTGCCACGACGACATCCTGACGAATGCGCCGGCGGCGAGCGGGGGCTTCTTTACGGTGCCTAAGGTCGTGGAATAATGACGGCGCTCACCGAGCTCACAATCGCCGAGGCGCGGGACGCGCTCCGCGCCAAGAAAATCTCCGCGCGTGAATTGACGGAGGCGTACATCGCCGCGGTGGAAGCGGCGCGGCCGCTCAACGCTTACGTCACCGCAACGCCCGAGCGCGCGCTCGAGATGGCGCGCGCGAGCGATGCACGATTGGCGAAGGGCGAGGCGCTACCGCTCGAGGGCATGCCGCTCGCGATCAAGGATCTCTTTTGCACAGATGGCGTTCCGACAAGCGCTGGATCGCGCATTCTCGACGGCTTCAAGCCGCCCTATGAGTCGACGGTGACGGGCAATCTCTGGCGCGCGGGCGCGGTGATGTTGGGCAAGACCAACATGGACGAATTCGCCATGGGCTCGTCCACTACGACGAGTGCGCTCGGCGTCACCGAAAACCCGTGGCGGCGGCGCGGCGACAACTGCCCGCTGGTGCCGGGCGGCTCTTCGGGCGGCTCAGGCGCGGCGGTTGCGGCGCGCGCGGCGATCGCCGGCACCGGCACCGACACCGGCGGCTCGATCCGCCAGCCCGCGAGCTTCTGCGGCATCGTCGGCATGAAGCCCACCTATGGCCGCTGCTCGCGCTGGGGCATCGTCGCCTTTGCCTCCTCGCTCGATCAGGCAGGGCCGATGACGCGCAGCGTGCGCGATGCCGCGATCCTGCTGAAGGCGATGGCCGGCCACGACCCTCGCGATTCCACCTCGGCGCCCAATCCAGTGCCCGATTTCGAGGCGGCGCTCACCGGCGACATCCGCGGAATGAAGATCGGCGTGCCCGAGGAGTATCGCATCGACGGCATGCCGGCGGAGATTGAGACGCTCTGGCAACGAGGCATCGAGTGGTTGAAAGCGGCGGGCGCGGTGCCGGTGGAGATCAGTCTCAAGATGACGAAGTACGCGCTTCCCGCCTACTACATCATCGCGCCCGCGGAAGCCTCATCCAATCTCGCGCGCTATGACGGCGTGCGCTTCGGCTTGCGCGTGCCCGGCCGCACGCTCGACGAGATGTACGAGAACACCCGCGGCGAAGGCTTTGGCGCCGAGGTGCGGCGCCGCATTCTCATCGGCACCTATGTGCTCTCGGCGGGATATTACGATGCCTACTATCTCAAGGCGCAGCGTGTGCGCGCCCGCATCGCCGCCGATTTTGCCGAAGCGTTCCAGCGCTGCGATGCCATCTTGACGCCGACGGCGCCTTCGGCCGCGTTCCCCATCGGCGAAAAGCAGGACGATCCCATCGCCATGTATTTGAATGACGTGTTCACCGTCCCCGTCAATCTCGCGGGCTTGCCGGGCATCTCTGTACCGGCGGGACTCTCGTCCGACGACTTGCCGCTCGGTCTTCAGGTGATCGGCCGGGCCTTCGACGAGGAGACGATGTTCCGAGTCGCGAGCGTCATCGAAGCGGCAGCGGCGTTCAAAGCGCGGCCGCCCTTCGTTGCGGGAGAGGCATGATGGTCCCACTCATCGAAGGCGCGAGCGGCTCCTGGGAAGTGGTGATCGGCCTCGAGGTGCATGCGCAAGTCATCTCTGAGGCGAAACTGTTCTCCGGTGCCGCCACCGCATTCGGTGCCGAGCCGAACACGCAAGTCTCTCTTGTCGACGCCGCCTTTCCCGGCATGTTGCCGGTCATCAATCGCGTCTGCGTCGAGCAAGCCGTGAAGACCGGATTGGGGCTTGCCGCTGAGATCAATCTCGTCTCCGTCTTCGATCGCAAGAATTATTTCTATGCCGATCTACCCGCGGGTTATCAGATCTCGCAATACAGCCGACCCATCGTCGGCAAAGGCAAGATCACCCTCGATCTTGCCGATGGCAGCACGCGCGAGGTCGGAATCACGCGTCTTCACCTCGAGCAGGATGCCGGCAAAAGCCTGCACGATCAGCATCCAAGCCTCACTTACGTCGATTTGAACCGCGCCGGCGTCGCGCTCATGGAGATCGTCTCTGAGCCCGATCTTCGGAGTGCGGAGGAAGCGGGAGCCTATCTGCGGAAGATGCGCTCGATCCTACGGTATCTCGGCACCTGCGACGGCAACATGGAAGAAGGCAGCATGCGCTGCGACTGCAATGTCTCCGTTCGCAAGCCGGGCGCGCCCTTGGGGACGCGCTGCGAAATCAAGAACGTCAATTCCGTCCGCTTCGTCATGCAGGCGATCGAGCATGAGGCGCGGCGCCAGATCGAGCTCATCGAGGATGCCGGCACGGTCGAGCAGGAGACGCGGCTCTTCGATGCCGCGCGCGGCGTCACGCGCCCGATGCGCTCCAAGGAACATGCGCATGACTACCGATATTTTCCCGATCCCGACCTCTTGCCGCTGCGGCTTTCGCTGGAATGGGTCGAGGAGCTGAGGCGCCACCTGCCGGAGCTCCCCGATGCCAAGAAGGCGCGCTTCATGGCGGCCTATAAATTGTCTGCCAACGATGCCGGTGTCTTGGTGAGCGAGCGCGCCAGCGCCGATTATTTCGAGGCGGTGGCGACGGGACGAGATCCGAAGCTCGCCGCGAATTGGGTGATGGTCGAGCTCTTCGGCGCGCTCAATCGGTTGGGGCGAAGGATCGAAGATTCGCCGGTCGCGGCAACCGCTCTTGCTGAA
>Ga0306920_100016871_pt1 | contig 10070 bp, 11 predicted proteins | sample flu12Cox44000170_FD_204666 | JGI IMG/M metagenome (GOLD analysis project Ga0306920, IMG submission 204666) | Lab enrichment of tropical soil microbial communities from Luquillo Experimental Forest, Puerto Rico - flux4day.12C.oxic.44.000.170 (v2)... | ecosystem: Environmental > Terrestrial >...
ATACCGGGCACGGCCTCCTTGATCGCGTGGCAGATCGAAAGGTAGGTGGCCCCGGTATATTCCGGGTGGATGCCGCCCTGCAGACACACCTCGGTGGCGCCGCGCTCCCAAGCCTCCTCGACCCGCCGACGGATCTCTGAAAGGTCGAGGTCGTAGGGCCGCCCGCGCAAATTCTCGCTGAGCTTACCCTTTGAGAAGGCGCAGTTAGTCCTTCGACTGCCGCGAGGATGAGCTCAGTCTGACGCTCAGCGCTGGCCGGCCTCTCTCGCGAAATGTATTCACGCAGAGAGGTAGGGTCGCGCAGTGCCTGTGCCGTCCAGACTACTCGCGGCATAAGGGAGTAGGCAATTCATCCGGCCTGCCCCAAGAACGCACCCAAGCGGCGACATCGTCATGCGGTACCACGCGACCTGCATCGGCGCCCTGTATGCCTTCTTCGATCGCTGCGAGATGCCATTCCTGCTACTGCGACGAGGTCCTTGATCGCCTGCTCGATAACCCATGATCTGGGCCGGTTAAGCGCCTTGGCGATTTTCGCCACTTGTCCGTCCAGCTCCGACGTGAGCCGAATGGTTTCCGAGGCAGTCTCAGTCATCTCTCACCAACATAGTCGCAGATCGGACGCTCTAGCGCCTCACCAGGCCTCGCGGCCGCGGGCGGGACGGGCGATGCCGGGGCCAGTCTCCGCCAGCTCGCGGGCCGCGCGCTGCTCGGCTTCGTGCTTGTCGAACATCGCCTTGGCCGCAGCGTTGCGCTTGGCGCTGAACTCGGCGCGGTTGTCGCCGCACCACTGATAGGAGGCCGCACGCGGTGCGTTGGCGCGACTGAAATGCGGCATCACATAGCGGGCGTAGAGCTCGTAGGATCGCTTGGTCGCGGCAAAATCCGCCCAGTTGTGCGCCTGCTGCAAAAACGCGCCGAACGCACCCTGCTTGTCCTCCAGCCGCTCGATCAGCGCGATCGCGTCATCAGGCGTGCCGCAGACCCCATAGCAGTTCTCGACAAACCATTCGAGCGGGTCCTTCCCGGCCGGCACGATAAAGCGCGGCTGATTGTTGTTGAGGTAGCCGAGATAGCGCTCGAAGCCGAATTTGGCATTGGCGAAGGCCTGCACGCGGGTCTCGGCGAGGTGCATCGGGCCGACCAGGCGCAGGCGCGCCGGATCCATCTCGCGCCCGTGCTCGGCCGCGACATCGCAGGCGATCTGCCAGTTGGCACCGAGCGCATCAAAGCCGAACGGGTTGGTCGCGGCGACACAAATCATGCCGAGATCGTATTTGCCGGCGAGCCGCCCGCCCGACGGGGTAATCGCGCTGACCACCGCGACCTCGGGATAGGGCTTCGTGTAGGGCAGCAGGTGCAGCCGGCAGTCCTGCATCGTGTACCAATCGGTTCTCTCGGTGACGACCTCGCCTTTGAACAGACGCAGGATCGCGTCGATCGACTCGGCCATGCGGTCGCGCTGGGTCAACGGGTCGATGCCCATCATGATCGCGTCGGACGCCAAGAGGCCCGGCCCGGCGCCAAACATGACCCGGCCGCGGGTCATGTGGTCGAGCTGGACGATGCGGTCGGCGACCATCATCGGGTGGTGATAGGGCAGCGAGATTACGCCGGTGCCAAAGCTGATGTTGCGGGTGCGCTCGGCGGCAAAGGCGATAAAGATCTCGGGCGAGCTGATGATCTCAAACCCCGCGGAATGATGCTCCCCGATCCACGCCTCGTGAAAGCCGAGCTTGTCGAGCCACGCCATCAGCTCGAGGTCGCGCTCGAGGCACTGGGTCGGATTCTCCTGGTTCGGATGAAACGGTGGCAGAAAGATCCCGTGGCGGAGATTGGTCAGTGACATCGCGCCCTCGCTGGGTTACCGGTCGTGCTTTGGGGATCAGCCCGAGAAAGGGGGCAGCATGGCCATCAAACGTGAGAAGATTCAACCCGCCGGCGTCCATGTCGTGATCAGGGCCGGTCAGCCGGCTTACACCCACGTGGTCACGGTCAGCGGCACCGGCAAAATGATCTTTGTCGCCGGCCAGCTGGCGCGCAACGCGCAAGGGGTGTGCGTCGGCAAAGGCGATATGCGGGCCCAGATCGAGCAGGTCGGCGAGAACATCAAGACCTGTCTCGAAGCCGCCGGCGCGACCTTGGCCGACATCGTCAAGACCAATACCTACGTCACCGACTACGCGGAATTCGCCAAGCATGGCGACATGCGGCTGCGCTATTTCGGCCCGGCCACGCCGACCAGCACCACGGTCCAAATCAGCCGCCTTGCCGATCCCGATGCGATGATCGAGATCGAGGCGATCGCCGTCGTCGACGGCTGAGCTAGGCCGGCTCGGTGTCGAGCCCCGCGTCGGCCAGCTCCTTGAAGCCACCGGCGTTGTACACCGACCGATAACCGAGGTCCCTCAAGGTCTGACCGCTCAGCGCCGAGCGGCCGCCGGACGCGCAGTAGACGAGGACGGTCTTGTCTTTTTGAAAGGCCGGATTGTGATACGGGCTCTCGGGATCGGCGCGGAATTCCAGCATGCCGCGTGAGGCATGGACGGCACCCTTCAGCTTGCCGCCGGCGGCGAGCTCGGGCGCATCGCGCACATCGACGATCAGGGCATTTCCTTTGCCGATCATGTCGCGCACCTCGGCCGGATTAAGCCGGGGTACTGCGGCATTGGCCTCGGCCAGCATTTCTTTGACGCTCGACGCCATCGCATTCTCCTCCCCTTTATCGGTCGCCCGAGGCTAGCCGACCACACCATCGGCACGCAACGCGGCTATTTCGGAAGCCGAATAACCAGCACCACGCAGCACCTCGTCGCTGTGCTCACCGATGGCAGGAGCGGGGCTCGGCCTCTTCTTTTGTTGGCCCTTGATCCAGATCGGGCTGTTGACGGTCAGCGAGCTGCCGTCAGCAAACGGGACCACCGCCTCGCTCGCGAGGATCTGCGGGTCGTCGGCGATCTCGTCCATGTCGGCGACGATGCCGAAGATCAGGCCTGCAGCGTCGAGTATGGCGCGCCACTCGGCTTGATCCTTGGTCACGAAGATCCGGTCGAGAATCCGGATCAGCTCGCCGGCATGCGCCTCGCGCGACGCGCTGGTGCCGAAGCGCGGGTCGTCGAGCACACTCGCCTTCAGGCAGTCTTTGAACTTGTCCCAGCGCCATTCGTCGGCGGCGATCGACAGCAAGAGCCAGCGCCCGTCGCGGCAGCGATAATGCACCCGGAGCGCATTCAGCCCGCGCTCGCGCGGCGGCTGCGGCACCACCTTTTCGCCGCACAAGGCGGCTTGCACCGCACACCCATTTGCCCACAGCCCGTTCGCCAGCAGCGACGAGCCGACATACCCGCCCTTGCCGGTGCGCTCGCGCTGATAGAGTGCGGTGACGATGGCACCATAGGTCGCCATCGCTGAGGGGTGATCGCCCATCCCCGGCAGCGACCGCGCCGGTGCTGTCTCCTCACCGGCGCGCACCAGATGCATCAGGCCCGAGCGCGCCCACCACGCGGTCGCATCGAAGCCCGGCTTGTCGGCCTCGGGGCCGGTCTCGCCATAGCCGCTGAACGAGGCATAGATCAGCCGCTCGTTGAGCGGCTCCAGATCCTCCCAGGTGATTGTGAGCCGGCGGCGCACCGGCGGCGGATAATTGGTGACGAACACGTCGGAATCGGCGACCAGCCGGCGCAATACTGCCTGCCCGGCCGGCTGGCGCAGATCGAGCGCCAGGCTCTTCTTGTTGCGTCCGTCGAGCACAAAGCCTGGATTACTTTCGAGCCCCGGGCCGACCGGCGGGGTGGCACGCCGTCGGTAGGGGTCCCCCATACCCGGCGGCTCGATCTTGATCACCTCGGCGCCAAAATCCGACATCACCGTCGATGCGGCGGGTCCGGCGATAAAGCTCGCGCAATCGATCACCTTCAGCCCGTCGAAGACGCACCCAGCCATTGCCGATCCCTTTGTTAAACTGCGAGGCGGAACGCGTCGCCGTCGCGCACGATCCGGCCGGCCGTGCGTCCCGCGAAATGTGTCCCGATGACCAGGGTCGGGGTGCCCGCAAGCCCGGTCAACATTGCCTCGCGGGTACGGCGCGCCGCATCCGGGTCGGAATCCGCGGTCGAGGACCATTCCGGCCGGGCGATCTGGCAGGGGTGGTGCATAAAGTCGCCGGTGATCAGCGCTTCCTCGCCGCACGAGGCGATCCGCACGCTGACATGCCCCGGGGTATGACCCGGGGTCGGGGCGAGGCTCACCTCGTCGCAGATCCGGTGGTCGGTCTCGACGAGATCGACGAGGCCGGCATCCCAGACCGGCGCCACCGAGTCCGCGAGAATTGCGGTCATGTCATCCCGTTCGCGCTGGCCCGTCCAGTGGGCGTATTCGATCCGGCCCATCAGATAGCGCGCGTTAGGAAAGGTCGGGACCCAACGGCCATCGACCAGCATCGTGTTCCACCCAACATGGTCGACGTGGAGATGGGTGCAGACCACCGTGTCGATCGTCTCCGCCGCATAGCCGGCGGCAGCGAGATCGGCGAGAAAGCTCGTCTGCATTTTGTTCCAGGTCGGGATGCGGCGGTCTTCCTTGTCGTTGCCGAGGCAGGTGTCGACGATGATGCGGCGACTGGGTGTTTCGACGACAAGCGCGTGGATACTCATCTTCAGGCGGCCACGCTCGTCGGCGAAATCGGGCTGCAGCCAGCCGATTGGCAACACCGCTTCATAAGTCGCCTGCGGCAGGATGAACCGGCTGCCGCCGGTGACTTCGAGCTCGACGATCTTGGTGACCGCGACCTCGCCGACCCGCCATTTCATGGCTAAGGCGTGGGGCTACTGCACTTGCAACAAATCGACGTCGAAGATCAGGGTGGCGTTGGGCGGGATCGCTCCCCCGCCGGCGCCGCGCGCGCCGTAGCCGAGCTCGGGCGGGATAATCAGCGTACGCTTGCCGCCGACCTTCATGCCGGCCACCCCCTCGTCCCAGCCGGCGATGACCTGATGCGCACCCAGCGTGAATTGGAACGGCTGGCCGCGGTCGAGCGAGCTGTCGAACTTCTTGCCTTTGGCCCCGTTGTCGTAGAGCCACCCCGTGTAATTGACGGAGACCTTATTGCCGGCTTTGGCGGTGGCGCCGTCACCGACCTTCACATCGGTGTATTTCAGTCCGTTTGGCATTTCGGTCACCTGGTTGTCGGCCGCGTCCGATCGCCCGGCGGGCGTCAAGGCAGCAAAGATTGCGAGCGCCGCAGCAGCGCCGGCAAGTCGGATCGGTCTCATGGCTCCCCCGGAATGCGCCTATGCTAGGCGGTCGCCCTTCTTAGACAGCGCAGGAGGAGATTGCAATGTCGGGCCATCGCTCCTCGAAGATCGAAAAGACAGTACGGGATCGGGTGTTCGACCTCTTCCGGGCCTTTGGGACGACCACGATCTTTGGCAACCCCGGCTCGACCGAACTGCCGATGTTCCGCGATTTCCCGGACGACTTTCGCTATGTGCTGGCACTCCAGGAAATGGTCGCAGTCAGCATGGCCGACGGCTACGCCCAGGCGACTCGCAATGCCGGGGTGGTCAATCTGCACTCGGCCACGGGTCTTGGCCACTCCCTGGGTGCGGTGTTCACCGCCTACAAGAATCAGGCACCGCTGGTGATCATCGCCGGCCAGCAGGCGCGCTCGATCCTGCCTTACGAGCCCTTCCTCTACGCCGAAAGGGCAAGCGAGTTTCCTCGGCCCTATGTCAAATGGAGCGTCGAGCCGGCGCGCGCCGAGGATGTCCCGACGGCGATCGCGCGCGCCTATTACACCGCGATGCAGCCGCCGCGCGGCCCGACCTTCGTTTCGGTACCGGTCGACGACTGGGACCGTCTGTGCGAGCCGGTAGAGCCGCGCCGGATCGGGGCGACCGTGCGCGGCGATCCGGAGCTGCTGGCCGAGATCGCCGAGGCGCTGAGCGCCAGCACGCGACCGACCTTTGTGGTCGGCGCGGCGGTGGCGCGCGACGACGCCTGGGACGAGGTCGTGGCCCTCGCCGGACGGCATCGGGCGGCGGTCTGGGCGGCACCCAATTCGGGCCGCAACAGCTTTCCCGAGGACCACCCGCTGTTTAGAGGTTTTCTGGCTGCCGACCGCGAAAAGATCGTCGCAAGCCTCGCCGGACACGATTTGATCGTGGTGCTCGGCGCCCCGGTCTTCACCTACCACGTCGAGGGCTTTGGCCGGCACATCCCGGAAGGCGCCCGCCTGCTCCAGCTCATCGACGACCCCTCGGTCGCCGCCTGGGCGCCGGTGGGCACCGCCGCAGTGACAAATCTGAAATCGGGCATCCGCGATCTGTTGGGCGGGCCAGAGCCTCGGCCGCGCTCGGCGCCAGAGCGGCGGATGCCGAGCCCTCGGGTCTCGGGCCTCGGCCTGACCGACGCCTATCTGCTGCAGCAGGTGGCACTGCTGCGGCCCGCGGGTAGCGTCATCGTCGAGGAGGCGCCGAGCAGCCGGGGTGCCATGCACGATTATCTACCGATCGTCGACCGCGACGGCTTCTACACCTGTGCGAGCGGCGGTCTCGGCCATGGCCTGCCGGCGGCGATCGGCATCGCATTGGCCCGGCCGCGCGACAAGGTGATCGCATTGCTCGGCGACGGCTCGGGGATGTACGCGATCCAAGGGCTGTGGACGGCGGCCCAGTTCGGCCTCGGCGTTACCTTTGTGATCATCAAGAACCGGCGCTACGAGGCGCTGGTCAATTTCGGCCGCTATTTCGGGTTGCAGCGCACTGTCGGCACCGAGCTTCCCGACATCGATTTCTGCGCCTTGGCACAGGGTCAGGGCGTCGAAGGGATTTCCGTCGACGGCGCCGACGCACTCGACGAGGCGCTGCGCACCGCCTTCGCCAACCAAACCGCGCCGACCCTCGTGGAAGTCGCCGTCGATTAACACGAGACAGCCTCATGCGCCGACCGCGAACCGGTACTGCCGGCCGTGCCGCGCGCCGAAACGCGCTATACGCTCATCGTAAGCCACCAGCGGACAGGCCAGTTCGATCGCCGGAGCGCGATGTGGGTGTCGAGCAGCAGGCCGTCTATCACCGTTGGATTTCTCGCCCGGTCTCGGCATCGGGCTCGACATCGAGAGCCGGCGCGATCAGGTCGACACCTTCGGGAGCCCTTACCGACCTCCGATGGGCGCCGAACAACGAGCCCGCTCGTGCGTTCTCCTCCAGCACGCGACGTACGGCCAAGGCGACCGCTTCGGTCTTATTGCCACGCGTCAGCTTGTTGGCCGCTTCCTCGATCAGGGCAACGACTTCCGGCCGCTCAATTATGATTATGTCCGCCATCGCGCCGGCTCATTCGTAGCGGAACGCGCCATCGTCGAGGTCGATGGCCGGTAACTCGTCCTTCTCGGTCCAATAATCCTGGGTGTGCTGCCATTCGGGCTTGTCGCCGCGTTTCGGCAATAGGTGCATGCTGCGCATCACATAGCCCGGATTGAAGTTTTCCGAATCGATCCACGGCAGGAGCGGCATGTCCGCATCCTCGGGGCGCAGGGTCGGTGCCACCTGCCGCGCGCCCTTCTCCTTCATATGATTGAGCAGACGGCACACGAAGTCGGCGACGAGGTCCGCCCGCAGGGTCCAGCTGGCGCGGAAATACCCGAATACCCAGGCCATGTTGGGGACGCCGGTAAACATCATGCCGCGATAGGTGACCGTGTCGGAAAATACGAGCGGTTCGCCGTCGATGGCGAAGTCGATGTCGCCCAGCACATTGAGGTTGAAGCCGGTAGCGGTGATGATGATGTCGGCGGCGAGGACTTGGCCGGACCTCAGCAGGATGCCGGTCTCGGTAAAGCTCTCGATTTCGTCGGTGACGACCGAGGCCTTGCCGGCACGGATCGCCTCGAGGAAGTCGCCGTCCGGGACAAAGGCGATGCGCTGGCGCCATGGCCGATAACGTGGCGTGAAATGGGTCGCCACATCGTAGTCAGGCCCGAGATGGGCGCGAACCCCGGCCAACAGTTCCTGCTTGACGGCCTCCGGCTCGGTGAACGAGCGGCGGGTGAACACGGATTGCTCGCGCAGGATCTTGCGGCGCACGATCTCATGGATCCATGTCTCGTCGATGCCGAGCTCGCGCAATTCGTTGGCGATCGGGACCGCGTTGCGGCCGGTCCTGAAGAAAGTCGGCGAGCGCTGCAGCATCGTGGCGTGGCCGCATTCGACCGCGATCGCCGGGATCAAGGTCGCCGCGGTCGCACCCGAGCCGATCACGACAACCGTCTTCCCCGTGTAGTCGAGATCCTTCGGCCAATTCTGTGGATGAACGATCTGCCCCTTGAAATCCTCCATTCCGCTCCATTCAGGGGTGTAGCCCTCGGAATGGCGATAATACCCCTGGCACATCCACAGAAAATTCGCGGTGAACCGCGCAATCTCACCGGTGTCGGTCCGGGTTCCTTCGAGCGCCCAGAGCTTGTCGTCGCTCGACCAGCGGGCCGACAAGATCCTGTGGCGATAGCGGATGTGGCGGCCGAGCCCGTTCTCGGCGATGACTTCGCCCATATAGGCGAGGATCTCGGCACGGGTCGCGATCGGCGCACTCGTCCACGGCTTGAAGCGATAGCCGAAGGTGTAGAGGTCGCTGTCGGACCGGGCGCCCGGGTAGCGGTGGGTGAGCCAGGTGCCGCCAAAGCTGTCCTGCGCTTCGAGCACGACAAAGCTCGTGCCGGGGCACTGCTTGGTGAGATGATAGGCACCGCCGACACCGGAGATGCCGGCCCCGACGATTGCGACGTCGAAATGCTCGACCTGGTGCGATGTCTCGGTCATCAGTTGGCGTCACACTCTGTTGCGGAATTGGGTGATGCGCGCTCCAGCCGCGCCTAGCTCGGACGAATATGGCGCGCTCGTGGCGGCGCGGAAAGCTTGTCGCGTATGCGTCGAGCGCAGTCCCGGCAAGATCAGGAGCTGCGCGGAGTTCGATTTCGACTCCGATGTGGTCAGCCATTGGGAGGCGTGGCTCGGCCATCGTAGGCCCAAGCTGCTCGCCGTCGGCCAGGATTTCGGCAATGTCGGCTATTTCGTCCGCAACCGCGGTCGCGACGACCCGGACAACAAGACCAACGACAATCTGCGAAGGCTCCTGACCGAGGCAGGGTTCGACGTGACCGATCCGCGCGAATTCGATTCCAACGCGCCGGTGTTTCTGACCAACTCCATCCTTTGCCTCAAAGAAGGCCCGATGGATGGCGCCGTCCGCTCGCGCTGGGTCGATGTATGCGCCGATCAACACCTGCGCCCACTGGTGCGCTATCTAAAGCCGCCGGTCGTCGTCGGGATGGGCAGCTGCGGTTGGCGCGCCGTGCGCCGCGTATTTGCCTTGGATGACGCACCCGAACGAATTTCACAGGCCGCAGGTTCCTGCTGGACCGCGGCAGACGGGACCCGCCTCTTTGCGGTCGGCCACCCCGGGCCGCAGGGGCTCACCAATCGGCCCCGGCCGCAGCAGCTCGCCGATTGGCGCCGGATCGGAGCGGCTGCCTCGAGGGCTCTGGTTCGCGGCGGCCACAGGTTCTAACCGGAACTTTACCCGTGGCAAAGGTCAGAAGCCGCTGATCGCGCGGGTTTGCGCGGGGTCGGACGGGCGATCTTATGACTCCAGCTCTGCCGTAGGCGAGACCGCGGGCAAGTCGAAGGCGTGCTTTTGGAGGGAGGTGGGCGTAGTCAGGACGGTGGCATGCAGGTCAGTGCCAAAGCGGACCGTGTTTCGGGTTAGGGTGGCCAGATCGGTGAGCAGGGTGCGGAAGCTGTGGACCGGGTGGCGGTCATCGGTGCGCTTGCCGGCGGCCTTGCGTTGCGCGGCCGGCGAGACGGTCGTCTTGGCCACCGGAGAGCGGCGCTGGGTCTGGGCGGCGGCGCGGTCGTGGTCATTGAACAGGGTGGGGCGAGTGCCTGGCGCAGGTGCCATTCGAGGTGGCAGGCGAGGCGAGCAGGAACCCGAAGACGTGGGCGCGGACCCGATCCGCGCTCCAATGGTAGACGGGGCGCACCTCGAGATCGACGGTCTTGCAGCTGCGAAAAGCG
>Ga0306920_100016872_pt1 | contig 10070 bp, 10 predicted proteins | sample flu12Cox44000170_FD_204666 | JGI IMG/M metagenome (GOLD analysis project Ga0306920, IMG submission 204666) | Lab enrichment of tropical soil microbial communities from Luquillo Experimental Forest, Puerto Rico - flux4day.12C.oxic.44.000.170 (v2)... | ecosystem: Environmental > Terrestrial >...
TCTCCTGCATTGGTCGCGGTAAATTCATAAAAGGGCGATTCGCCCTGCTCAAACTTCAGATCGAAAGCGGCTGCCGCGTTGTCCTGATCCTTGGCGCTGAACTTTATACAGTTGCCATGATCGACAAGAACCGGCGCCAAACTGCCAGTACCAGGCGATGGATTACTGCTTCCGGTCTGAGTGCAATTTCCATTCTGGTCTATGCTGATTTGAACGTTGACAGTATGTGCATTGCATGCGTCTGCTGCGTTTGCCCTATCACACTGTATCAGCGCCAGCGCCGTGAAGATCAGCCCCGACAAGAGCACACGACTACGATAGTTGGACACGTGGGCATTCCTCCAACTGTTGGGTGGATGTAGCGATAGAATTGAGCACCCCTGTATCACGAGCCATGCATGGGGAGGGTTTACTTGGGCACTTTCGTGCCAGAGCATGGCGACGATTTTCACCTCTGTGGATTGGGTGCAAGCCATTTATATGGTATAAAGATGTGTGCAGAATCTTAGCGCATGATTATTCCAAGCTGCCCGGGATTGTTGCAGGTGATGTTGTTAAAGCTCAAACTCGAGTAGTACCAATATTGTCCGTTGCTCCCGGAAGCAGGCGCCGAAGTTAGCGACCCAGACGGATTGACAAAGTCATAAAAAGGAGTATTAGGAGGCGAATTCGTCTGCAGAAACTTAACCTCAAGCGGTGCGTTGCTAGAGGTTATCCACGCTATATTCCAGCCACCATGCACAATCGCAAGTGCCCCACTGTTCTCGTTCCCCTCGCTGCCCGACTGTGTACAGGTGCAGGATGATCCGCTGCACGAACCTTGATTGTAGTTGAGCCTAATGTTAACGGTTTGTATAGCTTCAGTTCCGGGAGGCTTAGGCCCAGGTTTCGAGCAGCTGGTGACCACCACTACTGAGAAGAGCACACAGATGTATAGCAACAAGCGAGAGCATCGAGTCACGGCATCCTCCGAACACTTCCCCAGATTTTATTCCGGGCCAAGGTAGCACAACCAGAGTAGATGTCAAGGAAATTGCGCGACTTTACAGTAGAAGGTGCCTCGTAAATGCGCGCCTGAGTCCCTCAGGAGCTAAAGCCCGGCGATTTTGTTGGGCTCTTTGCGGCACAGCTGAAGCCGTGCCCTTTCAAAACCGATTTATGAGATGGATTGATGGCCTCTAGCTCAGAAGAATGGCATCACCACCCAGAACTGGCCGGTGTCGCCCGACTCCTTCGGAGTGCAGGCTGCGACTGCATAGGCGGTCAAGTGATTCATGCCAACAATAATGCTGATTTGCGAGGTCAGCACTGAAGGATCCGAGGTACTGTACGCAAGCACTTGCTGTGCTTCTTTGCGATCATAGATGACCGTCTTCACCGGGATCTTTCGTTGCCTTGCCGCTTCGCATGCAATTGCACGCAGGCCGGGTAGCGTTACACGCTTCAGCGGCACTGGGTGAAGACGCTTCCATTGCGCGTCGAAGGCAACTGCGACCTGGTTCCCGGCCTCGTCTGCCGATAAGGAAGGCGGTTCTGCAACGAAGTCTTCCGTGATCCAATAGGCCGAACCGGCGTGTACTACTCCAACGCCAACCGCGTTATATGTTCCGCTCAACATGTTGGCGCGATGACCCGGCGAGTCCAGGAACATCTCAGTTACGTTGTCGAGATCGGAGTTCATGCCCACGTTCTCCGCCGCCTTCGTAAAGAGCACGCCGTGAGCACGCACGCGATCGGACAGGCTCGCCTCTCCATCAAACTGGTGCGAAATGCGGTGATGCTGCTCCATTAAGGCGGAGTGCTGCCGCGCTCCCGATGTGAGCCCAGGGTCGAGCCTGAGCGCCGGCAGTCCCGCCTGAATGCGGGATTCATTCAACTCTCGGAAGACCAGGGCTTCGGCACCCTCGTCGAACTTGGCAATTGCTTGGCCGTGCAGGGGCTCCGGGCAGACGAGAGCCAGACAGATCAGAACCGTCGCTAGTCGGACAGAGGTCATCAGAACCATCATCTCAGGAATGTGCAAACGATCCTGAGGTGCCACGGCAGGGAACTCGTCCGACTCATGGCCAACATCGCTTTTAAGGTGTTCCGGTGGAGAAACGCAGTTACTAGACCCGAAGCAGCCCTCGATGCCGCCGCGTTATTGCGACCGCGCCAGGCGCAGCCCTCCTCTGAAACAAGGCCAATCTTGGCCGGGATCCCTAGTGTTTGCGCGCTCTCAGGCAACTCCGGGTAAGGCAACACTCCAGCTTGGCTGCCCATCTCACGAGCAGTTCTCAAGCGCCGTGTCCAGCGCCCGTCTTAACTGTTCTTTAGGAGATGGAATGAAAGCAGCAAAGTACTGTGTTTTCACCCGGAGCTCTGTTGATGGTTCTTTTGCTGACCGCCTGCGGTGGAAACGGCAGCGGCGGCTCCGGACAGGGCGGTAACGGCGGCGGCTCTGGACAGGGCGGGAATGGTGGTGGCGGCAGTATCGCCCAAGTCAATCATGTCGTGGCCTTCGTGCAGGAAAACCGCTCGTTCGATCACTACTTCGGCCACCTGAACGAATACCGCGGATCACAGGGCGCGTCGCAAGATGTCGATGGGACGCCGGCCAACGCATCGAACATCGGCTATGACGGCATGACCAACATCACGGCGTTTCACCTTGCAACCGAATGTACCGAAGACCTGAGCGCCTTCTGGAACGAAGACCACCTCGACTTCAACCTGCACGATCCACTCTCTGACGTTCCGAAGATGGATGGCTTTGCTTATACCGCAGGCAAGTTCGCGACCGATGAGAACAAGGCTAACCGGGGGCCTTACACCGATGTCATCGGTTATCGAGCGATGGGGTATTACAACTCGGCCGACCTGCCGTACTACTACTTCATGTCAACCCAGTTCGCGACTTCAGACCGGTGGTTTTCGCCGGTATTCTCGCGCACTCAGGCGAACCGTATGTACCTGTTCGCAGCTACATCGCAGGGATATGTTTATCCTCCGGCAGCGAGCTTAACGGCAAAGACAATTTTCGAGGACCTGGATGGCGCCGGAATATCCTGGAGGATCTACGTTACCGATCCGGGCGACACCTACCTTACGTATTTCGACTCTTATTACCAGGCACACAAGGACCACATCGTGCCAGCGACCCAGTTCCAAACAGACGCGGCTAACGGCACCCTGGCTGCGGTTTCTTTCATTGAAAGCGGCTATAACTCGGGAAAAGACGAGCACCCGGTCAATCGTGTACAGATCGGTGAGATGTACGCGGCGTCGCTGATCAACGCCCTCATCCAGAGCCCTTCCTGGAAGGACTCCGTGTTCTTCGAAACGTGGGATGAGAGCGGCGGCTTCTATGATCACGTGCCGCCGATCGCTGCGGTGAATCCCGACGGAATCCCGCCCAAGGATTTGCAGCCTGGAGATTTTCCCGGAGACTTCACTCGGACTGGCTTCCGGGTTCCCTTGCTGGTGATCTCGCCGTTCGCGAAGAAGGGATATGTGTCACACACACCCACGGATTACACGGCCATACTCAAGTTCATCGAAACTCGCTGGAAGTTGCCGGCCCTGACCAAGAGGGATGCCCAACAGATCGATATGACTGAGTTCTTCGACTGGAGCGCGCCGAATGCGAATCCGCCGACGGCTCCGACCCCCACAGAGAGCCTGCGCTGCACTCCAGGACAGATGCAATAGTTGGCAGGCAGAGAGAAAAGCCGCGGAAGCGATTCCGCGGCTTGCTTTGTTCAACGTTGACTAGCGAAGACGACGAATGCCGCGTTTTTTGGCCGCTCCGCCTCCGCCCTTCTTCTTCGCTGCCTTCTTGGCTCCTGCTTTTTTGGCAGCTTTTTTGCCACCCTTTTTGGCAGCAGCGCGGCGGCCGCCTTTCTTCGCAGCAGCTTTCTTTGCGCCCTTCTTTGCGGCGGATTTCTTCTTCGCCGGTGCGGCCTTTTTTGCAGACTTCTTCGCACCCTTCTTTGCAGCAGCTTTTTTCTTCGCTGGCGCCGCCTTCTTCGGCGGCGCGGCCATGGTTTCCTCGGCTTCTGGTTCTACTTCTTCTTCCTCTTCTACGACTGTCACCGCAGCTTCCGGTTCTTCTTCCTCTTCCTCCTCTTCATACTCTTCGCCATCGAGTGATTCGCCGTAAGATCCTTCTCCGTAGTCGTCCATTTCATCATCACGACCGTAGAGCGTTTCGTCGTAAACCGTCATGTGTCCTCCTGAAAGTGCCGGGCTCCGCATGACCTAACGGAGGCAGCCTGTAAGCTTGAGTGCAATGGATGCCGGAACAAATGCTCTGTGCAGGCGCGGGATTATAGCATACGCCCAAATCGTCGCTGCTGTGACCTCATGGAGCATTCAACGAGCAACGCGCCTGTTGTAACAGAAGAAGCGCGCCAAGGGAAGAGGTCACGGCGGGAAGCGCGATGCCTCGAATGCTATCTGCGAATCACCAGCACATCACCGGCGCGGAGATTTGCTGCCATTTTGCCGTTGTCGCGACGAAGGGCCGTCACCGTAGTGTTGTAAGAGGAAGCAATGCTGCTAAGGGTCTCACCTTTCTTGACCTTGTGATAGGTGGACGCTTTGGCAGCGCGCTTCGAATGTGCCTTGCTGGATGGCATCTGGCCACCCGAGACTTCGTCGGATTCCCGTGCTGCAGCCGTTTCCTCACCAGGCGCCGTCACTGGCTTGTAGATTACGAGGACCCGGCCCGGGGCCAGGGTGGAACCTCGCAAATGGTTCCATTTCCGCAGTTTCTCCACCGGAACCTCGAAGTCATCGGCCACTGAGTACACGGTGTCTCCTTTTCGCACCTTGTAGCGCGTCGGGTGCTTCGAGAACGCTACGCCTTCGCTGCCCCCTGGGGTTAAAGGAATGATCAGCTTAGCGCCGACCTTGAGTTCGTCCGAGGGAAGCTTGTTGGCCTCCGATATGGAAGCTGGATTGGCGCGGTATTTGTGCGCGATGGAGGCCAGCGTATCCCCCGATTCGACCCGGTGATAGCGCCACCAGGTCCGCATATCCAACGGGATGGCTGCGATCGAGGTTTGGTACTGCTCCGCCGTTCCCGCCGGCAGCCGAAGAGTGAAGGACTGGCCTTTCGGCGTGGTCAGGCGAAGCAGGCTGGGATTCAGGTCCTGGAGGTAATTCACCGACGCGTCCACGCACTCGGCAACCAGGCGCAAATCGACAGGGTAGTCAATTCCGACCTGGTCCACGTTGGGAGCGGGATCGAGGGTGACATGCTCCAGCCCGTATTGCGAAGGATTCTTCGCCATAATGGTGACTGCGAGGATGATAGGAACGTAATTCCGCGTCTCCTGCGGCAGCACTCCGCGGCGATAAAGTTCCCAGAAATCGGCGTATCCGGTGCGCTCTACAGCGTGCTGAATCGTTCCCGGCCCCGAGTTGTAAGCCGCCATGGCCAGATACCAGTCGCCGAACTGGTTGTAGAGGTCCTTCAGGTGCTGGGCGGCCGCGCGGGTGGCTTTTACGGGGTCCTGCCGGTCATCGACCCACCAGTTACGCTCCAGGCCATACATAGAAGCGCGTCCCGCCATGAACTGCCACATGCCTCGCGCTCCTGCGCGGGAGAGTGCCAGCGCCTGAAATCCCGACTCAGCCTGTGCCAGGTAGATGAGATCTTGCGGAACTCCGACCTCCTTCAAGGTGGCGGAGATCATGTCGCGGTAGCGCCCTGAGCGCGCCAAAGCTCGCTCCAGGGTACCCTTCCCCCTCGGACTAGAGAAGTAGTTGATAAACATGGCTACTTCGTCGTTCAGCACCAGGGGCAAGTCCGATTTGGTGGTCTTGATTTCCGTCTCCGCCTTGGCCTTGATGTTGGGATCAACCGGGAAAGTGATGTCGTTGGCTTCATCAATCGGGGCTGGCTCGGAACGTGGCTCGGTGAACCCGTCGCCCTGCCGCATGGCCGCAAGCTCGAGCTGATTGACCGACTCCACCACTTTGCTGAACTCGCGATCCAGGCGCTCGTCTCCGCGGACATCGAGATTGCTCGACAGCAGGAGGTTGAAAGCACGATCGAAGTTCTCTTTGGCGGCCTCCAGGTGGCCGGCCGCGTAGTTGGCCTGTCCAGCTGCGAGTGCCTTCTCCGCCTGCGCGATCAGGGCATCTACCGGATCATTGACCGGTTTGGGCTTGGGCTGATCCTGGATTTTGGGCTGCGGCTTTTCGGCTAATGTGCCCGGAGTTTGGGTGATGGTGGGCGCTGTTGCCTGGGCCGGAATCGACGCTGGTTTCTTCGGCTCCGATGTCTCGCATCCGGCGGTGAAGAGGATACCGGCCAATAAAAACGCCGGGATCGTAACGCGAGAAATACGCATTAATACCTGAAAGCCTTTTTAGGAGTGCGACGTGCGATCCGCTGCGATGGTACTACGCTGCCGAAACCAGGGTCAAACCCGCTGATCTGAATGTAAGCCACTGCTGGAGTTGGGGTTCAAGGACGCGCCAGTCAATTATTCGAGGCTGGTCTAGCTTGTCCGGCCGAAAGCAATTTGCTTCCAACTCATGCGAGCGCCTGCTCCAGATCGGCGATCAGATCACCTGCGTCTTCGATGCCTACCGAGAGCCGGACCGTGGCCTCGGAGACTCCGAGCATGCGTAGTTGCTTTGTGCTCAGACCAACGTGCGACGACAGCAGTGGGTAAGACAGGATTGACTCAACCCCGCCAAGGATCGTAGCCAGATACCACAGTTGGAGACGGTCGAAAAACCGTGTTGCCGCCTTCCGTCCGCCCTGTATTTCAAACGAGACCATCATGCCGAAATCGCGCATCTGCCGGCGGCAAAGCTCATGGCCGGGATCATCCGGAAATCCAGGATAGTAAACGGTTTGCACTTTTTCATTGCCGCGCAGAGCGGTGGCAATTTCGACGGCATTCTCGCAGGCGCGCTGCACACGTATGTGCAGCGTCTTAAGTCCCCGCAACAGCAGGTAGGCACAGCCAGGATCGAGGCAGCCACCGGTAAGAATCATCAATTCCCGGGCCTTGTCGATCCACCGTTTCGATCCAGCCAGCACCCCGGCGGTGAGATCGCTATGTCCGCCCAGGTATTTCGTAGCGGAATGCATGACCATGTCAGCTCCAAGTTCCAGCGGTTTTTGCAACACCGGTGTGGCGAAGGTGTTGTCGGCAACGACACAGATATTGCGGCGGCGTGCTGCCCGCACAAGTTCCGCCAGGTCAACGCAGCGCAAGGTCGGATTTGTGGGGGTTTCCAGAAAAAGCATCCGCGTCTTGCGAGTGAAGTAGCGCTCGATGTCACGCAACTCGTCAAAAGGAACGAAGCGAGTCTTAATGCCGCATCGTGACAGGACCTGCTGGAACATCTTCAGCGTTCCTCCATAGACGTCGAGCATGCTGACCACTTCGTCTCCTGCCTCGCACGCGGCCAGCGAAGCCACCACTTCCGCGGCCATTCCGCTGGAGGTCACCAGAGCGGCCTCGGCTCCTTCCAGCGCTGCGACTTTTTGCTCCACCGAGGTAAGTGTCGGATTTCCGTACCGCGAATAGAGATAGACGTCGCGCTTGCCCTCGGCATATCGCCGCAGGTCTTCCAAACGCGGGACGACAAACACCGAGGCCTGGGTTATGGGCGTGGTCAGGGGAGCGGCCTGACCGTGGCGGTCTTCACCGGAATGGACGGCACGGGTTGCGTCGGCCAGCTTAGCGACAGCTTTCATAGGGGTTCGATTCTAAATCGAACCCGCAAAGGTGAAACTACAAATGCCTGATAGAATCCGGCTCAGATACGACTCGTAGCGCGAGTCGGCCTCGGTTATTGGCGCATACCCGTCACACGTGACATATCACAGCGAAAACCAGTCCATCATTGCCCTGACAGGCTTCATGGGTTCAGGAAAGAGCAGCGTGGGGAGGGCGCTTGCCCTGCTGACAGGTTGGAACTTTGTCGATCTTGACCGCGAGATCGAAATTTGGCATCGCCAGAAGATTCGCGACATCTTCCAGTGTCACGGAGAAGAACACTTTCGCCAACTCGAAACCGAGGTGCTTCGCAAGGTCCTGGCCGAGGCGAGGCGGCCACTGGTGCTTGCCTTGGGCGGCGGAACGTTCGTGCAGAGCGGCAATGCCGATTTGCTGCGAGAACACGGGGCCAGGGTAGTGTTTCTGCATGCTTCCCCTGAACTCCTGCTGGAACGGTGCCTTTCGGAGAGCAGCGAAGCGGAAGCAGTCAGGCCGCTTGCGAGCGATCGCGAGTCATTTCTGCGGCTCTATGAGCACCGTTTACCCTATTACCGTGGCGCGGAATTCGTGCTTGAGTGCGACAACAGCGCTCCCGATGTAATCGCAGATCGACTCGCAAGCTGGCTGCAATTGATCCCGAGCGATTAGAGTGGAGCGTCCGCTGCCAGACTGGAAGGCGCCGGTAGTTCTCAAACGGATCTAATGAGTTTGCTGCAGTTGTGCAATTAGCTTGCGCGCCAGGTTGTCTTCCGAGTCGGACCACAGGACGCGCCCGCTTATTCCGCAATACCGTTCCACGGCGGATGAAAACGCCACCAGCTTGGCCACGTTAGTGCGCACGCGCCATTCGATGTCGTGCGCCAACCGCATGCCTTCAAACAGGAACGGGGTATCAAGTCCAAAATCCGCCTGGATGTGGCCGTCGTCGGTATAGATTCCCTCCTCGAACTGCACACCGTGTACCAGAAACTTCACCGCGGCTGGACGTTGCACCCACGCCTCCCCATGCTCGTCATCATTCGGGACCCACAAATCCCAGAATGCTTCAAAGACGAGGGCGTAGTCGTCATGAGCGAATTCCTGGGCCATTTCTGCCGCTTCCGCTGGAGAGATACCGGGATCGAAACGCCGCTCCAGAACAGTTGGCTCGCTCCATGCCACGGGATGAACTGAGAGGTAGGTCACTCCTTCGCGGATCTTGGAGAACAGAAATTGCCGCAGAACAGAGAGCGTTCGCGGGACCATTTCGGCTTCTCGGAAGCTCGAAAACCAGATGCTCAGGTACAGGGAATCCGCCATCGCGACATTCTAATCTCCGCCAGACAAGCGGATGAGAGAAGCTATTTCACAAGGGCTAAAGCTGAACCCTCAGGGGCTAAAGCCCAGAGATTTGTTGGGCTGTATGCCGCACGGCTGAAGCCGTGCCCTTTCAAAACCGATTTATAACATGCCTCGAGTATCGTAGTTATCGCTATTCCCGGATCGGACTTGTTTGTTCGACCGCACAACAGCTTCGTTTAAGAACTGACTACTGGAGCCGGAAACGTTCAGCCATCAGCCGTTGCAACCTGGGTTTATAGAGAATGTCGTAGGCGAATTCTTTGTCGGGGAACATGGCAAGCGCGGCGCGTTTTGCGTTGGCCACCATTTCCGCAGCCTCCTCCACCGTGAGGTCTTCATCCTGGCTAATCACAGACATCACCATATTCATCATGATCTGCAACCGGCGAAGCTTGCGCCGCTCCTCTTCCTGTTCCTGTAGTTCGTTGGCAGTAGGTTGTGGCCCGGCCGCTTGCTCTCGCTCTGGTAGCTCCATTCGTCCCTCTAAGGAAAAACCGCTGGGCAGGCGCCTCTCTGCCGCACCGCATCGGCTTTCAGTACAATCAACAATGAGATGTTGAACGCCACCTCATCGTTGCGCTCGACTGTTGGGGGGCATCATACACCGATTCGGTTCAATTTCGCGCGGAGAATGACGGAACTTGGCGTTAGTTCTCCGCAGCAGGTTGCAGTCTGAGTCATCGGGGAGGACAAATGGCAAAGATCACAGAACAAAATGAAGGGCCCGACCCAACTGAGGAACTCGTAAAAGTCTTCGATACCGAGCAGGAATCGGAGGCCATGGTTGTTCGCGGGCTCCTGGAGGCGAACGGGATACCCGCGGTCATCGAGAACCTGGACGCCCCTCAGGACGTGTTGCCCGGCGTGGGTGGCGTGATCGTGCTGGTGCGCGAGACGCAAGCAAAAGAAGCAGCGCGACTCATCGAAGAATCGCGCACCGAGGCTTCAGAAGACGAAATGGTCAGCGGGGAACAGGTCTAGCGGCCAGGGTCTTCCCATCGA
>Ga0306920_100016873_pt1 | contig 10069 bp, 10 predicted proteins | sample flu12Cox44000170_FD_204666 | JGI IMG/M metagenome (GOLD analysis project Ga0306920, IMG submission 204666) | Lab enrichment of tropical soil microbial communities from Luquillo Experimental Forest, Puerto Rico - flux4day.12C.oxic.44.000.170 (v2)... | ecosystem: Environmental > Terrestrial >...
GGAGATAATGGTCGTCAGTTGCATCACCCGCTGGCTCAATTCGGCGTGTTCCGTAATGTCGCGCTGAATTCGATCACCGTCGGTCTGGAGTTTTTTCCGCAATGTTTGAAGATCACTGATGAGATTATCGATTTCGCGCGCCGAGGTTTTTGACACCTGGCCCAGCAAATTGGCGAGGTCCTCGGGCGACCTATGGCCATCGCCACTCTCGGGCTGCTGAAAGACAGCGCCACCAGAGAGACGTGCGTAGTGCGTGACAGTCCTCTGCGCCATTGTTACCATCCACCCCTTCGCCTGCGTCACGACGGGACCACCAAATCTATCGCGAGCAGTGCAATTGGCGACACCTAAACAGATGCAAGGCCATTAAATTTATTCGGACTGTTGCACGTTGGTCACTATGTGGCAGGGCCGACCGCCGCAGGCTGTGGATCGAGCATAGGCAGCGGTGCCGGTAGCTCACAGTTCAGTCGTCACGATCCTTCAGTGTCGTGCCATTCAGCGTGATCGCTCCGTTGCTGATCGCAAGCTTCGGCCCAAAGAGCTGCTTGAACTGCTCAATGAGCATGCGCTCCAGCTTCGTCACTAAGGTAGTCGAACTCGCCGGGCGCGCCGATCTCGGCGGATCGCCGCCAGAACGAAATCTACGTTCTCTCGATAATCGGGATGATCTTTGGGCAGGAGCGGCAACAACTCCTGCGTGGTGCTGTTCCGGATGTACGCGGTGCCCGTTTGCTGCGCGTTGATCTGATTTAGCCGCGTGTCGTTTGTGCCGTGGTCGATATGGAAGCGATCGATGGGAGGTTGGCGCATGGTCATAGGCGTTGCCTCATTCCAGGCGCAGCGTCATTAGGAGGGCGCGGCTGCCCCCGCAACAAACCGGGCGTCAGGCTTTCTGAAATGTCGACTAAGCTATTGATTGTTAAAGACCGGAAATTTGCCTGATTTTCAGAATGCGCGTTGAAACTGTACCGAGATTGCTCGGATTTACAGTCCGCCCCCTTTGCTGCTCGGGACACTCCCCCGCAACCAAGCTTGGGGGAATAACCGGCGCCATGCGGTTGGGTGGCAAGGCCTAGTCAATCGAATATCGCGCCCGGCCTGTCCAGCCTTCGGGGGCTTTTTGTGAATGGGCCAAGCGCCGTAGCTTTGGCCAGAAAAGAATGCGCGAGCGGCGCGAGCGGCAAAAGGTGAGGCATGGGGCGTTTGGCTCGATGTTTTGGTTTTTTCGCGACGCTCGCCGCGGCTGCGGGCGCGTATTGCGCGTTTGCCGGCGATGAGGCCGCGCGGGCGCAGATTTCGCGGACCATCCGCATCGTGGTTCCTTATGCGCCAGGCGGCACCGCCGATATCGTCGCGCGGCTGATGGCGGATGAGGCCGGGCGCGTCGGCGGGCCGACCATGGTCGTCGAGAACCGGCCCGGCGCCCGCGGCGCGGTCGGCACCGAGACGGTGGCACGCCACGCCGGACGGCACGACGCTGTTCGTGGTCTCGACGCCGTTTCTGATCGATCCGCTGTTGAGCAAGCTCAATTACGACCCGTTGCGCAGCTTCGCGCCGATCTGCAACCTGGTCAGCGCGCCGACGGTCATTGTCGTCAACGGCGCCTCGCCCTATCGCACGCTTGCCGGACTGCTCGACGACGCGCGGGCGAAGCCGGGGCAGATCACAATGGCGAGCATCGGTCGGCGTCGAGTTTTCAGCTCGGCTTCGAGATGCTGAAGCGCGCGGCGAAAGCGGACATGACTTTTGTGCCTTATCCCGGCGATGCGCCGGCGCTCAACGCGGTCTTGGGTCAGCGGGTGACCTCGATGTTTCGCAACGCTGTCGAACGTCTCGGAATATTTGAAAGCCGGACAATTACGCGCGCTCGCGGTTGGCAATCGCAGGCGGGCGCAGCCGCCGCCGGACGTGCCGACCGTGATCGAGTCCGGCTAGCCGGCTTCGACATCGATGCCTGGTTTGGCGCCTTTGCGCCGGCGGCGACGCCCGGGCCCGCGTTTAATGAAGTCGAGCATCTCGTCACCTCGGCGCTTGCTGAGAGTGCGGTTAAAGAAGAGCTATCGGTTCAGGGTCTGTTTCCGACACTGAGCTGCGGCAACGACTTCGCGGCCTACTTACGCAAGCAAAATGACGCGTATAGCCGCATCATTGCCGAGGCCAATATCAAGGCCGAGTGAGAGACGAGCCGTCGCGGTGAACAAAAGGTTTCGCAAATCGCTGCACGTTTAACAGTAATTAGTCCAGAAAAGCCGCGAATATACGTTATTTTTAGCGTGTTATTTAAACTGCTCTTAGACCCTTTCCGCTAGGGTGGCGCCACGACGGGAACAGGGCCCGTCGGCGAAAAAAGAAATTGTGTTGGGAAAGGCGTCATTATGAAAACCGTCGTCAAGGCGGTCGAGCCGGCAGTGCATGAGCAGCAGTTCGACCATATTCGCCCGCACTACCTCGAAGCGCTCACTTTGGTCGAGCGTCTGCATCGGCGTCTGCTCGACGTCATCAAGGACGAATTCGACCGCCGCGGCCGCGCCGATATCAATTCGGTTCAGGCGCTGCTGCTGTACAATCTCGGCGAGAAGGAGCTGACCGCCGGCGAGCTGCGCACGCGCGGCTATTATCTCGGCTCCAACGTTTCCTACAATCTGAAGAAGCTCGTTGAGATGGGTTTCCTCGATCACCAGCGCTCGCGCATCGATCGGCGTTCGGTCCGCATCAAACTGACCGACAAGGGCCGCGACGTGCGAGACACGGTAGATGCGCTTTACGAAAAGCACATGCGCACCGTGGAGCAGGTCGGCGGCATCAATGCCGACGATTTCGGCACGCTCAACAAGGCGCTGCATCGGCTTGAACGGTTCTGGACCGACCAGATTCTTTACCGGCTATAATCGCCGGCGGTTCGAGGACCGTGTAAACGAGGCCCCGGCCGGCGCGCCGGGGCCTTTTCGCTTGTTTGCCTTGCGCCGTTATGCCGGGGCGCGGTGTAGGGTGTTGGCCGATTTCAGCCGTATTGCGCGCGCAGATAGCCGTCCATGGATGGGCTTCCATGACCAGACGTTCTAGCTCGATGTGTCCGCAGCACGAGTCGGGCCTTTCCCGCCGGCTCGTGCTGTGTCAGCTCGCCGGACTGGCGAGTATTGCCGCGGCTACACGCTCAGCCTTGGCCGAGGATCGCCCGCTCGATGCGCTTATCGGCGAGGTCGATCATGCTGGCTTCGGCCAAGACTTCGATCAGGCGTCACGCACCGTGCACATGCCGAAAGCGACGATCCCGATGTTATCGCCGGGGACCGCCGAGGCCACGCGGCGCGCGGTCGAGGTCTATGACGGCATCGTCGCCCGCGGCGGCTGGCCGGAAGTTTCGAAAGTGCTGGAATTGCGGCTCGGCACCCAGCACACCAGCGTCGGCGAATTGCGGGCGCGGCTCACGGTCTCGGGCGATCTCGATCCGCACGCCAGCGCGGTCGAGAACGACACCTACGATTCCTATCTCGAGGAGGCGGTGCGCCGCTTTCAGGCGCGTCACGGGCTGACGATCGACGGCGTCGTGCATGAGGCGACTTTCGAAGCCATGAACGTCCCGGCGGCAACGCGGCGCGATCAACTCAAGGTCAATATCGAGCGGCTCAAGACGCTCACCGGCAACCTGGGTCCGCGCTATGTGGTCTGCAATATCCCGGCGGCGCGCATCGAGGCGATCGAACACGAGGTCGCGGTGTCGCGCCATACGGGCGTGGTCGGCAAGCCCGATCGGCCGTCGCCGGAGATCGACAGTAAGATCATCGAAATCAACTTCAATCCGTATTGGACCGTGCCGGCTTCGATCGTGCGCAAGGATCTTATTCCGCGCATGCAGGACCAGCCCGATTATCTCACCAACAACCACATCCGCATCCTCGATGCGGCACATCGCGAGCTGCAACCGTCGCAGATCAACTGGTATTCCGAGGATGCCACCAACTACACCTTCAAACAGGATCCCGGCAGCCAGAATTCGCTCGGTTCGATTCGGATCAATTTTCCCAGCGCCTATGGTGTGTACATGCATGACACGCCCTTGAAAAATCTGTTTGGCGACGATTTTCGCTTCCATTCATCGGGATGCGTGCGGGTGCAGAATGTCCGGCAACTGGTCGTGTGGCTGCTTGCGGAAACCAAGGGCTGGTCGCCGGCCGACATCGACCGGGTCATAAAATCCGGCGAGCAGAAATCCGCCCATCTGACCAAGCCGGTGCCTTTGCACTGGGTCTACGTGACGGCTTGGTCGGGCGCGGACGGCGTGGTGCAATTCCGCGAGGACATTTACGGCCGCGACGGCCTCGGCGCGCCGGCTATTCCGCCAACGACCAAGCTTTAGCGCCGGGTTGCAGGTTGCAGGTGGTGGCCTTTGCTCCCTAAATATAGGGGCGTTATCCGCTGAAATATCGCAAGCCCTTGCGGGTTCGGGCTGGTATCGCCAGGCGGTGCGGTGTATCACCGGGGCGGACTCGAAAGCCGCGGAAACCGGCCGATTTGAGCCATTTGCAGTCGCGTAATGCGGCGACCGAAGCGACGGAACACGCATAAGCATGCCAGCCAGTCACAAGATCAAGGCAACCGACGAGGATTTCTTTTCCGCAGGTCTCGGCGCAAGCGATCCGGAAATTGCCGACGCGATAAAGCTCGAGCTTCACCGCCAGCGCGACGAGATCGAACTGATCGCGTCGGAAAATATCGTCAGCCGCGCGGTACTTGAGGCGCAAGGTTCCGTCCTCACCAACAAATATGCCGAAGGTCTACCGGGCAAGCGCTATTACGGCGGCTGCCAGTTCGTCGACGTTGCCGAGCGCCTGGCGATCGAGCGTGCCACCCGGCTGTTCGGGTGCAGCTTCGCCAATGTGCAGCCGCATTCCGGCGCGTCCGCCAACGCCGAAGTGTTCATGGCGCTGATGCGGCCCGGCGACACCTTTATGGGGCTCAATCTTGCCGCCGGCGGGCATCTCACTCACGGATCCCCGGTCAACCTTTCCGGTCGCTGGTTCAAGGTTGTGCCTTACGGCGTGCGCCGCGACGATCACCTCATCGACATGGAGGAAGTTGAGAGGCTGGCGAAAGAGCATCGTCCCGAAGTAATCATCGCCGGCGGCTCGGCCTATCCGCGGATCATCGACTTTCGTCGCTTTCGCGAGATTGCCGACGAGGTCAGCGCTTATCTGATGGTGGACATGGCGCATTTTGCCGGCCTCGTTGCCGGCGGCGCGCATCCGAGCCCGCTGCCGTATGCCCATGTCGTGACCACGACGACGCACAAGACGCTGCGCGGCCCGCGCGGCGGCGCCATCCTGACCAACGACGAGGAACTGGCGAAAAAACTCAATTCCGCGGTGTTCCCCGGAATGCAGGGCGGACCGCTCATGCATGTGATCGCCGCCAAGGCCGTCGCCTTTGGCGAGGCGTTGCGACCATCGTTCCGGCTTTACGCCAAAAACGTCGTTGAAAACGCCAAAGCGCTTGCCGAAACGCTCAAAGCGTGCGGCTTTGACATCGTTTCCGGCGGCACCGACACGCATCTTATGCTCGTCGATGTGCGCAAAAAGCGTTTGACCGGCAAGGTCGCGGAAGCGGCGCTTGGGCGCGCCCGCATCACCTGCAACAAGAACGGCATTCCATTCGATCCGGAAAAGCCAACAGTCACCTCGGGCGTGCGGCTTGGCACGCCGGCGGGCACGACACGGGGCTTTGGCATCGCCGAATTCCAGCAAATTGGCGGTATGATCGCCGATGTGCTCGATGCGCGTACGCGTAGCGGTCTCGAACAGGATGCCCAAGCCGAAGAGCGCGTCGCGGAGCAGGTAAAGCGACTGGTCAGCCGATTCCCGATCTACGAGGGGTAAGGAATGCGCTGTCCGAGTTGTGCAAGCCTCGATACCCAGGTGAAGGATTCGCGGCCGACCGAGGATTCGTCCGTCATCCGCCGCCGCCGGGTTTGCCTGAGCTGCAATTTCCGGTTCACGACCTTCGAGCGGGTGCAATTGCGCGAATTGATCGTGATCAAGCGCAATGGGCGGCGCGTGCCGTTCGACCGCGACAAACTTTTACGGTCAGTGGAGATCGCGCTGCGCAAACGCCCCGTCGATCCGGAGCGCATCGATGCCATGGTCTCGAAGATCGTGCGCGAGCTTGAAAGCATCGGCGAGAGCGAGGTCACCTCGGAAACGATCGGCGAGAGCGTGATGGCGCATCTGCGCGATCTCGACGACGTCGCCTACGTGCGCTTCGCCTCAGTCTATCGCAATTTCCGCGAGGCCAAGGATTTCGAAGCCGCGCTCGCCGAATTGTCGGGAGACGAGGCCGCCGAGTGAACGCGTCCGGCAGCGTTGCAGCCCCCAATGTCGCTGACGACCTTCGATTTATGGGCCTGGCGCTGGCGCTGGGTCGGCGCGGGCTTGGCAGGGCGTGGCCGAATCCGGCGGTCGGCGCGATAATCGTCAACAATGGCGAAATCGTCGGGCGCGGCTGGACACAACCAGGAGGACGACCGCACGCCGAGATCGAAGCCTTGCGCCGCGCCGGTGCGTTAACGCGCGGCGCCACCCTCTACGTGACGCTCGAACCATGCTCGCACCACGGCAAGTCGCCGCCATGCGCCGACGCCGTGATCACCGCTGGGATTGCCCGCGTGGTCTCGACCATGAAGGACCCCAATCCGGAAGTCGCGGGCCGCGGCCATGCTCGCCTGCGCGGCGTCGGCATCGTCGTCGATGTTGGCATCGAAGCCGCAACAGCGCGGCGCGATCATGCTGGGCATATTCGCCGGATGCGCGACGGCCGCCCGCAGGTCACGCTCAAGCTTGCGATTTCGGCGGATGGCAAAGTCGCGGGACAGGGCGGCCGTCCTGTGGCGATTACCGGCGAAGCTGTCCGCAATCGCGTGCATCTGATGCGTGCACACAGCGATGCGCTCATGACCGGGATCGGCACCGTCTTGGCGGACGATCCGGTTCTGACCTGCCGGCTGCCCGGGATGATAAACATGTCGCCAGTCCGCGTCGTGCTCGACAGCAAGCTTCGCCTGCCGGGGCAGTCACGCCTGTTTGCGACTGCGCGCGATATGCCGCTCTGGATCGTTGTTGGTGAACACGCGCCGGCTGCGGACGAGGAAGCCGCGCGCGCACACGGCGCTGAGGTGGTCCGAACGGTCGAAAAGAATGGGCGGCTCGATCTGCACGCGGTGTTCAATCTGCTGGCAACACGAGGGATCACGCGGCTGATGGTCGAGCCTGGCCCGACGCTGGTGTCGGCTTTAACCGAGGCCGACCTTATCGACGAAGCGGTATTCTTCCATTCGCCAATGGTGATAGGAGAGGCCGGCCTGCCGGCGCTGGAGCCGCGCGCGATGCAGTTGTTTGAGCAGCGTCTTAAAAGAGTTTCCAGCGAACCGGTCGGTCCCGATCGCGAGGAAAGGTTCATCCGCGAGTCCGAGCATGTTTAGCGGTATCGTCACGGGACTGGGAGAGATTGTCGAGGTCGATGAAAAATCCGACGGCCTGCGCCGACTTGTCATCGGCTGCAACTACGATCCCGAGTCGATCGCTGTCGGCGCTTCAATCGCCTGTTCCGGAATTTGCCTGACCGTCGTCGAGTGCGGCATCAGAGGCGATCGGCCGTTCTTTGCCGTTGATGCAGCCGCGGAGACGCTGCGCCTGACCACTGCCGGAAACTGGCGGCGTGGCACCCGTATCAACCTGGAACGCCCGCTCCGGCTCGGCGACGAGATCGGCGGACACATGGTCAGTGGCCACGTGGATGGTATTGCCGAACTGGTCACCCGCGACGATTTCCTCGACAGCGCCTCCTTGACGCTGCGCGCGCCCAGCTCGTTGTCACGTTTCATCGCGGTCAAAGGCTCGATCGCACTCGATGGCGTATCTATGACGGTAAACAAAGTCGACGGCGATATGGTCTCGGTTTTGATCATCCCGCATACGCTGCAGGTCACGACTTTGGGGAAGATCGAGCCCAGCGCGCGCGTTAATCTCGAAGTCGACCCGCTGGCGCGTTACGTGGCGCGTTTAATGGAAACGCCGCCGCGCAAATAACCACTTTCGACCCTAGCTTGTGAGCGCCTGCCGGTCTTGGTACGACGACGGCGGATCGTGCTCGAACCAAGCCGGAGCGCAGCCATGGCCGGGGCGCGGCGAAGCAAGCTTGCCAAGAAGAGCGCGAAAGGTACGCGCATTCTCATTGTCGAAGCGCGCTTCTATGACGATATCGCCGATGCACTCCTGGCAGGCGCCAGCAAAGTCCTCAAAGACGCTGGCGCCGAATTCGATTGCATCACTGTACCCGGGTCGCTGGAAATCCCGGCCGCGATCGCCATCGCCGTGGACGCGGCAGGGCGAGGTCGCCGCCGCTATGATGGTGCGGTCGCGCTCGGCTGCGTCATTCGCGGCGACACCATTCACTTCGATATTGTTGCGCACCAATCCGCGCGCGGCTTGATGGATCTTTCAATCGCGCGCCGACTGCCGATCGGCAACGGCATCATCACCGTGGACAATGAGGCGCAGGCCTGGCTGCGGGCGCGCCCGGGGGAGCAGGACAAAGGTGGCGATGCGGCGCGCGTCGCGCTGGCGATGGTTGGGTTGAAGCGGCAAGTTGGGCGATAGGTCGGGAAATAGCGCAATGGCGGACAAGCACAGAGCCGATGACTCTGGCCGGACCGGCGGTAGCCGAAAGGCCAATGAGCGTGGCGCCGCTCGCCTTGCTGCGGTGCAGGCGCTCTATCAGATGGAGCTTGCTGGCACCGGTTTGAACGAGATTTTGGCGCAATTCGAAACTTACTGGCTCGGCGGCGATATGGAAGGCGTGCAATATCATCCGGCGGAAGCCGCCTATTTCCGCGACATTGTCGGCGGCGTGGTGCGCGAGCAAAGTCAACTGGACCCGAAAATTGATGCAGCCCTGACGCGCGGCTGGCCGCTTAAGCGCATCGAAATGGTGCTACGCGCAGTCCTGCGCGCCGGTGCCTATGAGCTTGCTTGCCGCAAGGATGTGCCCGCGCGCGTGGTCACATCTGAATATGTCGATGTGGCCAGCGCCTTTGTCGACCAGGAAGAGACCGGCATGGTCAACGCGGTGCTCGATCAGCTGGCGCACCAGCTGCGTGCGGCCGAATTCGGCGCCGGCTCGCGGAGGCAGCAGATGCCTTCGGATCAAGGCAATTCTAAAGATGGCCTTTCGGGCGAGGAGCGGCTTATCGCGCGCTACTTTCGTCCCCTGGCAACCGCGCCGAACGCGCTCGATCTCGGTGACGATGCGGCCTTGCTGACGCCGCCGGCCGGATGCGATCTGGTTCTGACCACCGATGGCGTGATTGCAGGAGTGCATTTCCTTGCGCCAGATCCGCCGCAAAGCATCGCGCGCAAGGCGCTGCGGATGAATCTCTCCGATCTGGCGGCCAAAGGCGCCACTCCAGTCGGGTTTCTGTTGTCGATCGCATTACCGGCAAACACGGAGGAATCGTGGATCGCGGCCTTTGCCGACGGTCTCGGTCAAGACATCAGCCAGTATGGCTGCCCGTTGCTGGGCGGCGATACCGATCACACGCCCGGACCGCTTTCGATTTCGATCACGGCTTTCGGCGCGGTGCCGCGTGGCGCGATGGTGCGCCGGGCCACCGCGCAACCGGACGATGTTATCGCTGTCAGCGGCACTATTGGTGACGCCGCGCTCGGCGTGTTGATGCATCGCGATGCAGCTTTGGGCAGGCGCTGGCGGCTATCGGGCCCTGCGCAGGATCATTTGCGCCAGCGTTATCTTCTGCCGCAGCCGCGCAATGCATTGGCTGAAGCGCTTCGCCAACACGCGTCCGGGGCGATGGACGTCTCCGACGGTCTGGCCGGCGATTTGGCCAAACTATGCCGCGCCTCTGGGGTCGCAGCGGAAGTGGACGTTGCCGCCGTGCCTTTGTCCGATGCGGCGCGTACGGCGCTTGCCGCCGACGGAAGCCTGATCGAGCGAATTCTGGCAGGTGGGGACGACTACGAGATCCTCTTAACGCTGCCTGCCGCCAAGTTCGACGCC
>Ga0306920_100016874_pt1 | contig 10068 bp, 9 predicted proteins | sample flu12Cox44000170_FD_204666 | JGI IMG/M metagenome (GOLD analysis project Ga0306920, IMG submission 204666) | Lab enrichment of tropical soil microbial communities from Luquillo Experimental Forest, Puerto Rico - flux4day.12C.oxic.44.000.170 (v2)... | ecosystem: Environmental > Terrestrial >...
AGCGTTGACCGGGTTCCCGGTACGTGCAAAGGCCGCCCAGGTCGATGACATCCTCAGTGCAAGCTCGTGGGCCGCTGGGCCGCGGTCGGTCGCACCGACCGCGTCGATCGTTTCAAACACGAATGGGACATCGAGCCCGTGGTAGGCTTTGAGCTTGCCTTCGAAGATAGGTGTTTCCCAATTGAAGGAGTAGAGCCACACCGGCGCTCGCGCCTGTGCGGCTTTGCGCTCCGCCAATATCCAGGAGCGAATGCGAAAGTTAGAATCCGTAAGCGTGGAGATCAGCCGCTCGGCGGCATTGGCGTTTGGCAATAGTCGTCTGTAGGTGTCGACAACACGACCGGTGGCATCACCCGCGACCTTGGCGATTCGCGCTTCCATTTCGTCCTCTGCAAGAGTGCGCAGCCAGACCTTCTCCTCAGGCGCGAGATAGATGGCCATCTCGTCCTTGACGCCGCCCACGAGCACCGGGATATCGCGGGAAATGTAAGGGGCTGCCGGATCGAAGGGGTGGTCAGGAAGCACAGAGCCATCCACGACGGGACCAAAATCATAGCGATCAAACAGCGGTTGCGCTGGCGGGCCCACCCTCCTTTGCGCCGGACCGATCGCCGCGAGCAAGCGATCAAACGGGATCGATTGCAGTTGCTCAAGCTGCTCCCGCGCCAGGCCCAACTCCTGCAAAACGGCTTCCGCCAATTTCGCCGCACGCTCCGGCAGGGCAAGTCGGATGGCCGCGCCACTCATGACGATGGCACCGTGGAACAGCCCACGCGCCATGGGCATCGCCAGCAGCGTGCTCACTTTGCCGCCGCCCCCGGACTGGCCAAAGATGGTCACGTTGGCAGGATCGCCACCAAAGCGCTCGATGTTGTCGCGCACCCATTGCAGCGCTGCAACCATGTCGAGCGTCCCGGCATTGCCCGAGTTTGCGTAATCGCTGCCACCGATTTCGGCGAGATAGAGATGCCCGAGAATATTGAGGCGCTGATTGACCGTGACGACGACTACATCATGGTGAGCGGCCAGATTGGTACCATCGAGCCTCGGTGTGTTGGCCGAACCGTAGGAGAAGGCACCACCATGATACCACACCATGACGGGACGCTTGCCGCCGTCGGCAACGCCAGCGGTCCACAGGTTCAAGGTCAGGCAGTCTTCGCTTTCCGGGATGGTGTCGCGCGGACCAGACAGCCCTGCCAGCTCAGGCCGCTGCTTGAGGCGCGAGGCCGACTGCGGTGCATGTCCGGCCAACACCAAGGCTTCACGCACGCCTGCCCATGGTTCGGGCTTCTGAGGCGGCCTGAACCGATTGCGCCCGCCCGTCGGTGCGCCGTAGGGAATCCCCTTAAAACTATTTACACCACCCGACACGGTGCCTTGGACCTTGCCCGATGCGGTCTCGACGATCGACGACGCGGTTGCGAGCGCCTTGCGAGCACCAGATGAACTCAGCATCATCGCACCTGCCAGTTGTGAGGCTTGTCGGAGAATCGTGCGGCGGCTGATCCGCGGACTGTCGGCGAAATACCGCAATTTATCGACCATCGTGCTGTCCCTTCTACCAGCCACGGACATTACGCCGGACCATCTCGGCCAACGCCAAAGCATCCGTCTTGTCTACGACAGCGGGGCCGCCGTTCACCCACCTCGAGCCAGGCTGGGTGCTCAAGTATGCTCTATACTCGATCGGCGAGGCACTATCGCTGTCTGCGCTAGGACGTCGCCGGGTGTGGCGCGGGCGCTCGTCGACCCTTTCGTGGATTGTGGTGTAGGCTAAGATGCCGGCAACGCCCAGGAGATTTGAGCATCACGAACGGCAGCATGCGGGGGTAACAAACTGCGACTGAGGTCACCGGAGTCGCAGTAGCGAGGTTGGCAAGTGCTCAAGATTGAACCAATGCGAGCGGCTTGATGCGTACTGAAGCAGTGACGATCGCCAAGCTATCCTCGCACACCGGAGCTGAGGTCGAGGGCGTAGATCTAACGCAACCGCTCCAAGGTCCGGTGCGTGAGCGGCTCACCCGTGCATTCGTCGAGCACTCGGTCCTGGTGATCCGCAACCAGCGCCTTGACGCAGCGCAATTCCTCGCCGCGATGCAGAATTTCGGCGAGGTTTTCCCTCAGCACAACACGCGATTTGCCGTTCCTGAATGCCCACTGGTGCATTACATTTCCAATCAGGACAAGCTGGAGAACGGACGCGTCTACATCCCGGGCGAGGGTTATCACACCGATCACTCCAACGACCCCATCCCGCCCAAGGCGACCGCTCTTCATGCGGTCAAACTCCCTGCCACTGGCGGCGACACTCAGTTCGTCAACATGCATGCGGCTTACGACGCGCTTTGCGACGCACTGCGCCGTCGCATCGAGGGCCGGGTGGCGCGCCATGTGTACCAGAGCCGCTACAGTGAACGAAGGCTACCTCGGCTCGCAGGCGAGCGGCGCAAGACGATCGGCACGGCGTCTGTTCTCCATCCGCTGGTTCGCATCCACCCGGAGAGCGGACGCAAGGCGCTCTACCTAAATCCCATCCGCATCGAGGAGATCGTCGGGATGGAGACCACCGAGGCGCTGGCGCTGCTCGATCGATTGCTCGCGCATTCAACTCAGTCGCGCTTCGAATACCGCCACAAGTGGCGGCCTGGCGACACGGTCATATGGGACAACCGGTGCTTGCTGCACAAGGCGAACGGTGACTACCCCGTCACCCAGGTCCGTTATCTCTACCGTCTCATGCTGAAAGACGAGAAGCCGGCGTGAGTTGCGCCCGATATCTCTCTCAGAGAGCATACTACCGATGCGGCTGGGCTTCTCCGGGGCATGGGGATTGAGCACCAATTAGACGTCGGGCGGGCCCAGCAGTTGGCACCACACTGAACAGGGGCTGCTCAATTTGCATCCTATCAACAGCTTCGGGAGACTGATCCGCGCCTGGCTCAACCGTCGGCGAATACAGCTTGCGCTCGCACTGCGCATTACAGTTGCGGCCGTGCTGTCCCTCGCCCTGGCGCAGTTCGCAGGGCTGGGATTGCCGCTGTGGGCCGTCTTGACAGCCGTGGTCGTGACGCAGGTGAGCGTCGGAGGCTCGCTGAAGGCAACAATAGACTACTTGCTCGGCACCCTTGGTGGCGCCATCTATGGCGGCACCATCGCCGTCTTTGTTCCCCATCCCGCGGAGTGGGAACTGCTGGCCATCTTGGCAGTGGCGGTCGCTCCGCTCGCATTACTGTAATTGCCGCCACGAACCCCAGGCTGCGCGTTGCGCCCGTCACCGCGATCATCGTCCTACTCGTCCCCTCGATCACCCATGCGACACCGGTCGCTTCAGCGATCGATCGCGTCCTCGAGGTGGTCGTCGGCGGGATCACAGGCTTTCTCGTGTCCGTCCTCTTGCTGCCGTCGCGCACATACGAGCAAGCCGCAGATGCAGCGGCGCGCACGCTCGATCACATGGGACGCGCCCTCCGCGCCCTGCTGACGGGCTTGTCGCGTGGGCTTAATACGAGCGAGTTGCACCGCATCCAGGATGGCATCGGTCAATCCCTTGCGCACCTCAGTGCCATCAGCACCGAGGCCGAGCACGAACGTGCGGCGCGCATCGCCTCGGAGCCTGACACCGCACCGCTGTTGCGTACGCTCTTGAGGTTGCGCCACGATCTCGTGATGATTGGCAGGGCGGCACAGTTGCCGCCCCCCGAAGCGCTCCAGCCCCGTCTGCGATCACCCTTGGAGCACGCCGGGGGAGCCATCGCCGATTTTCTCGGCGCGACCGGGCAAGCACTCCGCCTCCGACGTGGGCCGCCACCGCGGGACGCAGTGGAGGCCAGCCTTGATGCCTACAGCGCAGAAATCACCGCGCTACGCCGAGAGGGTCTGACGCACGCCTTGAGCGCCGATGCGGCCGAGCGCTTCTTCGCATTGGCGTTCGCCTTCGAACAGATGCGCCAGAACCTGAAAGATCTCGAGCGCTGCGCCAGGGAGTGGGCGGGACAGTCCGAGCCGCAACGGTAAGGAGCTACCACGCATGCATCTTACCTCACGCCCGCAAAAGCGGCCGCATTCTGTCGCACGCCTCCGGTTGGTGCCGATGCACTCAAATGTTGACAACGGTTTCTTCGATCAGGACCCGCCTTGACTTGTGGGAACCAGCACGAGCGGCTCTCGCAACTCGACGTCCTGAGCGCGGAAGTAAAGCCGCACGGGCACGCGCCTCGAACGGCCGACACCGGCCTTCTCAGCCGCGAGCTGTAGGTTGTGGGAATCCCTGTTGATGATCAAGAACCGGCCATCTGCATCGGTCACCCCCCGCGCCTTCTCGACATAGGTGGTGAAATTCAGCACCCACAGCGTGACACTGGCACCCGCGACGGGTTCGCCGGCCGTATCGGTCACGCGCCCCGTCACGCGCCCGCCGCTGTAGCTGGCCACGTAAGCATTCCAACCAACGATCGCGAGCGCAATTGCACCGAGCACCACCACGAATCGGTTCACAACCAGCCTTCGCCATAGCGGCCGGTCGAAGTCGTCCCTCATCCCTTGGTTGCTCCCGAGGTGAGCCCCTGAATGAACTCCCGCTGCGCCAGCAAAAAGAGCAGGACGCCTGGCGCCAGCACCATGACGCAGAAAGCATAGAGCGCCCCGGTCGTGTCCTCCTGATAGGAGAGGAAGCGCGCGAGACCAAGCGGGAGGGTCTGCATGTCGGCGCTCCGCGTGACGATCAGCGGCCACATGAAGTTGTTCCATGACCAGACGAAGGCGAGGATGACATTGGTAGCGATCGCTGATTTGGCGAGTGGCATCATCACCTTCCAAATGATCCGCCACTCGGAGAGACCATCGATGCGTGCCGCGTCGACAAGCGACCGCGGCACCGCGTCAAAACTGCCTTTGAAGACGAAGATGCATACAATGGTCGAGCACTGGGGCAAGGCCAAACCCCAAAAGGAGTCAAGCAGTCCGAGACGCCCCGTGATGAGGTAGGCCGGGATGATGGTTGCCTGAAAGGGGATCATCATGCAGGACAGAAAAAGAAAGAGGACGAAAGGCTTGCCAACAAAATCGCGCGTCAGCGCATAGCCGGCCATGGCATTCAAGATCACGTTGGCGACGACGGCGATCGAGGAAACCACGATACTGTTCACAAAATATCGTGCAAACGGAATATAGTACCAGGCATCCACGTAGTAGAAGAGATGCGGCGACTTCGGAATGATGCTTGGCGGATAGGCGAAGATGTTCTCGCCCGAGACGCTGGTCTTCACAACCCAGTAGAAGGGGAGCAGCATCAGCACGCTGACGGTCAGCAATGCCATGTGGATCGGCCAGCGCGGATAGCGACGCATCAGTCCCGCTCCACGGCGCCCGCGTTGCCGCCCGATAGGCGGTTCGCCGACCACGTGATCGCCACAAGCAGCGCGAAGTAAAAAACCGTCACCGCCGCGGCATAATCGAACCGGGTCTGTACGAAGCCCAGCTTATAGATATACGTGACCAACAGCTCGGTCGCGCGCCCAGGACCCCCGCCGGTCATCACGTACACAAGATCAAAGCTTGTGAATGAGTTCAGCATGCCAACCACGAAGCAAAGAAACAGCGACGGCTTCAGCAAGGGAACCGTGATGCGCCAGAAGCGTCGGCGGGCGCTGGCCCCGTCGATAGCGGCAGCCTCGTAGAGATTTTCTGGAATGTTCTGCAGGCCAGTCAGCAGGATAATCATATAAAAGCCGAGCATCTGCCAGGTGTTTGCGGCAATGACCGACGGCAAGGCCCACTGGAACGAGTTGAGGAAGGGGATCGGCTGCGTGACCAGGTCGAGCGATCGCGCAACATAGTTGATCAGACCGACGCGTTCTTCAAACATCCATCGCCAGATGATGGCCACCGCCACGGTCATGAGCGGGTACGAAATGAAGATGATGGTTCGGTAGATATTGCGCCCACGGATATCTGCGTTGACGAGCAACGCGAGCCCGAGCGCCAGCAAGACGGCTATCGGCGCACTAGCAATGAAGAACACTGTATTCCAAAGTGCCTGCCAAAACACCTCATCGTCGAAGAGCATTTCCTCATACTGGGAGAGACCCACCCACCGCGCGGCCTTGAGCGGCGACCAGTCCTGAAACGAAAGCACAAGGTTCCAGGCCAGCGGCAAGACGCGATAAAGCAAAAAGATCACCAGTGACGGCGCAAGGAAGCACCAGATCGGCAGCGCTGAGCGGATGCGCATGTGCGCGGATAATCGCGCGCGCATGGCAGCGGCAAAGGGCGTACTAGGGACCAAGTTCAACTCGCTTTGCGCCCTCAGCTCCGCCGACTGAGCAGGCGATTGACCGCACGCTCGGCGTCGTTAAGGGCACTTTTGGCGTCCTTGCGGCCGAGGGCGGCGTTCTGGATTTCCGGATAAAAGGCGTCCTTGAGCTGCGCATCGAAGGGCAGCGGCCAATTACCGCAGAATTTGTCGGTGTGCTCGAGCTGTGTTTGCAGGACTTGCGCGGCAACGGGATCATCCTTGCGCAGAAGCGCGAGGCCATCCGTGTCGGCGGCAATGTTCCCCGTGAGAAGCTTGCGCCGCCGGGAGAACTCAGTTGCCCACCGATTGCCGGTGAGATGTTTGACGAAGGCCCAGGCCAAATCGGGGTTCTTGCTGCTCTTGGAGATGCCGAAGCCATGATTGGTCGGCGTCGCCCAAAAGCCAGGAGCGTGCGCCACTCCCAGCGTGTCCGCGTTGATCCAGGGACCTTGACCCTTTACGAAGAAATACGATGAGGAGTGGGCGTGCAGCATCCCGACCGTATTGCTGGCGAAGGCCCCGTTGGGCTCCACCCACCGTCCGGTCCATGAGATCTTGTTGATGGCCCCGCTTCCCGTCGCCGCGGCCAGTCGAGCGAGGACGTCGATGGCTTGCGGTGTGTTGAAGGCCGCCTTCTTCAGGTCGGGCGTCAGCAGATCAACGCCGTTCATCTTGAACAGGGGCCAGTACAGCCAGTCGAAGTTGAGCGTGAGAAATCCGGTCTTCTCCGCCAGCGCCATCTTCTGCGCAAAGGCCAAGAGCTCGTCAAAGCTCTGCGGAGGGCCAAAAATCCCGGCCTCTTTGAACATTCCCTTGTTGTAGTAGAGCAAGGTCTTGGCGATGTAGAACGGCAACATATAGTTCTTACCGTCGTAGCGCCAGCTCGCCAGATAGTCTCCATTGAAGAGCCTGACGAACTCAGGTTCCGCCTGTAAATAGGGTGTGAGGTCTAGCAGCGCACCGTTGGCCGCGTATTCGACCCAGATGGCGCCTTGCAGATCGACCACATCGGGCGCCGTGCCTGCCACGAGCTGGGTTTGGTAGAAGGCGGCCAGTTCGGTGCCCTTTTTGTCCAGCCACTCGATCTCGGTGCCGGGGTACGCCTTTTGGAAATCGGCGAACTCTTCTTTGAAAAGCTGCTCCTGATCCGCAATGTTCCAGGTCAGAAGACTGAGCTTCCTTGATGCCTGCCCTCTGGCCACCTGCGGCATCGCCAGCGCGGTCACGGTCGAGAGCGCGCCCTTCAGCAAGCCTCTGCGATGCATGAGCTTTCCTCCATTCACTTGTTGTTCGAGCCGGCAGGGGGAATTCTTGCACCCCGCCGCTTCAGAACTGCAACGCGATCGCCCGAACCTCATGAAGCGACCGCTCCGCCTCGAGGCAAACGACAATGCGCTTGCGCGCCTCTCTCGCCGAGACCAGCGATCGACCCTCGTCAAACGCCGCGACGATTGCGGCAAGCTGCTGTTCCAGCTCGAATACCTCCCCGGACGCCGCATGCTCGATCATCTCGCAGGCGGAGCGTCCACGCCGCTGCACGGAAAGACCATGCTTGGGCGTTTGCGAGCGATCCATCGCTCCCGACCACCAGCCGCGCACAGCGCCTTCCGTGCCGACAACTTCTACCACATGATGATGTTCGAAACCGGCCAGCGTCTGCGTGATCACGGCATAGGCACCATTCTCCCACCGCAGCACGGCCGAGAAGTTATCGTTCATGCCAGTCCGGGCGGCTTTGGCGTTGCCGAAGGCCTGCACGCTCGCCGGGTTCCCACAACCTTCAAGCCACCACATGACCATGTCGAAGAAGTGCACCGGCTCCTCGAGGATCCACGAGCCGACCCGGCTTTGATCGTACCGCCAATCCCCCGAGCCGCGCCGGTACGGGAAGCGAAACAGGCTCACCATCGCGTAGAGGGGATGCCCAATCTGACGATCTTCGATCAATTGCTTGATGGCGCCCCACTGGGTCGACAGGCGGAACTCGTGGCCGACGCTGAGGACGCCGCCGGTGCGCTCAACGGTTTCGACCACGCGATCGCACTCGGCGATGCTGATCGCCATGGGCTTCTCAAGCAAGACGCATTTGCCGGCCTCGAGCGCGGCAATGGCCATCTCGGCGTGCAGATGGTTGGGTACCACGATGTCAACGGCATCGATGGTCCCCTCTACCAAGAGGGAGCGCCAATCACGATGGATCGCCACCTGCGGGTAGACCCTGGTGGCAGCCTCGGCACCAGCCGCACTGCCACATGCGATCGCGGCCAGGATTGCACCGGGCGCCTTTCGAATGGCCTGCGCGTGCAATCTTCCCCACGCACCAAAGCCGATCAACCCAAAACGCATGGGGCACCTCCGCCGACGCGAAAGGATTACCGCTTGAGCACCCTGATCGGAAGATGTCATCCTTCGTCAAGGACCACCTGCCGCGGAGCCAGTCTCGCGGGGTGCGTTCGACAAGCAAGGGCGCGTCGCTTCCAGGCCGCGCGGGCGGGACATTTGGCCGATGGCCTCTCTCTCTCTCAGGAACGTGAGCAAATCGTTCGGTTCCCTAGAGGTCGTTCACGCCCTGAGCCTTGACGTCGCCGACCGTGAGTTCGTCGTGCTCGTCGGTCCGTCCGGCTGCGGGAAGTCCACGCTCCTGCGCATGATCGCCGGTCTGGAAGACCCGAGTTCCGGCGCGATCGCCATCGACGGACAGATCGTAAACCACATGCAACCCAAGGATCGGGATATCGCGATGGTCTTTCAGGACTATGCGCTCTATCCGCACATGACGGTGTTCGACAACATGGCCTTCGGCCTTCTCTACCGCGGCACCCCAAAGTCTGAAATTCGCCGCCGCGTGGAGGAGGCCGCACGGATTCTCAACATTGCCGAGTATTTGCACCGGCGGCCGCGGCAGCTCTCCGGCGGCCAGCGCCAACGTGCGGCCATGGGCCGGGCCATGGTTCGCGATCCAAAGATCTTCCTGTTTGATGAGCCCCTCTCCAACCTCGACGCCAAGCTGCGCGTCCAGATGCGCACCGAGATCAAAAAGCTCCACCAACGCGTGCAGACGACGATTGTCTACGTCACCCACGACCAGGTCGAGGCCATGACCCTGGCGGATCGAATTGTCGTGATGCGATCCGGCCGCGTCGAGCAGATCGGAGGGCCGGATGAAGTGTACAGCAAGCCCGCTTCTACCTTCGTCGCGGGCTTCATCGGGGCTCCTACTATGAACCTCTTGCCGGCACGGATCGAGCGGCAAAGCGAAAGGCTCATGATCGTTCTCGCTCCCGGTGTCGCCTGTCCAATTCCATCCGACAGGATCGATGCCTATGTGCCCTGGGAGGGCAAGGCCGTCATCTTAGGCTTGCGGCCGGAGAACTTGAGCTGGGCCGACGGCGCCGCGGCCGAGCCAACTCTCGAAGCCTCGGCCCTCGTCGTGGAGCCCTTGGGGTCCGATACGCTCATCTTCTTTGAACTTGGCGGCCGCGAGGTTGTGGCGCGCTTGCCCCCGCAGCCCGCGCGCCGTGCCGGTGACCGTCTGCGGCTGCGCCCCGACCTGGCCTGCATGCATCTGTTCGACCCGCACACCGAACGCCGGATCTGAAGCACCTGACGTCCTGCCCTGAAGCACCTTGCCATTTCCTCTGTGCTCCGCGACCTCGGGCAAACGCCGTTGCAAGCGAAGGCAAGTTCGTCCGTCCGCTCAATCCACCATACGGCCCACCAGCTGCCCACCATTGCATGTGGCGTCTCCTCCAGTGGCTGCAGCGGGGAGGCAG
>Ga0306920_100016875_pt1 | contig 10068 bp, 7 predicted proteins | sample flu12Cox44000170_FD_204666 | JGI IMG/M metagenome (GOLD analysis project Ga0306920, IMG submission 204666) | Lab enrichment of tropical soil microbial communities from Luquillo Experimental Forest, Puerto Rico - flux4day.12C.oxic.44.000.170 (v2)... | ecosystem: Environmental > Terrestrial >...
TTGGGCATACCTGGCCGTCGTCGTGGTGTTTCGAATCCTTAATTCTCTCTATTGGGCATTCGTCGGCGGACTCGGCTGGGGATTTGGGTCCGCTGTCGGCAGTTTTGCTCCGTGGCCAGAAGCTGTCACGCTGGGCGGCATGATCGGCCTGGCCCTCGTCCTCATCGCCGTTCTCACCATCAACCCGGCAAATAAACGATCCGAGTATACGCCGATTCAGCTGGCGGTGTTCGGCGGAGCTGCTGCAGGATATGCCTCGCTGGCGCTGCTCCTTCCCGTTGACCCGAATAAGGACCTGGTCCTTTTGCTTGGCGCCGGCATGGGGATCTTTGTCGGGGTCTTTACCATCATCATGAAACAGTATTTCGCCCCGGTAAACTTTGTGCGTGCTTGCCCGGTCGCCGTCGCAGGGTCCGCTCTATTCACTGGAATCGGATTGCTGGTTGACGACCCTCTTGGCTGGGCGGCGGCAGGGGCTCTTTCTCTTTTCGGTGTAGCCCTGCTCGCGGAGTTTTTTCGGCCAGAGCCGGCCGTGGAGGTCGATGCCAGTGAGCAGCCTGTCCGGGTCATTCCCCGGGGCGAAATGTGCCGGCACACCATCCGGCAAAGCTGGTCGCTCACTTATCCTGACGCATGGAGCTGGCATGGCTTGCTCGCGGGTCTTGCGGCGTCGCTCTGGGCATTGTGGGCCACAGATCAACCGAACCGCGACGTCGTTCGCCAGCCCTTCCTGGTTTGCGGAGGTTTGGCAGCGGTGGTGATCATAGCCATGCGCTTGGGAATCCCGAAAACGGCTGCAGTCGATGAGAAACGAAATAACTCAAACGAGCCAACGGATTAATCTCAGTGATGCCATTTGGGCGGCACATTCGTACGTCAATCATGCCATCAACTCCGGGATTACGTTCGCCCGTTCCACGCCGGTAAGGCGCTGGTCGAGTCCCTGGTAGCGGTAGCTGAAGCGCTGGTGCTCGTAGCCCAACAGGTGGAGCACGGTGGCGTGGAAGTCGCGGATGTGGACCGGGTCGTCGACGATGTTGTAGGAGAAATCGTCGGTTTCGCCGTAGATGGCGCCCGCTCGGGAGCCGCCGCCGGCCAGCCACATGGTGAAGCAGCGCGGGTGGTGATCGCGGCCGTAATTCTGAGCCGTCAGGCCTCCTTGCGAGTAAATCGTGCGGCCGAATTCTCCGCCCCAAATCACCAGCGTCGAATCATACAGCCCTTTTTGTTTGAGGTCCTGGATCAGGCCGTAGCAAGCCTGGTCGACGTCGCGACACTGGGAGGGAAGCCGGCCAGCGACGTTGGCGTGCGTATCCCAGTTGTTGTGATAAATCTGAATGAAACGGACGCCGCGCTCGACCATGCGCCGGGCCAGCAGTGCCGTGTTGGCAAAGGTGCCCGGTTGCCGTGCCTCGTCGCCGTAAAGACGGAAAACCGATTCCGGCTCGCGCGACAGGTCGGTCAGATCGGGGACGCTGGCCTGCATGCGGAAGGCCATTTCGTATTGCTGGATGCGGGTGTGTGTTTCCGGATCGCCGACGATCTGGTAGTTCATCTCGTTCAGGCGGCGCAGGCCGTCCAGAGTGCGGCGGCGCACCTCGGCCGGCACGCCGGGCGGGTTGTTGATATAGAGGATCGGGTCGCCGCTGGTGCGGAAGGAGACGCCGGCGTGAACTCCCGGCAAATAACCGGACGACCACAGGCGTGCGGAAATCGCCTGCACCTGCTCGGTGTTCGAGGGGCGCGCGACCAGGACAACAAATGTTGGCAAATTGTGATTGAGCGACCCCAGTCCATATGACGCCCAGGCGCCCAGACAGGGCCGGCCCGTGACCTGGTTGCCGGTCTGGATGTAGGTAATTGCCGGCTCGTGATTGATGGCCTCGGTGTGCATGCTGCGAATGAAGCACATGTCATCCACCATGCGCGCGGTCCAGGGCAAAAGCTCGGTGACCCACATGCCGCTTCGGCCATGTCGGGCAAAGCGGAACTTCGAAGGAACGATGGGGAAGCGGGCCTGCCCGGATGTCATGGTGGTGAGTCGTTGGCCCATCCGCACCGAATCCGGCAGATCGCGATCAAACCACTCGCGCATGCGCGGTTTGTAATCGAACAGGTCCATCTGGGGAGGGCCGCCGACCATGTGCAGATAGATGACCTGTCGTGCCTTCGGCGTGTGGTGCGGTCGAACAGCGCCGGCCATGCCAGCCGGAGAACTGGACGCGCTGGCCTGAGGGGAGTCAGCCCGGCCGGTTCGCTCGGCGCCGAGCAGCGAGGCCAGAGCCGCCCAGCCCACTGCATTGACACCGCGGCCCAGAAATTGGCGGCGACTTTCATAACGAAGCCATTCGTGCTGGAGATTGTTCATGGTTTGCTCACTTATTCAAAACTTCGTCCAGGTTCATCAATTCGTTGGCGAGCATGGTCCAGGCGGCCAGGGTCGGCACGTCGAGATTCGGGTCCGGACGGGATTCACCCACGGCAATAAGCTTGCCGGCATCTTTGGAGTTCGCCCGGTAGAAAGCCAAGAGCTCGCCGGCGCTGGCACTCACGACTTTCATTTCTTCAGGCCGTAACGGGCGGGCCAGAAGGCGCCTGGCGATGAAATCGATTCGGCTTTCCATTTTGCTGCCGCCTTCCTTGAGCGCCCTTTGCGCCAGATAGCGGGCCGCCTCGATGAACTGCGGGTCATTGAGGGTCACCAGGGCTTGCAACGGGGTGTTGGTGCGCTCGCGGCTGACGGTGCAGGTCTCGCGATTGGGAGCATTGAGGATGTCCATGGAGGCAGGCGGGGCAGCGCGCTTCCAGAACGTGTACATGCTGCGGCGATAAAGATTTTCGCCGCTGTCCCGGCGGTAATCGCGGGTGTTGCTGCCGATCATGGCAACTGCCTCCCATACCCCTTCGGGCTGATACGGCTTGACGCTGGGCCCGCCCAGCTTGCGCACGAGCAAGCCGCTGGCTGCCAGGGCGTAATCCCGCACCATTTCGGCATCCATGCGGAAACGAGGGCCGCGCGACAGCAGGCGATTGAACGGGTCTTTCGCCAGCCGATCTTTGGAGACGACGGCCGACTGCCGGTATATGGCGGAAGTCACGACCATTTTGAAGAAGCGTTTGACGTCCCAGCCCGATTCCCGGAACTCGACTGCCAGCCAGTCAAGCAATTCAGGATGCGACGGCATTTCACCCGCGGCCCCAAAGTCCGCGCTGGTTCGAACGATGCCCGTACCGAAGACTTCTTGCCAGAAGCGGTTGACGGTGACCCGTGAGGTGAGAGGATTTTCCGGGCGTAGCAGCCATTTGGCGAAGCCAAGACGGTTTTTCGGCAGGTCGCCCGGCATGGCGGGAAGGAAGCGCGGCGTACGCGGCTTGACCTTATCCTTGCGCTTGTCATATTCCCCACGATAAAGCACGTAGGCGATCGGCTCTTCGGAGCGTTCCTGCATAACATGGGCGACCGCGCCGCGACTCTTGATGACGGCCTGCTCGCGCTGCAAGTCATTCAGCGTGCGGATGACGCCGGCATAGGTTGAATCCTGATTGGTTAGCCACCAGGTGAATAGCTCATGATTTTCGGCGGGCAAGCGTTTGTCCGCTGGCTTATGCAAAAGCCAGGCGGCGCGCGGGCCGCTGGCGAGACGATTAACTTCATCTGGTGCCAGGGTCCGTCCATAGATTCGCATATCTTGGATCGAGATGCCGTTGAGCCGGGATGTGCCGCGCCTTTGGGCGATCGTCAAGGGAACTTTCGTGCGGATGGTACTCTTCAGCTTGTCGGCGAACACCATCCGGGCTTCCTGCAGGGTACCGTTGATGTAAATTCTTACCCCCGCTGCTTTATTCGAGCCGTCATAGGTCACGAAGACGTGATACCACTGACCGGCCTTCAAAGGCGTCTGGGACGTCACCTTGATGGCATCATCAGGCCATTTGTTGATGATGTGGGTGCCAAGGCGATTGTTTTCCACCCATAGGTCCCAGCCGCGGAAATCGTTCTGGTCGTCCATGCGGGCGAAAATGGCCCCGGAGGAGTTCTTATTCGGCAGCCGGACCATGGCGCCGAAGGAAAAGCCCTGCTTGTCGAAATCGCCGGCGTCGGAAATCTCAAGTGTTCCGCCCGGCTGGCTCTGGAACGCCCGGGCGCTGGTGTAACCCGTGTCCCAGCCGATCCCGGTGGTCAGCGTGAGTGAACGAGGCTTGCCGTTGACATTCGCATGGATGGTCTGACCGCTGCCTTCACTCAGGTCCGCCAAGAACTGCAAGTCCTGGCCGGGAATCTGGTCCGTGAATTGGCTTGGGCTGGCCGAAAGGGACCATTGATCGAATTCCTTCCGCGCGTGTTGTTTGCGGGCTTCAGCTTTCTTGCGGCCGTCTGCAAGCTCCTTGGCGAGCATGTCCCAGCGTGGCCGATCTTGGCGCTGGGGCACGAAAATGATCGGCGGCGTGTCCTTGATATTACCGTCCATCGCTCCTTGCGTGGTGTTGTTGAAGAACGCCGCCATCTCGTAAAACTCTTTCTGCGACAGCGGATCGTGTCGGTGGTCGTGGCACACCGTGCAATTGGCCGTGAGACCGAGCCAGACGCGAGCAACTGTCTCCGTGCGGTCGCGGGTATACAGCACCAGGTATTCTTCCGGAATCGTGCCGCCCTCGTTGGTGGTGATATTGCAGCGGCCAAAGCCGGTCGCCACTAGCTGATCGAGAGTGCGGTTCGGAAGCAGGTCGCCGCCCAGCTGCTCGATGGTGAACTGGTCGAACGGCAGGTTGCGATTGAAGGCGTCGATCACCCAGTCGCGGTATGCCCAGATCTCCCGGTAATTATCAAAATGGATGCCGTGCGTGTCGGCATAGCGTGCGGCGTCCAGCCAGGTGCGGGCGCGATTTTCGCCCCAGTGCGGGGATTTCAGAAGCTGATCGACGAAATGCTCGTAGGCATCGGGCCGCTTGTCATTGACAAAGGCTTCCACTTCGGCCGGCTCGGGGGGCAGGCCGGTCAGGTCCAGGCTCAGACGCCGAGCGAGGGTCCTCCTATCGGCCTCGACGCTGGGCTCCAATCCTTGCTTTTCCAATTCGGCAAGAATGAAATAGTCAATGGCATTCCTGGCCCAGGTCTTGTTCTTCACGGCCGGCAGCGGCGGACGCTTCGGAGGCAGGAACGACCAGTGGAGCTGATATTCCGCTCCGGCGGCGACCCAGCGCTTGAGCGTTTCCTTCTGTGCCGCCGTGAGCGTCTTGTACGACTTTCGCGGCGGCATGCGCTTGTCCGCCTTGTCGGCAAAAACCCGGCGGATCAGTTCGCTTTTTTCCGGGTTGCCGGGAACGAACGCTTGCCCCTTGAGTGCCTCCTCGCGGATATCCAGTCGCAGACCAGCCTTGCGGGAGGCGCTATCAGGCCCATGGCAGGCAAAGCAATTCTCGGCAAAGATCGGGCGAATATCCTGGTTGTACTCCGGAGCGCGCGACACGCTCCGGGAGTCGCCGGCGCCGGCCGACAGGTCCACACGTGGAGCGAGCGGATTACACAGAAGCGCCAGAAACGCCAGGCCAATCCAAATCTTGTTGCTCATCGCGGCCTCCTCTTTCCAAAACCAGCAGAGGATTTCTCGGCGGTACCCTTCGCTTTGCCATCGGGTAAAACCCGGCTCCAGTATTTGCTGCCGGATCGGATATGCCGCGACATGGCTCGGGCCGCTTCCTTCGGCTCATCCGCCAATAGAGCTTCGACAATGGCCAGGTGCTCGCGGGTTTCACTGGCCAGGCGGTGATAATCATTGCGGGCCTCGTCGCGCTCCCAGGCAACATCGCGGAAGGCGCGGAACAGGATTTTCAGCCGGCTCAGCTCTTTTCCAAGAAAGGCATTGCCGCATGACTCGGCAATCAGGTCGTGCAGCCTGCTGTCCACCGCTCGGGCCTGGGCAATAAAGCGAGCGCCGCGCGGGGCTGTCGCCGACATGAGGCTTCGGAGGTCTTCCGCCACAGCATGCAGCCGGCCCAGTTCGATGCGTCCGCAGGCACACCGGGTTGCCAGGCATTCCAGAACGCGCCGGACCTGGAAGACCTCGCGCACTTCGTTGCTGCTGACCTGGCGCACAATGGCGCCGCGATTGGGCACGAGATTGACAATGCCGATGCCGGCCAGGGTGAGCAGGGCCTCGCGAATCGGAGTATGGCTGACGCCGAAGCGCTCCGCCAACTGCTGCGTGACCAGATGTTCCCCGGTCCGCAGCCGCCCCTGGAACACGTCCGCCAGCAGCGATTCGACAATCGTCTGGCGACGCATGCCGTGGTGGCATTTCGACCCGAGAGTGATATTGGCTGAGGACAAGTTCGCATCTCCGGGCGGAGGAAATCTCAACAAGCGGAGGCTACAGGCAGGTATGACTATTATGGTATGCCAAGCCGAGGTGGACGGCAAGCAAATTCTATATAATTTTTTGAAAAGTTTATAGAATCCGGAATCCACGCGCTGGATCGGTCCTGTGGACCGAAACGCGTTTGTGGCTGACCTCCACGGCAGGAAGCCCGTGTCAGGGAAAATGTCCCAAGGGCTTTTTCCGACGGCGCGAGGACTACGACAAGCAGCGAAAAACCGCCGCGGCAGCGTGGCCCGGATCCGTCACGGAGTACATCCGGCAGCGCGGTCATCTTCCTTCGGAAGAAATCGACCGCCTCGTTGCCCAGGTCCCTACGCAGATTGTCGCTTACCAGGAGGCATTCGCTCAGGGAGAAGAGATTCCCACCTGGGACCAATTCTTTCCCATGTCACAGGCTCCGGCATATTTCCTTCTATCCGCTTTTGGTCGCCAACGGGCTGGCCGCTGGCCAAACGATGCGGGTGTGGCAGGCGATGTGATTCAACAATCTCAGCGGCAACAACTCGCTTGCAGGTCCCAGTACGCTGCTATCGGACAGTACAATCACCACCGCCGCCGACAGCTTGACCCTCAGCGGGGCCATCGGCGGCGCCGGCGGCCTGACCAAGCAGGGCAGCGGGACGCTGACGCTGTCAGCGCTCAACAGTTATGCGGACAATACCATCATCGATGCCGGCACCCTGATCGTGGCCCACGATGGCGCCCTGGGCGCTGCCAACAGCGGCACCTTCGTTGAACTGGGGGCCACCCTGGCTCTGTCCGGCGGCTTTACTTATGCCACTGCCGAAGCCCTGTCCCTCAATGGCACCGGTGTCGGCGGCGTGGGCGCCCGGGAGAACCTGAGCGGCAACAACACGTTCGCGGGCTCCATCAACTTGCCGGCGCCCGGCTGGATTGTCTGCACCGCGGGCACTCTGACCCTCAAAGGGAACATCAACACGGGCAATCAACTCAATGGCGGATTAACCGTCGCGGGCGCGGGCAACACGACCATCTCAGGAATGATCTTCGGCACGGCTGTAGCAGGCCTCACAGTCGCCCCGGGCCCCGGCACGCTGACCTTGTCGGCCCAAAACAGGTACACCGGCACGACCACGGTCAATGGCGGCACCCTGGTCGTAAACGGCTCTCTACCTGCCAGCGGGGTCATCATCGTCAATGCCGGGGCCACACTGGCCGGCACAGGATCAGTGGGAGCAGTGACCGCGAACGGCGGCACCGTGGCCCCGGGGCCGATAGGAGGGATCGGCATCTTGACCGTTTCTTCGGCGGACTTCAGCAACGGTGGGAATCTGCTGATCCAAATTCAGGGCTACAAAAACGCCGGGGGTCGATTATGATCAACTCAGTGTTACGAAAAGCTTGATTCTGGGCGGCACCTCGAACATCACCTTTGATGAGATGAACAAGCTGAGCGGAAAAGGCACTGCCGCCGGCATCGCCAAATACCCCAAGGGCGGGCTCACGGGGAAATTCAGCACCTCGAACGTAATCAACGGCACAGGCCTGTTACCCACCCAGTTTGGTTACGGGGCAAAGAGCTTCGACGTGACGTTCAAATAGCCCTAGCGACATGCCAAAGTCGATGTGCAAAAGAGAATAGAGGCGGCAAAACCTATCTTCTCCATGTCGTCCCTCGACGCCCATTCCGCCCCTGGGTCTTCGGACGCAACTGGGACGGAGAATGACCGGGATAACACGAGCCTCGCCGCTTTCGTGCCTTGCCATGGCGCGTTTCATTTCAACGTCATAACAATAGGGTGAGGCTAGAAAGTCGGCACTGACCAGCAACAAGATAATATAAGCCCAGTCGATATGTTTGTCAATCTGACCTTTCCATTCCGTGCCCGCGACAATCTTGCGATCATGCCCGTCCGCGATTAATCCGTCATTTTTCAACTGGGCCAGATGAGCTGCCAACTTATCCTGGCGAACCTTGCCCCGATTCAGAATACGAAGTCGCCAGCGTACGGGCCTCTTGGATCACCTTACGTCAAAAACGCGCGTCCCGCATTTCGCCTTTTATCCCTTTTGAAGATAAAAGAAGTCGGGGCGTCCATGGTGGTCGTTAGGTAAACTGGCGTGACCAAACCCCAGGAAACCTAACGCATGGAGGCCCCGATGAAGCGTAGCCATCTTATCGGCATTGATGTGCATTGCCAGTTTTGCGAAATTGCGGTGGTGGATGCGGTTGGAAAGGTGGTGTGTCGCGACCGCTGTGCGACCAGCATTCAAACTCTGCTGACGGTACTGGAAAAAGTGCCACGGCCGCGCTGCCTGGTCGTTGAGGAAGGATCCCTGGCTGGCTGGTTGTGGCGGGGTCTCGCGGGGGCGGTCGAGCGTATGGTGGTCAGCGAACCGCGGCAGAATCGGCTGATCGCCAAGGAGGGCGACAAGGACGACGACCTGGATGCCGAGAAGCTGGCCCAGTTGTTGCGTGGCGGTTATGTCAAGGAGGTACATCAGGTGCAGTCGCTGGAGCGGGCGGTGTTCAAACAGCAGGTGGCCATGTATCACTTCCGGGTTCGACAACGGGTGCGGGAAAGCTTGCGGTTAACGTGGCTGTTTCGGCAGCATGGCGTGATGATCCGCGAAAGGGACTACGCCAACGCCAAGGATCGGCCGGCGTTGCTGGCACGTCTACCCGAGAACGCGCTTTGAGGCCCTGCCGGGGTTGGATTGGATTCGTGCTGCGACGTTGTACGCCTACCTGGACACGCCCTGGCGAAGCCCCCGGCATGGACGCGTCGTTGCAACGTGGGTAAGGACACCCCTTCAAAAATCAACAAGATTGGGCGTCCCCGTAGAAAATATTTTGACTTCTGACTTCTGATAGGTGCGAAGTGAAAATGATAAGTCAAATTACAGAAGGGATGATTCCACAAGAAGTTATGAACGGAGAGGACCGATTTCGGGCCGAATCCTTCAAATAACTCGGGGCACCTCAAAGCTAGCTTTCTTCCGAGATACTTACATGCCCGCCAACTCAAAGATCGGCGCGAGCAGGCGGCCGAACAGGGCGGAGCCAGTGAGGCTTCTGCTGACGACAGAGCCTCACCGGCTCTTAACTACAGGGGCGGTCTCAACTCACCGTCAGCGTCAGCGCCACCGGATCGCCGAAGACGCCGTAGCTGTCCTGGGCCTGGGCGAACAGCGTGTAGCTGCCGGATGCCTGTGTCACCGTGAAGGTGAAGGACCAGACGCCCGGGCTGGTCTGGGTGCCGTAGCCCAGGAGCGTATCGGTTCCCGGCTCCAGGATGCCGTCGTTGTTGCTGTCCACGTAGAAGGCCACCTGGGCGATGGTGGCCGCCGCGTTGCCATCGGTGATGTTCGAGGCGGTCAACGTTTCGCTGCTGCCGACCGCCACAAACTAGGAACTGGCCGTGAATGAGCCGATCTCCGGGCTGGCGACGGAACTGCTTGCCATCAGCCCCTAGGTGGTCTGGATCAGCTTCGAGAGGAAGCCCCCCCCGTCCGTCGAGAGGTCGTAGACGCCGGTGCCGGGGTCGAAGTCAGCGGTGTAGTTGGATACGCCGGCCACGTAGCCGCCGTAAAAGCCGGTGGTGTAGATGTTCCCCGAGCCATCGACGGCGATGCTGGCGGCCTGATCGACGCCGCTGCCACCCATCGCCCCGGCCCAGAGGAAGTTGCCGTTCGTGTCCAATTCGGAGACGAAGATGTCGCGGTCGCC
>Ga0306920_100016876_pt1 | contig 10068 bp, 6 predicted proteins | sample flu12Cox44000170_FD_204666 | JGI IMG/M metagenome (GOLD analysis project Ga0306920, IMG submission 204666) | Lab enrichment of tropical soil microbial communities from Luquillo Experimental Forest, Puerto Rico - flux4day.12C.oxic.44.000.170 (v2)... | ecosystem: Environmental > Terrestrial >...
CCAACAACTTCGCCAGACTCACGTTCCCGAAAAAGTTGGCCACGGCGGAAATCGCGAAGAGTATCGATGCGACTGCAGCGCTGGCGACAACAGCAATCCTCCACCGGCTGGGATCGAGCCGGCTCGACCAATTGCCGCGGCGCAATCCAGCGACCAAACCGATCGAAGCGGCACTCGCCACCACCAGCAGCGTCAAGCGCGCGTAGAGTGCTCCCAGCGGAGCGAATGCGACCAAATTGTCGGCGATCAGCAGCGCCGCGAGCCACTGCACCGAACGCCGCAATTTCGGCGCCAGGGCGGAGGTAATGCGCAGGACAGGCACGAGGGCGGGGACCATCAAGAGTAAAACCAAAGCTGGCGGCCGGAAAGGGTGAATGAGAGGTGTCGCAAAGATCGCGATCAGGATGCCCGAATCGACGGGATATTTCCTGGCGGTCGCTTCTTCAACGGACCTGCTCGGCACAGCTGGCGACGCTCGCCGCAGCCTGCCTGTCACCGCGAGGCCGATCGCGATCAGGCCTGCAGCCAAAGCGAGGTGGACCACCCATCGCATCGGTTCGGAGGCCCCATAGGCGAACGCTCCGCGCACCTGGATCGCCAAAACCCGGATCGGGCTTGGGAATCGGGCGGCGCGCGTCCAGGCGGTGATCCGCCACAGCGGTGCGCTCTCGATGGCGAACAGCTCCTCCCTCCTTGCTGCCTCAGCTGCGGCGAGGTTGGCGGCCTGGGCCGACAAAGCGAGCTTCAGCGCAACGACACGATCAAGGAGCTCGAGGGCAGCCGCCAGCCGCTTGCGAACCACGCGTTCCGCCTCAATGGCGCGATCGCGAACGTCTTTCGCGCGCACCACGAGCGCGGGCGGAGTCTCCTCGACAGGTGAGTCAGCTGTGAGTCGCCACGTTTCGATCAAGCGTCGCACCGAACGGGCGGCGGCGTCGAGCTGTTCCACGCGCGACGAGAGTGGATCAGCCCACACCTGGACCGAGGCCTTCATCCGCCCGAGTTTCTGACCGCGACCGTCCGCTTGGTCGTCGGGCGCGGTCGTCGGCATTGCAGACCAGGCCGACCGCAGCTGATCGACTTCCCGCTCCATGTTCGCGACTTGGGCGGTGAGACTGTCGAGGCCGGTATCAGGTCCGGCCAGATCCGCGATCCGCTGGAGCTCGGCATATGCCTTCTGCGCGGCGCCGATGAGCTGCGCAGCCGGGATCGCTGCCGCTGAGTCAGAGCTTGGCGTGGTGACGGACACCACGACCGCGAGCACCAGGTCGATCACCGAGCAAACCTCCACAGCGGCTCGAATGGCCCGCGCCTCAGGTTACGACGGTTCGCCCAGCTGGCGAGATTGGATGATCGTCCAACGAGCATTCTAAAGATGGGCACAAGGTCCAATTTTCGACGTAAGTGATCCAAGTCAGAAGGGGCTATCGAAAGCAGATCCTGAAGAGGAGGTAACTCATGCCTCGCGCATGCGGAGTGCTCGCATTGGCGGTCGCCATCTCCGCCTGCTCGTCGGTGAAAATTCAGACCCAATGGGACAAGGCAGCGAACTTCAAGGGATATCGCACATATTCCTGGATTACCCTCCCACCAGGCCCCGAACAGGCGCCGGCTGCTCGCGACCCGAGAGTGAGGGAAGCGGCGATTCAAAGCGTCGACTCCGCCTTGGCCGCGAAAGGGCTGACCCGGGTGGCCCCAGACCAGTCGCCGGACCTGTTTGTCGCAGTGCACGGCTGGGCGACTAGCTACATTGACGTGACAAGCTATGGTTACACGTACGCAGCCGTGCCCTACGCTTACGGTCCGATGTATATGGCCGCACCTGTCGGAGTAGACGTGAGGGAGTACCGCGATGGCACGCTGCTCATCGACCTGGTCGACGCGGCGACTCACAAGTTGGTCTGGCGGGGCGCAGCCACGGATACATTCAGCCCCGGCGCGGAAGCCGAGACCATTTCGAACGCCATCAAGAAGACGCTCGCGTACTATCCACCGCCGTCAAGTTGATCCCGTGCGAGCTCCAGGACGTCCCGGCTTGACTGTCACTTCACTGTATAGCCTTTACCTTCGAGGCACGCCCCGAACGCTTTGTTGAACTCGTTCTTGGTGTTCGCTGCAGCCTGTTGCGCCTGCTGCTGCTGCTGCGCCGCCGCTGCTTTGTTCGCCTTGGCTTGACCCGCGGCTCCTGCTGCACTACCCGTAACCGCGCCGATTGCTGCGCCCTTTCCCGTGTCCCCGGAGATTGCCCCAACCGCCGTTCCCACCGCCGCGCCCTTGGCCGCTCCCTTTACCGCTCCGCCCCTCTTCTGTTTAGTTTCCTGCTGCGCCGGTTGGGCGGGCGCCATCGGGTCTACGCCGGAATTCTGTTTCGCCCACTGGTAGCAGTCGTACTCGTCCTTGTCCTGTACTTCCTTTGTCTGCTGCTTGGCGGGGAAGGCGTACACTCCCAAACTCTGTGAGAGCGACTGCTGCGCCGGAGCAGCTGCCGGAGCGGCCGCTGGCGCCGGTGCCGCCTGTGTCCCCTGTGCACCGGCGATCGCCGGCAACGCCAGCACGGCTGCCGCCGCGAACTTGATGGCCTTCGTCATAGTTCTATCCTCCAGTCTGCGCGCAGCCCATCCGCACATTGGGCTTGCCAGCGGGGACTTCTACTCAGAGGACGTGGTCCCGGCCAATCGCCCTTAGGTCCCATTCCCGATTTGCGCAGGCGCCCGCGCGACCGGCAGGGTAACCTCGAAGGTGGACCCGCCCTCGGCCCGGTTGCGCGCGCGAATCTGGCCGCCGTGAGCCTCAACGATGGTCCGGCAAATGGCTAACCCAATGCCCATTCCACTCGGTTTCCGCGTGAAGAACGCCTCGAAGACTCGCTCCACATCCTCGGAACGCAGCCCCGTGCCATTATCGAGCACAGCCACTATGACCGAGGTGCGGTTCGCGGTGATTTGCACGGTCACCACGCGCTCCCCCTTTGCGCCCACCAACGCGTCGAAGGCATTGACCAGCAGATTCATCACCACCTGCTCGAGCTGCACTCGATCGCCCTTGACTGGCGGCACGTTGGGCGCGACGTCCAGAACGATCTTCACTCCTCGGGCGACTGCGTCCTCGTGCAATAGACGAAGCACGTGGTCGACGACCTCGCCCATCTGGAGGGATACGCGCTCGGTCTCGTGGCGCCGGAACATCTCGCGCAGCCTCGCTAGGACTTCCGCCGCCCGGCGGCAATCCTGTCCGAGGTCGTCCAGCGCTTCGAGAGCGTCTGCCAGCGCCGGCGGCTTGCGATCCAGAAAACTGTGGGCCGCTTGCCCATTCGAGTAGATCGCGGTGAGCGGCTGGTTCAGCTCGTGCGCGAGCGAAGCAGCCAGCTCGCCCAGCATGCTGACGCGCCCGGCGTGCGCGAGCTGCTCCCGGAGCCTTCGCGTCTCCGCCTCCGCCTGCTGCCGCGCCTCCTGCTCGGGCACCACCAATGAGGGATGGGCCATCCGGTCCAGCGCGGCCGCGATCATTTCCGAGACCTGTTCCGCCGCCTTGACCGTGTCGGGATGCCACGGATGCGGCGCCCGCCGCGTCACCGCGAGCACTGCCTTCGTCGTCGCTGTGCCGTGAAGAGGGACGAAGATCCCGGACGCCACCGAGTCGAGCGGCTGGCCGTTCCGCACAGTCGCCGCCACCAATCGCCTGCGATCGAGGCACACCAGGGTGTGCCCCAGCTTGAGTCCGTCGAGAAAGTGGTCCATCGCGCGGTCCGCGGCAGCGGCCGAACGTCTGCGGGCCGGTCGCCAGAGATACTGCTGGACGAAGTGGCCGGACGCGCGAATCGCGACCAGCGCCTGATCCGCGCCGGCAGCCTCACCAAACTCGGCAAGCGCGCTATCGATCGCGCTTCCCAGTCGACGCTTCGGCGCGCGGATCAGCTCGACGGAGATGCGGTGGAGCAGATCGGCGAGCTTCGGCCCGTGGTCGACGCGGGCCTTCTTCGGCGCGACCGCACGCAGCGACTCCCCTCTGATCATGCCCCTATGTAACCGAGTGAAGCGGCCCTGGGCAAACGCTAGGCAACGGTACCCGTTTTGAAGCGCAAATATTTCATCATCGTTGCAATCACTTCCGTATCGAGGGCGCGATCTGCGCGGCGCGCGCACGGTAAACGGCCGAGTCAATAGCGGCAATCAGTACATCCGCCTCGATCGGTTTGGTGAGCACGGTCTCGCCTGGGAGGTCTCTCCGGATCTCGTCCGTCCCATGCGCGGTGATGAAGACGATGGGCGAATAGCGTCCCGCCATCCGAAGCGATTCCAGCAGCTCGAGCGCGCTCATCCCCGGCATCCGTACGTCGACCACCAAGCAGTGATCCCCCCGCGGGGGCGTCTTCTTAAGGAACGCTGGCCCGGACTCGTACGCCTCCACCTGAAAGCCGGCCGCTTTCAACAGTCGGCTCACGCTACGGCGAACAGAATGATCGTCATCGATGACAAATACGCGGGTGTCGCGCACCGCCATCGATTCAAACGAACCTTCATCCGCTCGAAGAGACCGCATCGCTGCCTCCGCCTTCGAGCCCGTGCGCTTTCTTGCTCGTTGAACTGGCCGATCGCGCATTTTTGCGTCCATGTCGAAACTGAAAAAAGCTGACGCACTAAGGCCCACTAACCGAAGTCAGCATACGCCGCCGTGCGACGACCACCATTGGCTCTTCGACTTACTGATTCCAAGGGGCGCTCCGCCCGTGGTAATTGGTGCTTTCACTCGCGCCCACCGGTGAATGGGACCAAAGCTCAATGCTCGGGGCACGGCGACTTACTTAGAAGGGGGCTTCCATGGGGATGGAACACGATCGGCTGAACGAGGCGCGCAACGGTACCCCGTGGCGCAAGTGGGGACCATACCTCTCCGAGCGTCAATGGGGCACGGTCCGGGAGGATTACAGCGAGTCGGGCGACGCGTGGAGCTACTTCAGCCACGACCAGGCCCGCTCGCGGACCTACCGCTGGGGGGAGGACGGACTGGCGGGGATCTCCGACGACCGGCAGATCCTGTGCTTCGCCTTGTCGCTGTGGAATGGCAAGGATCCCATCCTCAAGGAACGCCTCTTCGGGCTGACGAACCGCGAGGGAAACCACGGCGAAGACGTCAAGGAATACTACTTCTACATCGACTCGACACCGACGCATTCGTACATGAAGTACCTCTACAAATACCCGCAGTCGGCGTATCCCTACGCTGACCTGGTCGAGACCAACCGAAGCCGCGGCCCGCGGGACTTCGAGTACGAGCTGCTCGACACTGGAGTGTTCGATCAGGATCGCTACTTCGATGTGTTTGTCGAGTATGCCAAGGCTTCCCCCGAGGACCTGCTCGTTCAGATCACCCTATGCAATCGGGGACCGGAGCCAGCGACGCTGCACGTGTTGCCGACGATCTGGTTCCGCAACCTTTGGTCATGGGGTGGAAATGTCCCGCGTCCGGTGCTCCGGAAGGTCACCGCAGGACAACACGACGGAGGCGTGATCACAGCCTCGAGCCCAGAGCTCGGCGATCGCCTTCTCTACTGCGAAAACGCCTCCGAGCTGCTGTTTACCGAGAACGAGACCAACGTCCAGCGCTTGGTCGGCGTGCCCAACCGGACTCCTTATGTGAAGGACGGGATCAACGATTACATCGTTCACGGCCGCAAGTATGCGGTGAATCCCGAGCAGACCGGCACCAAGGCGGCCGCGCTTTACCCGCTCACCGTCGGCCCGGGTGAATCCCGGACGATTCGGCTTAGGCTGAGCGATGCAGTGCTTGGCTCGTCGGCGGGGAAGGCCGCGCCGCCCGCCGCGAAGGTTCAGGCCAATGCGCCGCTCGGACCCTTCAGTGACTTCGATGCGCTGCTCGCCGCACGCCGGCGGGAGGCAGACGAGTTCTACTCCGCGGTTATCCCGGCATCGCTGGATGCCGATGCGCGCAACGTCATGCGCCAGGCGATCGCCGGCATGCTGTGGTCGAAGCAGTTCTACTACTACGATCTCCACACCTGGCTCACCGAACACGGCGCCGACCCGTTCAATCCCAGCCGGCGTGCTCCCCGAAACGAGCACTGGTACCACATGCACAACGCGGACATCATCTCGATGCCGGATAAGTGGGAGTATCCCTGGTATGCGGCCTGGGATCTGGCCTTTCACGTCATAACGCTCAGCTTGGCCGATGAAGATTTCGCGAAGCAGCAGCTGGACCTGATGCTTGGCGAGCAGTACCTCCACCCGAGCGGGCAGCTGCCCGCTTACGAGTGGAACTTTGGTGACGTGAATCCACCGGTGCACGCCTGGTCCACGATCTTCACCTACCGTCTCGAAAAGATGCGCCGCGGAGACGGTGACCTCGACTGGCTCGAGCGGTCTTTTCACAAGCTGCTGCTCAACTTCACCTGGTGGGTGAACCGCAAGGACCGGGACGGCAACAACGCCTTCGAGGGTGGCTTTCTCGGTCTCGACAACATCGGCGTCTTCGACCGTAGCGCGCCCCTGCCTACCGGCGGGTACCTGGAGCAGGCGGACGGCACTGCATGGATGGCGCTGTTCGCCCAGAACATGCTCGAGATCGCCGTTGAACTGGCGCTCCATCGCCCCGCCTATCGGCTGATGGCTCTCAAGTTCGTTCAGCACTACCTCTGGATTGCCTCGGCGATGATGCGTGGCGGCCAGCAGGTCGGCATGTGGGACGAGAAGGACGGATTCTTCTACGACGTCCTTCGCCTTCCCGACGGTGGGGCGCAGCGACTGAAGGTGCGGTCCATGGTCGGTCTGCTTCCGCTGTGCGCGGTGACCGTGTTCGATGGGCAGCTCCAGAAAAAGTACCCCGAGCTCTATAAGCAGATCTCGGACTTCGTCGCTGCGCGTCCGGAGCTGACTACGTTCATCCACGATCCGACGAAGACCGGTGCCAAGGACCGTCGGCTGGCCTCGGTGCTGGACGAGACGCGGCTCCGGCGCGTGCTGGCGAAGATGCTCGACGAGAAGGAGTTCCTAAGCCCGTACGGAATCAGGTCCATCTCCCGTTACCACGCCGAGCATCCTTACATGCTCTCTGCTGGGGGACAGGAATTTGGCGTCCACTACCTGCCGGCCGAATCGGACAGCGGCATGTTCGGCGGCAACTCCAACTGGCGAGGACCAATTTGGATGCCCGTCAATGGGTTGATCATTCGCGCCCTGCTGCAGTACTTCGCCTACTACGGCGATGATCTCAAGGTGGAGTGTCCGACGGGATCAGGGCGGCAATTGACGTTGTACGAAGTCGCCGAGGAAATCGCGCGGCGACTCTCCAGCATTTTCCTCAAGGATAAGCAAGGCCGGCGGCCGGTCTACGGAGGCGCCAGAAAGTTCCAGGAGGATCTGCACTGGCGGGATCTGATCCTCTTCTACGAGTATTTTCACGGCGATAATGGCGCCGGCCTCGGCGCAAGCCATCAGACCGGATGGACGGGGGGCGTCGCCCGGATGATGCACTTGTTCGCGACGACCACGCCCGAACAAGTCCTTGAGATCGGGAAGGTGGCGGGGGTTGTGGAGACGACGCCCCGTCCCAGCCGCCGAATCGAAGCCGACGCTCACGCGCCTGGCCACTGAGCGCAAGGTTAGAACTCTCAAGTCCCCGTTCCCACTCGTGCAGGTGCGGTCGGCCCGTTGTCTACCTGCGATGCCTCGTGCCAGCGCTGCTTCGGGACGACCACCGGCTCAGCGGGCTGCGCCATGAAGTGCGGCGACATGATCTGCACGCCCGCCGCATTGAACGCGTCCTGAATGTTCCCGTGCAGCGCGCTTAGCACTTGCGGCCGGTCGATCGGGTTCTCGAGCCTCGCAAACAGCTCGTAGCTCACATAAAAGTCGCTGAGGCCGGACTGGAGGACGAAAGGCTCGGTATCCTTTCGCAGCCCGGGCGTGCGGCGCGCCGCCTCGAGGAGCAGAGCGTGCACCTGGCGCCACGGGGCGTCGTAGCCAATCGAGACTTCCGTGGAAACCAGCGGGCCCTTGTCGCCGGCGAGCCGACTGAAGTTTCGCACCGGGCCACTGACGATGACGTTGTTCGGGATCGTCACCTCCTCACCGCGGATGGTGACCACTTTCGTCGATAGGAGGCCGACCTCGCTCACCACGCCCGCGATTTCGCCGAACCGCACATAGTCCCCTTGGGAGAGCGAGCGCGAGTAGATGACGACGAGCCCGCTCATCGCCTGGGCAACGACGCCTGAGGACCCGAGCGAGATCATGACGCCGATGAGAACGCTAATTCCCTTGAAGGCCTCGGAGCTCGCGCCCGGCAGGTATGGGTAGGCGAAGGCGAACGCGACGATCCACACCAGCGCTACCGCGATGCGCCGGGTGGCTCGGATGGTCTCCGGATACATGCCGGGCAGAGTGAGACGACCCTGCTCGAAGCTATCGAGAAGGCTCTTCACGAATCTTGCGATGAGCCGGGCCAGGAGGAAAATGACGACGCAGGTCACGAAGCTCGGCACGTAGTGCAGGAGCGCGAGACCGATGCCAGCCAGGACCTGCAGAAGCTTCGCTTCGAGCGTGCCTGCCCAGGGACGGGTGAGAGGAAACCACCCAAGAACTCGGCTGAGCCAGAGGTCGATCGCCACGAGTGCGATGGCCCACAGCACGGCGAGGGTGAGACCTCGGACGATGGGGAGCACCACGGACTCGACATGGATCCCGTGCTGCACCAGGCCGGCTACTCGCTTCTGGGCGCGGCGGGTGAACTCCGCCGTCAACCGCCTTTTGAGTCGGATGAGGATCCAGAGGATCCCGCCGAGGATAGCGGTCGCCGCCAGGCTCTTTCCGACGGCGCGCAAGAGCAGCGGGAGTCTGCGCTGGTCGCGCCGGGCGTTGAGCGCTTCGGCGAGGCGAGCCGCGGCCGCGCTCGAGGCCTGTTCAAGTGCTTCGTCCGCGAGTGGGTCGACGTCGGGTTCGGCGAGCAAAAACAGGAATTGGTCGCCCGCCCGAACCGCGAAGGCGCGCTCGCTGCCCGCGGCCAGCGGAATCTTCGCGACCGTATCGCCGCCGGTGTCGGCCGGCAGCGCTTGGAGGCGTGCCAAAGCGGCCTGCGCGCGAGCAGCTGGATTGGAGCTGAGGACCGAGGCCCGGAACGTGACGATGTACCGGTTCTCGAATGCGAGCTCTGCTGGCTCGGCGGCGGATGCTACCGCGGGCGTTGGGGGCGACGCCGCAGTGGATGCAACGCCGGCGGCCGCCGCGGCGCGCGCACTTCCGAGCGCGAGGGACGCGGCGAGAAAAACGACACCGATCCAGCGCGCCGCTTTCACGTCTGCCTCCGATGCCCGCTACATATCAGGCCAGTGAGCAGAGTGGGTGCCGAGTAAGCCAAAGCTGAACCTCCGGACGGGCTGGGTTCAAGGGCCGGAGCTTTACGCTCCGGCGCCGGCCCGCACGCCACCGCGCTTGGTTACCCAAGCCCGCGGGAGCGCCGCTCGGGTCCCGGGGCGAATGAGCGCGCGTTCGTATTCGGCAAAGCAGTTAACGATGTTGCGCCAAGGGCGTAACGTGTCAGGACCAAGGGAGGTGCGCGGTGTCTGTGTCAACAAGTAGTCAATTTTTGAAGCTGTCCTATGTCACGCACTGCCGCCTGGTCGGCGCCGCGTCGCTACTGCTGTGCGCGGTACCGGCGATGGTGTATGCGCAGTCGCCCCCGCCGTCGGGGGCGCAGGCCGCACCGAAGGCTGCGCCGCCTGCGGGCGCGACGGCGACTCCGCAGAGCGCGCCTCCGGCAAGCCAGGGCGCTGCCGAGCAGGGCGCCGCGAAGCTCACGCCAGACCAGATCGACTCTCTCGTGGCGCCCATCGCCCTCTACCCGGATCCGCTCCTCAGCCAGGCGTTGATAGCGTCCACCTATCCACTCGAGATCATCCAGGCTCAGCAATGGCTTGCGAAGAACCAGAAACTGAAGGGAGAGGAACTCGAGAAGGCCGTCAAGGCCCAGAACTGGGAGCCGAGCGTCCAGGCGACTGCGATGATGCCGGACCTCTTGAAGCGCCTGGCTGAGGACATCACCTGGACCACGAAC
>Ga0306920_100016877_pt1 | contig 10068 bp, 9 predicted proteins | sample flu12Cox44000170_FD_204666 | JGI IMG/M metagenome (GOLD analysis project Ga0306920, IMG submission 204666) | Lab enrichment of tropical soil microbial communities from Luquillo Experimental Forest, Puerto Rico - flux4day.12C.oxic.44.000.170 (v2)... | ecosystem: Environmental > Terrestrial >...
GGACTTCGGGCTTTGATGCTGCGATGCAGGCATGGACTGTTTCCGTTACTAGCAATTGAGGATCAACCGAGACGCGCGCCGGCGACGAGCTTGGCGGCGGATACGAATTCGGAGGCATCGATTTTCTTGCCTCCATCAGGTTGCACGCGCGTAATCTTGAAGCGGCCGTCAGCGCAAACCACTGTGAAGCTATCGGGATCGACTGCGACGACTTCACCGAGCTTGCCGGCAATTCCCTTGGGGTCCTTCGCCGGCAACGGCTTGGCATCGAATATCTTCAGCGTCTTGCCGTCGATCGTGGTCCATGCCCCCGGCGCCGGATTGCACCCACGGATCAAACGGTCGATCTGTTCCCACGGCTTGCCCCAGTCGATCCTGGCATTGCCGGGCCCGCAGCGGCCTTCGTAGGTCGCCCTCGACTCGTCCTGTTTAATGCGCGGCGCCTTGCCGGCCTTTACCAGGTCGACGGATTCCATAATGGCTTCGACGCCCATTGGAAACAGGCGGTCGAAATAGACCGTGCCAAGCGTGTCGGTATTTGAAATCGGTGTTTTTTTCTGGACGAGAATGTCGCCGGTATCGAGGCCATTGTCGGGCCAAAAGATCGACAAACCGGTTTCTTTTTCGCCCTTGATAATCGGCCAGTTGATTGCGCTGGCGCCTCGATAGGCCGGCAGCAAAGACGGGTGGTACTGAATTGACCCGTGCGTCGGGATATTGAGGAAATCCTCCGGCACGAACAGGGTGACAAAGGCCATCACCTGGAGGTCGGGCTTGAGAGCCGTGAACTCTTCCCAAACCTTCGGATCCTTGTAGGAAGTCGGCTGATACACCGGCAGCTTCGCAGCAAGCGCCGCTTCCTTGAGTGGATCGGCCTTAGCGCCTTCCTTTTCGGGCGCGACATAAACAGCAATGACGCTCTCGCCGCGCTTGAGCAGTGCTTCCAGCACAGCCTTGCCGAAGGCCTGCTGGCCGTGGACCACAATACGCATTCAATCCCTCCCTTCCGCTCACGCCTTTGAAAACCGACATCCAGCACTTTGAGGTCTGGGTGTCGCTTTCGTGGAGACGAACGGTCTGCGCTAGGCCGCCTTTTCTTCCTTCTTCGGCGCGCTGAGCGCGCCTGAATTTTTTATTTCGTTGATGTCCGTGCTCGACAGCTTGAGCACATTACTGAGAATCTCGTCGGTGTGTTCGCCCAAGAGCGGCGATCGCGTCACCTCGGAAATCGAGTCAGACAGTTTGATCGGATTGCCGACGCTCAGATACTTGCCCCGGGTAGGGTGGTCGACCTCAACCACCGTGCCGGTCTTGCGCAGCGACTCGTCCTCGGCAAGCTCCTTCATAGACAGGATTGGCCCGCAAGGAATGTCGTACTTGTTGAGGATGTCCATGGCCTCGAACTTAGTCTTGGTCATGGTCCACTGTTCGATGCGCTCGAAGATCTGCTTCAACTTCGGCAGGCGTGCGCGCGGCGTTGCGTATTCCGGATCGGTCTTCCAGGTCGGCTCGCCGATCACATCGCAGATCGTCTCCCAGACCGGAGCCTGGGTGATGAAATAGATGTAGGCATTCGGATCGGTTTCCCAGCCTTTGCACTTGATGATCCAGCCGGGCTGGCCTCCGCCCGAATCGTTGCCGGCGCGCGGCACGCTGTCACCGAATGGAATGTTCTGACCATACTGGCTGTACTCGGCGAGCGGGCCCGCCTTAAGACGCTGCTGGTCGCGCAGCTTGACGCGGCAGAGATTGAGCACGCCGTCCTGCATGGCGGCGAGCACCTTCTGTCCGCGGCCGGTGCGCATACGCTGATAGAGCGCCGAAACGATGCCGAGCGCGAGATGCAGACCCGTGCCGGAGTCACCGATTTGCGCGCCGGTGACGAGGGGTGGGCCTTCCAGGAAGCCGGTGGTCGACGCGGAACCGCCGGTGCACTGAGCCACGTTTTCGTAAACCTTGCAGTCCTCGTATGGGCCCGGGCCGAAACCCTTGACCGATGCCACAATCATGCGCGGGTTGACCTTGTGGACGTGCTCCCAGGTCAATCCCATGCGATCGAGTGCGCCCGGTGCAAAATTTTCAACCAGCACATCGCAGACCTTGATCAGCTCGTCGAGCACGCGCTTGCCCTGCGGGTGCTTCGAGTCGATGGTGATCGAGCGCTTGTTGTGGTTGAGCATTGTGAAATAGAGCGAATCCGCGCCCTTGACGTCGACCAGCTGGCCGCGGGTGATGTCGCCGACACCCGGACGTTCAACCTTGATCACGTCTGCGCCCAGCCAGGCCAACAGCTGCGTGCAGGTCGGACCGGATTGCACGTGCGTGAAGTCGAGAATCCGAACCCCGGTTAGAGCCTTGCCATCCTGTCCATATGGCTTGGTCGAGGGATGCGGCGCACCATTGTGCCTGCCATTGGTCTTGTTCTTCGCCTTGCGCGCTGCAGCGAGTTTCACTACCTTGCGGGCGGACTTTTTCGACGCCGCTTTCGCTTTCTTTTGCTTCTTCTTGGCCATTCCTATTCCTCCATCTTTTTTCCGCTTACACCCGCTCGGGCAGGCATCCAGCGAGTTATCCGATCAATGTCACCGATTTATTTTTTGCGAAGTGCGCTCTGCGGATTGAGATTGCCGATGCGACCGCTTTCGCTGCCTGCAGCCGGATCGATCACCGCGTTAATGAGAGTCGGCTTGCCGGAATCCATCGCCGCGTTTACGGCACGTTTCAATTCATCCGGGCTCGTTGCATTGACGCCCACACCGTCGAACGCCTCAATCATTTTGTCGTAACGCGAGCCCTTCACGAACACCGTCGTCGCCGGGTCCGAACTGGCGTTGTTGACGTCGGTGCCGCGATAAATCCCGTCATTGTTGAAGATGACGATGCAGACCGGAAGTTTGTACCGGCAGATCGTCTCGACCTCCATTCCTGAGAAACCGAATGCGCTATCGCCCTCCACAGCGAGGACCGGCTTGCCGGTCTCGATGGCGGCGCCGACGGCATAACCCATACCGATGCCCATGACGCCCCAGGTACCCACGTCCAGGCGCTTGCGCGGCTGATACACATCAATGATGCCGCGCGCGAGATCGAGCGTATTGGCGCCTTCATTGACCAGGATCGCGTCCGGCCGTTCCTTGACGACCGTGCGCAGGACGCCGAGCGCGCCATGGTAATCCATCGGCGAATTGTTGTTCATCAAGCGTGGCGCCATCTTGGCGACGTTCTCTTCGCGTTTCTTGCTCACAGCATTCGTCCACTCGGACGGAGGGGCTCGCCAGTCGCCGCCCATACCCTGCAGCAATGCCGACACGCAAGAGCCGATATCGCCGACCAGCGGAGCGGCGATCTCGACGTTCGAATCCATTTCCTTCGGCTCGATGTCGATCTGAATGAATTTCTTCGGTGCCTCACCCCAGGTTTTGCCTTTGCCGTGCGACAGCAGCCAATTGAGGCGGACGCCGATCAATACCACGACGTCGCTGTCCTTCAGCACCGTCGAACGCGCCGCACCGGCGCATTGCGGATGTGTGTCGGGCAAAAGACCCTTGCCCATGCTCATCGGTAAAAATGGAGCGCCGCTCTTCTCGACGAAGTTGCGGATTGCATCGTCGGCCTGTGCGTAGGCCGCACCCTTGCCGAGGATGATGAGGGGGCGTCTGGCGCTTTTCAGCACCTCAAGCGCGCGTTTGACCGCTTCGGGACCGGGGATCTGCGCGGGCGCCGCATCGATGACCTTCACGAGTGACTTTTTTCCGGCCTCTGCAGATATCACCTGACCGAACAATTTGGCCGGCAGATCGAGATAGACGCCACCCGGGCGACCGGAAACAGCGGCGCGGACCGCGCGCGCAATCCCGATGCCAATATCCTGTGCATGTAGTATGCGGAAGGCCGCCTTGCACAGTGGCTTGGCAATTGCCAGCTGGTCCATCTCCTCGTAGTCGCCCTGTTGCAGATCGACGATCTCTCGTTCGGACGAGCCCGAAATGAGGATCATCGGAAAGCAATTGGTTGTCGCGTGGGCGAGTGCGGTAAGGCCGTTGAGAAACCCGGGGGCCGAAACCGTAAGGCAAACGCCTGGCTTCTTTGTCAGAAAACCCGCGATCGACGCCGCATAACCAGCGTTCTGTTCGTGGCGAAACGAGATGACGCGAATGCCTGCCGCCTGCGCCATGCGGCCAAAGTCCGTGATCGGAATGCCGGGCACGCCGTAAATCGTGTTGAGGCCGTTAAGCTTGAGCGCATCGATAATGAGATGAAATCCATCCGTCAGTTCTTGCTGCGCTTCCCCAGTCGCAGCCGCTTGCTTTTCCTTCACTGCTGCTTCAGCCATGGGAGACCTCCCGTCATTCAGTTTGTGGCGGCGCGCGTGACAGCGCGCATTGGATGGATTTCACAGACAAAGCCGATGTTGGCTTTCATCGCCGGATCAGCTGCGGCAAAGGCGCGAGCGTCGTCTTCATCGACCGCGCTTACAACACCCATGCCATAGGGTCCCTTCGGATCGAGCACTGGGCCGAACACCAACACCTCGCACGCGTCCTGCCGCCCCTTCCAGTAGAGGAAGTGTTGGTGCATCAAAGTCTTTTCTTGTTCGCTCATATCGGTCGCAAAGCTCGGTCGTGGCGCGATCAGTTTCAGGAAGAAATGTGGCATGTCAGTCCAGGTAGTCGGCATAGCGCGAGACGTGATCGGCAAGTCCGAGAGCATGGTCCCGCACCAGCTCCTCCGCTCGACGGGTCGCGCGGGCCTCAAGTGCTTCGATGATGTTCATGTGATCGCGGATCGATCGGTCAGCGCGGTCTTTTTCGCCGATCGTCTTGCGCCGAATCATGCGCATATGAGTGAACAGATTTTCGGCGAGATTGATCAGGACGTCGTTGTGGCTGAGTCTGATGATCGTCTGATGGAATTCGATGTTGACCTCGGAATATTCGTCGAGATGCGCGCGCAACCGACCGTTTTCGAAGGTCGCAAACATCTTGCGCAGGCCCGCTATCTCCTCGTCGGTCGCCGTCTGGGTGATCAGCCGCGCGGCCATGCTCTCAAGTGCCGCCCAGGCGGTGATCATTTCGATCACTTCACGTTTCGTTTTGCGCACGACGTAAATGCCACGCCGCGGCACTGACCGCACGAAACCTTCGCTCTCAAGCTGGGCCATCGCCTCGCGCACCGGCGTTCGGCTGATCCCGAAATCCTGCGCTAGCTTTCTTTCATCAAGGCGGATGTCATCACGGTTGCGATAGACATCCATCGCCACGATCGCGTTCTTCAGTGCCGTATAGGCCTTGTGCTTGAAGCTCGGCGTAACGTCGATTGGCTCAAGCGCCGGATGCGGCGCACGGACGGCGGGTCCACGCTCCGGCAAACTCGCACGGCGGGGGTGACGGTCTCGGCTACTCATGTGGTATACATTATGCCAGAGGCCGTTTTGTGCAGCAACGGGCCCTGATTTGCAAGGTCCGAAACCAAAGCGGATGGCTGGTATTACGGGTTTGGTGACCCGAATTTCATTCCGCCGGCCGGAGCTTGCCCGACCGCAAGCGGGTCCAGCCGGCTTGGATCAATGGCCAGAACAGGGCGATCAGTCCGAGCGACATGATCGTGCTGACGAGACCGTTGGAGAAGAACACGCCTAGCCCACCCTGCGAGGACAGCAATGACTGGCGGAACGATTCTTCGGCTTTATCTCCGAGCACGATCGCCAGGACCATCGGGGCCATTGGATAGTTGGTTTTCTTCATGAAGTAGCCGAGCACTCCGAACACCACCATCATGACCACGTCGAAAGTGTTGTTGTGCACGGTGTAAGCGCCGATCGCGCAGAACACCATGATGACGGGCGCGATCACACTGAACGGAATACGCAGGATCGACGCGAATAGCGGGACACAGGTCAGCACGACAAGGAGACCGACGATATTGCCCATATACATGCTGGCAATGAGGCCCCATACGAAATCCTTCTGCTCGACGAACAGAAGTGGGCCCGGCTGCAATCCCCAGATCAACAGGCCGCCGAGCAGCACCGCAGCGGTGGGCGAACCAGGAACACCGAGAGCGATCATCGGCAGCAGCGCCGAGGTCCCCGCGGCATGCGCTGCGGTTTCCGGCGCGACCACGCCTTCGATCTGGCCGGTGCCGAACAGGTGGCCGTTCTTCGAGATGCGCTTGGCGATACCGTAACTCATAAATGAGGCCGGCGTCGCACCCGCGGGACTGATGCCCATCCAGCATCCGATCAAACAGGAACGCAGGTACAGCAGCCAGTAGCGCGGCAGTTTCGCCCAGGTCTGCAGAACGACTTTCATGTTCAGGGCCGCCGGTTTGCCGCGGAAACTCAGGCCTTCTTCCATCGTGAGCAAAATCTCGCCGATGCCGAACAGACCGATGACTGCAATCAGGAAGTCGAACCCATTGAGCATCTGCTCAAACCCGAATGTTAGACGCAACTGGCCGGTCATCTGGTCAAGACCAACGGCGCCAAGGCCGAATCCCAGCATCATCGAGGCAACTGTCTTAAAGGGCGGCTCCTTGCTCAGGCCGACGAAACTGCAGAAGGCGAGGAAATAGACTGCAAAAATTTCCGGCGGACCGAACCGCAGCGCAAAGTTTGCGACAAGCGGCGCGACCAGCGTGATGATGATCACGGCAAACAACGCGCCGACAAACGACGACGTGAACGCGGCGGTGAGCGCTTCGCCCGCGCGCCCGTTTTGCGCCATCGGATAGCCGTCAAACGTGGTCGCCACCGACCATGGTTCGCCAGGTATGTTGAACAAGATCGAGGTGATGGCGCCGCCGAACAACGCCCCCCAGTAGATGCACGACAGCATGATGATCGCCGACGTTGGCGACATCGAAAATGTCAGAGGCAACAGAATCGCCACGCCGTTGGCGCCGCCAAGACCCGGTAACACCCCGACGATCACGCCAAGTACGATGCCAACGACCATCAGCACCAGGTTGAACGGCTGTACGACCACCGCAAAGCCGTGAAAAAGATTGGCGATATCTTCCATCCGTCTTCGTCTCTAGATTTTTCTTGTTGCCCCAACACTGCCACGTGATCTGACGCGGCTTCGATTGTCTAGAACCCGAGCATGCTTTCGACCGGCCCCTTCGGTAGCGGCACAAGAAACCAGCTTTCGAACATCAGGAAGGTCAAGACCGGTACCGCGATCGCAACCGCCGCGGTAACGGTCCAGCTGTACCCACCGAACAAGCGCATGAAGAAGGCGATCAGCAAAGCGGATGCAACGTAGATGCCGATATATGGCACCAGCGCCACATAGACAATCGTCGGCACTAGAACCGACAAAACCTGACGCAGCTGTCCCCACTCCGCGAAAACCCGCCCTTTGTCGCCCGATGCGAGCGCCGAAAAGATGTTGATGGCGCACGAGATCAAAACGACGAGGCTCACATAGAACGGGAAGAAACCGGCACGCGGCCCTTCGTCACCCCACCCGATTCCAACTTTAATGCTTCCGAAGATTCCGATGAGCGCGAGGAGCGCCATAAAGGCCGCCATTCCGACCTCAACGCTCCGGTGGGACGGACCCGTCCCACCGGTCTCTTTAACAGTTTGGTTCATTATTTCACTCGCTCTGCGGCCTCGAGCACCGCAAGATCAGTTGGATTTGGCGAGGAAGCCAGCGTCTTTCATCAAGCCTTCGTGCAGTTTTTCCGCATCGGCCACCCACTTAGCGTATTCGTCGCCTGTCATGAAAGTCGTGTTGAAAGCACCGTCACTCATCAGCTTCTTCCACTCGGGCGTTTCACGCACTTTCTTGAACAAGTCGACGTAATAGGCGACCTCATCCTTCGAGACGCCCGGCGGCATGAAATAGCCACGTAGCATTAGATATTCGACATCAAGACCCTGCGACTTGCAGGTCGGAATATCCTTCCACGACATGTTGTCAGTGATCTTCTCGTCGTAGTCGAGCCTCTTGCTGTCGAAGACGCAGAGCGGCCGCAGCTTGCCGGCACGCCAGTGCGCAACGGCCTCGATAGGATTGTTCACGGTCGAGTCGACATGGCCGCCGACGAGCTGCACAGCGACCGCGCCGCCACCTTTGTACGGGATGTAGGTCATCTTCTTGCCCGTCGCCTTCTCAAGCGCGACGGTGATGATCTGGTCTTCCTGCTTCGAACCTGTGCCGCCCATCTTGAACTGGTTATCGGGCGCTGCCTTGATCGCGTCGATGTAGTCCTTCGTGGTCTTGTAGGGCGTGTCAGCGTTGACCCAGAGAACGAATTCGTCGAGGGCCATCATCGCGACTGGCGTCAGATCTTTCCAGTTAAAGGGAATGCCGGTGGCAAGCGGCGTCGTGAAAAGATTGGACAGGGTTATGACCAACTTGTGGGGGTCACCCTTCGCATTCTTGGCTGCAAGAAAGCCTTCGCCGCCAGCACCACCCGATTGATTGATGACCACGACAGACTGCTTGGAAAGATTGTGCTTGGTAATTATGCCTTGCATGACGCGGGCCATCTGATCAGCGCCGCCACCGGTGCCAGCCGGAACAATGATTTCGATGGGCTTGGTGGGTTCCCACGCATTGGCGGGCATCGACAACGCAACCGCCCCGCCAAGACACGCAGCAATAAGGCTCAAGCGCTTACCAGTATTTCGCATTTCGTCCTCCCTTAGTTTTCTTCGTGCGGCCGGTCTCGATTTGCCGGCTCGACGATTTTCACCAACATTGACCACACCGTATCCAGATTAGGCCAGTTCATAAATAGTACATATTTGCTAGCGGGGATTGGAACATTTGTGACACATGGCTTTTTGCCGCTCTCTGCATGGCTCGCTTTCTCGGAGTATCGCAACGCAGCAAACTGTCGCGTTTATGCTAGCAAGAGCGATTGTTTCGGAAATAAGAATGGCGGCGGCGCGGCATCAGGAAATCTTAGGCCCCACCGGCAGGCCGGGCCCAGGATTGCGCGATGGTTGCGTGGGTGCGATTTGTGCCAACAGAACATTGCGCAGGAATGCCTAGTACGGCGCCTAGCGCGGTGTTTCGATACTCCCGACCCAAAAGGACTGCCAATGCCTGGTAGGGGCCAAATGCGGGTAATTCCATTTATTCGATCACCTCATCGGTGCGTCCGATTGTCAGAGCAGAGCTGCTCGCTCGTAGAACTAACCCAAGTCTTCGGCCGGTCTCTTTTGATCAATCTTGTTTGCCAGTACCACCAAAATTTATCGGCTCCCATGTTCCGAAAGCGGACAGGGCCGCGTCCCAGGTGGATGATCCTTAGCCGGCTTAACTGAGAACACTGGAAGGAGCCAAATATGCCGTCAAGCTGACCTGCCGAATGTCCGTTTTGGGTCAATAGCGGACATTGCGTGCCGCGAGGCGTGGACAGTTTTCGAAATGGAGAAGCTAGGCGCGGAGGCCGCGCCTAGCTTCACTTGCATCTACTGGTCAATCATTAGTCGCAAACGCGAACAGTCCGAGGTCGCCCTTCATACGGTTTACCGTGGAAAAATCAAATCAACCCGTTCACTGGTGGTCGCTCTCGGTATTTCGATCTGCCGCCCCGGAATTTGGCGCAGCAGCAACTTCCTGGTAATTTAAAAATGCACTAACATTCAAACGCGTCCCGGACCCAAGCCGATCACCAGCACTCCAGGCACTTGGATCGCAGGACGACTTCCCGGCCGAGCACTACTTCCAGTAACGGAGGTCTGCCATGAAAGTCAAAGAGGCTATGCACAAGGGCGTTGAATGGGTTGGTCCCGACATCCCGATCATCGAGCTCGCGAAGTTAATGTGCAAACATGACGTAGGCGCCATTCCGATCGGAGAGAATGATCAGCTAATTGGGATGGTGACGGACCGCGACATCGTGTGCAAAGGATTGGCCGAGCACAGCGATCCCGCCCGCTTGACCGCACGCGATGTGATGACCACTGGCATACATTGCTGTCGCGATGATGATGACCTCGACAAGGCGGTACGACACATGGAGGAACTTAAGGTCCGCAGGTTACCAGTCATTAACAAGAGCAAGCGGATGATTGGTATCCTTAGTCTTGGCGACGTCAGCGGACTA
>Ga0306920_100016878_pt1 | contig 10067 bp, 10 predicted proteins | sample flu12Cox44000170_FD_204666 | JGI IMG/M metagenome (GOLD analysis project Ga0306920, IMG submission 204666) | Lab enrichment of tropical soil microbial communities from Luquillo Experimental Forest, Puerto Rico - flux4day.12C.oxic.44.000.170 (v2)... | ecosystem: Environmental > Terrestrial >...
AGATCTTCCTGTTCGTGATCTGGTTCTGGATCCTGATCACCGTGTTCATCGACATCTTCCGCAGCCAGGACCTGTCCGGCGGGGGCAAGGCGCTGTGGTTCCTGTTCGTGCTGTTCATCCCGCTGATCGGTGTCCTGGTGTACCTGATCGCCCGCGGCAGCAGCATGCATGAGCGGGCTGCACAGCAGGCGCAACAGCAGGACCAGGCCTTCCGCAGCTATGTCCAGCAGGCCGCAGGCGAGCCGAGCACGGCGGACCAACTGGCCAAGCTCGCTGACCTGCGCGACCGGGGTGTCATCACGGCCCAGGAGTTCGAGCAGCAGAAGGCCAAGATCCTGACCTGACCGGTTCTTGGCACGGCCCTAGGTGACCCTTGCGTACCACCGCTGACCGCGGCTAATGGAACGACGAGGCTAGGCCTGCATGCTCATGCTCAGGTTTCCCGTGTAGCGCCACGACGTGTTCCCGGGTGCCAAGCAGACCGCATACTTAGCGCATGCGCGGTGATCCTCGCAGCCAGGAACAGCGGCAACGTTTCATGGCCTACATGAGTGAAGATGGCGCGCCCGCCGAGGAACGGGGCCGGGTGATGCTGGCCCTCTTCGGCCACGCCTTTGTCTACCTGCTTCTGACCGTCGCCGAAGCGAGCTGGGTCGTTGCCGTGGCAGTTCGCGTCTGGCGGCGCCGGGAAGCTGGCGTGACCACCGCAATGAGGACAGGGGTGCACAAGCGCACGCTGGCTATTCTCCTCGTCGCGCAGCTGACCTATGTGGTCCTCCGCAAGATCGGCCGCGCGAAACTCAACAGGCGGGTCTATGAATACGCGTCACAACAGGGCCCGGCCTGAGCCAGGCAAGAAGCGGGAACCGGGGCTCGGCGAGCCCAGTCCGCGTAGGCATAGACGCATCTTTTTACGTAGCCAGCCCCGCAGCCCGCGTTAAGGAGCGGCCGTTTCCGGGTAGGCGCAGCAAATGAGCAAGATGAAGTACAAGGCTGTGGGTTTGCTGGTCGGACTGCTGGGAGGGATGCTGGCCTCAGCGATCGTTCGGAAGGTGTGGGAGCTCACGCCCGGCCATGACGAGGCGCCGGAGGCCATAGATACCCGGCGCAGCTGGACTGAGATCCTCACCGCCGCCGCGCTGCAAGGCGCGATCTTCGCGGTGATCCGGGCCGCGGTCGAGCGCGCCACCGCGGCGAGCGCCGAGAAGCTGACCGGTGAACAGCCAGGTTACGAGGTAAAACTCCAGCAGGAGGAGAAGGCCGGGAAGAAGTGACCGAACGGGTCACCGGCCGAAACCAGCATTCTCGGGTGCCGACAGGCTGAGCGACAGGCAGATCACCGCCCGCGGCACCAGCGCTCCGGCCGAGCTGACCATCACCGAGGCCGCCGCCAGCGACGACGTCCTGCAGATCCGGGCCACCACCGCGGTTGCCGCCAGAGCACCCCTCGGTATAGGAAAGCACGTTCCGGTGCGTTGCCTCCTGTAACGCCAGATACAACGTAGACAGTAACGCAGATACGATTATTTTCTCGCTGGAGAGGCGTACAAGCGATCTTCTGAGATTGTTACGGACGCTTCTGCTGCACCCCTTCCTGCTCTAGGGTGTGGTGATGCACCCTCCCAATTACCGGACGCTGTCGCTGCCGGAGTGGCTGGTGTTGTGCATCGTCTGTGAACAGCCGACGTACGGCTTTGCCGTAGCCGGGCTGCTTTCCCGCGCCGGGCGGCTGGGCCGGATCTGGCCCGTGTCCAAGCCTGCGATCTACCGGGCCGTGCTGCGGCTGGAGCGGCTGGGCCTGGTGCAGGTGAACGGGCAGCAGCACGCGAGCCCAGGGCCGGAGCGTTTGCTGGTCACCGCGACCCGGCCCGGCTGCACGGCCGCGAAAGGGTGGCTGCGCCAGCCGGTGACCCATGGCCGCGACGTGCAGCCGGAGTTGATGCTGAAGCTCGCGTTGCTGGATCGGGCCGGGAGCGATCCGCGGGAACTGCTCACCGGGCAGCGCGCCGAGTTCGGCCCCCTGGCCGCCGCGCTGGCCAGCCGGGTGGAGGCGACCACCGGGTTCGACCACACGCTGGCACTGTGGCGGCATCAGGCCATGTCCGCGACGATGCAGTTCCTCGATGAGGCGGCGCAGCAGGCCGAAATGGCACCTGCGGGAGCAGTACCGCACCCGACACCCCGGCCCGGGTGGTCACGCCGCGATACCGGACGCCACCGTGACCCCGACCGCGTCCGTCCAGTCAGCCCAGGGCACCTGTCAGACGCTGCCGGCCAACCCGTGAACCCAAAACGCCAAACATGAACGTAAACAGTCCGGCCGCAGGCAACGCAGCAAGCCCCGCCGTCAGGCGAACTGCGCCTAGCCGTCGCTGACTGGCGCATGTTCCGGTCCGCCAGCACACCCCGGTAGTCATCCTGATCACCATCCAGAGCCGACAGTTTTACATCCCTAAAGAAGCGGCCGGTTGTGGGTGTCATGGCTGGCGCTTCTGGGCTCGCACTGAAACGAGAAGGTTAAGCCACGCGTAAGCGTGTGCGCATACCCGTCGGTTCGCCCACACTGACTCAGTCCGTGTGCAAGCATGTCCAGCCATGTAAGAGGAGGGAGGACCTCACGTCTGCGGCGGGAAGCGGCCGTGCAGGGTTCGCGAAGAGCCTGTTTGGGAGCCTCTGGTCGTGCCGATGACTCCCCACGAAAGCCGTGACCTGGCTGGTGGGAACAGCAGAGCGCAGCGCCAAGCGACTGGCGTTGAGCCGCTCATGTCCATCACGCGAACCGCCCCATCGTCCCCAGGGGAGGTGGTCCATGTACCGCCCGTTCCTCGACGCGCTCACGCCGCTGCTCGTGCTCACCCTGGTCGCCACGGCCGGAATCGCCATCGCAATCCGGCTCTTCTGGCGGCGCGGGAAGAGCCTAGAGGATCCCTGAACCCACGCTACGAGATTCCCACGGTACGGCTCAGACGCCGCCTGTGGCTGCTGTGGACAGTAGTTATTGGCGGCTGTGCGATTGGCGCTTACCGGCGGGCCGAGTTCTTCACCATCTACCGGCAAGAGCCGATACTGATGGGGATCTGGGCAGTTCTGTTCTTCTTCGCCGCTGTGCAGGGAATTCTCGCATGGTTCGAGCGCCCTTACACCGTCAAACGCTGGGAACGTGCTCGCCTGGACCGGCTACGGGTCACTGTCAATATCCCTGTGTACAACGAAGACCCCGCATTGCTTGACCGCGCTCTTTACTCCCTGGCCCGCCAGACCAGGTTGCCCGACCGTGTCAGTGTCGTGGACGACGGCTCCAGGCATGACTATGCCGAAGTCCGGGACTGGTGGCGGGCTAGCTGGCCCGCTAGCTCAGAGTTTCGCTGGATACGGCAGGTCAACGGCGGGAAGAAGCGCGCCCAGGCGACGACGTTCGCTAATGACCCGCATGCCGACATCTTCGTCACCATTGACTCTGACACAGCCCTGGCGATCAACGCGATCGAGGAGGGACTCAAGCCGTTTGCTGATCCTCGCGTACAGTCCGTCGCCGGGCTCGAATTGCCGATGAACTTGCGCCGCAACTGGATTACTTGGCTTAACGGTGCGCGCTCAGTGATCTGGCAACTCGTGTCTTGCTCAGCCCAATCCGTCCTGGGTGATGTTCTGGTCAACCGCGGCACATACGCGCTGTATAGGGCAGATGTTATTCGGGACAACCTGGAGGCCTATGTCGAAGAACAGTTCTTCGGCCATCCTGTCCATCTCGGCGACGACGCCGCGCTCACCCTGTTCGCGCGTGGCCGCGGCCGCGCGGTGCAGCAACCCTCGGCGGTGCAGTTTGCCATGTACCCCGAGTCGCTGAGCCATCACCTGCGTCAGTGGGTGCGGTGGATGCGTGGCCTGACCGTCCGTACGTTCTGGCGGATCCGTTACCTACCGATGTGGTCATATGGCTGGTGGTTCACCGTGCTGAGTTTGTGGGGGTTCTTTGCCTCAACTGCCTCGTTGCTGTCGGTAGCGGTGTTGTGGCCGGAGTCTCGTGCATTTCTGCTGACTGCCCTCACCGCATCGGTGGGCTGGGCTTGGCTGATGGCTCTGCGCGTGTTCTGCGTGGCTCGCAGCGACGAGCGCTGGTCGGTACGGCTGCGGATGTTCTTGCTCGCGCCCGTCGCCGGGGCGTGGGTGACTTTCGTGCTCAGATGGCTTCGGATCGACGGGATCTTTACCTGCATGAAAGACGGCTGGAACACGCGACAGAAGGTCGAGGTCGGTATTGACGGGGTGCCCGAGATCGAACCTGCGGAGGTGGCTTGAAGATCGGCCAGGTGCTTGGCGGTGCGGTCGTCGCGCTCGTGATCATCCCGGTCATAGCCGCGGTCGTCGCTGTCCGGCTCCACGATCCCAGCCCGCCACCGCGCTCGCTGCAACAAGCCCACCACGTTTCCGCCGCCACTGCCGCTTGTGCCAAGCCCGCTCCTATCCGGCCCCCACTGATCGGCGTCGCGCCAGGGCCGCCGTGGGGCCGTAACCTCACCAGATTCATCCAGGCAACCGGCGTGCATCCCCAGATCGTCGCCCAGTACCTTCCGTTTGGGGCCCCTTACGACCCTGCTATGGCATGCCAGATCGCCCGGGCCGGAGAACTGCTGGTCCAGTGGGATCCCAAGGGCGTTTCCCTGCAGAAGATCGCCGGCGGTGGGTGGGACCGATACATCACTCGGTTCGCCCGCGACGTGCGCGCCGCGCAGGTCCCCATCGTCCTCAGTTTCGGTCACGAGATGAACGGCTTCTGGTACTCGTGGGGCAACAGGCACGTCTCCCCCAGGACGTTCATAGCGGCGTGGCGGCACCTTTATCGCCTGTTCGCCACGGCGGGCGCCCGTAATGTCACCTGGTGCTGGGATGTGAACGTGTGGCTCCCCGCCTTTGCCGATAAGGCTGGCTACGGGATCACTTCCGCAGGCCGGTGGTGGCCTGGAGCCCGGTACGTCAACTGGATTGGCCTGGACGCTTACTACGAGTCGCCTAGCGACACGTTCCACAGTCTCTTCAATTACTCACTGCGGGCCCTCCACAGGATTGCTCACAAACCAGTGCTGATAGCTGAGACCGCAGCGGCGGCCGGGCCACTTCAGGCTCGGCAGATCCGCAGCCTGTTTTCCGGGCTCAGGAGAACCAAGGTCATTGGCGCTGTGTGGTTCGACCGGAATGGTCGCGAGATATGGCAGCTCAAAGGGTATGCGGCTGTAGCGGCCTTTCGGACAGGCGCCAGATCCCTCGCGCTGAAACGCAAAGAAAGCCCGTAGGCGCCGCGGCCATGAGGACCGGACTCCCGGTGCGATCGGCGCTCGCCGTCCTGGTAGCGCTCGCCATCCTGGCTTTCCTCCACGTGGAGTTGGCCGGTTCCGGCGAGTCCGGCCTCCCCGTGCCGGGGCAGGGATCCCCCGCCTGTAGGGCGTGCTGCCGCTACGTAGGCGTGGCACTTGCGCACCCGGGCGTGGCGCCGCTGCGCACGTTCGAACGCCTGTCCGGCGTGAAGCCCCAGATCGAGGAGAATTACTGGGCGTTCGGCGAGCCGTTCCCGTCTGGCTGGGCCCAAACGCTGCAGCGGCAAGGCATCCTTCCGCTCCTTCAGATCAATCCCCGCCGGGCAAGCCTGGAGGCTATCGCCGCCGGTCGGTATGACGCTTACCTCGGGCGACTCGCCGCCGGTGTGCGCGCCCTCGGCGCCCCGGTCGCGCTCTCATTCGCCCATGAGATGAACGGATCCTGGTACCCGTGGGGCTTCCTGCACGTCCAGCCCTGGGTGTTCGTGGCCGCCTGGCGGCACGTCCACCACGTTCTGGGCGCCGCCGGAGCGCGTCAGGTGATCTGGGTGTGGACGGTTGCCCACACCGCTCCCCAGGGGGGCAGCCTCTTCGCCCCGGTCCGCCCGTACTGGCCGGGCGCGGCCTACGTGACCTGGGTCGGGCTTGACATCTACTACAGCAACCCGAAGACCACGTTCCGAACCGCGTTCACGCCGACAGTAGCCGCAGTGCGGCGCTTCACCCGCGACCCGATTCTGCTCTCCGAGACCGCCGTCCCCAACCAATACGACCAGTTGCAACAGATCAGCAATCTCTTCGCCGGGGCGCGGGCAGCTGGTCTGCTCGGCGTCATCTGGTACGACCAAGACGCCCGCATGTCATGGCAACTAAACAACAGGCCGGCCGCGCTCGCCGCGTTCCGTCGCGACGCCCAGCGGTTCCGCCAGGCCTACAAAGGAACACATGCCTCAACGTAGTCAGGGCCCACGCGGGGCCGATCCCGGCGCCGACCAGCCGGAACGGTTCAGGCTGCACACGGGACGGCCGGTCCCGTACGACGGACGGTTCGGCCCGGCTGAGGAACGGCCCAGCTCGCCCGCGGAAAAGCCCGACCGTCTGAGGGCCCCGCGGGACGCCTGCCCCCCCACATCCGTGGCGACACCCATCTCCCGCCGGAAGGGCGGGACGCATCGAGCTGAGGGAAAGCACGACGGGCGGCAGGCCGTGTCGGCGCGGACCGACCTGCTCTGGCTGCTGGGTGTGGCAGCGGCCTTCACGGTGGCGGTTCTCGCGCTCAACCCGCTGCACCAGGGTTTCAGCTGGGACGAGACCGTCTACGTCAGCCAGATCAGCAAGCACACTCCAGGCATGCCGTGGGCCCCGGAGCGGGCTCGCGGTATGCCGCTGCTGGTTGCGCCGGTGACACTGCTCACCAGTTCGCCCGCGGCGCTCCGGATGTATCTCTCGGTCCTGGCCGGAGCCGCGCTGTTCCTTGCCCTGCTCGCCTGGCGCCAACTACGGCCCGCCTGGGTCCTCGCGCTGGCGGGCCTGATCTTCGGCGGCCTATGGGTCGCCCAAGCGGAGGCACCCCTGGTCTTCCCGAACTTCTGGGCCGCGGTCGGCGCGCTGGCTGCGGCCGGGCTCTTCCTGCGTGGCGTGACCAAGGTCGGGTCACCGCGGGTGAATGGCATCCTGCTCGGCGTTACGGTCGCGTTCACCGCGCTCATGCGCCCGGCCGACGCGGTGTTCCTCCTGGGCCCGCTGCTGCTTTTCGGGCTGACCGTCCCCGCATGGCGCTCCTGGCCTGTCCTTCTCGCCGTCACGGCCGGGCTGGCCGTCGGCCTCGGTGAGTGGCTCGTGGAGGCTTACCTGTACTTCGGCGGCCTGGGGGCCAGGCTCCGGGGAACGAGGAGCGCGAGCGGCGGCACCGGCTTCCACGTGGTGAACGGCCTCAGGTTCATGAACGGGAGGACGAGCTGGACATACCCCGGCATCCTCGGGTGGTGGGCCGTCTTCATCCTGCTGGCAATGCTCGGGGTCTGGGCCATCAGCCGGAGCCAGGGCTGGCCTCATGCGCTCGTGCCCGTAGCGTGCGCAACGAGTGTTTACCTGCTGTATTCGTTTCCCGACCTTGTAAGCGCCAGGTACCTGCTTCCCACCTATCTGCTGCTTGCCATCCCCGTGGCAGACGGGATCGCGTGGCTGTCGGCCAGCTCGTTCCGGTCGCGGCGAGTTGCCGGGATCACCGTGGCGGCGGTATTCGTAGCGGCAGAACTGGCAAGCCAGCACCTCGTACTCGCCAAGGAGATCGGCAGCCGGGAAGCCGGGCTCACCTCTAACAGCCAGGTCGTCAGGGAGTTGGACCAGCTGGGGATTCACAGCCCATGCATCATCACGGCTGACTCCAAGCAGCCCTTCACGCCATTCGCGATGCCCGCCGCCTTCGATATCGGATGCGCGTACGCCTGGGACATAAGTAAGCTCACCTTCCCGACCCGGCGCCGGGTGATCATGATAGAGGGCGGAGGCGCGCACCCGTTCGGCTATACACGCGGCTGGCCGAAGATCAGCCTGCGCACGATTGACGGAGTCGTGCAGATCTGGTTCGAACCGAAGACACTGACCAGGACCGGCGCCCCGCATCACAACGGTAAGCACTCCGGGCGCCACTAACCTCGATGATTCGCGCCGGGGCCGTAAACGGCTGAGGCTGCCATGGTGCAGAGGCCATCTTAAGCTTGGCCATGACGAGCGCGGCAACGACGAGACGCGAGGACGACGAGAACTGAGCCAAACTGGCGTCAATTGGCAGTCAATTACCTTCGCCAGAGACGTTTGCCTGGTGGACCTAAGGGTGAGGTCTTCACGTTTAAGGCTGGCCTGGGCAAACGTGGTTTGGAGGGAGGGCGGCCTACAGGTTAAGCGCGGTGCGGCCACGTTTGTCTTGGCTGCCTAGCGGTTCCATCTGGGGTCGGCTTCGGCGATAGCGAGGCTGAGTTCCTCGAGCTCGGTGACCAGCTCCCGCAGGCGGCGGTGGTTGTCGAACCAGGGCTGGTAGTCGGCGAGCTGGTCGTCGGTGAGGATGCGGGTGGCGGTCTTGCCGTTTTTCTTGCGGGTCCACTGGTGGTAGGGGCCGTGCAGCCGGGGCGGGTCGGCGTGGCAGCGGCAGCCGGGGTGGCCGCAGCGGGTCATCCGGTCGGCGAGGGTGCCGGGCAGCGCGAAGGTGACGTCGGCGAGGCGGGCGGTGATCTCGGCGGCGATGCGGCGGGCGCGGGCGCGCTGGGCGCGGGAGGGCGACACGTTGTCATTGTCGCAGCGGAAATCCGTGATCCTGCGCATTCATTGAGTATAAGTGCTGTATGACAAATGCTGATGTTGCTGCCTATATCGGGCAGTGGCGGCCGTCGTCGGTGCCTGCGGAGGCGGCGGCGTTCGCCCGGCAGGTCGTGCCGCTGGCCGCGCCGGCCGGGCGGGAGCGGGCGAAGAACCTGCTGTGGGCCGCGGGCAGGCTCGCGGACTGGGCGATCCCGCTCGGCCTGGAAGCGGTGCCGGAGGTGCTGCTGCACCCGTCGGTGGCCGAGCGGTTCACCCGGACGGCACCGGGCCTGACCGGGGTGGCGCGGCGCACGCTGCGCACCAACTTGCGGTTCCTCGGCCGCCGGGTGGTGCCGCGCCTGTATCCGGCGGATCTGCCGCTGCCCCGGGAGCGGGCCAAGCAGCCCTACAGCCGCGCGGAGATCGCCGGGTACCTGGCGCTGGCGGAGGCCCAGCCCACGGCGGGGCGGCGGATGCGCGCGGCCGGGCTGATCTGCCTGGGGGCCGGCGCCGGGCTGATCCGCGGCGACCTGCGCGAGGTGCGCGGCACCGACATCGCCTGCCGCAGCGGCGGCGTCCTCGTCCAGGTCAAAGGGCCGCGCGCCCGGGTGGTGCCGGTGCTGGCCCGCTACCATGGCCGTCTGCTGGCCGCGGCCCGTTCCGCTGGGAACGGGCCGATCTGCGGCGGCGCCGATCCGGGCCGCCGGAACCTGACGAACCCGCTGATCACCGCGCTGGACGGCGGCACCGGGCTGCCCCGGCTGGACACCAGCCGGCTCCGGGCGACCTGGCTGGCCGACTGCGCCGAGCTGCTCGGGCTGGCCACATTCATGCATGCCGCCGGGATCAGCTGCTCCCAGCGGCTGGGTGACCTGATCGCCGGGCTGGAACCCGCCGGCGAAGCGCAGGCGGTGATGCTGCTCGGCGCGTCACGATGAGCAGCCCGGCTTGGCTGCCGGACCTGGAAGAGGTCATCGACGCCTCCGGCGCCGCACCGCGGATCGAGGCCATGCTGCCGGCCGGGGTGCGGCCCCGGCAGCTGAGCGTCCGCACCCTGCTGGCCGGCATGTGCCTGACCCAGGCCGACGGGCGCCCCGCACACCTGACCCGGGTGCACCAGGTGCTGACCAGCCTGCCCGGGGACGACCAGATCCGGCTCGGCATCATCGCGGACTGGAAACACGGCCCGCACCAGCTGACCTACCGGCAGACCGAGTACACCTTCGCCCTGGCCGTCGGCGCCCTAGCCAAGGACGGGCCCGACGGGCTGCCGCCGGGCCCGCTGCAGAGCATCTGCGATGACCTGCTCGAAGCCAGCATCCCCGGCGAGTTCAAGGACGCCAGCACCGCGCTGGCGGTGGACTGGACAGACCTGGAGTCCTTCTCCCGCCCCCCGCCGGCCAGGGGCGGGCCCGGCGCCGACCCCGAGGCGTCCTGGGGACACCGCAAGAACAACCT
>Ga0306920_100016879_pt1 | contig 10067 bp, 7 predicted proteins | sample flu12Cox44000170_FD_204666 | JGI IMG/M metagenome (GOLD analysis project Ga0306920, IMG submission 204666) | Lab enrichment of tropical soil microbial communities from Luquillo Experimental Forest, Puerto Rico - flux4day.12C.oxic.44.000.170 (v2)... | ecosystem: Environmental > Terrestrial >...
TCGGGATCCGAGCACGCGGCGAGTGGCGGCAGAGTACGCACCCGGGAGGTGGTTCCCCTGCCCGCCTCCGCCGTAATAGAAGATCGCCTCACCGCCGTGAGCGTCCCGCACCGCTGCGAGCCGCGCCGTCACCTCCCGGATCGCCGTATCCCAGTCGATCGCCTCGAATGTTCCGTCGGCGCGGCGGCGGAGCGGCGAGCTCAGCCGATCCCGGCCGTTCTGGTAATAGTCCAACCGGTGGGCCTTCTCGCACGCGTACCCGCGCGAAGCGGGGTGCGCCTTGTCGCCGCGCAACTTCACTAGGTGCCTTCCCCCCTCGCCGCCGAGCATCACCTCCAGGCCGCAGTCGCACTCACACAGGATGCACGCGGTCTTTTTCCAGCCGTTGTCGTTCGCCATGCGGATCAGTCTTGCCAATCTGGTTTTCTTATGCAACTACTTTCTGCATGCGCCACCGGTTTAGCCGAGAGAACTGCTCGGTCGCCCGAGCTTTGGAGGTGATTGGCGACTGGTGGACGCTTTTGATCATCCGCGAGGCGATGCTGGGAACGCGCCGATTCGCCGACTTTTCGGCCGAGCTTCCGATCGCGCGCAACATCCTGACTCGCCGTCTCGGCCATCTGGTTCGCCGCGGTGTGCTGGCGCGGGTAAACGCCGGCACCCATGGAAGGCGCTACGAATACGAGCTCACCCCGAAGGGAAAGGACCTCGCCACGGTGATGACCGCGCTACGGCAATGGGGCGATCGCTGGGAGTTTGGCGAGGGCCGCGAGCCCTTGCTCGTTCTCGATCGCCGGACGGGCCGCCCAATTCCGCCGGTGCGCATCCTCGACGAGAGCGGCGCCCCCATCTCCGGGCGCGACCTGGAAGTCTTGCCTGGGCCGGGGGCGAAGAAGCGCACCATCGCACGGTACCGGAAGATCGCGCGCTGACCGCTGCGTGGTCGACGGTGAGTGGCCTTTCTTAGTTTCCGCGACCTAAGAGGGCTACCCCAGACCAGAAGAAGTATCCCGGGTTTCTCGGGTCCGGCTCGGGAACGAAGGCGAACGGTCGCAGATATAAGGGCAGCCGCTCGAGTAGAGCCGCGTCGTAATAAATTGGACGGACTTCCACGGCCTTCCATCCGAGCCGTTCAAAAAAGGCAACTCCGTTCTTCGGTGCAAACTTCAGCGGAGCCTTGGCAAGCACGCCGCTCATAAAGGTTTGCATGAACCACCGAACGCTTGGGGAGAAAAGGTCGAGAACCCACCAGCACATGGCTGTCCGTCCTAAGAGATCGCTGGCCAGGCTGCGCACGGTCTCATCGTCGAGGTACATGAGCAGACCCTCGGTAATAACCAGGGCCATTCTTCCGTCCCTTGGGACGCGGTCCAAAAACGCGGCGCGCTCGAACGAGTCGGCCAGGTCGACTCTTTCACGCCTGACCTCGCAGCGCGGCTTCACATGTTCGAGCAGTTGCTCCTTTTCGTCGATGACCTTTGGAAGGTCCGCCTCTACCCAGCACAAGGAGCTTGGCAACGGCAATCGGTACGGCCGCGTGTCGAACCCGGCGCCTAGGTTCAACACCAGGCCGCAATCTCGCGCGGTGCGAGCAAGGACCAAATCATCGATCAACTTGGTCCGGACGATCGTTGCCCAACCGCTTCGTCCCAGCCGAGGTACTTTGGCGGCGATCGCAGGGCCGAGCGGTCCGGCAAGTCGCTGCGCAAACGGATCCCTGAACAACGGATCGGCCCGCGCGGACTCCCAGGCTCGGTAAGTTGCTACCCAATGGGCTGTGTCCGAGACACCCGAAACCAGCGGCATGAGAACCTATTAACCAAGTTCCCAAAAGTGAACAGCGCCACGAGCTAACTGCTCACGACGCTTCCATTTTGCGACGTGGGGCGCGTGTCCTGGCCCCCAGAGTCTTCGAGCAAATGACACACCGGGCGGGCAGGGGCTGTGGGCCGCGATTCTGCTGGCCATGACGGCTCGCAATCATCACGATGTTGAACACACCAGTGGTAGCCTCAAACCAGCGCACGAGCTTCTTATGCTATTCGGAGTTCGGCATCTGATGCGTACCATCGCAGCGATTCTCCTGGTCGCTTCGGCAAGAGCTTGGGCCGAGTCTTCTTCGTCGCCGGAGTTTTATTCCCTTAAGTCCTGGGCGCCAGTCTCGACCTGGGATTACGTCGCTATCGTGGCGGGTAACGCCGCCACCATCACCATCAGCGCGGCCGTCCAACCGCCGACCCGATGGCAGGGCGGCATCCTTTTCGATGACTGGGCAAGGGATGGGCTCAGGTTGAGCTCGGAGACGGCGCGGAACAACGCCGGTACGATCAGCACATGGCTGGCCGTGGCGGCGGGCGTTTACCCGCTCCTCGTGGATGCCGGTCTACTGACCGGTTGGATTCACGGCCGAGGTGACTTGGCATGGCAAATGTTCGTCCTGGATGCGGAAGTGCTCACCTTGACGGGTGTCCTTACCACGGTGAGCACCCACGTAGTCGGGCGAGAGCGGCCCTCGGGGATGAACGACAACGTCAGCTTCTTCAGTGGACACGACGCCATCGCCGCATCAGCTGCGACGCTGATTTGCTTGCAACATCTCCAACTTGAATTGTTTGGGAATAAGGCGACGGATGCCACCGCCTGCGGCATCGGGATCGCGGCGGCTGTGACCACTGGGTTCCTGAGGATCATGGCGGATCGACACTGGGCCTCGGACGTCATCGTCGGCGCGGCGGTCGGAACTGGGTCCGCATTTCTTGTTTACAGCCTCAAGGTGAAGCCCACTCGAGCGAACGTCGCATGGCAATTGGTGCCCGTCCTGCAATCGGATTTTCTTGGGCTGTCATTCTCCGGTGCGTTCAAGTAGCTGCGTGCCTGCTCTCAGGTTTCATTGCGCTGGTGGTCGAGTGTCGTGTTCAGGTTGACGGCCGCGTTGATTAGCGACAGGTGGCTGAAGGCCTGCGGGAAGTTGCCGAGCTGCTCGCCGGTCAGCCCGATCTCTTCAGAGAACAGGCCGAGATGATTGGCGTAGGTCAGCATCTTGTCGAAGACCAGCCGCGCATCGTCCAGCCGGCCGCTCCGCGTCAGAGCGTCGACATACCAGAACGTGCAGATGGAAAAGGTTCCCTCGCTGCCGCGTAGCCCATCGGGTGATGCCTGCGGGTCGTACCGGTAGACGAGGCTATCCGACACCAGATGGTGTTCGATGGCGCGCAGGGTTGACTGCCACCTGGGGTCGGTCGGCGCGACAAATCCCATGGCCGGCATGAGCAGGATCGAGGCATCCAAGACATCGGTATCGTAATGCTGGACGAAAGCCTGCTTCTCTGGGTTCCACGCGCGCGTGTGCAGCTGCTCGTAGATGAGATCGCGCTCGGCGACGAGTCGGTTCAAGTCGGCCGGTAGGCCCAGGTCGCGGGCCATTCGGAGCATCCTGTCGAGGAACACCCAGGACATCACTCGCCCGTATGTGAAATGTTGCCGGCCGCCGCGGGTTTCCCAGATCCCCTCGTCGGGCCTATCCCAGTTGCCGACGAGCCACTCTGAGATCTGGCGCAGGTGCGTCCAACCCGGATAGCTCACGTGTAGGCCGCAGCGGTGGGCGCGATACACGGAATCCATTGCCTCGCCGTAAATGTCGAGTTGGAGCTGGTCGGCGGCGCCGTTGCCGATGCGCACCGGACGAGATCCCCGGTAGCCCTCGAGGTGAGGCAGGAGCTCCTCGACCAGGTTCGATGTTCCGTCGACCCGGTACATGATCTTGAGGGGCCCTGAGTCTTTGCCAGCCTCGTCGATCACCCGATCACTCAGCCACTTCAGAAAGGCTGCCGCCTCGTCTTCGTATCCGAGGCCCAGCATCGCGTGGATCGTGAACGACGCGTCGCGCACCCAGGTGAACCTGTAGTCCCAGTTTCGCTCTCCCCCGATCTGTTCCGGGAGACCCGCGGTTGGCGCCGCGATCAACGCGCCCGTGGGCGCATAAGTCATGAGCCGCAATGTGATGGCTGAGCGCTGCACCGCCTCCCGCCATCGGCCCGTGTAGGTCGATTGATTCACCCAGCGCTGCCAGTCCTCGACAGTGCCGGGAACCATCGCGAGCACTTCCTCGGGCGGGAACGCGCGCGGTTGCGTACGCTCGCCGGACTCGAGGACGACCCCCCTGGCTTCCCCCTGGCGCAGAGTGAATGCTGCCCGCACGTCCTGGCCATCGCGCTCCAGGGCGATTGGCGTGTGCAGCGTGAGGAACGTGCCGTCCGACGAGAAGATTGCCCCCGCGTTGGTCAGCTCGAGGTTGTGGTCGGCCCGGCCGTAGTCAAAGCGCGGTGCGCATTGCATCATGAACCGCATCGTGCCGCGGACCGTCCGCATGACTCGGACGATGCGGTGCCGGCCCGTCACCCGCTTCGGCTGGTCGAGGGGCATGAAGTCGATCACCTCACCGACCCCGTCCACCGTCAAGAACCGGGTCACCAGGACGGCCGACCCCGGAAAGTAGAGCTGTTTCGTCGTGGAGGCCGCGGCCGAACTGATGCGAAAGTATCCACCGCGGTCGGCGTCGAGAAGTGAGGCGAAGATGCTCGGGCTATCGAAGCGGGGGCTGCAGAACCAGTCGATGACCCCATCGGTGCTGACCAGCGCGGCGGTCTGGAGGTCGCCGATCAGGCCGTGCTCGGCGATGGCCGGATACCTCGCGAACTCCGTCACCGATCTCGGCTGCTGGAGCTGCTCGATTGCCATGTTCGTCCTCCTATGCCATCGCGCGTTTGGTCACGTCGCTGGGTCCGAGGGAGTTGCCATTCGAAGGATCGCTGTTTTTCTCACGCTCATGGTTGTGGCCCTGGTTGTGAGGCGTCGCGTCGCGGAGGTGAGTCACGCGGAGGCTAGCGCAAAGAGGTCAACCCGGCCGATGACGAAATAAATCGACCGTCACCGACTGAACGCCATCCGGCGCGATGAAACCCAGGGAGGTGTGAAAGTGCCCCTAAAAGCAAAAGCGCCGCGAGCTAACTACTCGCGACGCTTCCGCTTTCTAGTTGCGGGGGCTGGATTTGAACCAGCGACCTTCGGGTTATGAGCCCGACGAGCTACCAGACTGCTCCACCCCGCGATCGAAAACGCTTGTAATGGTAGGTACCGGATGCGTCAAGAGTTTCTACCCCGCCCTGTCCGGGCCATAATGGCGGTGCTTGGCGCGTCGACTCGGCGACATGCTGATCGAAGACGGGCTCATCACGGCTATTCAGCGCGATGAGGCGTTGCGGGTGCAGAAGTCCAACGGTGCCCGCCTCGGGACGAATCTCGTCCAGCTTGGCGCCATCGAGCTGGAGGCGCTCGCCCTGGCACTTTCTCGCCACAAGGGTGTGCCGGCGGCCCAGCAGCGACATTTCGACTCCATTCACCCCGAGGTAGTCGCCCTGCTACCCGCTCGGCTGGCGCAAAAGCACGCGGCCATCCCACTCGGCTTCACCGCACGACATCCCAAGACGGTCGGCATCGCTTTCCTGGATCCGCAAAAGCCGGGGGCGGTGGACGAGATTCAGCGCGCCGCCGGCGTTCGAGTGTACCCGGTGATCGCTCCCGAGCTTCGCATCGTGCAGTACCTCGAGAAGCTGTACGGCATCCCACGACACCCGCGATTTCTTCACCTCGATGGAGATGGAGACGGGCCAGAGCGACGGCCACGAGGCGCGGGAGTGGGAGATCCGCGCTCCTTCTTCGACATGAGCAGACCCGACCTGTCGCAGCCGAGGACTGCGTCGGCAATTCTCCTCACCGAAGAACTGCGGGTCCCAGACGCCAAGGCGCCTTCGGCCCAGCGCTCTTCGCCAGGCGGACCAACGAAAACGCCACCGGTTCTTTCGCCACATCCGCCAGCGAGCCCGAGTAGGGCGCCCGCGGCTCGCGGCACGCCCACTCAATTCGCAAGGCCCCCTCTGAACACGCCTCCAACGATTGCGCCCGCCGCGCCGAGCTGGCCCCCGGTGCCGCTGGAGGCCACTCCACCAGTCGTAGGGTCCCAAGCGCCCAAGTCTTCAGCGTCAGCTAAGCCAGCGCCGGTTGCCGAGAAGCGGCCTGAAGCCCATCATCCTCGTGGAGAGGCGAGCGAGGCCAGCTCGCGCGCACCCACCATTCCGGGTCTGCCCTCCTTCTCGGACACCGATCTTCTTGGGATTGCGGACCAAGCTAGCGCTGCGCCGACGGAGAAGATCGAGCCCAGCGTCGTGGCCTCACCGCCCGATACGTCGTTCACCGCGGAGTCGGCAGACTCGCCAAGCGCAGGCGAAGCAGACGTCTCGATCTGGTCGCCCAACTGGCGAGTCACTCAAGCCTCACAAAGCGCGTCCTCATCGGATCGCGCCGGCTCGCCGCTGGTGCATCTGGATCTCGATACGGCGCTCAGAGCAGCACCCCTCGACCTCGATCTCGATCTCGAGTCGGCGGTCTCGCTGGAAGCCGCCGAACCGAGCGAGCCGCCCGCCGCCAGCAGCTACGCGACGCAGCAAGTCTCCGCTCCCGCTACGCCGCGACCGTGGTCCGCCGCCGAAGCCGTCGATGCCATTGCCGTGGCGCGCAACCGCGACCAGATCGCCGAGGCGGTCGTGAACTACTTAAGATCGAGCTGTGGCGTCGGCCTGGTGCTCATCGTGCAACACGAGGTCGCCATGGGATGGAAGGGCTTCGGCCCCGGGATCAGCGACGAGGAGATCGATGCGTTGGCGATCCCCCTCGCCGCGCCCAGCGTGCTTCAGAATGCGTACCAGGAACAACAAACCTACCGCGGACCACCTTCGCATGAGCCAACAGCCCTCGATCTCCAGCTCTTCGAGCGCTTGCGCGTCGCTCCGCCGCAGGAGGTGGTCGTCGCTCCGGTTCTCATCCGAGACCGAGTGGTGAACTTGATCTTGGGCCAGGCGGAGGACGGCGGAGCGTTGCCGGATCGGATGTCGATCGGCCTGGGAACGCTGACGCGGTCGGCGGGCGCCGCATACGTACGACTGATTCAGGAAGCGAAGAAGCGGGCGCCCAGCTGATACCGGCCTCGACTCGTCGCCGGTTTTTCGCGATTCGAGCTATTCGAAGCAGCCTCACTCGGTCCGCCGCATCATCCTGCCTTGATCGGCTCGATTTTTGGACCTAAACCTCACCCGCGGATTCCACCAGCGTGCATGGGGGTCGTCATGAGAGTTCAGCTCGCTTTTAGTGCTTGTTTGGCAATGATGATGCTGGCAGCTCGCGCCAACGCGATGAACACTTGCGAACGGGTGCTCAGGTACCTCGCGGATCGAGCGGCGGACGTCGTCTGCTTGGAGAGTCCGGACCTGACCACGAACAACCCCGCCACCACCCCTGAGGACAATTCGCTTCCGGGTTTGCCGATCGGCGCGTTCACGCCGCGAACTGACCGCGCCACCATTTCACTGGGCACGCCGATCGACCGAGAAGTGCCGGGCATTCAGGTTCAGGGGCGATTCGCGGACGATCCTACCGGCGAAGCCCGCTTTCTCCTGCGCTTTCCCAACCACTGGAACGGAAAGCTCGTGGTGGCCGGCGCGTCCGGCACGCGAAGCGAATTCAACGGTGACTTCGCCTGGAGCGATTTCGTGGTTCAAAAAGGCTACGCGTACGCATCGCAAAACAAGGGCGTGCTCAACCTGTTCATTTCAAATCCCGACGATCCCCTCGCCTGCCGGTTGAACCCCGTCCCGCCGCTCACCTGGGTGCACTTCTATGACAACGATCCCGAGAAGCCATTTACCCAGTGGCAGCAATACATCGTGCGCGCAGCCCGACTGGCGCGCGGTGCGGTCCACGCGCACTACCGCCGCGTGCCGCATCGGACTTACGCGGTCGGCACCTCAAACGGCGGCTACCAGGTGCGCCGCGCCATCGAGGAGGCGCCGGACCTCTTCGACGGCGGCGTCGACTGGGAGGGGACCTTCGTGGATCCGGATGGGCCGAACATTCTCATCGACCTGCCGCCGGCGCTGCGCAACATGCCTGACTACATTGCCTCGGGACACAACCCCGACAGCCCGGCTGCTCAGAACATCCGCGCCGCTGGCTATCCGCCGGACATCATCGCCGCGCCTCTCACGCTCTGGGAGCGCTACTACTTAAGTTTCTGGGAAGTGACGATGTGCCAGTGGCAGAAGCGACTGGACCCCACCTACGACACCTATGGTTCCGGCCCCGACAACTACGACTACTTCGAGCGCCGCGAGGAGACCGACGTGGCCCAGCAACTCGCCGCGTTCGAGAATACCGGCCGCGTTCGGCGACCGCTGATCACCGTTGCCGGAACGATGGACGGGCTTTTGCCGATCAATCGCCACGCGCGCGCGTACGCCGCCAAGGTCGCCTCGCACCACCATCGACACAGTGATTACCGCCTTTACGAGGTGCAAAACGGTAATCACATCGAAAGCTACACCACGCTCTATCCGCAGCTGGAGCTGATTCAGCCGCACGCCCAAGAGGCGTTCGATCGGCTGGTCGCCCACGTCGAGCACCACGAGCTGCTTCCTCCGAGCCAATGTATTCCCCGGGGCTGCAGCATCGTGGATAATCCCGCGGCCCAGCACTGCGAAGAGCTGTTAGCCCCCTAGAGGCACCGTGGCGAGCCTGCGAGGGAAAACCCTCTTCATCACCGGAGCGAGCCGGGGCATCGGCAAGGCGATCGCGCTTCGCGCCGCTAAGGACGGAGCCAACATCGCCATCGCGGCCAAGACGACGCAACCCCACCCCAAGCTCCCGGGGACGATCTTCACCGCCGCAGAGGAAATCGAAAAGGCGGGCGGTAAGGCCCTCGCCTGCGTGACCGACATCCGCGACGAAGCTCAAGTAGCTGCCGCGGTGGCCAAGACGGTGGAAGTCTTCGGCGGCATCGACATCCTGGTGAACAACGCGAGCGCGATCAGCCTCACCGGCACGGTCGACACGCCGATGAAACGGTACGATTTGATGCACGGGGTCAACGTCCGAGGAACGTTCACCTGCTCGCAGGCGTGCATCCCGCACCTCAAGAAGGCGAGTAATCCGCACATCCTGAACAACTCGCCGCCGCTCAATCTGCAGGCTCGATGGTTCGCCCCGCACGTTGCCTACACGATGTCGAAGTTTGGGATGAGCCTGTGCGTCCTGGGGATGGCCGAGGAGCTCAGAGAGGATGGCATCGCGGTGAACGCGCTGTGGCCGAAAACGATGATTGCCACCGCGGCGGTGCAAAACCTCCTCGGCGGCGAGGCGAGCATTCGCGGCAGCCGCAAGCCGGAGATCATGGCTGACGCCGCGCACGCGATCCTCACCAAGCCCAGTCGCGATTTCACCGGCCAGTTCTTCATCGACGAGGAAGTGCTCCGCGCCGAAGGAGTCACCGACTTTTCCAAGTATCAGGCGGTACCCGGCGCCCAGCTCTTTGGCGATCTCTTCGTCTGAAGCTGTCAGTAGTAACCGGTTACTACTTCACATCAAGTGCTGTGAGTTTCACTCCAGGAGCTTCTTGCCCTTGAGCAGATCGGCGAAGGTACCAAAGCCCTTGCCGCCCGCCCCCTTCGACTGGCTTTGGCGCCAAGCTTCCATCGCCCCACGCTCCTCGGCCTTTTCTGCGGCGGTCACCGAAAGCTTGATTCGCTTCGACGCATCGATGTCGATCACCGCTACCTTAAGCTCCTGCCCTAGCTGAAAGTGCCTCTTGAGATCCGTTCCGCGCTCGGTTCCGCTCTCGCTCGCTGGAACCAGGCCCTGGCCGCCGGGGAAGACGACGAAGACACCGTAGGGCTCGATCCGATCGATCTTTCCGGTGATGACCTCGCCGATTTTCGGCAGCGCCTCCCTCTTGGGCGCCGGTTTCTTTTCGGGGGGCGCCTCGGGTGGCTCAGCCTCTTCCCTTACCAGGCGAAGCCCGATCTTCTTCTCTGTTGGGTCCAGCTTTTCGATGATGACCGGCACTTCCTGTCCCACCTTCACCACATCCTTCGGGTGGGCAATGCGCCGATCGGACAGCGCCGAGATATGGACCAGTCCATCCACCCCGGGGCGCAGCTCGACGAAGGCACCGAACGGCTGTA
>Ga0306920_100016880_pt1 | contig 10067 bp, 7 predicted proteins | sample flu12Cox44000170_FD_204666 | JGI IMG/M metagenome (GOLD analysis project Ga0306920, IMG submission 204666) | Lab enrichment of tropical soil microbial communities from Luquillo Experimental Forest, Puerto Rico - flux4day.12C.oxic.44.000.170 (v2)... | ecosystem: Environmental > Terrestrial >...
TCGGTGTGGAGCACCTGCAATAGCACCACGCCGAGCAGAACCGTCGAGCCGACGAAGACGAGAGTGATTTGGTCGGACAATTCATGCCCCCCTCATGCCGAGCGCGTCAAGCAGCTCTCGGTCGAGGCCGAAGCGTGCTGCACGGGCAACGAAATCGGGACGCATCCGAGTCGACTCGGACGCGCCATCGATCTGGCCGTCGTGCCGTTCGCCGCGATATAGGAAAGTGAACAGTTCCCGGGTGGTGATAATGTCGCTTTCCATACCGGCGATCTCGACGATGCTCTGTACGCGGCGGAGGCCGTCGCGCATGCGCTCGATGTGCACGATCATATTGAGCGCACTTGCAACATGCATGCGGATCGCCTTTAGCGGCAGGTTGAGGTTCGCCATCATCACCATATTTTCCAGGCGGTAGAGCGCATCGCGCGGCGAGTTGGCGTGAACCGTCGACATCGAGCCGTCATGCCCGGTGTTCATTGCCTGCAGCATGTCGAAGGCCTCGGGGCCCCGCACCTCGCCGACGATGATGCGGTCCGGCCGCATGCGCAGCGCATTGCGGACGAGTTCGCGCTGCGCGACCTGGCCGACGCCTTCGATGTTGGGCGGACGCGTTTCCATCTGCACGACATGAGGCTGCTGAAGACGGAGCTCGACGGCGTCCTCGATCGTGATCACCCGCTCGCCGTCGTCGATGAATTGCGAAACCGCGTTCAGCAATGTCGTCTTGCCGGAGCCGGTTCCGCCCGATATCAGAATGTTGAGGCGCGAGCGCGCGGCTATCTGCAGCACGCGCGCTATGTCGCGCGACAGATTCTCCTGACGCACCATCGCATCGAACGTGAGGCCCCGCCTCGGGAACTTGCGGATCGAGATGGTGCCGCCGTTGAGCACAAGCGGTGGCAACACGATGTTGACGCGGCTGCCATCGGCGAGCCGGGCGTCGACCATCGGGCTCGCCTCGTCGATACGCCGTCCGATAGCGGTAGCGATACGCTGTGCAATATTGACGAGATGCTGAGCATCGCGAAACCGGGCGCTGGTCTTTTCTAGCTTGCCGCGTCGCTCGACATAGATGTCGAACGGCCCATTGGCCAATATGTCGGTGATTTCGTCGTCGTCGAGGAACGGTTCAAGAGGCCCAAGCCCGACCATGTCGTCGCTGAGGTCGGCGGCGAGCGCGGTTTCCTCGACTTTGTTGAGTTGAACCCGGTCCTCGGTCGCGATCTCGCTCACCAACTTCGCGACTTCCGACCGCAATGCGGCGCGCGGGATACGACCGGCAACGGTCGGGTCGATCCTTGTCATTAGGACCGTTCGAATCCGCTCCTTTAGCTCGTTCAGTACGGTCAGACCGGCGGCCGGCATGGGACCCTCTGCCGGCGTGTCAGCTACGAGCACGAGACCCGGACGCCGGGTTTGAGTGATCTGGGGATCAGGATCGGTCGTCATCGTCGGGCCAACTTCCACCAAGGGGTTCGCTCCGGCATTCGCCCCGTGATCTCCGTAGCAAGCGCCGCGACCGATTCGGTGAACTTGCCGCGCGGTGCCAAACCCGCAGCGGTGAACAGCTTTGGGCTGAAGGGGATCACAACCTTCGGGCGCAGTCCGACCTTGGCCATCTCATCCAATGTCATCGCGTAACGACCGCCTTCGCCGCCTCGATTGACAACAAGAAGATCGCTATGCGCTGCATCGCCCCCGCCGAGGGCGGCACGTAGGCGCACTGTATCGCGAACAGAACGCAGCGTCTGGTCGGCGACGATCACGCGAATATTGGCCATTCCGAGAACACGCCAATAAGGTGCCGTGGGACCCCGCGGCACATCAGCGATGATGTAGTGGAATAGTGTACGGAGCACCCCGACGAGTGTCTCGACTGCTTCGATACTGAATTCCGCGTCGGAGCGCAATGGCTCCTCAGCGCTCAGCATGAAGAGACGCTCACAGTGAACCGCCATCGCCCGTTCAATAAAGACGTTATCAATCCGCAGCGGGTTAGCGAGCGCCTCGCGCAGTCCGGGGGTCGGCCTGAGATTGAGCGCAAGAGCACAGTCGCCGTTCTGCAGGTCGAGATCGAGGAGCAGGACCCGGCGTTTTTGCCGGTTGGCGAGATGCCACGCCAGGTTGATCGCGAGCGTCGTCGTGCCGACGCCACCCCGTGCGCCGACGACGGCAACCACCTTTCCGAGCTTCCGGCTAATTGGGCTGCCCTCGGCCGCGGCAGGCTTCGGAGATAGCGCCGTTGCCAGCAGTTGCAAGGTCAATGGCTTGACGATGTATTCGCTGACTCCCGCCTGCACGAGGTCGCGGTACAAGCCGATATCATTGCGGTCGCCGATCGCAATCACTGTGACACCGGGTTCGCAAAGCTCGGCGAGATCACGCATTTGCGAGGCTGGCATGTCGGCACCGCTGATGTCGACGATCAGGCTCTCAGGGGAACGTTCGGCGCCAAGGTACTGAATGGCTCTGGCAATCCCCCCGACTTTGATGGTGGCATTGGGGAAGGACAGCTGTGACAGGTAAGTATGTAAGGAGGACTCGCACTCGCCGTCGGCTACGAAGGCCATTAGCCGAGCGCGGCCTGTGGGTGGCTTTACCGCCCTTTCAATCGGCGCAGGGCTTTCAAGGGGGCTCTTTAACGTCAAAAGGCTGCCCATTACGTGGCGGCTCCTGCGATCGTCCAATGCTGGTGGAGTCGCCCCGTGATTGGGACGAATAGCTGGCCGTGAACTGTCACTCGGCCCTCACTACCACGGTCTTCGTCCCATGAATGACCTCTACGGTCGGTTGGTCGGCGGCGACGATCTTAGGCCGGGGCGTAGCATCGCCCAGCGCTGGCGAGACGTCACCCGCCCAGGTTGGCTTGACGCCCGGGGCCTTCCCGGGCTCCGGTGTCAAGGACGCGGCAAAGCCGTGAGTGCCGCTGATGCTGCGCAATGTCAGCGACAGCTTGCCAAGCTCGGTGGCTACATTGATCTTCTCTGCCTGCTCGGGCGTGACCTCCAATGTCACGGTCCGGCCGAAACTATTGCTCGTACCGGTCGGCTTTGTGTCAGGTGCATCGACTGCCAGCACTCGCAGGCTCTCCACGACCGTCTCGCTGACGGAGCGGCGTGTCAGCGGCGGGTCGTTTTTGAACGTCTGGGTTAGGATTACGTCGACACGGTCGCCGGGATACAGGAGGCCGGTGCTCGCTCCGCCGGTTGCCACCGGGATCGCGATCGCTCGCGCTCCAGCCGAAAGAACTACTTGCAGGAAGTCGCGATCGGCAGGTTTGACAATCGCGGTACGCCGGATGGGCTCGCCAGCCGTGACGCTAGCGCGCAGAGCCGCGCCATTTACTTCGGCCGGTGCTAGTTCATCGAGATCGGTATTGGCGTTACTGGCAGCACCAGAAGGCCGCAGGATCTGACCCGGCTCGCCGGCGCCGGCGATCGCTTGCCAAACGACATCCTTGGCTCGCAGCAGCGTGCCCGCAGGTAGTGCCGTGGTCGCGACGAGGATCTTTTTTGTCGCCGCTGCCGTGTCGGCGCTGACTCGCTGCGGTAGCGCGTGTAAGCAGAGAATTACAACGACGCCCAACGAGATCAAGAAGAGTAGAGCGAGGATCGTTTTGGCGCGCAATGGTCGCTCACCTGGTTAGAGGGCTTTTAAGGATAGCGTGATTACGCCGGCGGCGGCGATCGCGACGCCGTAAGGCACGGTCGACCGCGCTGTCGCCGCAACGCATCCGGTGGCCTCCGTCGCAGGCGGCATCCTCGACGGCCGCGAGAGACGCCAGAACCGCGGACGGAGCTTGTCTCGCGCGATCATGGCGAGCGCCAATGCTCCGCCGCAAAGACTCATGAGGAAAAGAAAATTCAACAAGTCCTGGTAGCCGATAAGCAGCGCCATAGCGGCTACCAACTTGGTGTCACCGCCGCCAATAGTGTCGCGCCAAAAGAGCAGAAATGCGGCCGTGAACACAGCGGCGCTCGCTGCTAGGGTGTGACCAGCTGCGACTGGGTCGTGTACGAGAAGCATTCGCATCAACCCGAGCACAGCGATGACGGCAGCCAACACATTGGGAATGCGCCGCGTGCGCACATCGCCATAGGCGATGATGGCGAGGATGCCGATCGCAACAATCACGACCGCTGTCTGCACCGAGCCGCTCCCTAGTCAAGGTCACGCCAAGGTGGCGGGTCGGGAATGGGGCATCCATTGCCGACCGCCACGGTACGTGGCGCTTAGGGAGTGGGGATGTTGACGGCAACGAGGCGAGCACCGACCTCATTGAACAGGTTGGTGAGATCGTTGCCGAGCGTCTGCGCGCCTACGGCAATAGCGAGGGCAATGAAAACAATTAGCATGGCGTATTCGGTGGCTGTGGCGCCACGCTCGTCGCGGTGGAAGCGTCTGATTAAACTGAGCATATATTGTCTCCTTTGAGGCGGAAGTGCGGCCCAATCGCCAGTGTGCGCCACTTGCAACTGCCTTTCTGCCAATGCTCAGCTTAGCCAGATTCCATCAATGCGCTGTCCAGTGGGCGTCAGAATGCCGTCCCTCGATAAAATTTGATTGGATTTTGACGCTATTGTCGGTCAGTTTTCCGGGAAGTGAACGGTCTCGCTCTGAGCGCGGGCCTAACCTTGCCGCATTGGCTAGTGAAAGGGATTTGCGCCAGCGGACAATATGGGTCCCTACAGTCCGAGTGGTCTACGGATGTAATATCGGGCTCTCGCCGAGGCGCTGGGTGCGAGCGAGCCGGTTGTCATCGACGTCGTGACCGATCTCGAGCCGCGCGCTCCCGAGGCGTGGGCTCCCGCCTGATAACGGGGTCTCAGGCGGTGATGCCGAGGGAGCGGATGTGTTCGAAGAGGGGCTGGACCTGGGCGCGATAGGTCGGCGCGGGGGATCGTGACAGCCAGAGCTGCTGGAAGGCGTTGGCGGGGTAGTCGGGATATTGGGCGCGAAAGCCCTCGGCGAGGCGAGCGGCTTCGGCGGAGCGTCCGAGTTGGGAGCGCGCGGCCATCAGAAAGAGCTGGGCGCTGCCGTAGCTGGGGTTGCGTTGGAGCGACTTTTCGAGCAGCGCGACGGCGGCCTCGGCGCGGCCGAGCAGGAGCTCGGCAAAGCCGCCGAAGAAGAGCCAGATGCTGTGCCGGCGATCGGTGGGATCCAGACGCATGGCGTGCTCGATCGCCGGCAGGGTCTCGGCGGCGCGGCCCAACAGCGCGGCGTTGTAGCCGGCAAAGCCGTGCGCCAGCCCGAGGCTCCCATCCATCGCCAGCGCCTGGCCGAAGGCGTGGGCGGCGTCCTCGAGCTGACCGGCGGCCGAGCACAACATGCCTTGGGTGCATTTGGCAAAGGCGTGGCCCGGGGCCAGCGCCAGGGCGATGGCGACCGCCTCGCGGCCGAGGTCGGCGGCGGCGGCGGCGGCGCGCGGATCGCCCCACCAGGGATTGCTGACCAGATACTGGCAGGTGCGGGCCAGTCCGACCAGCGCCTCGACATTGCGCGGGTCACGCGCCAGCGCGGCGAGAAACCATTGCTGGGCCTGGGCGCTGAGCTCGGCGCGCAGCTCCTCTTTGAGGGTGGCCTTGGCGCGCGCCAGACACTCGTTGACGCCGAGCTCGGCATCGGCGCCGAGGCCGAGGGCAGCACGGCGGCTGGCCTGCTGCAGCAGCAGCACGTGCAGCTCGCGGGAGATCCGGCGGGTGATCTTGGTCTGGATCGCCGCCAAATCCTCGGGCCGGAACTCGTGGCGGCCGGCCCACAGATACTCGGTGGTGGCGGCGTCGGTGATCCGCATGTTGACCCGCAACATACCGGGACCGCTGCGCTGGGCGCTGCCGGTGACGACGTATTCAAAGCCGCGCTCGGCCTGGCCGGCGAGATTGCCCAAGATGCCTCGCTCGTCGGCGATCGGCCTGAGCGACAGCCCGCGGCCGTGGCGCATCAGGTCGGTGACGAGGTCGTCGGTGAAGGCTTCGGCCAGATATTGCTGTTCGGGGTCGCCGGTCAGATTGCGCAGCGGCGCCACCGCGACGGCGATGCTCGACAACAGGCAGGGCCAGGCCAGCCGCGCCGAACCGGCGGCGGTTGGCGCGACCTGCTCGGGGCGCAGCGGTCGGCCGCAGGCGCCGCGCGCGGCGGTGCTGTCGGCCAGACCCACCCTGGCAAACCCCGCCGGGGCGAGACCGCGCGCTTCGGCCGCGCCGCTCTCGGCGCTGCCGGCGCGCGCCATCTCGTGCGCCAGCGCCTGGGTCTCGGCGTCGGGGGCGACCCCGAGCTCGCGCTTGAGGGTCTCGGCGCAGCTCTTGTACTGGCGCAGCGCCTCGCCGCGGCGCCCGGCATGCGCATAGGCGCGCATCAGGGCGCGTTGGCCAAACTCGGAGAGCGGGTCGAGCGCCACCAGGCGGCGGCCGGATTGGATGGCGGCATCGGCTTCGCCGGCGGCATCCTGGGCCGCGGTCAAGCGCTGCAAGACATCGCAAATCAGTGCCAGGGTGCGGTCGCGCTCGGCCGCCAGCCATTCCTGAAAGGGCTCCGAGTCGATGTCGAAATCGCTCAGAAACTCGCCGCGGTAGAGCTCGGCCGCGGCCTGCAGCTCGGCGCGGTCGGGCGACCGCGCCAGCCGCTCGAAACGGTCGAGGTCGACGACTACCTCCTGAATGCGGCAATTGGCAAAGTCGGCGACCAGATGGTGCGCCGCACTCGGCCCCAGCGCCTTGCGCAGCTCCAACAGACAGTTGCGCAGGCTGTGTCGCGCCTGCTCGGAACCCTGGTACGGCCACAACAGATCGGCCAGCCTCTCGCGACTGACCGCCTGCCCGCCCTGCGCCGCCAGATAGCCGAGCAGCGCCCGCGCCTTCTTGGGCACCTTCCCGAGCCGACAATCATCGCGCTCGATCACCAGAGTGCCCAACATGCCGATCGACAATGCCATCGCCACCGTCCCAATGCTTAGCCGACTGGAAGCCTGCCGGAGAGATGTCGATGTCCGCCCTCCGCACCGTCGGTGCGATTCGTCGAGGTCGGAGGCACGGACCGGGGAGACCCAGTCACCCGATTGGCGTCCCCGGGAGCCGCAACCGACGGCTCCAGCGGTCGCCAGGGGTGACTCCCGCACGTGCGGGCCAGCTTTCTGATCTGTCCACCGCTACGATTATAGAGACTGTGCCGCAAATTTGCCGGATATCTCACAGCCCATCTGCCGGTTACACGGCCCGTGTCGAGATCATTTTTTTTGCTCAGCCACCAGTCGTATATTGTGTCTGAAACCCTTCTCTATCGGGCAAATATGGCAGAAATACGTCGATCGTTGCCTATCGTTGGAAACTGTATCACATCAGCCATATTCTTGCCCTATTCCTGGCAGATCGGCTTGATCTTGTCTCGATATTTCTAACAACGCATGTGCTCTGGAGGAACCGCTCAACTTTTGCCGTCGATGTTATCTAAATCAAACGTCTCGATTGAGGTCGTAACATGCAATGCGCGAGCCAACCTGCATCGTAAGCCAAGCGCTTTTGCAAGGACCGTAGAAAAAGTTCATCAAATATCAACAGTCTTTTTGACATCTTCAAAGACGTAATCTTGACGTTCGTTTGACAGGGCGACGCTAAGATTACAGGGCAGTCAGACAGATCGCCCGGCTAGAGATAGGCGACAAACGAGAGAATGTCGTTCCGGTAGCCTCATATCCAGACACTAACGCGACCTTTACCAAAAATGAGTGGTGATATTCTAAGTAATCTCAAATATAAAGAAACAATAACAAGCAAGATTTATATTACGAAGATCAACAATTTATACAACGAGATTCCGATTGTTCTCATTGTAAATCTGGTAAATTCTGCGTTGGTTGCTTTACTTTTGGCATCTTATCTGGGTCAAGAATTGTGGTTTATATTTCTGATTATAACATTTATTTTGACAACGTTGCGTGTGATTAGTTGGAAATTTTATAGCTCTCGCACAACGACGGTCAGGTCGGCACCAAAATGGGCAATTATCGCGACGATCGGTTCCGGATTATCGGGCCTACTTTGGGGTGCAGGCAGTGCCTTGTTGCTCCCCGATAGCCTAGTGGAGCAGACCTTTGTCGCATTCGTAATCGGGGGAATGTGCGTTGCTTCTCTGGTCTCGTTCTCCTTCTATCTGCCGGCCTTTGTAGCCTACGTTTTTCCAGCCGCGCTACCGCTGGCGGGGCGATTTTTCCTAGATGGCTGGCCAGTGCACGGCGACATGATGGTCGTCTTTGCGCTGGCGATAACGGTGGCGGCTTACAAATCTAGCCGCAGCTTCGCGATCGGCCTGCGGTTGAATTTCGATCTGATCGAGAGAACTAAAGAATTGACTGCGGCAAACTTGAGGCTGGAACGGGAAATCGTCCAGCGGAGGGTGGCGGAAGACAAGCTCCGACAAGCGCAGAAAATGGAAGCCATCGGTCAGTTGACGGGCGGCATCGCGCATGACTTCAACAATCTGTTGACCGCGGTTGTCGGCCACTTGGAAATGGCAGAAGCTCGGGTAGTTGGTGATTCTCGCACGCGCGGGCTAATCGAGGCCGCTCTTCGTGCTGCGGACCGTGGTGCTACGTTGACCCGTCATCTCCTCGCCTTCGCTCGCCGGCAGCACCTGGAGCCGAGACCGGTCGACATTGCCGCGGTCGTCGACGGCATCGAGAAGATGTTGCGACAGACAATTGGGCCGGATATCCACCTGGTCATCCAGATGGGGTTCGATTTACCCCCGGCTTGGGTGGATCCGAACCAACTGGAACTAGCGATTCTAAACTTAGCCTTGAACGCGCGCGACGCTATGCCGGTCGGAGGCACACTGCGGATCGCGGCCAAAAGCGCGCGCGCAGAAACCGGAGTCTCCCCACCGGACCTGTCTCCCGGCAATTATCTGATCGTTTCGGTTTCAGACACGGGAACGGGGATGACTCCGGAAACTTTGTCGCGCGCTTTTGAGCCCTTTTTTTCTACGAAGGAAGCAGGGCGCGGCTCTGGCCTAGGACTGTCGATCGTACACGGTTTCGCGGCTCAATCGGGCGGATCGGTCCAGATCACCAGTTCTCTGGACAACGGCACCAATGTCGATTTGTGGCTACCTCGCGCCGAAAAGTACTCGATTAAATGCCCTGACCCGGAGCCTGAAACATCCATCACAGAGCCGAGCCAATCGCGAATCCTCGTTTGCGATGATGATGCGGATGTGCGGGCGGTCGTCGGCGCGTTTTTGCGCGATAGCGGGTATGTCGTCTGGGAAGCGGAGAACCCCTATCTCGCCTTCGAGATTCTCGAAAGAGAATGGCCGATAGATCTATTTATTGCAGATTATGCGATGCCCGAAATGAATGGCCTCGCTGTAATCGATCGCGCGCAGGCCGACCACCACGGTCTGAGAGTACTGCTGATGTCGGGCCACGCCGATATCCTGCGAGCTGAGGGAGTGTGCGGCATTCCTCTATTAGCAAAGCCGTTTAAAGTTGCCGAGTTGAAACGGCGGATTATGGAGACATTGCAGGCGCCGTCGTTTGACGTCCGTGTCGGCAGACCAAAATCTCGTCTCTTGGCTATTTCAAGCTAAAGTCGAACGGGCCTTCGGAAGAAATTTGGGCGGCCCCTGCGTCCCTCTTTCGGCTTGCTCTAACTCCACGCTCACCGTATTGGTCAGAACAATCACTAACTTCTCTCGGATGGCGTACCTGGTCGGCTGGGTGCCCGGTGCCATCCACTCGCTTTTCGCATCATTTGTCGGATCTGGACGGCCTGCAGCCGCCGCCGCGCGTAGTCAGGAATGCCCCGCTCGCTCGCGCTCGCTTCGTCATATGCTGGCGGGGCCGTTCGCAGACTTTGAGCCCCGCTGTCCCGACTGAGAAGAATCGATCCCCGAAACCTCCCTCGGCTGCAGGTTCCGCTCGTACGAGCGCGCGCTCCCGCTTAAGAACAGAAGAACTGCGCCAATCACCGGGCCGCTGCGCCAGGTGAAGAAGAGAAGGCAAACCCAGCAGATGAGGATCGCCGTCCGCTCTCCGGGTAGAAATCCGCCCGACAATCCCTCTTTGACAA
>Ga0306920_100016883_pt1 | contig 10066 bp, 9 predicted proteins | sample flu12Cox44000170_FD_204666 | JGI IMG/M metagenome (GOLD analysis project Ga0306920, IMG submission 204666) | Lab enrichment of tropical soil microbial communities from Luquillo Experimental Forest, Puerto Rico - flux4day.12C.oxic.44.000.170 (v2)... | ecosystem: Environmental > Terrestrial >...
CGTTGCCGCTCAACCGCAGTTTGGGGGCAAGCTAGCACGCCCGGCCGAGCGTTGGCACCAGCTTCGCCGTCGCCTCCACAGCCGGCCGGCAGGACTGCACGAGAGCGGCACACGGGCCGAGAAAGCTTTCGGCATCGTTGCATGAGTTCAGAACGACCAGGCTTTTTCGCCTGTTCCTACAGAGGCGCTTTGTGGTACAAAGGCACATGGTGATCACGCTCACACCTGAACAGGAAGTTTGGCTCAAAGCCCACGTCGCAAACGGTGAATTCGCCTCGATTGAAGAGGCGGCGCGCCAACTAATCGACGAGCGCATTGCCGAACGTGGCGGCAAAGAAGCCGACGATCTTGCATGGGCCAAGCCCTACGTGGACGAAGCGCGCGAAGCGGTCGCACGCGGCGAGTTTGTCTCTCTCGAGGAGCACAAGGCCCATAACGCGAGGCTTCTTGCGGCGCTCAAAGCTTGATGGCGCGGCTCATCGTCTCCTCACTCGCCCAAGCCGACACAGCCTATATCGCTCGGAATCTCACGGCCAAGGCGGGCCACGCCGTTGCCGCCAGATATTTGGACTCTTTTGAGACGCTCTATGATCGGTTGATCCTTCACCCGGCAAGCGGAGCGCCTCGCCCAGCCATTGGGCCACACATCCGCATCTGCGTCGTGTCACCGTACATCGTGATCTACGAACACGACGCTCCGCAAAATACAGTGACGATATTCCGCATCGTTCATGGCCACCGCAAGATCACCGGCAAAATGCTTCTGACAGACATTTAACCGTGACATCGCCTGCAAACTGCGGTCACGCCGGGGTGCTACGCCGTGCTCGCGGCGCCCTTGCCGAGCGCCGCCTGGGCGGCGGCGAGGCGGGCGATCGGGACGCGGAACGGAGAGCAGGACACGTAGTCCAAGCCGACCTCGTGGCAGAACGCAACCGAAGCCGGATCGCCGCCGTGCTCGCCGCAAATGCCGAGCTTGAGGTTTGGGCGCGCCTTGCGTCCGCGCGCGGTGGCGATCCGCACCAATTCGCCGACGCCGTCGCGGTCGATCGAGACGAACGGGTCGGCCGCGAGAATGCCCTTGGCGGTGTAGATGCCGAGGAAGCTCGCGGCATCGTCGCGGCTGATGCCGAACGCGGTCTGGGTCAGGTCGTTGGTGCCGTAAGAGAAGAACTCCGCGGTCTCGGCGATGTCGCCGGCCATCAGCGCGGCGCGCGGCAGTTCGATCATGGTGCCGACCTGATAATCGATCCTGGTGCCGCGTTCGCTTGCCACGGCCCTCGCGGTATCGTCGATCCGCGCCTTGACGAGATCGAACTCCATGCGCGTCGCGATCAAAGGCACCATCACCTCCGGCACCACCGGCTTGCCGGTGCGCTTGCCCGCTTCCACCGCCGCCTCGAAGATCGCGCGTGCCTGCATCTCGGCGATCTCCGGATAGGCGACCGCGAGACGGCAGCCGCGGAAGCCGAGCATCGGGTTGAATTCCTGGAGCTCGCGGGCGCGGTCGGCGAGCTTGCGTGGATCGGCATTCATCGCCGCCGCGACCTCGGCGATCTCCTCCTCGCTGTGCGGCAGGAATTCGTGCAGCGGCGGGTCGAGCAGCCGGATCGTCACCGGCAGCCCGCCCATGATCTCGAACAGCGCGACGAAATCGTCGCGCTGCATCGGTAACAGCTTCGCCAACGCGGCGCGGCGGCTCTTCTCGTCGTCGGCGAGGATCATCTCGCGCACGGCGCGGATGCGGCCCTCGTCGAAGAACATGTGCTCGGTGCGGCACAGGCCGATGCCTTCCGCCCCGAACCTCATGGCGACGCGGGCGTCGTTGGGGGTGTCGGCATTGGCGCGGACCTTGAGCTTGCGCACCTCGTCGGCCCAGCCCATCAGGGTGGCGAATTCGCCCGACAGCGCCGGCTCCTGCATGGCGACCTTGCCGGCCAGGACCTGGCCGGTCGAGCCGTCGATGGTGATGACCTCGCCCTTCTTGAGCGTGACGCCGCCGGCGCTCAACGCGTTGGCGGCATAATCGACGCGGATCGCGCCGGCGCCGGAAACGCAGGGCTTACCCATGCCGCGCGCCACCACCGCCGCATGGGATGTCATGCCGCCGCGGGTGGTGAGAATGCCTTCCGCGGCATGCATGCCGTGGATGTCTTCGGGGCTGGTCTCGACCCGCACCAGGATGACCTTGCGCCCCTGCGACTTCAACAGCTCGGCTTCGTCGGAGGAGAACACGATCTCGCCGGAGGCCGCGCCCGGCGAGGCCGGCAGGCCGGTGGCGATCACCTGGCGCGCGGCGCCGGGATCGATGGTCGGATGCAGGAGCTGGTCGAGCGCGCCGGGGTCGACCCGTGTCACCGCCTCCGGCCTCGTGATCAGTCCCTCGTCGGCGAGTTCGACCGCGATGCGCAGCGCCGCCTTGGCGGTGCGCTTGCCGGAGCGGGTCTGCAGCATCCACAGCTTGCCCTGCTCCACCGTGAATTCGAGGTCCTGCATGTCGCGGTAATGCTTTTCGAGCAGGCGGTAGATGCGGGTGAGTTCGGCGAAGGCCGCCGGCATCGCGTGCTCGAGCGAGGGCTTGTCCGAGCCCGCCTCCTGGCGCGCGATCTCGGTGATCTCCTGGGGCGTGCGGATGCCGGCGACGACGTCCTCGCCCTGGGCGTTGATGAGGAATTCGCCGTAGAGCCGCTTTTCGCCGGTCGAGGGATTGCGGGTGAAGGCGACGCCAGTCGCGGAGGTCTCGCCCATGTTGCCGAACACCATCGCCTGGACATTGACCGCCGTGCCCCAGCTTTCGGGGATGGCGTGGAGGCGGCGATAGGTGATAGCGCGCTGGTTCATCCAGGAGCCGAATACGGCGCCGATGGCGCCCCACAGCTGATCATGCGGGTCCTGCGGGAACGGCGCGCCATGCTCGTCCGCGACGAGGGCCTTGTAACGGACCACGAGCGCCGCCCAATCGTCGGCGTCGAGCTCGGTGTCGAGCATATAGCCGTGCTGGTCCTTGTGCTCGTCGAGGATTTCCTCGAACAGACGATGTTCGAGGCCGAGCACCACGTTGGAATACATGGTGATGAAGCGCCGGTAGGAATCATAGGCGAAGCGGCGGTCGCCGGAATTCGTCGCGAGCGCCTCGACGGTGATGTCGTTGAGGCCGAGATTGAGCACGGTGTCCATCATGCCGGGCATCGAGGCGCGCGCCCCCGATCGCACCGAGACCAGCAGCGGGTTGTCGCGGTCGCCGAACCGCCGGCCGGCGATATTGCCGACCTCATGGAGTGCGGCATCAACCTGGCCCTTGAGTTCATCCGGATAGGTTTTGCCGTGGCGGTAGAAATAGGTGCAGACCTCGGTGGTGATGGTGAATCCCGGCGGCACCGGCAGGCCGAGATTGGCCATCTCGGCGAGATTGGCGCCCTTGCCGCCGAGCAGATCGCGCAGGCGCGCCCTGCCTTCCGCCTTGCCGTCGCCGAACGCGTAGACCCATTTGCCCGGGGCGGGCAGCGCGGATTTTGCGCGGCGTGGTTCGGCACCGACCGGCGATTTCGCCGCGGGCGGCGCGGGTTTGCGGCGGCGCAAAGCCGGCGCCGGCGCCACCGGGTTTCGTTTCGGCGCCGGTCTTGCCGCTGGCTTCTGTCTTGGCGCGGCGGACTGTTTTGGCACGGAGGATTTGGCGCGCGCCCGCGCTGCCGGCGCCGGCTTTGCTGCGGGCTTGGCTGCCGGCTTGGTGGCAGCCTTGTTTCTCGCTTTCGTCCTGGCTTTGGCGGGGCGCCGGGAACGCAATGATTTGATCGATTTGACCATGACGGACTCAGGGACTTCTTTTCAGCCGGCACGGACGCACGGCGACACCCGCGCCGCGACCCGGGCCGTGGGCGGAAATCATCAACGGATCAGGCCGAGCCCGGTGATGCCGACCACGATCAGATAGATGGCGACGATGTAATTGAGCAGGCGTGGCACGAGCAAGATCAGAATTCCGGCCAGCAAGGCAACGAGCGGCTGGACATGGGCGACGGTTATCATGGATGGCCTCCTGGAAGCATTTGGTCAACGGAGTGTGCTGCGCAAAACAAATTACGCCAAAATCATCGGAGCGCTACCATTGAACGATTTCGCGCCGGGTTGGTTCACACCGTGGCGGTGAGATAGCGCTTGGCAAGCACCTTGCCCTCTTCCACCGCGGGCTGGTCGAACGGATCGATGCCGAGAAGATGCGCCGCGATGATCGTCTCCAGCATGAAATGCATCAGCAATTCGCCGAGGCTCGATTCGTCCAGGCGATCGAGCCTTATGGTACGGACCGGGCAGCCGTTCTTGGCGAGGGTCTCGGCGGTGGCGCGGCCCTGGGCGGCGACGAGGTCGCCGATGGATTTCGCTCCGAAGCCGGGCTCTCCGGCCTCGGCCGCGAGGCCGGCATCGAGCCGCGGTCCGCGTCCGGCCGCAGCGACCGTGATCACGGTGAACAGCTTGTCGCGCGGGCCGGCGATGAAGAGCTGGAGCTGGCTGTGCTGGTCGACCGGCCCGAGCGCGGCGATCGGGGTCGTGCCCCGGCCGGCCTTGCCGAGGCTTTCGGCCCACAGCTGCACATACCAGCGGGTGAAGCGTTCGAGCCGATCCGCATAGGCCATCAGTACCGCGATCGGCTTCGCTTTGGTGGCGGCGAGCGCCACATTGAGCGCCGCGCCGACGGCGGCCGGGACCTCTCCGGGGGCACTGCCCGCCAGCACCGGCGCAAGCGCCACGGCGGCGCCGCGGCGGAGCGCGGCGACGTCGAGGCCGGCCACCGCCGCCGGCAGCAGGCCGACATTGGTCAGCACCGAGAAGCGGCCGCCCACATCGGGGTCGTGATCGAGCATGGCGATGCCATGGCCGGCGAAAAGATCGCGCAGGCCATTGCGCCGGCCGGCGACCGCAGGCTCGGTGATGCCGAAGAAGATTTCTGGCGCCTTTGCGGAAAGGCCGGCGGCGCGTATCGCCGCCAAGGCCGCGATGGCCTGCATCAGCGTCTCGCCGGTGCCGCCGGATTTCGATATCGCGACGAAACGCGTCGCGGCGAGCGGCAGCCGCGCCAACATCGCCGCATAGGTGTCGGGATCGAGATTGTCCATGAAGTGCAGGCGCGGGCCGTCGCGCAAAGCGCCGAGCCCCGGCACCCCGCAACCGGCGAGCTGCGCCACCGTCTGGCCGCCGAGGCTCGATCCGCCGGTGCCGAGAAAGACGATGTCCGAGGCACCGGCGACAAGCCGCTTCGCGGCGCCTTCGATGCCGGCGAGATCGTCGGTCTTCTCCGGGAGCCGCAGCAGAGGCAGCTTGCCATCCGCGTGGCGCGCCCTGACCCAGGCCAGCGCATCGGCGCTCCGCGCCAACGCATCGGCATAGGCCGCCGCCGTCACGCCGTCGCGGCCGATGTGCTCCTCGCGGGCATCATCGATGGACTGCAAGACGGCCATGAGAAGGACCGCCCCGGACAGGAGCCCCCGTCAACCGCCTTTCGCCGGCACGACCTGCGGCCGGCCGACCACCGTGACCAGCATGCCGGCGTCGAGCAGGCGCCTCGCGACCCGCTTCACGTCCGCCATGGTCACGGCCTGCACCAGGCTGTTGCGCTTGTCGATGTAATCGATGCCGAGACCTTCGCGCTGGATCTGTACGAGCTGTGCGGCGATCTTGCTGGAGGTATCGAAGCTCAGCGCGTAGGAACCGGTGAGGAACGACTTCGACTTGGCGAGTTCCTCTTCGGTCGGCCCCTCCTCGGCGAGGCGACGGATTTCGGATTGGAGCACGTCGAGCGTCTGCCCGGTGCGATCCGCACGGGTCGCGGTGCCCGTCATGAACAGCGCGGCGTGCTCGAGCGGGACCAGGGTGCTGAACACCGAATAGGCGAGGCCGCGGACTTCGCGCACCTCGCGATAGAGCCGCGAGGAAAACGAACCGCCGCCGAGCACGTGATTGACCACGAATGCAGCCATGAAATCGGGGTCGCTGCGCGCAATGCCGAGCCCGCCCAGAATCAACACCGACTGCGGGACATCGAGATCGATCGAAATCTTCTGTCCGAGCCCCTGCGGCAGCATCACCGGCACGTCGGAAAGATCGGCCTTGGCCGGCAGGCTGCCGAACACCTTGTCGATGAACTTGCCGGCGGTCGCAGCGTCGATGTCGCCGACGATGGCGATCTTGAGCGTGTCGCGGGCGAACACGCGGCGCATGTAATCCCTGAGGTCGGCGACCGTGATGGTCGGAATCGACTCCAGGGTGCCGCGCACCGGCCGGCCATAGGCATGGCCGGGGAAGGCGGTCGACCACCACCGCCGGCTCGCCAAGTCGTTGGGGCTCGTGGTCTCCCGGCGCAGCCCCGAGAGCACCTGGTCGCGGATGCGCTCCATGTCGACCGCATCGAAATGCGGCGACGTGACCGCCAGCCGCAACAGCTCGAAGGCTTCATCCTGATTGGCGCTCAGCGTGCGCACCGAGCCTGAGGTCTGGTCGCGGTTGACACTGAACCCGAGCTGGATCGCCTTGGTTTCGGCCCGCTCGTGGAAGCTCTTAGAATCGAGATCCCCCGCTCCCTCGTCGAGCAGCGACGTCGCCATGGTGGCCACGCCCGGCTTGTCCACGGGATCCTGGTTGGCGCCGCCACGGAACGAGAAGTCGAAGGCAATCAGCGGCACCGAGGGGTCCTGCACCAGCCACGCCTCGATGCCTCCGGGGCTCACGACGCGTTGGATCGTGGTCGCCTTCGCGGCAAGCGGCGCCATCAGCACCGCCGCCGCCAACGTGACGGCCGGAAGGAGGCTCAGGGCGCGCGGCCGAGTTCCACTGCGAAAGGATGCAATCACGAGCGCTTCTCCGTGGAGGGAAGTTCCTTGATCAGATAACCGGTTACCGAGCGGCGCTTGTCAAGCCACTCGCGCGCTGCATCGCGGACCGCATCGGAGGTCACCGCATGAAGGCGGCCGGGCCACGAGGCCACCTGCTCCACCGTCGCGCCGGTGGTCAGCGCGGCGCCGTACCAGCGCGCCATGGTCGCCTGGTTGTCCTGGGCATAGACCGCGTCAGCAATCAGCCGCGTCTTCGCGCGTTCCAGCTCTTCGGCGGTAATCCCATGCTCGGCGACTTCGGCGATCACCGCATCGAGCGCGGCCTCAAGGGTGGGAAACGAGACCCCCGGCAGCGGACTGGCATAGACCCCGAACCGGGTCTCGTCCAAAGCGGTGCCCTGATAATAGCCGCCTGCATTGGTGGCGAGATGCTGCTCGATCACCAGCGAGCGGTAGAGCCGGCTCGTCTCACCGCCGCCGAGCACGTGGGACAGCACCTCGAGCGCTTCGGCCTGCCCCGTCTTTGCGGTGGCGTTGGAGGGCACGAGGTAGCTGCGCTGCAGGCTGGGCTGGGCCACCCGCGGATCCGCCAAGGTCACCTGGCGCACCGCCACCGGCGGCGGCTCCTGGGGCCGCAGGCGCGGACCGATTTCGGTGCGGCGGGCGACCTTGCCATAGGTCTTCTCCGCGAGCGCCTTGACCTCGGCGCCGGTCACGTCGCCGGCGATCACCACCACTGCGTTATTAGGCGTGTAGAACCGCTTGTAAAAATTCAGCGCATCCTCGCGGTTGAGCTTCTCGAGCTCGGGGCGCCAGCCGATCACGGGGCGTCCATAGGGGTGATTGAGATAGAGCGACGCGGCGACCTGCTCGCCGAGCCGGGCTTCCGGGCTGTTGGCAACCCGCATGTTGTACTCTTCCAGCACCACGTCGCGCTCGGGCAGCACATTGTCGTCGTTGAGCACGAGGCCGGTCATGCGATCGGCCTCGAACTCCATCACCGTCGGCAGATATTCGCGCGCGATGCGCTGGAAATAGCCGGTGTAGTCGGCGGTGGTGAAAGCGTTTTCCTGGCCGCCGATGGTGGCGAGCGTCTGCGAGAACCGGCCCTGCGGGTTCTTGTCGGTGCCCTTGAACATGAGATGTTCGAGGAAGTGGGCAAGGCCTGACTTGCCGGCCTGCTCGTCCGCGGAGCCGACCCGGTACCAGATCATATGCGTCACCACGGGGGTGCGGTGATCGGGGATCACCACGACCTCCAGGCCATTGTCCAGGGTGAAATGGGAAATCTGCGGCCCCTCGGCCTTGGCCGGCCCGCAGGCCATGACCCAAGTCATGACCATCGACGCAATCGCGACGGCACCGAGAGCGCAAAATGCCGCCGAGCAAAAACGCCGGACGGCAAGCTGAGGTCTGCGAAGGCTGAGGCTGCGGAAACCGCGGGTTCGCTGGCCGGACGGGTGAGCCCATGTGGGGCTCGGGCCGCGACGGCGCGGCGAACCGAAACGCATCATTCCCATCTGCTCCTACTGTCTCGTGTTCTTCCAAGAATCGGGCCCTCGACCTTCTATGTAGAATTCGAGGTCGTAGGGCCACTTATTGTGATGACGTGCTGCAACCGATCGCAGCACGTCAGGCAGCCTGAAAACGTGAACGGATGATGCCATTCGGGGCTGCCACCGCGGCGGCGGGGCGAACCCGAAACGTATCATTGTGTGTCGATTGTTCCGATCTGCCGATCTGCTGGAGTGGACTTCGACTTTCCGTCGCGATAGTTGAGCCCATAGGGCTGGTCGGGCGACGGCGTGCGGTAACCGCTCGGCGGTTCGGTCAACGAGGCGCGCGCCGGTTCGCGCAGGAATCTCGCCCCTTCGGCCGGCTTGTTCGTGGAGAATGTACTGCCCAAGCCGACCAAACCCGACCACATTCCACCTTGATAGCCCAGTTCGTCGGGGCGCAGTTGCGTCGACGTGTCGACGGTCTGGCCCGGCTTGAGGCCCTTTTCCTTAGGCGGCCCGCTCGACTTGCCCATCGCCAGTTCGCGCGCCGTCACCTCGTCACCCAAGGTGTCGGTGTCGCGGATCGGTTTGCGCTCGGCCCTCGCCTTCTTTTCCGCTTTGCGCTTGGCCTCATCCGGATCGGACGGCCAAGCCGGGTCGCGTTGCGCGACGGACCCGGTCGTCTCCGGCGGCGGCAGATTGCGGGTCGGCGGCACTACCAAGGGAGGTCGCTCCTTGTATTCGATCCTGCCCTCCCTCCCGTTGGAAAGGCCAAGCCCGCGCAGGAAGCTGCGGATCAATCTCTGGTCGTAGAAGCCTTCATCGTCGTCATCGGCGGCAAAGGCCGCGCCGGCGCTGCCGGCGATGATCATAAGTGTTCCCAGCACTATCCCCAACACGGTGCCGGTCAGCTTGCGATGCGAAACATCTCGAGGCATGGCTTTTCCCCATAAAGCCCACCATTGAGCCGCTCTATGTGTTCATAGTGGCCCAAGTGGCGGTGGATGCACGTTTTTTACCCCGCACTCCCCCCTAGAGGCGTATCAGGGCGCTTTTGCGGCATCACCTGCGAACAGCGATTCATACAGCAGGCCGACAACTCCCGCAACGATTGCTGCGTCGGCGAGGTTGAAGACGTACCACTGAAAGCTCCAGGCGGCGGCGGTGATATGAAAAAGCACGAAATCCATTACCGCCCCGTGAACGAGGCGGTCCACCCCATTGCCGGTCGCGCCGCCGATGATCAGGCCGAGCGCTATGGCCGACAGGCGCGAGCCGGTGCGGGCGAGCCATAGCGCAAGCAGCACCACCGCAACCACTTTCAGGGCGAACAGCGCCCATTGTCCGAGCGGCCCCGCCTGCTGGAACAGGCCGTAGCTGATGCCGGTATTCCAGGCCAATACGAGGTCGAGAAACGGCGTGAGCGCGACCCGTCCGCGGCCGGGCAAGTCGAAGCCGTAGAGCAGCCAGAACTTGAGGGCCTGGTCGGCCGCGGCGGTAACGAGCGCAACTATGACGCCGAGGCGAAACGTCGCGCGGCGCCAGGGGAGCGCCGCCATTTATTCGGCCGCGGCGCGCGCCGCGTCCCATTCGCGCAACGCCTTCGCATCGCGCGGCGTCACGTCGGGGTAATCGGGATCGCTCCCGACCGAGGGGAGGATTTTCCACGACCGCGCGCATTTGGTGCCCCGGGCCGGACGGAACTCGACCGCGACCCCGGGCACGTCATCGAGGCGGAACGCA
>Ga0306920_100016884_pt1 | contig 10066 bp, 7 predicted proteins | sample flu12Cox44000170_FD_204666 | JGI IMG/M metagenome (GOLD analysis project Ga0306920, IMG submission 204666) | Lab enrichment of tropical soil microbial communities from Luquillo Experimental Forest, Puerto Rico - flux4day.12C.oxic.44.000.170 (v2)... | ecosystem: Environmental > Terrestrial >...
AGGCGCAACGCCACCGGCGTGTAAATGTCGATCTTTTGCCCTGGCAGCGCGAACGACACAATCAACGCGTATCGCGACCGTCGGCCATATCGATTGAGGTAATGGCGCTCGCGCCACCATCCGACAGATGGGTGCACGGCAATGAGGTTGGAAAGCGCCAGCTCGGTCGCCATACCCGACCAGATATCCGAGTGAATTGAGCCGACGTTTCGCGCCTCCCGGATAGTCCAATGGTCCCCTGCGCCCTCCGTTCCGGGATGCTCATCGTCCTTTCGAGCCTTGCGATTGATCCGAGCGATGAAGTCGGCTTCAGGTTCGCCGGGGCCGTTCAATTCGAAGCGGAGGCCGTGCGATGCGTAGCGATAGCGATCCTTCCAACCAACCTCTCCCGGACTCGGTTCAACAAAATAAGACAGCGTAACCCGCATTTGGACTCGCAGAGCGCCGAGATCGCGCAAAACATCAGCGTTAATACGCCTGAATTGCTCAAGCAGCCGAATCCCAGAAACTGGCATCGAGTTGCCCCCGTGTCGGATCGATCTGCCGCATTCCGTGGCCTTGGACAAAAGGAAGCCTGACGCGCCGGCTCTTCGTTTTCTGTGAACTACCGGCCAGCGCCTGCTCAAGAGCGCGCGTGATAAAATCGCGCAGTTTCATTCCGTGCAGCGCCGCTTCCGCTTTGACTCGCTTGTAGAGCGGATCAGGCAGATCGACTGTCGTCCTCATAAAAGCATAAAAGCGGCCTTGCGCGGTTACGTCAAACGCCGCAAAAAGCGGCGGTCCCGTTGTACTGGCTAAACTCGCCCGGTAATAAAACTTCACTCGAGGACGGAATTCTTAACTCTGAACTCCGAACCGTAGCCCTCCAGGCCCCTGCGCGGCCATTGTCGCAGCCGCACTTCGAGCACAAGCACGACGACAAGCCTTTGGTCGCGGACCTCGGCGTGAGCTCGGGCTACGCCCCACCGTGTTACTGCCTCCTGATTTGTTGTTTTTTCTGCGGCGATTTTCTTTCGACGGGGGAAGCTGCGCTCTCCATATAAATCGTGCTCGTGCTCGTGCTCGGGAAGCTATCAAGCCCTACCTATTCAGTCTCTGGGTGATGGGCATAACCGCGAAAGTGACAGCAATTCACAGCACGAAGAGACGTCAGGAGAGCGAAGAGATGTCGCACGAAGCGCATCTCCGCAAGACCGGCGGCCGACGAAGCAGGCGGAACGAAGCGGACGCACCAAACCCAGCGCCGTTGATCTCACCGCGCTTCGAGCACGACGACGAGGACGATTTGGTTGCGGACCTCGGCGTGAGCTTCTCGGTCGAACGCTACGCCCCACCGTGCCCACCGTGAGAGGCTCAATCGAGCGTTAATCCGCTGAATTGCTGAAAGTAGCCACTTCCCGGCCGGATCCGGAGCCCGCAAGCCGCGCGATCAAGTCCGCAACCACGCGGCATTGCAGTCCAAAAGGCAGATACCCGAGATAGCCCAGCAGGGGCATTTCAAAAATCTGAAATCGTTGAACGTAGGGGATGCAGTAGGTCCATTTTGGGTAGCTGTATTGATTCCACATCTCCCAGAAGAAACCGCATACCAATGCCGCCAACGCCGGGAGAGTGATTGCGTGCCACTCTCCTCGCTCAAGCTTCTGCAGGACGTTCTCTTCGCTGAGCAGCACTTGTAGGGAGACGAAGATCAGCAGGGGCGAAATCCAGAGCAAGGGGTATGAGTAGTCCGGCGAGACTGCCACTATGACAAGCCCGAACGATCCAAGGCCGAGAACCGCTCCCGCGTGTGTCCTGCGGTTAGCGCATACCAATGGTCGTTGAAAACGCGTGTGCCTGAGCGCGGGATACGACCGCAACAGATCCAAAGTGCTCATGACCGCCGGCAGAACGGTCGAAAACGCAACCGTCGCGTGAACGGCGTAGCTTACAGGGGTAAACAATTCCTGACCGACGTAATACCAGTTTTGCGCGAACCTGTTCAAGTACTCGAAATACCACCAGAATAGCGCGCTGGCCGGGAATAGAAGCAGCAGGTAACGTGTTTTGTGAGTTAGGAGGCAACTACCGGTGCGGCGGTATGTCAGCCCGTTCACGAAAACCACGTAGGAGACCCATAGGGGCGTAAAGGTATAACTTTGAAACGGCCTAAACCACCCGAACCGCTTCCACGCCAGTGTCCAGAAGCAAAGTATGAAAAGTCCCGATACCCAGCCCCACCAGGGAAACTTCTGCCGTGCAGCAATCGGATAGGTTGCAGGCCGGCGCGGCAGATAGAGAAAGATAAACACGGCTGCCGTGAGAAGCGCGCCGGTGCCGACCAACGCGAATGCCGGCCAGGAAAAGGGAGCATGCTGAACGCATCGCGTATGCGGCGGAAACTCGAGATAGAGTGACATGGGATGCCCTGTCGAGGTCGCGCCGAGCATTGGCAGGCCGATCAGCAAGGCTGTAAGCATTGCCAGCGGTGCAATAGGTTTCATCGCCGTCTCGGGTCGCATGCGAAAGGCGTTACTTGAACACTGCCTCGAGACATGCTGGTTGCAAGTCCCCGGTGCAGGAGCTGCTAACGTGATTTCTCTTGACAATATGCATCCGACCGAAATACCGGTGCCTAAGATCCCTCTGCTCATGAGATCCATTTGGAAAGGCGCCATTTCGTTTGGGTTGGTTAATATCCCGATAAAGCTCTATTCAGCCGTCGATAGCGAAAAATTGAGCTTTCAGATGTTCTATCGCAAAGATCTTTCGCGGATTCGCTTCAAGCGCGTCGCGGAATCGACCAACGAAGAAGTCCCCGCCGATCAGATCGTGAAAGGATACGAACTTGAAGATGGTAAAATCGTGACTCTGACGGACGACGAGCTTAAGGAAGCGAGCCCCGAGAAATCCACGGGCATCGATATCCAGGCGTTTGTTTCCGAGAAAGAGATCGATAGCCTCTATTTCGACAAGCCGTACTATCTTGAGCCGGACAAAGGGGCTGCCAAGGCGTACACGTTGCTTCGCGATGCTCTCGCAAAATCCGGCAAGGTGGGCATTGCCCAGTTTGTCCTGCGGAACCGCGAGCACCTCTGCGCGCTGAAGCCGCACGAGGACATTCTTGTTCTCAATCTGCTTCGATTTGCCGAGGAAATTCGCGATCATTCCGAGCTTACGGTTCCTAAGGATCAGAAAATTAGCGCAAATGAGGTGACCCTTGCGACTCGTTTGATCGAAGGATTGACGACGACGTTTGATCCGACTCAGTACCAGGATACCTACGCTCAGGATGTGCGAAAAATGATTGAGGCCAAGGCTAAGGGCCAGAAGGCGAAGGCCCCGGTTCGGGCTCCTGCGGCGGGCAAAGTGGTCGATCTGGTTGCGGCCCTGCAGGAGAGCCTCGGGAGCGTAAAAAAAGGTAAGAAGCGGGCCGCCTAACCCGCAAAATCACCCAGGGTCGGGGAAATACACGGACGTTCCTTCGCCGCCAGCTCCGAAGCGTTTTACTGGCCCAAGCTCAATCGATATACCATTGGCGCTATCGGATCCGGATCAAAACTTCGAAAACGGTTAGAGGTGATGAGCCGGGCACCGTGAACAGTTAGCTGTTATCCAATTCGCGCTGGGGAATTCTCGTGACCGGGCCGAAAGCGTGGAGCCTTCTATGGGTATCCGTCAGAGCAACCCCACTTAGCGGACGGGCCGTGTTTTTGATGCACTGTCGGCATCACGGCTATCGACGGCGGAGACTTGGCTAGTCAGATGCTTGGCGTTGGAACTATCTGGCAACTCGGCGGAGACCAGAGGTAGTCGGAATCCACATCCTCCTGTGGCACTGGCTCTTTGCCTGCGGTATTCTGCCTGGGTTGCCTCCGCGCGTTTGACCAGTGAAGTCGACTTTTGCTCCTTTGCGATTCTGATGGCTTCGCAAAATGAAGCCTGAATCTGGGTCTCGTCAGCACCCAAACTCGCGAGAAACACACCGCACAGCCGGTGCAGTTCGGCACACCAGCAACGCTCTCCAGATCTTTCCACCAATGTTTCCGCCTCCCTTATCGTCTCGAGAGCTTTGGAAGTACGGTGCGCGAGGTGCAAGGCTTCAGCCTTTAGAGCGAGATAATATGGCAGGGCCAGAATTGCGCCGGTGGCGCTCCAGTCCTCTATTCCGTCCTCTATCCACCCGAGACCTTCTGCCGTGTCACCGGAAGCGCTGCGCGCCCAGCCACGAAGAATCTCTCCTCCAGCCAGAAAAAACGCAAAATTTTGATGCGTTGAGAGTTCAATCAAATCCGATGCCAAGCGCTCCACTTCAGTAGGACTACGTTTAAAGTGGGCGAGCCAGCCAGCGAAAAGTAGTGCTTGGGCTAATCCGGGCATATCATTCAACTCCTTGGCTAACGACATCGCTTGGGCCATAGGCGCTTGGCAGGAGGTGATCTCTCCACTATGCCATTCGGAAAGGGCCTCAGAGATTAGACAAATAACAGCGGGCGCGGCGACCTCTTCGACCGGAGAGGGTACGCCACCCGAGCGCCAGATCTCAACACCACGTATCGCGTATTCACGCGCGGTCTTGAAATCACCCAAAAAGTATACGGTGGGTGCCAACGCGCGGTAGGCCCCTACCATTAGCGCCGAGTCGTTCTGCTCCTGCGCCAGGGAGTAAATGCGTTGGGCAATCTGCATTGTTGCACTTAGCTTGTCGGTGACGAGGGAATAGCGCCACTGACCGACCATAGCAAGATACCGGTGCCGGGGACGATTGAGCGAATAACACAACGGCTCCGCGCGCTCGTAACAAATTCGGGCCTCCGGCGCCGCGAATCCTCGTGTAGCCGTTAGATATTGCCCCGTCTGCATCAAGATGAAAAGCTGATCTTCCGCAGTGAGACTCCGCCCCTCAACTCCCATTTCCACGGGTGATCCCCAGTGCCCGTGTTCAAAAAAATGAGCTAAAACCAGGAGCAATGCTCCCCTAGCTCCGAGAACCTTAGCGGCAAAGGAGGCATTCCCTCGCTGAATCCGCGGAATGTAAACCTCATGCAGCGCTTCATGATACAAGCCGGCATTGCAGCCGCAGATTACTGCCAAGAAAAGTGGCTCCATCTTCCTGAAATTATCTGGGAACTGAGGCGCAAGCGTTCGATAATATTCATAGAGCCGCCTGTTGCATTCCTTCCAAGCCTCGGTTCGCAGACTCCGAAGCTGTTCCCCAAAGTATTCACGAACGAGAGGGTGAGTATCCAGATGCCCAGGATTGTGTGTATCTTCCCCAGCGAGGAGTCCTGCTCTTCTTAATCGGGCCAGAATCGTTCGCCACTCGGTCAACTCCAAATTAACCAGTGGCTCTGTGACGCCCCGGACAGCAGGTGGTTTCAGCAGGACTCCAAGCGCCTTTTCGTCAGCGGGCCCATCAAAAAGGCCTAACATTCGGAGAACCGACAGCTCAGGACCTTCCCCAAACCAGGTTTGGTAAGATTCCATTACCTTTCGGGCGTGGGCTCCCTGCCGTACGTCGTGAGCCAGACGGGCTGATACTTCTTCGCGACGACGAATATCTCCGTTATAGGCATCGGTTAAATAGCTGCCCAGCAGCGTGAGAGCAAGACAATGGCCGCTGAACTCGTTGCTGGCACTTCGCAATTTCTTTTCATCCCCTTTAACGCCCAGCGCTCGGAGCAGCATCGCGCCAGCATCGCTGGATATTTGTTCCAGGTCACGGCGTAGGGCTGAGGCGCCTTCGTGCTCTGCAATATCGGCTACGACCAGACGAGTGGTAACCACGCAAAGCCCCATATTGTAGGCAGCGAGTTCGCGCAGAAGCGCCTGTAAGGAAGGCTCACGAATCCTTCCTTCTTGCGGACCTGGCGGATTTTGGAGCGGCTCCAAGCCGTCCAGAACCAATAGCGTCCGACGATGCGCGATGAGCTTCGCCAATCTTTCGCCCTTTTCCCACGCCGTACCGATTTGCGGATCTGGATCGCCAAACCAAGTGAGAGCCGCATCAAGAAATTCATCTGCAGACGAAGTATCCCCCCTGCTACTCTGCCTGTAAAAGGACCAGCCAAAAATAAGCTCTGCAGAACGATAGTGTTTAGCAGCCATCCGTCGGAGCCAATAGTTAACCAGCGTGGACTTTCCGACCCCAGCCCAAGCAACGATTGTAACGACGTTGACATCCTTATTGGCCCATGCACGATCCAGGAAAGCGATATCCTCCTCTCGGCCAAAAACATCGCTCCCGGTAACCGGTAATCTGGCTATGGAAATCTCTTTCGGTGTAAGTCTTGTTGGCGGCTCATGAGTTCCGACACGCGAAGCGACAGAGGGCGTCTTCATAAGGCTCCGACAAGTGACTCTACGTCGTGCGTCGATAGCGTCTGTTATCGTCGGTATCACCTTGAGAAGTTCGCTCGGGTTCTGAAAACGCCGCCCAGGGTCTTTCTGCAGGAGCGCCTTAAGTAGAACAATCACCGGTTGCGGGAGACCCTCAAGTTGTTCGAGTGGTAACGGTGCGTGCAGATGCTGATACATCACCTCGGCAAAGGAGCCCCTAAACATCACACGGCCGGTCACCATCTTCCAGAGCACCAGGCCCAGCGAGTACAGGTCCGAGCGAATGTCCACGCCGATTCCGGCGAACTGCTCAGGACTGGCAAACTCTGGTGTTCCAGCAAAAGTTCCTGAAATTGAAATCGCAGCCTCAGCGGGCGCGTCAAGTGCGGGCTTCGCCAGCCCGAAGTCGATGATTTTCGCGATCACAGCGCCTCCTTCATCCAAGCTCACCACGATGTTGCTTGGTTTGACGTCCCGGTGAACGAGCTTCTGATTGTGTATCGCGACCAACCCGGCGGCGACCTGCGTTACAATTTCCAGCGCCAAATTCACCTCAAGCCGGCCGGAGCGTTTGATGAGATGCTCAACCGTCTCTCCCTCGATGAACTCCGTCGCGTAAAAGTAACTGTTCCCAGTCCTGCCCAGGTGTAGTACTGAGGCAACGTTCGAATGTCGCACCTTTGCTGCCGCCCGCGCTCCCCTCAAGAAACGAAGCCGGGCAGACTCGTCACCGAGATATCGCTCGCTGATGACTTTAAGCGCCACGGAACACTGCAGATCGACGTGGAATGCCTTGTAAGTGACCCCCATCGCACCGCGACCCAACTCGACCGGTTTCCCGTCTTGACCCGTCTCCAATTCGTAGTGCTCAAATCGTTGCGGTGGCTGTTTCGGTATTGTCGGCTTGACCGCATCCTCGGAAACAGAAGCCCAGCCGGACTCAACCCCACCGGCAAGACCCCAACGGAGCATGCAGACTGGACAGAATTCCATCGCTCCAGAACACTGGTTACCACAACTCGGGCAGATGCGCTGGGGCTCCGTTTTCATGGATCTAACTGTCCTCCGGAGGGTGTTTAAAGCTTCGCAAAGAGAATGGATTTCCTCGTCAGCCTGCAGCGACGCGGCTTGGGAATAGGATGGGTTTGTCGCAAACTTGATCCGATTACAATGGCAATCCGACTCTCAAACCGCGTCTTCATTGCTTCCCCCCGATGTATTGAGTTTAGTTGTCGCCTGACGACCTGCCTCGCGGGATTTCTCACGTCGCCAGTAACATCCGTGTTGCCGGGGCAAAGAGAACGCCTTTGGTCAAAGGTCTCTGAGCAACATGCAAATTGCACGCCTTGTTCCGTTCGGAGTCAATATAAAAAGCGAAGCGTTGCACAACCGTTCACTGCAAAGTATTGAAGGGCACCGCAGCCGTTGGCTGGAGAACAGCTATTTTGGAGTCTGCCGACGGAGGGGGTCGAACCCACACACTGTTGCCAGTACTGGATTTTGAGTCCAGCGCGTCTGCCAGTTCCGCCACGTCGGCTCTATCAAAGGAGCAAATACCTAGCGCGTCCCAAGAAAAACGCAAGTACTCTGCGCAAGGGGTTCAGAAGACACAACGAAGCACTCAAGGTCGCGAAAATAAACGGATGTTCCCTCCGTGAGATCGCGCCGTGAGTGCGATGAGTACGTCGAAATGCAGGTCGCGTAACTTGTCGGGCGCGAATCCTCTGTCGGTGTAAATTTTTCCGAGTATCTGGCCCGACTCCAGCCAGTTTTTTTCCGTAGGCGTTAAGATGGGATGATTTCTCTCGAGCGCTCGCAAGAACTTGCGCTCCGCAGGCTTGGCGGCACCACGCCACAATTCTGCCAAAACCACCGAAGATGTCCGGATGAGGCCAGTGGTTGATTCAAGCCGTTGCTGATGACGTCCGGTGCGTAGGTGATCGATAAAGATCGAAGTGTCGAAGATGACGAGCTTACTCACCGTGACCCGCGAACGACAGCTTCCCGGCATGTTTTCTCATCAACTTCTTAAATCGTTGCGATGCAACAATCTCCTTGAGTGCAGCATGAACCGCTTCGGTGCGGGATTTCACCCCGAGGATATTTTAAAAGGCGTCACAGGCATCAATGGCCAGTGACGCTTTTGCCGTCGAGACGCGATAAAGGGGCGTATTAATCGGGTATTAAAAGCGCTTTCGCCCTATCAGTTGACAGGCGATACGGCCTTCGTAAATCGTTGATTCCGAACGCTTGCCGACGGAGGGGATCGAACCCACACACTGTTGCCAGTACTGGATTTTGAGTCCAGCGCGTCCCGAAAAAACGCAAGTGCTCTGAACAAGGGGTTCGTACGTGGACAAAGAAGTCTTCGACCTTTTAACACGGACACGACTGGTACATGGGACGCGGGGTGGATATGAGTAGAACCGACCGCGCCTCGGAGAGGCGCTCCGAAAATAGGCCGGCGCTTCAGCGCCGGTACGCAAAAACAAAAAAGGATCCCCCGTCCCGGGGGGGGCCGGGGTGAGCCGTATAAGTGCTAGCTTAAGCGAGAAGTACGCGAAGCGGCCCCGCTTTGCACGCTTGAAAACGCAAACCGAGACGATTCGCCTACATCGCAGCGCGTTTGTGAGCGCTGCACTCCTCAAGTTAGCGCTTATGTTAAACGCGCTAAACAGAACAAGGGGTTCAGAGGACACAAAATTCGTGCAGATGCGTTTTGCGCTGCATCTGCATGCGGCACCGGTTCGCATCAGTTCGTGCACAACAAAATCTCTTCAATCTTATGAGACGCCGCTATCTCGTTCTTCTTCTGGGCGCTTGCGTCCTGGTCGCAACAGGAATCGGCATTTGGAAGACAAAGATAAAGCTGTGGCAGATTCGCGATGAGAACGCGGGCTTTCGGGCCCTTATTGGCTCTCCATGCGCGGTTGCCCTCGTTCCACATAAGGGAGACGAGAAGATCGACCAGGAGATAAGGCAATTGCAGCAGAGAGCCCGATCGGATTCAGGGGCCGCAGGTGCTATGGAACGCCTCGGGTGGGCATTCATTACGAAAGCTCGGCTTAGCTATGACCCTGGATACTACAAACTGGCCGAAGCATGCGCGCTTTGTGCGCAATCGAAGTATGGCGATGATCCGGATGCTCTGCTCCTCCGAGGCCATATCCTGCAAAGCGTGCACAAATTCAAGGACGCGGAGCCCATCGCGCGAAAGCTGATAACAATCAGGAATGAAGCGTTCGACTACGGTCTGCTTGGGGATGTTTTGATGGAACAGGGGCGATTGACCGAAGCGGTAGCAGCTTATCAAAGGATGATTGACTTAAAGCCTGATCTTCAATCCTACACCCGCGTCGCCCACATGCGCTGGTTAAAGGGTGATCTGGAAGGTGCGATCGAGGTAATGCGATTAGCAGTCACATCCGGCAGCCCGGGTGACCCGGAGCCGACAGCATGGGCGTATACCCGGCTGGGCATCTATGAGCTTCAGGCGGGAGATACAGAGATTGCTGCGAAATGTGCAACCACGGCAATCCAATTTGCCGGAAATTACCCGGCTGCGCTCCTTCTCCGCGGACGAACCCTTTTGGCACAGGGTAACGCCAAACAGGCGATCGATTCTCTCCAGCGTGCGGCAGCTTTAACTCGACTGCCCGAATACGAGTGGACGCTCGCGGATGCCCTGCGGGAGGCAGGTGAAGCGCAGGCGGCCAAAGAGTTGGAGAGTAGTTTGTGCCGCGACGGC
>Ga0306920_100016887_pt1 | contig 10065 bp, 5 predicted proteins | sample flu12Cox44000170_FD_204666 | JGI IMG/M metagenome (GOLD analysis project Ga0306920, IMG submission 204666) | Lab enrichment of tropical soil microbial communities from Luquillo Experimental Forest, Puerto Rico - flux4day.12C.oxic.44.000.170 (v2)... | ecosystem: Environmental > Terrestrial >...
TTTTGCCCAAGGCCCGGAAGAAGGTGGTAAGGAAAGAGGCAGGGGACGAGGGCGGGGGCGAGGCCGTCACCGCGGTGAAAAATACCCAGCCAGCAGCGCCGAGCCCGTCGCTGATCTCACCCCCCCACTCCCGGAAGGATTCGAGGAATCCTTTTCCCAGGATTCTCCGCCCCATGATGTTCTTCCCCAAGATGAGCCACCGCAAGACCGGCCCGGAGATCGCCCGTTCTACATGGATTCCGCCGAGCGCCGCACCGAGGACGACGACCCACAGCTGGGACCCATCGAGCCGACGAAAACATTCTCCGACGAGGACCTGAGTTTTTCTTCCTATCATCCCGAGGAGGCGCCTCCGCCACAAACCGCACTGGAACCGGAAGCCCCGGCAGCGCCCGAAGGGGATTATCCCGCGGACGAGGTAGGCCCGCCGGAGATGGAACCGGACATTCACGCCGCCATGGAGCAAGACCTGGCCGACGATTTTCCAGAGGAAGAAGAACGCATGCCGCGGCGGCGGTCGCGCGCCCGCGATGATCGGCGCGGTCCGCGGCGCGGTCCTTTCCGCCGCGGCTCCGGCAGGCCAGGCTCCGGCAGGCCCAAGCCACTTATCCAGGATATTTTCAAGCGCGGCCAGGAAGTCCTGGTCCAGGTCATCAAGGAAGGCATCGGCACCAAGGGGCCGACGCTGAGCACTTATATCAGCATCGCCGGCCGCTATCTGGTCCTCATGCCCGGCCTGAATCGCATCGGCGTATCGCGCAAGATCATCGACGAGGAACATCGCCGCCGCTTGCGCGAGATTCTGAGCGAGCTGAAGCCGCCGCGCGGCCTGGGCTTCATCATCCGCACCGCCGGCCTGGACCGCAACAAAAAGGAGCTGCAGCGCGACCTGTTGTACTTGTCGAACCTGTGGAAAGTCGTGGTCGGCCGTATCAAGAAGCGCAAGTCCCCTGCCGTGATCTACGAGGAAAGCGACATGATCACGCGCACCATCCGCGACACCTTCACCAGCGAGATCGACACGGTCTGGGTGGACGAACCGGCCGCCTTCGAACATGCCCAGGAATTTCTGCAAGTGGTCATGCCACGCTACTCCGACCGCATCAAGTGCTACGCCGACCCGGAGCCGATGTTCCACAAGTACGGCATTGAGAACGAGATCGCCCGCATCCAGATGCGGCACGTGCCCTTGCCCAACGGCGGCTCGATTGTCATCGACCAGACCGAGGCGCTGGTCGCGATCGACGTCAACAGCGGCAACTTCCGGGCCGATAACAACGCCGAGGAAACCGCCTACCAGATGAACTTGCTCGCCGCCAAGGAAATCGCCCGCCAGCTCCGCTTGCGCGATCTGGGCGGAGTCATCGTCAACGACTTTATCGACATGCGCGATGAAAAACACCGCCGCGCTGTCGAGCGCGCCATGCGCGAGGCGGTGAAGCGCGACCGGGCCCGCACCAAGCTACTGAAAATCTCCGCTTTCGGCATCATCGAAATGACGCGTCAGCGTATTCGTCCCTCCCTCAAGCGCAGCGTCTATCAAGACTGCCCCCATTGCCGCTCCACCGGCCAGGTGAAGACGTGCGAGAGCATGTCGATTGATGTGATGCGGCTTTTGCAACTGGCGGCCCACAAGGAGGGTATCCACAAGATTCAGATTCGCGTCCACGAGGACGTGGCCAACTACTTGCAAAATCGCAAGCGCAAGGAGGTTGCCGCCCTGGAAGCGGCCGGCGAAATTCAGGTGTCCATTTCCGGCTCTCCCGTGGCGTCGCCGGAACTCCTGGAAATGATCTGTTACGACAATAATAACAACGAGGTCAAATTCATGCCGCACGAGGAGCCGCGGCCGGCCCGCCGCCGCTGACGAGCAGCACGGCGTCCAACTCTACGTTGGGAAGGCAGCTGATATCCGATCTCGCTCGCGGCTTAGCGTTCGGAGAATCATTGTCTGAACGCTAAGCCGCAAGCGGGCTCGCGGGAAGTTGTTTTCTGACGATGCTTACCGAAAAGTGAGGGCTTTCGTGGCGTACACCGGGCAATGACCAATGTTAACAGAGAACCTGGCTGGAGTGATCTTTGCTCTCTGCGTGATCTGGCTCTTTGTCATCAAGTGGATACTGGCGTCAGGTAAGGAAAGATTGCCCCTTGCCGTTCAGGTTGCTGCTCTTATCTGCCTGTGCTGGACCTGGATTCTCATGGTGCGGTGGTATGAAAGCCGACCCCTTCGTTATCCCTCCAGTTGGATAATTCATGTCCTTTATTTTTACATCCCGCTGCCTATCGGCGTGTTGGGGTGCCGATTTGTCTGGTGCTTCTTTGCCATTCGCAGTGAGAAATCATGGTTAACTCAATTATGTTTTCAGGTTTGCATTTTTCTAACTCTGGCGGTTTTGTTTTCGGTGTTTAACGCGCTCATCGCACCACTACAAAAGGTTCGGGAAGCCGCGCTATTTGCCGGCACTCCTTTTTTCCATTAGCCGGTTGATTTCCTCCGCCCCTGCTCTTAAACTGTGGTTTGCGGCATTGCTGACCACATATCCATCAGAAAGGTTTTTCCTCATGAGGCAGCACCTGCAGTCGATTCTCCTTTTCGGCGTCTTGATTGTCCTGACGGACCCAGTCTCCTTTGCGGGACAAGACAAGAAAGACAAGAAAACGCCCGATTACTATCCCCTGCAAGTCGGCAACCAGTGGAATTACAAGCTCGACGTCAATGGCAAGGAGTTTGCCATGATCAGCCGGATCGCCAGGATCGAGACCATCGATGACAAAAAGTACGCCGTTCTGGAAGCCGAGGTCGGCGGCAAGGTGACGGCCACCGAGCACCTCCGCAAGACCGACAAGGGCATCATTCGCCTGCGCACCAACAATTTCGAGGCGGTTCCGCCCATCGTGCTGGTAAAAAACCCCGTCAAACCTGGAGATAAATGGGGCAGCAAAATTACCATTATGGACGGAGTAGCCAATCGTGACGCCAAGTATGACGCGGTGGCCGAAGAAGAAATGGTCAAGGTCCCGGCCGGACGATTCAAAACCTTGCGCGTCGCTATCCGCCTTGAAGAGGGCGACAAAGTTGTCAATACCACGTACTGGTTTGCCCCCGGCGTCGGTTTCGTGAAGCAAACCGCCGAGGGAGAGGGCATCAACTTCAGCATTGAGCTGGAAAAATACAAGCTCGCGAAAAAACCAGCGGGGGAAGAAAAGTAGGCCCTATTCACGCTTCGAATCGGCTTGTTTAGGTTGCTCGGCCGCACCAATCTCGTGCGGCCCTTTTTCTTGTTCTATTCCTCTCCCCGCAGAAGATACCCTTCCCCCCGCCGCGTCAAGATGAGGGCCGGGTCGAAGCCCTTGTCGATCTTGGTGCGTAAGAAGTTGATGAAGACATCGACGACGTTGGAGGTGCTGCCGTCCTGACCGTCGTAGAGGTGTTTCAAGATCATCGAGCGGCTGACGACAGTTCCCTGGTGAAAAGCCAGTAACTGGAGGACGGCGAATTCGTTTGGACTCAGGTGAATGGTCTTGCCGGCGCGCTGGACCGTGCGATTGAGGGGGTCGATCTCCAGATCGTAAATACGGAGCGTCTGAATCTGGGGACCGCGGCGGCTCAAAGCGCGTAACCGGGCCGTCAATTCCTCGAACTGGAACGGCTTGGTGAGATAATCGTCCGCTCCCATGTTGAGCCCTTGAACCCTGTCCACTGGCTCGCCCCGGCCGGTCAGAATCAGGACGTGCGTATTCAGCTGTTGTTTTCGCCATTGTTTGAGAAGGGTCAACCCGTCCACCTTGGGGAGTATCAAATCGAGAATGATGGCGTCGTAGCTGGCCGAGCGCGCTTTGGAATCTCCTTCCGCGCCATCGGTGGCGACGTCGACCTCCCAACCTTCTTCTTCCAATCCTTTCTTCAAGGCCCGGACCAAAGGTTGGTGATCTTCGATTAGCAGGATCCGCAACGCCCTCGACATTTGGCACACGACCATGGCGCAGTCCAACTCTTCTGTTTCCAAATCCCCCTTAATAAGACGGAAACACCACTAAAATAGTGCCGCTGATTTGGCCCACTTTCAGCGGCAGTCGCCTTGGCCATCCCGTTGGCCGATTGGAGCATCAATCATGTCCCGGCCCGTGGTTCGGATTTTTCCCCGAAAATCATTGATCTTTCCTCTTCCATGCAGGATCATTAGGTTTTGGAATTCCCTTCCCAGCCCAGTTCCCGCCTGCATAGGAACCTGACCGTGGCCCACGGACATTACGAGGTTCTGGTGTCAGCCCTTCACCTGCCATCCCAGGAGGGGGTGCGGCTATGAGCTGGAGCCAGCCTACGTTTGAAGCCCTGGCGTGCCTGATCCGGCAGCGCACCGGATTGACCTTCGACCAACGGCAGGACAGCGCCGAGCAGGCAATGCGCCAGGCCATGACGCGGGCTCACATTGCCAACCCCGCTGACTACTTCAACCTGATTGCCACCAAGGAGGAAGCTCTGAACGACCTGGTCAGCGAATTGACGGTCGGGGAGACGTATTTCTTTCGGGAGCCGCTGCAGTTTCAGCGCATCAGCCGCGAGGTGATCCCAGCCCTCCCGCATCTTCGTGGCCCCCGACATCATCTGCGAGTTTGGAGCGCGGGTTGTGCATCGGGAGAGGAAGCCTATTCCCTGGCCATGGTCCTGGACCAGGAAGGATTAGGAGAATCGGCCCACATCCTGGGCACGGATATTTCCTCCAAGGCGCTGGCAAAGGCGCGGCAAGGAAGTTACGGAGAATGGTCGCTGCGCGGACCCGGCAAGGCCGCCTTGCCCTATTTGCAGGTCGCTGGGAAGGAATATCGTCTGACGGAGAAAATTCGCCGCCGCGTGATTTTCGAGCACCTGAACCTGGCCCGCGACACCTATCCTTCCCTGGTCAGCGGCACCTGGGGAATGGACCTTATCCTGTGCCGCAATGTGCTCATTTATTTTGACCGTGAGACGATCCGGCAAGTGGCCCTGCGACTGTATCAATCTCTGGCTCCCGGCGGCTGGTTGATCGCTGCTTCCTCCGATCCACCCTTGTGGCAAGACGCTCCATTCGAGGTCCGGGCGTGTGCAGACAAAGGTTTGGTCTATCGGCGCAGCTCAAAGGAAATGCCTTGTGAGCCCGAAGCGCCGGCGAGGGAGCAGCCTGAGGAAAAGTTCGGGGAGCCCGAAATAACGGCAAGAGAGCAATCGCCGGAAGTCCCTGTTCCCATTCCCGCGCTGGCGCTTCGGACGCCGAAACGAGACCAGGCACGACAAGCGTTTGCCGGCGGGGATTACCCTGCCGCGGTGCGAATGCTGGAGGATGATTCCGCAGAAGAAGCCATCCTCCTGCGCGTGCGTGCCCTGAGCAATCTAGACGTTGCCCTGGCGGAACAGGCCTGTGCCAAAGAGACGACCCGGTATCCACTGTCGGCGGAGTTCCATTATGTGCACGCGGTTTTGCTGTTGAATCTGGGCCGAGCAGCGGAGGCGGCGCGTGCGCTCCGGCGGGTGCTGTATCTGGATCGCACTCTGGCGGTGGCCCATTTCACGCTGGGAACGGTGCTGCGCGGCCTGGGAGAAAAGCAAGGCGCTCGCCGCGCTTTCCGCAATGCTTGCGATCTGTGCAGTCAACGGCCGGCGGATGAGTTGCTGCCTCTGGGAGAAGGGGAATCGGCCGGACGCTTGGCCGAGTTGGCCGCTTTTGAGCTCTCGCTGTTGGAGGGAGCATCATGAAAGCACACCAGCAACACCAGGGCAAGGACTGGCAGGAAATTCATGACCGCCTTGCCCGTGCCGGCGCCGGACTGGAGGAAACGTCCCTGACTCGCGAACGTGTCCAGGCCATCCTCCAGGAACGAGCCCGGAAACTGGCGCAGGTTCCTGACCAGGCGGCGCCTGCGGCCGACGTGATGGAAGTCTTGATCTTTGGACTGGGGGAGGAATCCTATGCCATCGAGACCGTATACGTCCGCGAAGTGCTGCGTTTTGGTGAATTCACCCCCTTGCCGGGGGGGCTGGAGCACCTGATCGGCATCAGCAATGTTCGTGGGCAGATTCTGGCGTTGTTCGAGCTGGGCACGTTTTTTGAAGCGAAGGTTTCGGCGGGAGGGCAAGCAAAGATTATTGTTCTGGGCGAGGAGCGCAGCGAATTTGGCATTCGTGCGGATGCCGTTTTTGAGGTCCGGCGTTTGCGAAACGACGAGATGCTGGAAGCGCCTCAGTCGGTGACTCCCGCGGCGCGGTCCATCCTGCGCGGCGTTACCGAAAACGCTCTGCTCGTGCTGGACGGAGCGGCTTTGCTCCAGGACGCGCGCCTGATCATCGATGGGGATTCGGCGGCTGGATTTCTGGAGGTGCCATCATGAGCATCGGCAAGAAAATTGCCGGCAGTTTTGCGATCACCATGGCCATCATGGTGGGCATCGGGTTTTTCTCGTACCGCAATATCCTCCACCTTCTGCACACCAATGAAAGGGTGGTTCATACCCACGAAGTGATTGAAAGCCTCCACGACCTGCGCGGGCTGCTCAAGGACATTGAATCCGGCCAGCGCAGTTATTTGTTGACCGAGGACGAGAAATTCCTGCAACCCTACACCGACGCATTCGGGAAAGTGCCCGAGGCCCAGGAGCTGGTCTGGAAACTAATTGTCAATAACGTCGGCCAGAAGGAACGCTTCAAGAACCTGGAAGGTGTAATCAAGGCACGCATGGATTTTGCTCAGAAGACCGTTGACATGGCCAAATCCAAGGAAGCGGACGGAGGCCGGCCGGCCGCCATCGCCCTGGTCAAGAAAGGCACGGGCACCCAATACATGGATGAGATTCGCAAAAAGATCAAGAAAATGGAAGATGTGGAGATCCAGTTGCTTAAGGAGCGCACGGAAAACGCCGAAGCCAGCGCCCGACGCACGATTCTTGCAATCGCCATCAGCACGCTGGCGGCCCTGCTGCTGGTGACGGTGGGCGGCACCGTGATGATCCGGTCGATCACCCGGCCGGTGCGGCAGTTGCTGGCAGGGACCGAAAAGATCGGCGCCGGCGAGCTAACCTATCGCGTTCCGGTAACAACCAAGGACGAGATTGGTGAGCTAGGGCGGGCGTTCAACCGGATGGCGGAGAAACGGCAACAAGCGCACGACGCCATGCGCGAGGCGGCGGCGCAGGTGACCTCAGCCAGCGCCGAAATCCTGGCGACGACGACGCAACAAGCCGCCGGCGCCCGGGAGCAAGCCGCCGCCGTCGCCCAAACCGTGACCACCGTTAATGAAGTCACCCAGACATCCGATCAGGCAGCCCAGCGGGCCAAGAGCGTCGGCGAAAGCGTCCAGCGCAACCTGGACATCGGCAAAGCCGGAAAAAAAGTCGTAGACGATTCACTGGGCGCGATGGAGACGGTCAAGGACAAAGTGGAAACGACGGCGGAGAATATCCTCATGCTGGCCGAGCAGGCTCAGGCCATCGGCGATATTATTGCCACGGTCAACGACATTGCCGAGCAGACCAACCTTCTGGCGCTCAATGCCGCCATTGAAGCTTCGCGCGCCGGTGAGCACGGCAAGGGCTTCGCGGTGGTGGCCGGCGAAGTCAAGGCGCTGGCGGATCAATCGAAAAAGGCGACGGCCCAGGTGCGGCAAATACTCGGCCAAATTCAAAAGGCGACGAATAACGCCGTTTTGTCCACCGAGGAAGTGACCAAAGGAGTGGCCTCCGCGATCAAGGTGGGAGGCCAGGCCGGTGACACGATCAAATCGTTGGCAGAAACGTTGACGGAAACGGCCCGGGCCGTGACGCAAATCGCCGCCTCGGTCGGCCAGCAGGCGACCGGCATGACCCAGATCCACCAGGCCATGAAAAACATCGACATGGTGGCCAAGCAAAATATCGTGGCAACCCGGCAAGCGGCCCAGGCGGCAGAAAACCTCAATGCCCTCGGCGCCAAGCTGGCTGGCCTTACCGAATGAGTGGTGAGAGGATATGGACAAGACCAAGCTGATGCAGCGGTTGATGGTTACCTTTCTCGAGGAACTGGAAGAGCACGTGCGCTCGCTTAACCAGGATTTTTTGCAACTGGAAAAGAACCCGGAAGAAGAACAGGAGGCCCGGCTCAAAACGCTATTCCGGTCAGCGCACAGCCTGAAAGGAGCGGCACGCTCGGTGAATGTCCACCTGATTGAAGGAGCCTGCCATCAGCTGGAAGAGATTTTGACCGCTCTCCAGGACCGCCGGCTGCCCCTCCACAAGGACCTGTTTGCCCTCCTTTTTGCCACGGTGGATGCCATGGAGGAGGCGGGCATGCGCCTGCGCGAGCAACAGGATCTGGCCGACGCGCCGCTCGCGAAATTACTCGAGCGCCTGAAGGATGCAGCGACTTTGCGACCGCCCAACGATGGTGGGGGCGGGGCGCGGGAAGAGGCCTCAGCCGCATTAGAGCGCAAAATGCCGCCGCCGGAGTCGGCCAGTCTCCAAGCACCACCCATGACGCACCACCCAGCCAGCTCTCACCAGGAAACATCCAAGGAATCTGTCCCGGTTTCGAGTAGCCTGCGTGTGGCCGCGGAAAAGTTTGATACCTTGCTGGCCCGCATGGGGGAGTTGCTGGTCGCGCGGCGGCGGTTGGAGTCGCGGCTGGGCGATCTGTCCACCCTGCAGGATCATGTGCAGCAATGGCAAACCGAATGGCAGCGTGTGGAAAAGGTAATCCAGAATACGGAAGCCGGATTACCCCGGCACGCCGCCCAGGTTCTGCGGGAAAGCGGCAATCACTGGCGGCAATTGAACAAGGATCTGGAACGCCTGGGCACCGGGCTGGCCGGGGACAATCGGTTGCTCGAGCAAACCACCGCTCCCCTGGATGACGAAATCCGCCGGGTGCGCATGTTGCCCTTTGCAGAGGCTTGTGCCGGCCTGGATCGACTGGTGCGCGACCTGGCTCAGGCCGAAGGCAAGGAGGCGCTCCTTGTTGTCCAGGGTGGGGAAGTGGAAATGGACCGGTCTATCCTCGAAGGGCTCAAGGACCCATTGCGGCACCTGGTGCGCAATGCCTTGAGTCATGGCTTGGAATCACCGGACAAGCGCCGGCAAATGAACAAGCCATCCTGTGGCCGCATCGAGGTTGCGGCCGCCCTGCGCGGTTCTCAGGTTGAGGTGGTAGTCAAAGACGACGGCGGCGGCCTGGACCTTGAAGCCTTGCGAGAGAAAGCACGGCGGCTGCGCTTGCCGGACAGCGCCGATGAGCAGGAGCTTAGCCGGCTCATTTTCCTTCCAGGCTTTTCCACGGCCCAACTCATCACCGATGTTTCCGGCAGGGGCGTGGGGCTCGATGTTGTCAAAAGCCGGGTCGAATCCTTGCACGGAACTGTTGCCGTCTCCTTTCTACCCGGGAAAGGAACGCGATTCATCTTAACGGTGCCCTTGACCTTGACGACACTGCGAGCCGTGCTGGTCAAGGCGGCCGGCCAGACGTATGCTTTCGCCGGAACCAATGTGCAGCGCTTTGTCCGGGTGGACAAGAATGAATTGCGCTCCCTGGCTGGCCGGCCGACAGTGCTTCTGGGAGGGGCGCCAATTCCCTTCGCGTTTCTTGCCGGGGTACTCCAACCCGGTACCCAACCACCGCTCGGGGAGGGTAAAATGCCTGTCCTGGTGGTTGCCGCTGGTGAACGGACGATGGCCTTCGCCGTGGATGAATTCGTGGCTGAGCAGGAGATTCTCATCAAAAGCCTGGGTGCGCGGATTCGGCGATTACCGCTGGTTGCCGGGGCCACGCTGCTGTCGTCGGGGAAGATCGCCCTGGTTCTCAACGCCGCCAACCTGGTGCGAAGCGCGCTTGGCAAAACGCCAGTGCCAGCTACAACGGTGGAAACCAAAGCGGTTAAGACACCGAAGCGTATCTTGATCGTGGAGGATTCCGTAACCACCCGGGCCCTGGAGAAAAGCATTCTGGAGGCCGCGGGTTACCAGGTTTCCACCGCCGTCGATGGCCGGGCCGCCTGGCAATTCCTCCAGGAACACGACATGGACCTGGTCGTCAGCGATGTGGAAATGCCGCACATGGATGGTTTCGAG
>Ga0306920_100016889_pt1 | contig 10064 bp, 7 predicted proteins | sample flu12Cox44000170_FD_204666 | JGI IMG/M metagenome (GOLD analysis project Ga0306920, IMG submission 204666) | Lab enrichment of tropical soil microbial communities from Luquillo Experimental Forest, Puerto Rico - flux4day.12C.oxic.44.000.170 (v2)... | ecosystem: Environmental > Terrestrial >...
CCTTGCGGATGTGGTTCGCGAGGCTCTGGAGAAGAACCCTGCGGTGCAAAGCGCCAGGCATGGCGTAGAGGCTCAGAAGCACAAGATTCCCCAAGCCAAGAGTCTGCCTGATCCCGAGGCTTCCGTGGGGTGGATGGGTAATCTTACCCCGTTCAGCCTGCAGGAGGGCGATCCGTCCAGCTATCGTTCTATCGGTGTGATGCAGAGTTTCCCCTATCCCGGCAAGTTGAAGCTGCGTGGCGATATTGCGACTGTCGAAGCGCAGATGGTCCAGTGGGACTACAAAACCGTTTCCCGTCGCGTCGCAGCTGATGTCAAAGCCGCCTATTACGAGTACTTCTTCGACGACAAGGCTTTGGAGATCACTCGCAAAGATAAGGACCTGCTCGAAAAGCTGTCGAGTATCTCCGAGGCCCGCTATCGTGTTGGCAAAGCCATGCAACAGGACGTGTTGAAGTCGCAGGTCGAGGTTACGCTCCTGCTGCAGAAGATCATAGTGCTCGAACAGCAGCGCGCCACCGCACAAGCCCAGTTGAATACACTGCTCTCGCGTGCTCCGGACTCGCCACTGGCTCGACCAGCGAACGTCGAAGCTGCGTCACTGAACGAATCCCTGGAGAACCTTTATGTAGCGGCCGAGAAACAGGATCCAGACCTGCAACGGGATCAAACAGTGATCAAGCGCAATCAGTTGACGATGGACCTGGCTCGCAAAGAGTATCGGCCTGACTTCAACGTTTCTTACATGTTCCAACAACGTTCCATGCTGCCTGACATGAACGGCATGACTTTCACGGTGAACGTGCCAGTTTTCTACAAGACCAAGCAGCGCGAGCAGGTGAAGCAAGCACAGGAAGAGGTCCTCAGCGCCGAGCGAAGCCGGGACAATCGTGTGAACGAAGTGCACTTCGAGCTTAAGCAGCAGTACCTGGCAGCGCAGGCCGCCAAGCAGTTGTTGGACTTGTATTCGAAGGCTGTGGTTCCCCAGGCGTCCCTGGCGCTGGAATCTTCTATGTCGGCCTACGAAGTTGGCAATGTCGACTTTCTGACCATGCTGGCCAACTTCACTACGGTGCTCAATTACGAAATCGACTATTACCGCGAGCTTGCTGACTACCAGATCGCGCTGGCGCGAATGGAGCCTCTCGTCGGGATGGAACTGACTTCAGCCGAGCCGTCTGATAGGGGTTCAGCCACTCTGCGGCAAAAGGAGTAAAGAATTATGAACAAGAAGTCGTTAAGGATCACGGCCTTGGTGCTTGCAGCGATCGCAGTACTCGGAGCTGTTTACGGGCCACGCATTCTGCAATGGCAGCGTTCGCGGACCGGCCAACGCCCGTCCGCGGTCCAGCGCAAGGTCCTCTACTACTACGATGCCATGAATCCGCAGAATCACTACGACAAACCCGGCAAGGCACCGGACGGGATGGACCTGGTGCCGCAGTATGCGGAAGAAGGCCCAAGTGGCATCGAGCCCACCGGCACCAACGCTGCATCCGGCGACCGTAAGATTTTGTACTGGTACGACCCGATGCACCCAGCCTACAAATCCGACAAGCCGGGCATCGCTCCTGACTGCGGCATGCGGCTCGTGCCAAAGTATGCCGACGAACAAGAGTCCATGGCCCAGATGCCCGTCGGCACAGTGATTATCTCGCCCGAGAAACAGCAGTTGATCGGAGTCCGCACGGCCAAAGTCGAACGGCGGCCGCTGTCGCGGAGCGTGCGCACCACTGCGCAACTCACCACCGACGAAACTAAGATCGCTCATGTCCACGTCAAGGTCAGCGGCTTCATCGACAAGGTGTACGTGGACTATGTTGGCCAGTTGATCAAGAAAGGACAACCTTTGTTCACTCTTTACAGCCCGGACCTGGTGGCAACGCAAGAGGAATATCTCATCTCGAAGCACGGCGAGAAATACCTGGGCAATGCGCCCTACCAGGAAGTCTCCGCCGGTGCGAATTCATTGTTGGCGGCTTCGCGAGACCGCCTGAAGCTCTGGGACATCAGCGACGAGCAGATCAGGAAGCTCGACGAAACCGGCGAGGTTTCGAAGACGATGACCTTCTACTCGCCGATCACAGGCTTCGTGACCGACCGCAAGGCGTTTCCCCAGACCTCGGTCACGCCGGACACGGAGCTGTACACCGTATCCGACCTCTCGACTATCTGGGCAAACGCCGACATTTACGAGTATGAGGTTCCTTATGTCAGGGTCGGACAGCGTGCGACGATGCAGCTCAGCTACTATCCAGGTCGCACTTGGACGGGCCAGGTCAGCTACATTTACCCGACGGTCGATCCGCAATCACGCACCGTGAAGGTGCGCATCGACTTTCCTAATCCGAACTTCGAGTTAAAGCCGCAGATGTTCGCCGACGTGCAGCTCAACATCAATTACGGCGACAAGCTGGTTGTCCCCAAGGAGGCCGTGCTGGATTCCGGCACGGAACAGATCGTGTTCGTTGCACATGAGAAGGGCATGTTCGAGCCACGCCGGATCACTATCGGCCCCCAGATGGACAGCCTGGTTGTCGTGCTCTCGGGAGTCAAGCCCGGCGAAACCATCGTCACTTCTGGCAATTTCCTGATCGACTCGGAAAGCCGCCTGAAGAACGCGATGGCTGGGATGCAGCACTGAGGAGGACGCTATGAGTACGCAAAACAAGACCGGACTTGCGGTATTCACCTTGATCGTAGTTGGTCTTCTGGCCGTGGGTGGGTACGAATGGAGACAGTCACGAACCCCACAAGCCTGCGGCTTCTGCCAGCGTCCACTGCAAGACAGGCTTTGGGTGCTCGCCGAGATCGACGGTGACCGGCGGCGTGTGTGTTGCCCACAATGTGCCGTCAGCGAATCACGCCAGGAGCACAAGCCGGTTCGCCTGATCATGGTCCACGATTACGCCAGCGCAAAAGAACTCGATCCCAAGCGGGCTTGGTATGTCAACCAAAGCCGCGCCATCGCTTGCAGTCACGGTGGGATGCGAATGGACGACATGAAGCACACCGAGGCGCTCTCTTTCGACCGTTGCTCACCCGGCGCTTTCGCGTTCGCCCGGAAAGAAGATGCCCAGGAGTTCATCGCTCAAAACGGCGGTCAACTCCTGAGCCTTGAGCAACTGTTCGGGGAGGCAAAACAGTGATTAACAAGATCATCGAATTTTCGGCGCATCGCAAGTTTCTCATCTTCCTGTTCATCGGCGTTGCTGTGCTCTTTGGCTGGCAGGCCATGAAGAATACGAAGCTGGATGCCATCCCCGATCTCTCCGAGACGCAAGTAATCGTTTACTCGAAGTGGGATCGCAGCCCCGACATCATGGAAGACCAGGTAACGTATCCGATCACATCGGCGCTACTGGGAATGCCGAAGGTCAAGGACATACGGGGCTTCAGCGACTTCGGGTTTTCCTACGTCTACATCATCTTCGACGAGGGCACCGACATCTATTGGGCTCGCTCGCGCACGCTGGAGTACCTGAACTCCGTCATTCCCCGCCTTCCCAAAGGCGTCAGCGTGGAGTTGGCGAAGGACGCTACGGCAGTCGGGTGGATCTATCAGTACGCTCTGGTCGATACGACCGGTCAAAACAGCCTGGAGCAGATGCGCAGCTACCAGGATTGGTATCTTCGTTACGCATTGCAGTCCGTTCCTGGAGTGGCCGAAGTCGCGCCGGTTGGAGGCTTCGTCCGCGAATACCAGGTCAACGTCGATCCCAACAAACTGCTTGGCTACAAAATTCCCATCAACCTGGTGGTAGATGCCATACAGAAGGGTAACAACGATGTTGGTGCTCGCCTGGTGGAGATGACGGGCCGCGAGTACATGGTTCGAGGGCGCGGATATATCAAGTCCTTGAACGACATCGAAAACATCGTCGTGATGAACAATCCCCAGACCGGCACGCCAGTGCTGGTCCGCGACATCGCAACCGTCACCTACGGCCCCGAGATGCGTCGCGGCGTCAGCGAACTTGATGGCCAAGGAGAGGCGGTGGGCGGCGTGATTATCATGCGGTTCGGAGAGAACGCCGAGAAGACCATCGAGCGCGTGAAGGCCAAGCTGGCGGACATCACGCCGACGTTACCAAAGGGACTGAAGATCGTCACCACCTACGACCGCTCGGAGTTGATCGAACGCTCGGTTGATAACCTCAAACATACGCTCATCGAAGAACTGCTCATTGTCAGCCTGGTGATCATGATCTTTCTCTGGCACTTCCCCAGTGCCGTCATTCCGATCATCACCATTCCGATCACCATCATTCTCGTGTTCATCCCCATCCAGTTGAGTGGCATGACCGCCAACATCATGTCTCTGGGGGGAATAGCCGTTGCCATCGGCGCCATGGTCGATGCAGCGGTGGTCGTGGTTGAACAGACGCACAAGAAGCTGGAGCACTGGCAAGCCGAGGGCCGGCCGTGTGACTACCACAACGTCGTAATCTCCGCAGTGAAAGAAGTCGGTGGGCCGAGCTTCTTCGCCTTGCTGGTCATCGCCGTGTCCTTCCTGCCGGTGTTCACGCTGGAGGCGCAGGAAGGCCGTCTATTCAGGCCGTTGGCGTTCACCAAGAACTTTGCAATGGCGACTGCCGCGCTGCTGGCAATCACGCTCGATCCGGCCATGCGGCTGCTCTTCACCCGTATGGACGACTTCAAGTTCCGCCCCCGCTGGCTGGCGAAGATCAGCAACGCTCTGCTGGTGGGCAAAATCCACAGCGAAGAAACCCATCCCATCAGCCGTCCGCTGATGAAGCTCTACCATCCGGTTGTCGAGTTCGTGCTCGAACACAAGTGGAAGACGATTGCTCTGGCCTTCCTTGCGATGGCGGTAACCGTCCCCGTCTTCTTCAAGCTGGGTTCCGAGTTTATGCCGCCACTGGATGAAGGCACGCTGCTGTACATGCCTTCTACCCTGCCCGGCATCTCGGTCACTGAAGCCAGCCGGCTGTTGCAAGTGCAAGACAAACTCATCAGACAGTTTCCAGAAGTTGAGCAGGTCTTTGGCAAGGCAGGACGAGTGGAAAGCGCAACCGACCCTGCTCCCTACTCAATGATGGAAACTGTCATCGTGCTTAGGCCACAGGAGCAATGGCCAAAACAAGCGCGTTGGTACTCGGATTGGGCGCCTAACTGGTTGCAGGGAATTCTGCGTCGTGCCTGGCCCGATCACATCAGCACACAAGACCTGGTGTACGGTCCGGGCGGACTGAACGATGCTCTGCAAATTCCCGGAACCGCCAACGCGTGGACGCTGCCTATCAAAGCCCGAATCGACATGCTCACGACCGGGGTGCGCACCCCAATTGGCGTCAAGGTGCTCGGCTCCGATCTCGGTGAAATTCAGAAGATTGGCGGGCAGGTCGAGATGGCGCTGAAAGACCTCAAGGGCACCACCAGCGTCTTTGCTGAACGCACCACGGGTGGCTATTTCCTTGACTTCACCTTGAAACGTGACGAGCTGGCGCGGTACGGTCTTACCATCGACACCGCCAACGATGTGCTGATGTCAGCCGTTGGCGGCGAGCAGGTCTCGACAACAATCGAAGGCCGCGAACGCTATCCGGTCAACGTGCGTTACCTGCGCGATTACCGCACCGATCTCGGCGCCCTACAGCGGGTTCTCGTTTCCACGCCCACCGGTGCGCAGATACCTCTGGCACAGATCGCCGACATCACTGTTAAAACCGGCCCTGGAATGATTCGCGACGAAGACGGTCGGCTGAGCGGGTACGTGTACGTCGACGTCTCAGGTCGCGACATCGGCAGCTACATCGTCGATGCAAAGCGTACTGTTTCGGATAAGGTTACCGTCCCAGCGGGCTACCAACTAGTTTGGAGTGGCCAGTACGAGTCGATGGAACGTGTCAAAGAGCGCCTGAAGCTCATCCTGCCGATTACCCTCTTCATCGTTTTCCTGCTCCTCTACTTCAACACCGGCTCGGTCGTGAAGACCTTCATCATTCTGCTGGCAGTGCCGTTCTCTGCTATCGGGGCCATCTGGCTCCTCTACTTCCTGAATTACAACATGAGCATCGCGGTGTGGGTCGGCCTCATCGCCCTGCTGGGCGTTGACGCGGAAACGGCCGTCTTCATGTTGCTCTATCTCGACCTCGCATATCACGATGCCGTTCGTAAAGGGGAGATGCGCAATTGGGACGACCTGCGCGAGTCCATCGTCAACGGGGCTGTCAAACGTCTGCGCCCGAAGGTGATGACCGTGGCGTGTATGCTCTTCGGACTGCTTCCCATCCTGTGGTCGAACGGAACCGGCGCTGACGTGATGAAGCGCATCGCCGCGCCAATGGTGGGAGGAATCATCACCTCGTTCCTGATGGAGCTGGTAATTTATCCTCCGGTGTTTGCCATCTGGAAGTGGAACTGGGAGGTGAAACCCGCTTTGAAGCGAAGCCCGGCAGGAGTCGAGCTGGCTCCGGCAAACGAGGTGGCGCATGGGTAGGAGATTCTTCAGCGCGATCATTCTGCTCGTCACTTCTATATGTGTGCCGCCGGTTGAAGCTCAGTCGATTGTCGCTCCGGCGACGAAGACAGCAGTTCCCGGCCCGTTTGCCGCCTTGCACGCCGAGCTGGATCGTGCCGCAGACACGGCCCTGGCCGATACTCTTCAGCGCATGGCCGACGCAGCCAGCGACGATCATCGTAACCCACAGTTGGTCTCCCCTGAGTCGCTGGTTCTCAATTTCGACCAGCGTTTCAGACCCAATTCGAAACCGAATATCAGCAAGGCGTTAAAGCGGCTCGATGGATTACGCCCTTTACTCGATCCGGTTTTCCAAAGCGAAGGTATTCCCGTTGAGTTGGCCTCGGTAGTCGTGGTGGAGAGCGGCGGCAGGCCGAACGCTCTCTCGCCAAAGGGCGCTCTCGGGCTCTGGCAGTTGATGCCCGACACGGCTCGGCGTTACGGACTGGAAGTCAATTCCGCAAACGATGAACGGCTGGATGCCGTCAAGTCCACTCGTGCCGCTGCCCGTTATCTGCGTGACCTATACCAACAGTTCGGCTCTTGGCCACTCGCCATTGCGGCTTACAACGCGGGTGAAGATGCCCTACAACGTGCAGTCAGACACGCCGCGAGCTCTGATTTTCTTCAGCTAAGCAATCTGCGGCTGCTGCCCCAGGAAACCCGCAACTACGTGCCGGCAGTACTGTCGGTGATGCAACTGCTTGGCAATCGTCAATTGCCAAGTCCACCCATCGGCGCGACAGAGACTCGGTCACCGGCATCTGTCTTTGCCGTCACCGCGGGTCAACCATGAGTCGCAATAAATTGTTCTTAAAAGGGAGTTGTTATGAAAGCCGCATTGATTTCGCTCCTCATTGTTGTGGCGATGATCGCGACGGGAATGGCACAAGTCGGTACTCAAAGTCCAATTCCCGTCAAGGTAAGCCATCTCTCCCACAAGCAGTGAAACAGCTGCTCGCAACCGCCAGCACCCCTCAAGATCATCTGGTGTTGGCGGAGTATTTCCGTTGGGAAGCCGGAAAAATGAAAAAGAAAGAGCAGTACCACCTGGAAATGGTGGAGATCTACCGCGTTCATCCGCTTCCCTTTGACAGCAAACTACCTATGCCGATGCAGGCCCATTGCAAATATTTTGCCGAGAAGGCACGGGAAGCAGCGACCGCCGACGAAGAGCTCGCCGACGATCACGAACAGATGGCCCAGCAACTTTCGCAAGCCAAGCAGCAATGATAAAGCGGCGGTGCAGTTCGAGTTATGCACTGCCGCCCTAAAAGCGCCGACAGATCTCGGGGTTCTGTTGTATCTGGGATTTAGAAGCCCGGCCAAGTTCGACAAATGAAAAAGCCAATAACCCAGAACCCATTCGACAGCGAACCAGTCTAGTGGCTGAGGACTGCAACCGCCCTCACTCACCAATTCTCGCCTGACTTTGCCTGTTTAATCATGGTGTGATTCTCGTCACTCGCGGCCGTGTGTGTAATCACTGATGGTATGTGCCCGATTTCGGACAATGGGATCCTAAAAAGGAGAACTATTTCGGCCAATAGGATCCGAAAAAAAGAATCGACCATGAACTGTTCGGAATTGCCACCTCGAGTCTACGAGTCATTGAAGGTTCTTTGTTGCCTTGCGACCGTTGAACACCCGTTGCAGGCGCACGAAATTGCAGCTGCCACCAAGGTACCTCCAGCGCAGACGCCAAAGATTCTGCAACAGATGAAGTGGGCAGGTTTTGTCGAGTCCCGTCGCGGGCCTACTGGCGGATTTTGGTTAGCAAGGCCCCCTCGAAGAATCCGAGTGGTCGACGTGTTTTCCTTTTTCGCGCCGCAGAATCCCAAGCAGAAACCGGACCCTATCTCGCGGTCTCTGGCTTGGGCCACAGCACGATGTGAGCATGAAGTTGCCCGAATTACCGTTGCAGATCTTGTAAGGAATTCGCCATGCGCGGCTCGGCATAAGCAGCCTCCGCGTAAACGCTTAAGAACCAAAGCTTTCAGGATGTGAAAGCAAGGAGAGTTGGTTGCCGAAGGAGTCGACCATGAAAAGTAAGGCAGGGACGGCGGCTGTTTTCTCGTTCCTTGCTCTCTTTCTAGGTTTGGCCCAAGGGCAAGAGCAGGCTACGGCGGGGAAGACAGCACCAAAGTATGTTGGCCCCGTAGCCTGCAAGGCTTGCCACGAAGAAATCTACAACAACTTTGAAAAATCCCCGCACTGGAGGACCATGCTCAATAAGCGCGGCGGCCCACCCGAACAGGGATGCGAAGCCTGCCATGGGGCTGCCTCCGAACATATCGACGACCCGAGTAATCCTGCTAAGATTTTCAGCTTCAAAACTGCGACCGCAAGAAAAGTTAACGAGCACTGCCTGGAGTGCCACGTTTCGAGCGAAGGGCAGATGAACTTTTCGCGCTCGGCGCATAGCGAAAATAACCTGAGCTGTCTTAGTTGTCATTCTGCTCATCACGCAGGGGAAAGGCAGTTCCTCCTTATCAAGTCCCAAACAGCCCTCTGCTACACTTGCCACCTAAAAGTTAAGCCGCAGTTCAACATGCCTTTCCACCACCGCGTGGAAGAGGGCCTCATCCAGTGCGTGGATTGTCACAACCCTCACGGTGGCTTCATTAACAAGCAATTGCGCTCGGCGGCAGCGCGGGATTCAGTTTGCTACAGATGCCATGCGGATAAGCACGGACCTTTCGTCTTCGAACATCAGCCGATCAAGACGGAGGGTTGCATTGACTGCCATTCGGCACACGGTTCCCCAAATCCCCGCCTGATCAAAACCAGCAACCTCAACATCCTTTGCCTTAAGTGCCACACGGCTTCCACGTTCAGCGGGGCCTCGGGAACACCGGACTTTCACAGCCAGGCTGCGCAATATCAGGCCTGCACGATATGTCATGCGGCAATCCACGGGTCTAATTTCGACCGGCACTTTTTGAAGTAGGAGCGGACACAACCAATGCAGACGATAGATCGACGCCGAGCGAATTCCAGTACGGCAAATCTCGCCTACTCTTCAACATCGCTACGGATTGCACCGCGGCAAGATCTGAGACGTAGATGCTCATGGAAGAAGTGCGTGGCGCTGGTTGTGCTGATGCTCGCCTTAGCGGTTAGTGCGGTGGCACAAAACGCGCCCCAACCCGGTGAAGGGATCGACTCCGGAGACTACAACATCCGCCAGTCGGTCGAGTTCGGATACAGAAACGCAACCATCAGCGGGAATGCAGCGAACTACGACACGTTTGTGAATCTCCATACAGGTGTTCGGCTACTTGAGCAATCGCTCGATGTCCGTTCCCTGAATCACGCAGGACTGGTTTTCGACTATCTCTCAACCAGCAGTTTTGGGTACGGAGGCGATCCGATTGATGTCACGCGGCTGCGCGTTGGTAAGAACAAGTGGTACGACTTTAGCGGCAGCTACCGCCGGGATAGATACCCCTGGAATTACAGTCTTCTGGCTAATCCCCTTAACCCTGTAACCTCAGTTCCGGCGGTGCCGATCACAAACTCCTTGCATTCGATGAATGTAGTGCGGCGCATGACCGATCTCAACCTTATTCTGCTGCCT
>Ga0306920_100016890_pt1 | contig 10064 bp, 8 predicted proteins | sample flu12Cox44000170_FD_204666 | JGI IMG/M metagenome (GOLD analysis project Ga0306920, IMG submission 204666) | Lab enrichment of tropical soil microbial communities from Luquillo Experimental Forest, Puerto Rico - flux4day.12C.oxic.44.000.170 (v2)... | ecosystem: Environmental > Terrestrial >...
CCAATTGCCGCTGCCATCGGCTAGAAACTCAATCGCGTCGCCGCCGGACGCCTTCTTCCACGCGTCCATCACGAAAACATCGTTGACGCCAGTCACAGCGATCGTGTCGATGCCTTTGCCCTTGATTGCGGTTGCGTTCTTCACGAAGCTCGGCAGGTGGTTTTTATGGCAAGTCGGCGTGAAGGCGCCCGGCACCGCAAACAGCACCACCTTCTTGCCCTTGAAAAGTTCGTCCGTGGTTTTCGCCGTCGGCCCATCGGCGGTCATCACCGTGAAAGTACCATTGGGTACGCGGTCACCAACTTTAATCGCCATGATCTTGTCCTCTCTCTTACACAATAAAATATCGTCCGCGGTGGCGGCCGGCCATAAACTAGCGTCTGGCACGAATTAGTCGAGACGGACCGTAACTTCGATGGCGTCGTCCGCGGAGACGGCCGTGAGCGTAAGCATTGCCCCATCGGCATGCGTGTCGGGCGGCAATCCGTCGAGATCGAACGAAAATTGCTGCACATTGCCATGTGTGGCTGTCGGTTCCGGCAAGGGCAGCGACCAATCCGAGTTGGGTCCTTCGGCAAAAAGATCGACCGTTGTGCCGGCGGGCGCGGCGACGTCGACGACAACGCGCTCGTGAGCGTCGCCAGGTTGGCGATGCACCGCAAGAATGGCGAGACGATCGCTTTGAACATTCGCATCCTCGGAAGCTGCCACTTTGGCTGGAATTTGGCCCGGTGCGACGCGGCGCGGAACGCGAATCTCAGCCTTCTCGATAGCGGCCTCTTCGGCGCCGTCACCGCGAAGCGGTAGCTTCAGATCGGCTTCGACCGGTATGCAAATATTGGAACAAATGTCATAGCCGAGTTTAAGATGCAGCAGGGTCTGTTTTGCCGCATCCTGCGGGACGACACGCAGCGGCAAAATAACACGATCGCGATAGCCGATCGAATTGCCGCCGGCGCCGTCGGGAAAGCGCTCCGGAGCAGGCCACTGCACGCTGACCGATTTTACGTTCTCGGAACCAGAAAAATCGAGCGTTGGCGGCGCCCCTGAATCGCCGGGATCCCGCCAGTAGGTCTTCCATCCCGGATCGAGTTTGATTTCGATCCCTGCGTGCAAGAACGCCGCAGCGCCGTCTCTATTTATCGTACCGGCAATCAGCCGAGACTCCGTGTGAGACTCGGTGTCCCAGCCGGAGGCATCCTGTGCCAATGCGGCGGGCCAGCCGGGCAGATAGATCAGAACTGATGCCAATATCAGCCCTGGTAAGGGCGATTTCCGCGGTGATTTCATCGCCGTCTGTCTAGAGTGAACCAGCCATAAGCGCCACTGACATGATCGTGACCATGCTTGCCGTCACACAGGCAAGGCGTTGCGCAGTAGTCCGCAGTCTTATCTGAACCATCGCGGTGTGTTCCCGCCACAATCGTGAATTTAAGCGGCCAAACAGGCTATATCGTGAACTTTTTGCCGCACCGTTCGTTTGCAATTGCAGATCGATGGGCTACCTTTCAGTCATGAAGCCGTCGCGCGGCACGTCGAGCAAGAATAGGCGCCGAGGTTATCTCGACGGCCAAATGCTCATCGCTATGCCCGCCATGCTGGATGAACGCTTTTCACGCTCGCTCATCTATGTTTGCGCGCATTCGTCGGAAGGCGCGATGGGTATCGTGGTCAATCATCCAGCGCCGAATATCAATTTCTCCGACCTTCTCGTTAAGCTTGATGTGATTCCGGCAGCCGATATCATACAACTGCCGACCCGCGCCGGCGTCGTAAAGGTGATGCGCGGCGGCCCCGTCGAAACGGAGCGTGGCTTCGTGCTCCACTCGGCGGATTTCTTTATCGAGAATTCGACGCTGCCGATCGACGACGGCGTCTGCCTCACCGCGACCATCGACATCCTCAGGGCAATCGCGCGCGGGGAGGGTCCAGCAAGCGCCATTCTCGCCCTTGGCTATGCCGGCTGGGCGCCGGGCCAGCTCGAGACCGAGATCCAGGGGAACGGCTGGCTGCACTGTTCTGCCGATTCCGAACTCATCTTCGGGCCCGACATTGGGGGCAAATACGAAAAGGCGTTGAAGAAAATCGGCATAGATCTCGGCATGCTCTCGAGCGAAGCGGGGCACGCTTAGGTATTCTTCTTTCGAAATCGTCGTCAGGATCCGAGAACCTTGGCTCTGACCCCCGACTCTTGAAGCCTCGACGCCGACGTCTCAGGCTCCAGTAGCGCCCGTGCCCGTTCGGCTCCCAAGGGTTCGCCGAACACGAAACCTTGTGCATATTCGCAGCCGAGCTGAAATAGTTCGACCGCATCCGAATCGGTTTCCGCGCCTTCGGCCACGACATCCATCCCGAGATCGTGGGCCAGCGTGATCATCGAGCGCAGGATGACCGGCCGTGCGCCCTTGGCCGTCATTCGCACGAACGATTGGTCTATCTTGATCGTGTCAAATGGAAAACGCTGAAGATAAGACAGCGACGAGTAGCCTGTGCCGAAGTCGTCGAGCGCGAGCCCTGCGCCGAGCTCGTGGATCCGGTGCAGCATTTGGGCAGCATGTTCGGGATTTTCCATCACCACCGATTCGGTGAGTTCCAGCTTTAGCGAACCTCGCGTCAGTGGCGCACGCGCCAGAACAGTCCGCAGATCCTGTATCAAATCGTGCCGCAGCAATTGCCGGGACGATACATTGACGCTTGCAAATAGCGCTTCGCGGTGACGGATCGTGCGCTGCCACGTGCTGAGTTGGCGCGCCGTCCGGTCGAGCACGAACAAGCCGAGTTCGACGATCAATCCCGTTTCCTCGGCGATGTTGATGAACTCAGCCGGCGATAGCCGGCCGAGCTTCGGATGGTTCCAGCGCGTTAGAGCCTCGAAACCGGCAACTGATCGGTCTTCGAGACGAACGATTGGTTGGTAGAGGATGGTGATCTCATTGCGTTCAAGCGCACGGCGCAGATCGGATTCGACCGACAGCCGATCCGATTTTCGCGCGCGCATGGCGTCCTTGAAAACTTCAATGCGGTCGCCGCCGACGCGCTTGGCCTGGTACATGGCGAGTTCGGCATCTTTGAGGACTTCTTCGGCGCGTTGTGGGTCCACGCCAGCGAGCGTCAGGCCGATCGAAGCGGTGAGAAATATCTCCCGATCCCGGAAGGTAATCGGGGCACGCAATGTCTTGCGGAGAGTCTCGGTAAAGGCCGTGATGCGAGCGGAATCGCGTTCCGACAGCAAGATCAGACCGAACTGATCTCCCGCCAGCCGCGCCAGCGTATCCTGCGGCTTAACCAGCCGGCCGAGCCGCCGCGCCAAAGTCAGAAGAATAGAATCGCCAACAGCCATGCCGACTGAATCGTTGACCTGCTTGAACCGGTCCAGATCGATCACCAAAACGGTCGGACGCAACGTGGCATCCAATTTGGCGAAGCCGAGAACCGCCTTGAGGCGGTCGAGGAACAGCTCGCGGTTTGGCAGGCCGGTAAGATTGTCGCGCACGGCGTCGTGCAGGAGTCGCTCCTCGATGGTCTTGGACTCGGTAACGTCGGTGAGCGTACCGACGACCCGGACCACCTCGCCGTCAGAACCGACCACCGGGCGCGCGCGCAAGGCGAACCAGAGATAGTGCCCGTCCGCGGTGCGCATGCGAAAGTCTTGCGCGACTCGGCCACGGCGCTGTTCGAGAACGCTGTCCAAAGTGGCGCGGAATCGGTCGCGGTCCATCTGATGCAACACGTCGAGCCATTTTGCCGCGGGGCCATCGAGCGAGCCGTGTTTCAATCCGAGCGCAGCTTCGGTCTCGGGACTGGTGAACACTTTGTCGGAAGAAACATCCCAGTCCCAAATCATGTCGCCGGCGCCGGTCAAGGCCAGCGCGCGACGCTCGATGTCGGTGACGATGCCGGTTGTCGCGCCGCCAGCGAAGGCGTGTTGCATCACGGTGAAGCCGATCAGCATGACGATGAGAACAAGGCCGCCAAGGAGCGCCGGGCCGACGATGTCGTTGGTCAGAAAGCCGAGCACGGTGAACGCTGCGCCGATCACCCATGCCACAAGCAAGAGCCAGGTCGGTATCAGCATCACAGCGCGATCGTAATTGTGACTTGCGAGATAGATGACCAGCGCGAAACCGAGGACGGCAACGAAGAATAACGAGATACGTGCGATGCCGGAGGCAACCGCAGGCGAGAATAGCGCCACCGCGACCAACGCGCCGAGAAAGGCAAGCCAGCCGACGGTGATGTGGGCGTAGCGTACATGCCAGCGGTTGAGGTTGAGATAGGCGAACAAGAACACCAGGAGCGTCGCGGCAAGTATCGCCTCGCCCGAAGCGCGCCAGATGCGCTCAGCGCCCGAGGACAAATCGAAGACCTTGGGCCAGAAGCCGAAGTCGATGCCAATATAGACGAGGACTGCCCAACTAAGCGCCGCCGCGGCCGGAAACATCACGCTTCCCTTGACCACGAACAGGATCGTTAGGAAGAGCGCCAGCAATCCGGCGATACCGATGACGATGCCCTGATAGAGCGTGAGCGAATTCAGCTTGTCTTTGTAACCGTCCGGCTCCCATAGATAAAGCTGCGGCAGGGTTTCGGTGCGCAACTCGGCGACGAAGGTAATCACCGTGCCGGGATCGAGCGTTATGCGGAACACGTCTGCTCCGGCATTGTCCTGCCGCTCTGGCGGGTCGCCGGACGACGGCGTGATATAGACGATGCGGGACACGCCGAGGTCTGGCCAGAGCAGTCCCGAGCCGACCATCCGATAATGCGGCGCGACGACAAGCCGATCGATCTGCTCGTCACCATTATTGGCAAGCGCGAAGACGGCCCAGTTTGTACCGGCCTCTCGCGCCCGCACCTCTATGCGGCGGATAATGCCGTCCGCGCCTGGCGCGGTGGAAACCTGAATGCGGTCCCCATCGGTGTGCTGAAATTCGACGGCGTCGGTGAGATCGATGGCGGCGGCATCGCTGCGGACATTGACGGCTTCCAGCGCCCGCGCTGCAGACGAGCCGAAAAGGGCCAATGCGACGGCCAGGACAGCGCAAACACGCCCGCAAATGCTCCGTGCTTCGAAACTAGCGGCGCGCGAAAATGCCACAAAACCCCTCCGAGGCCGGCAGCCGGCGCCTTCGCGCCACCACAAGTCACAGATTCCCCAAACGGCCGGAACGACTACCTACCGGGCTTTGCGCCAAATTCGCGACCGCTCAGCACGCCGAGTTTATCGTCGTCTTAGTAGACCCTGCGGGCCCAGAGCGCAAGAATATTCCCGTTTACTTTCAAAGGGTCAGCACAATTTTGCCGATGTGGTTTCCCGCCTCCATGTGGGCATGGGCGGCGCTTGCTTGGTTCAAGGGGAAGGTGGAATCGATGACCGGCCGTACCTGCGCGGCCGCAACTAGCGGCAGTACATGCGTCTCCACGGCTCGTGCGATCAGCCCCTTGTCGGCGACGGAACGCGCTCGCAGCGTGGAACCGGTATGCGTCAGGCGCTTAAGCATTAAGCGCATCAGGTCCAAATTGACGCGCGATGAGGCCTGGAAAGCGATTTGGACAATACGGCCCTCGACTGCCGCCGCCTCATAGTTCCGGCCGATATAGTCGCCGCCGACCATGTCGAGTATCACGTCAGCGCCGTGTCCCGCGGTCGCTTCTTTGGTCAAGGCCACGAAATCTTCAGTCCTGTAGTTGATGGCAGGATCGGCGCCGAGTTTGCGGCAAGCCTCGCATTTCTCGGGCGTACCTGCGGTCGTGATGACGCGGGCCCCGAAGGCCTTGGCAAGCTGAATTGCGGTCGTGCCGATCCCCGACGAGCCGCCGTGGACAAGGAAGGTTTTGTCGGCGGCGAGCTTGCCGCGCTCGAAAACGTTGTGCCAGACGGTGAAAAACGTCTCTGGAATCGCGGCTGCCTCGATCATCGATAGCGTGGTCGGGAGCGGTAACGCGTGGCCTTCGAAGGCGAGACAATATTCGGCATAACCGCCGCCGACGACGAGTGCCATGACCTTGTCGCCGATTTTCCAGCGCGTGACATTTCGCCCGATCGCAGCGACGTCACCGGCTATTTCCAGCCCGGGAATTTCGGTGGCGCCCTTCGGTGGCGGATAAAGGCCTTTGCGTTGCAAGACATCGGGCCGATTGACGCCGGCGGCAATCACCTTGACCAGGATTTCGCCCTCGGCGGGAGACGGCATTGGCAGCTGTAGAGGAACCAAAACTTCAGGGCCGCCAGGCTCGCGGATCGCGATGGCGGTCATTGAAGTCGGTAAAGGGCTTGTCGGCATGACATACAATCCAGCACACTCGATCAAATGCTTTCCGGCCGACTTAGCCGTTCGCGCCACGATATGACAAGCGAGGGCCATTAGAAGCCCATCTTGGAAGGAGCTCCGCCATGCCAACCGTCGATGATGACGACAGACCGAAAAAGAAAATCGTGCACGAGATCGGCCAGGACTTGACGCTGCTGTCGGCCGGGGAGCTCACCGAGCGAATCGCCCTGCTAAAAGAGGAAATTGCCCGCTTGGAAGCCGACATGACCCGAAAGCGCGCGGTTAAGTCGGCCGCGGATACTTTCTTCAAGAAGTGAGTCTTTTCAAAGCTTTAGAATGGGATTCCCGCCGAATCTCGCGCAGAATCGGAAAAAATTTTGGTAAGTTTTTGCAATTCCTTAACCTTTTGTTAAGCTTTCTCGTTCATTACGAGTACTATGTCCATCTTCTGGACATTGAGTGGCTCCTGTCCACTCTGTTTGACGCCTCCCTGTTATCACCTTGAGCCGCCGGACACGGCGGCTCCTTTTTTATTTCGGGTCTGCCGGGGCGCGGGCTTCCGCGGAGGCAAATCATTCGGCTTTTCACCTCGTCGCTTTGCTTGTGGTTGGCGTGCCTTTCTTGCTTGCGCTCCCGCAGCCGCGGCAACAGTTTTTCCGCGACTGGCGGTCCGCCGCTTAACTTCAATTCAGTAAATTGCTCGACCACCGGTAACCATATTTCACGATTCTTCGGGACCCGGATCGTAAGTCCTTGATCCGAAAAAGGGCTCTTCAACCTTTCTCCATTTGGAGCGCTAGACAGCGTGCAATACTCGCGCGATGCTGGTGGCTGTGTGAGGCGTGAATGTCCGACAAGCGTGCGATAGAAGCCGGCGCGGTCTCATTCAGCGAGCGGCTGGCGAATTCCCAGGTTTTCGCAGTTTTATTTCGCGACGGAATGGCGTTGGTCGAGGAAACCGCGACCTATCTCGACGGTTCCGGCCGTCAGGAATCCAAAAAACTCGAGCGTAACGCCGGTCTGGTCTACGCCACTGAAAGCATGCGGCTGACCACACGCTTGATGCAGCTCGCGTCATGGCTTTTGCTGCACCGGGCGGTCAAGGAAGGCGAAATGACGCTCGCCCAGGCGCACAAGGAAAAAAGCAAGGTCAGGCTGGCAGCCTGTGAGCCGGGCGACGCCAAATCACTGGCGCTGTTGCCAGAAAAATTGCAGGAGCTGATCGCACGCTCCACGAAGCTGCAAGCCGAAGTGCGGCGCCTCGATGCAACCATGCACGCTGCGGCAGCACCGGCCGTTGCAGCCGATAATCCGGTCGAGCGGCAATTAGGACTATTGAAGGCAGCCTTTGAATCAGAGGGCTAGTGCTTGATCCGAAAAGCCCAAGCCCAATCCGGGGTGGCTCAACTACTTCTTCAAGAAGCCCGAGAATTTTTTCTGGAACCGCGACAAGCGTCCGCCGCGGTCGACCAGATGCTGCTGGCCGCCGGTCCAGGCAGGATGGGACTTCGGATCAATATCCAAGTGCAGCGTATCGCCGGGCTTGCCCCAGGTCGTCCGTGTGGTGAACTCGGTGCCATCGGTCATGACGACCTTGACGGTATGATAGTCCGGATGGGTGTCGGGTTTCATTGGCCTGGGTAGCAGCTATTTCGGACAAATTTGACGGCTATATAACGCGGCACTCCGCGCCGGACAAGCCGCCGCTGCGGTCGTCACGCACGTTGCCTTAGACACGCTCAAGGGGCATGGTCGCGCCAGTTCGGGGAGCGGGGCGGCGAAAACATCATCCGGCGCCAGATTTGCCGGGATTCCGACATGGATGTGCGTATCCAGAATTTGCGTATCGAGCCCGATGCGGCTGCTCCGGCGGCCACCGCGACCGCGATCGAATTGACGGGGACGGCTGAGCCGCGCGCCCCGGCGAGCGAGCCTGTACCGGACCGGGGCAAAGTCACATTGCGGCCGCTCGCTTCGCTCGGGCCCTATGTAAACCGCTATCGCGGCCGGGCGCTGTCGGCTTTTGGCGCGCTCGTTCTCGCGGCGGTAACGACGCTCATCGTGCCGATTGCGGTGCGGCGCATGATCGATTTCGGCTTCACCGGCCGCGGGCTCGCGCTTATCAACAGTTATTTCTTGGTGATGATCGGCGTCGCGGCCGTGCTCGCATTCGCAAGCGCCGCCCGATATTACCTCGTCACTACGCTCGGCGAGCGCATCGTTGCCGACCTGCGCGGCGATGTATTCGCGCATCTCACCGCTTTGTCCGCTGCGTTCTTCGATGAGGCCAAGACTGGTGAAATGGTTTCGCGGCTCACCGCGGATACAACGCAGATCAAGGCCAGTGTCGGTTCCTCGATCTCGGTCGCGCTGCGCAATCTCGTGCTGTTCATCGGCGCTTCGGCGATGATGGTCGTGACAAGTCCGCAACTATCCGCCTTCGTGCTGGCAGCGATCCCGGTGATTGTCCTGCCGCTCTATGCTTTCGGCCGCGCCGTGCGGCGCCGCTCTCGTTCCGCCCAGGATACGCTTGCCGACGCATCCGCCTACGCTGCCGAATTGATCAGCGCGGTGCGGGTTCTGCAAGCCTTCACGAACGAGCGGCTTGGCATTGCGCGGTTTCGCGACGCGGTCGAGCGCGCCTTCGAAGCGGCGTGCCATTCGATCCGCGCGCGCGCGATTCTCACCGCCCTTGCGATTTTCCTCGTTTCGACGAGCGTGGTCATCGTGCTTTGGGTCGGCGCGCATCGCGTGCTCAACGGAGAACTGACGCCTGGCCGGCTCGGCCAGTTCATCCTCTATGCCGTGTTCGCCGCCGGTGCGCTGGGTTCGTTGTCGGAAATTGGTGGCGAGATCGCGTCGGCTTCCGGCGCCGCGGAGCGCCTGTTCGAGATCCTTTCCATAAAACCGGCGATTTCTGTTCCGGCGCATCCGGTCGCCTTACCGTCGCCGGCGCGTGGCGAGGCCGCCTTCGAAAAGGTCTATTTTCACTATCCGAGCCGTCCAACAATTTCGGCGCTCAACGGGGTGTCGTTTAACGTACGTCAAGGCGAGAAGCTTGCCATCGTCGGCCCTTCGGGCGCGGGCAAGAGCACGATCTTTTACCTGCTCTTGCGTTTTTACGATCCCATTTCCGGCTGTATCACGTTCGACGGCGTGCCGCTGACCGAACTGGATCCGGCGCAACTTCGACGGTGCATCGCGCTAGTGCCGCAGGACAGCGTCATGTTCGCCGCCTCGGTGCGCGACAATATCCGCTTCGGCCGTCCCGATGCCTCCGATGCCGAAGTGGCGCGCGCCGCCGAGCTTGCGCATGCCGCCGCTTTTATTGCCGCCTTGCCGAACGGTTTCGACACGCCGGTCGGTGAACGCGGGCTCACGCTGTCCGGCGGCCAGCGCCAGCGTATCGCGATAGCGCGCGCCATCCTGCGCGACGCGCCGCTTCTGCTGCTCGACGAAGCCACCTCATCACTCGATGCCGAAAGCGAGACGCAGGTCGCCGCCGCATTAGCCGACCTGATGCGCGAGCGCACCACAATCGTCATCGCGCATCGGCTGGCGACGGTTCTCTCGTGCGACCGCATACTGGTGATGGAGGAAGGCCGCTTTGTCGAGGAGGGCACCCACCAGACGCTAGCCGCCGCCGGTGGACTTTATGCGAGGCTGGCGAAACTGCAGTTTGACGGCGCGTAGCCGTCCACGGCGCTGAGCAGCCGGAACGCTTGCATCGGCATTACGGCCGCCAGCTCAGGCAATAAACCGGTTTTCCAGAAATCGGATTTCTTCCCGTGC
>Ga0306920_100016891_pt1 | contig 10064 bp, 9 predicted proteins | sample flu12Cox44000170_FD_204666 | JGI IMG/M metagenome (GOLD analysis project Ga0306920, IMG submission 204666) | Lab enrichment of tropical soil microbial communities from Luquillo Experimental Forest, Puerto Rico - flux4day.12C.oxic.44.000.170 (v2)... | ecosystem: Environmental > Terrestrial >...
GATGTTGGGAAAATGCTTGCCGCTAATCAGGCGACGCATAAGCGCTTCGGCAGAACCGCGGTAGCGCGCCGGGTCTTTGCCGAGCGCGCGATAGCCTGAACGGGTTGCCGAGATGGCCGGCGCATCCAGCAGCGCGCGTGGATCGACGCTTTTGAGAACCGTGGCCTCGCAAGAATACATCTCACCCAAGAGTTGCAGCGAGGAATCAGTTGTGCGCACTTGCGCGGTGACCAGACCCAGTGCGGCCAGGGGACATTTCTTTTTCAGGCCCGGATCGATGGCAAGCTTCATGTCCGCCCGCTCCGCGGCGCCAGACGAGCTGTGAAGTGGCGCAAGAAGGCCGCTTGCTGCACGAGTTGGTATCCGGAAATCGCATTGCGGCGGCGCCACACATCCAAAATCACTTCGACGACATATTCGATGTGGCTCTGCGTGTAAACACGACGCGGAATGGCAAGCCGGACGAGATCCATTTGTGCATGTTCGCCAAACATGAGCGTACCGATTTCCACCGAGCGAATGCCACCTTCAAGATATAGTTCGTTTGCCAACGCCACACCGGGAAACTGGGATGCGCAGATATGCGGGAGAAACGCGCGCGCGTCGAGATAAATCGCGTGACCGCCCGGCGGTTGCACGATAGGGACGCCCTCGGCGGCGATGTGATTCCCGAGAAAGGCGGTAGAAGCAATGCGGTACCGGAGATAGTCTTCCTCGAGCGCTTCGTTGAGTCCGACGGCGATGGCTTCAAGGTCGCGGCCGGCCAGGCCGCCATAGGTGGGAAAGCCTTCGGTGAGAATCAACAGATCTTTTTCCTGTTGTGCGATGGAATCGTCGTTGGTGCAAAGAAAACCCCCAATATTCGCAAGTCCGTCCTTTTTTGCCGACATCGTGCAACCGTCAGCGTAGGAAAACATTTCGCGGGCAATCTCTCCAGGAGTTTTTGCGCCATAGCCGGATTCGCGCAGCTTGATGAAATAGGCGTTTTCGGCGAAGCGGCAGGCATCAACGTAGAGGGGAATGCCATGTTTGTAACAGATGGCCTTCACCGCGCGGATATTGGCCATCGAGACCGGCTGCCCGCCGCCTGAATTGTTGGTCACCGTCAGCAACACCAGCGGAATTCTCTTTGCCCCTTCGCGCTCGATCAGTTCGGCAAGACCGGCGGTGTCCATGTTTCCCTTGAACGGGTGAACCAGCGACGGCTGTTTTGCCTCGGGAACAGGCAGATCGAGGGCCCGCGCGCCGACAAATTCGCAGTTCGCGCGCGTAGTATCAAAGTGCGTATTGTTGGGTACGATGTCGCCCTTCTTGCACATCACGTTGAAAAGGATGCGCTCTGCCGCTCGTCCTTGGTGCGTGGGAATCACGTGTTTGAAGCCGAAGATGCCTTGTACTGAGTCACGAAACCGCGTAAAGCTGGGCGAGCCGGCATAGGATTCGTCGCCACGCATTACGGCGGCCCACTGCTCGGTGGACATCGCGGAAGTGCCGGAATCCGTCAACAGATCAATCACGATCGCTTCGGAAGGGACAAGAAACAGGTTGTAGCCGGCAGACTCCAGGAGTTTCTGACGTTCTTCGCGCGTGGTAGTGCGGATGGGCTCGACGCTTTTGATGCGAAACGGCTCAATGATGGGTCGCTTGCTCATGCAGAAGAGGAAGTCTCCTAGCAGACACTACCACAACTTCGAGGACCCCTTTTGAGCTGACTCCTTTGAAAGAGAAAGGGAGCAGGGAAACTGCTCCCTTTTTTGTGGGCAAAACGAGGGCTTAATCGTCGCCGTGTGCGGGCTCTGGCGCGTGAGCGGCGGCGGGGGACTCGTCGGGCGTTTCCGCGAGGCCTTCCTTCACAAGTTGCCGATAGTAGGCAGGGCGGGTATGGCGGTAGTGATCGGCGGAAATCTTCCCATCGAGCCAGGCAGTATCCATCGGGTACACCATCGGATCGAAGATCACCAGATAGAAGTGCCATATGAGGATCGAGAAGGTGGCCAGCAGCGCTTCATACCAATGCACTGCCGTGGCCGCATCGCACACCCACTTCGGGAAATGGCGCAGAGCGAAGTTATCGAACCAGAGCAAGAATCCGGACGCCGCCATCACCGCCGTGCCCCACATGAAGGCCCAATATTCCATTTTTTCCGCGTAGTTGAACTTCGAGAATTTGGGCTCTTTCTGCGACAAGCCGAGGTTGTAGCGGAAAACGTCCAGCATGTCGGTGGCGTCCTTGACCCTGGGCAGGATAGCCCACAGGAAGGTGCGATCGCGCTTGTTCATCGCCAGGTGCAGGAAATGATAAAGGGTGGCCGCGATCATGACTATGGCCGCAACGCGATGCAACCCGCCGCGCACGGCGGCGCTGGTCTCCCACAGCAACAGCGGTTTGGCCCACCAGCTATCGGGATATTTCAGCGCAAAGCCTGTGACAACAAGCGTTGGAAAGCTGACCATGATTCCCCAGTGAGCCAGGCGGAACCAGAGGTTCATGCGCAGCACGACTTCTCCCGATTCATGTCGCAGACTGCGGCGAATCACCTTGCTGAGCAGATCGAGGAGATTGTGGATGAGCATGAAACCGAGCGTTACGGGGATCAGTACCCAATACGTCCAGCGAATCCACTTCACGACCGGATGATTCGGTCCGGTGCCAGTTTGCACATGCACGGGACCAATCGAATATTGCGCTTCGTCCGCGCCCTTGTGGCAGTGACCGCAGGTTTTGGCCAGATTGGCACTGTTGACAGTAGAACGCGGGTCCGCAGATTTGAAAATGTTGTGTACGCCGTGGCAGGACGCACAATTGGCAGCAGTGAGTTTGCCGCCCTTAAGCGCCAAGCCGTGGTAGCTGTCGGCATAGGAAGGCACGCGGTCCGCGGGTATGTCGTAGAGCAGCGCCAGACGCATGCTGGAATGGCAGCGGCCGCAGGTCTCCAGTGAAACGTTCGCCGCGTTCACAGGCGAGTTGGGATTTTCCGGTTCGAGAATCAGATGTTCTCCGTGGCAGTCTGTGCAAACCGGCGCGTCCTTGGCGCCGATGCGTACCGCTTCGCCGTGCACGCTTCGCTGATAGGTCTTGGCGATTTCCTTGTGGCAGGTCGCGCAGGTTTCCGAGACCTTCCAGTGATTGACGCGCGAACGCGCATCGCGAGCAGGATAGATGTCGTGATTGCCGTGGCAATCGTTGCACTTCGCCGCTTTCATGTCTCCGGAGGCGATTTCGCGCCCATGAACGCTCTGCTCGTAGGAGTCTACCGGATGGGCAACGGGCATCTGGTGCCGCGAGAGAAACCCCGGGTTGCTGTGGCATTTCGCGCAGGTATCCGGGAGCCGCTTTGCGGCCACCGGGGAGCCGGCCTCATTCGAGGCTTTCACTTCGTGGATCGACCCATGGCAGGAAGCGCAGTTTGGAGCATCCGGATCGCTGTGCGTCGCCGCCTGTCCGTGGACGCTGTCAGCAAACTCCTTGATTTCCTGAGCGTGACATTGCGCGCATTTGGCGGGCGCGAGTTTTTCCGTGGTGGTCAATTCGTGCGCGCTGCCGTGACAAGAAGCACAAGCGTCTTCGCCAAGCATCGCGTGCACACTGGTAGTGAAGTCCTTTGTTTCCGAATCATGACACGAGGAACATTGGACTTTCGCAATCTTTCCGGGATGAGGGAATTCCTTGATGGATGTGTGGCAATCGGTGCAACCGAGAATGGCGTGGGCGCTCGCCAAATGCTTTGCCGGGTTGATCGAGATATCTCTGCCTTTGCCGGATTTCATTCCCGCCGAGCCGTGGCACGCCAGGCAAGCCTTATCGTTACTGGGGGGTGAAGCGGTCTTAGCCTTCGCGGCAGCATGAGTGGGAGCGAGCACCCATACCAACGCGAACAGCAGGCCGAACCACTTCGTCCAGCCCTGCTGCTCCGCTCGTCTGGAGCTCATAGTAGGGTACCTCCGGGCCAATGGGCCCCCGAATTTTAGTTACTGCAATCCAAGGTCCTTAAGGATCTTGGGATTTTCCTCCTGAACTGCCGGTAGGTTGTGGCAGGCGGAACAATCATTGGAAATGGTTTGACCGTCGGCGCTGGTATGCGAACCGTCGTGGCAGCGGAAGCAACCGGGAAAATTGTTGTGGCCGAGATTATTGGCGTGCACACTCCAATCCACGTTCATCTCCGGGAAGATGTTCCGGAGATAGAGGATGAAATAGTAGAGGAGTCGCGAGCAGTCCCTGACCGTGGCTTGTGCACTCATACCGAGAGCTCCCCTAACAAATGACGTAGGATTAGCAGCCCCGGCGAAGGATTCGCCAGGGCTTCTGGACTACCTCGTACTCTGAGAGCCGGGAGAAACAGGCTCTGCGGTGAACTTGCCTGACGCGTCGGAGTGAGTGCCCTGCGTCAAATCTTTTTTACTCCCTTGCCGATCCGGAAACCGATTCCTCCGGCAGGTCTGCATCCTCAACTGGCGCGGAGCGCACCGGAGTCAGCGCTCCGCGCCGAACAATCAAACCAGCGGAAAAACTACTTCTTCAAGGAACGGATGTAGCTGACCAGATCCTTCACCTGATCCGGCGTCAACGTCTTGTAAGCGGGCATTTTTCCTTTGCCCGCAGTGATGATGCCGCTGAGGTCCGCGTCGCTCATCTTCTGAACTTCGGCAGACGACATATCCTGAGTCTTCATCGCTTCCTTGCCCTTGCCATCGGCGCCGTGGCAGCCGGCGCACTTGGCCTTAAACGTGGCTTCCCCAGCCGCTGTGTCGGCATTCGCCGGCGCGCTGAGCAGGCAGGTACCCGCCAAGAGCGCTGCGGCCAACGTCAACGTTCCTCGTTGTTTCATTGTCATATCCATGTTGGTGCTTTCTCCCTGACGTGAGTTTCAACGGATGAACGATTCGCTTCCTCACCCGTTGTCGTACTAGAACGTGTACCTAACTTAGAGTGTGACAAGGTTACCCCGGAAATTCCGTGATGCATAAACATCCTCGAATGCCCGAGTGGCATCCTCGTGGTACCCGTAATATTCCCAAAAAGCCTTCCCTGTCCAGTGGTTTGCGGCGTGGTCATCGAATCCACCGTAAAATTCATGCCAGTGGAATTTAGAGGCCCACCGAAATCTGTTTGGCGCGCATCAGTCCTGGGCGGCCGGGCAATCCGGATCCCCCGGGCGGTATGGGAAGGTCGCGGGACGTTGTTCAATTTACGCCGAGGGACGAGATTTACAAGCAAAAAGCGAGAGAAACCCTACTTCTTCGCGTCCGAGTTGATGGGCCGCTGCGGCATTTCGGTTGGAACCGCGATCGAGCGGGCGCCATTTTTGCCAACCGCACGCACGGCGAAGAAGTGATTGTCTGTGGAAACACCTCTCAAAACCGTGTCAGTGCCGGCAGTCTCGAAGTCATAGACCTGCCAGCGTGCTTCGGTCGTTTCGCGCCAGAGAATTTCAAATCCTGCGCGCTCGCCGTCGTCTGCCGCTGCCCAGGAGACTTTTGCGTCTGGTGAGACTGCGCCCCGCAATCTCACCTCGGTTGGCGGAGCAGGAGCCATCGCCAGCTGGCGCAAGGCTTCGGCGTTATCGCGCGCGACGTCACGGAGCAATTTGAAATCCAAATGCTTTTCGAGGTCGCCGTATTCGACGCTATCTTCGGTGCGCGGCGTCTGGTGTTGATGCGCATAGTTTTCCAGTGGCTCGGTGAATCGCACGGCGGGCAGGCCAGCTTTGTAGAAGTAATAGTGATCGCCGCCCCGGCCAAAACGGTCCAAACGGAAGATCATGCGGATGCCAGCGCGGCCGTCGATTTCTTCGATGGCACGTGCTAGCTCCCGCGAAGGCGAGTCACAATCGTCAATCTCGCCGTTGCCGGAAAACAAGCGCACGCGATGCGGTCCGCCCGGTGTCGGATCGGCGCCGACAATGTCGTCATCCAGCATACCCGCCACGGTGTAACCCTGTTGCTTTGTCCATTCAAGCAGATGCTTGCTGCCGAGCAAGCCCTGCTCTTCCCCGGAAACGGCAGCGAACAGAATCGTCGACCGGAATGGGCTCCGCACGCCGGCGGCAAGCTTGCTCAGCAGGCGCGCGCATTCCACGCTGACCGCGGTTCCAGAAGCATCGTCATCCGCACCGGGCGCGTCGGAGTCGGGGTCGCTCCACTTGGACGGCATCGAATCCATGTGGCCCGAGACGATAAATAGGGATTTTTCGAATTTCGTATCGTTTCCCGGCAGAATCGCATACACATTTGCCATCGACACAGGGCCACCGGTGCGGTCGGACTCGGTTTCGAACTTGTCCACCATCACCTGCAGTTTGCCCCCGGACTCGGCGGCGATCTGGCGAAAACGTGCTGCCACGCTGTCCTGCGCACAGCCGATTCCACGTTTGGGATCGGTCCACGAGGAGATTGAAAGGCGCGTGCCGCAGCCCACCAATCCATGGATCAGGGCGGCCATCCCCTTTTCGTCCACATCTGGATTGGCTATTGCCCCGGCAGGCCGAGGCAACAAGGTTGGTTTCGGCTTGCCCCCGAGCGGCTCCTCTGGATCGCGCATCGCATCCTGTGCCAGGACCGGTAAGGCCGCAATCACCATGAGCAAGAGGACGAGTGCCTGGGGTTTCCGATCGAATGAATGCACCAACGCCTGCACGATTCGCATAAGTAGCTCCTCGGGATGTTCCGTCGTTTACTTTGTCGCTTCGTTCCATTCCTGCTCCGCACGTTCGAGCAGGGCCTTGCGGTCTTCCGGAAGGATCCATCTTTGTTTTACAAGTGAATCTGTTTCCTTCGCGTAGCGGTTGAGATAGTCCTCGCGGCTCGCGTAACGCTCCGCAATGGACTTGCGGGGATCGCCATTTTTCTGGCGGTCCGCAGGGGTCTTGGGGAAGGGAAAATACGATGCTTCAAATGAAACTCGCTGGTCCGGTGCGCCGATAGACGGATCGCGCAGATTCCAGCCCGCAATAGTTGCCAGCGGAACACTGATTTCCGGCAGGAGCACTCCGCCGCGTTCGTTGCCGTCAGCGTCTATTTGCGGCACCAGGACAGGAAACGACTCGTCCACCTTTGGCGGCTGGATGCTCAGGACTCCATCGCGCCACTGAGGGCCAAAGTCGAGCCGCGTGCCTTGGTTGGCTTCATGCGGTTGGTTGGCTCCTCGGATTGCCGGAAACGCATATTGCGCCAAGGGAATTAGCGTGCCGTCGGCGATTCTTGGATAACTGCTTTCCGGAGGAAGCACACCGCCCCTCACCCAGGCGTCCATGTTGGCGATCATGGCCCTCCAGAAATACCTCACCGGCAGTGGAGATTGTGGCTGCTGTCCCTGTAGATCGCCTTTTCCTTTTTCCGGAGGAAAAGAGACCGAAAAATGCTGCAGCCCTGTGAAGTGATAGATGCGCACGTCGGGTGAAAGCATTACATCGCGCTTTCCGTCCGCACTGGTGTGAATCAGCGCGGCCGCGCGGCCCCAGTACTCGTAGGAGGTGTTGGAAAAGAAAATTTTCGGCACGACTTTTTCGGCCGTCGCTCGGTCGAGAAGCCCTCCTTCGTCCCCCGTGACCGGATCCTTTTCCGGCAGATCGGTGAACGGAAAAATATCGGTCGGAAAGAAGACGGAAGAAGTCGGTTGCGCGTCACGTGATGGCTGGGCAAAACGATAGTTAAAACTCCCGCGGCCTGCTCCGGCAACGTGGGCAAGCACGCCATCAAGCGCTATCCTGCCTTCTTCGTCGGCGTTGAAGCCCTGGTAAAGAAAATCGCGCAGGAAACGTCCATTTTGCGAAATGCCTTCGCCATAGACGCGTGCGGCCGGAGTGACGGCGTTGGGATTGTGTTTGGCGTAGGAGGCAAAGTCGCGCACGGCTGCGAATCCCCCGCCGGCCACCACCGGATCGGCTACCACGTAGACGTATTCGTAAAGTTTCCCGGGCTGAAAGCCCCCGTTAAGGTGAATGTGCTTGTCGCTCAGGACCAGTCTCCCGTCCACGATACGCGCAAATTGCCACTCGCTGCGCGGAATGGTTTTGCGCGGCGCATCCCGGGAGTCTCGGACCGTAAGTACGTTTCTCGGGTCGCTCGGCGAAGCCACCGGATATTCCGTGCCGCCAATGTTTCCAAGAATCAGGTGTCCCAGGGGAATCTCCCCCATCACTTTGGAAGGCATCACATCGCCACGCAGCAACCCGGTGATTGTTTTTCCATCGGTCTTTGCAATCGGAGCATAGAATCGCAGGGCATCGTCGCCGGCAGCATCCCATTGCCAACCGAGGCAGACGGTGGTGAAACCATTGCGCAACAGCCAGGCGTCGCCCGCATCGTTGGCCACGTTCCAGTCACCGCCGTCCACCAGGGAGATGATCCGGCCGCGCCCGCGGTTGGGCACCTCCAGCAACACAGCTCCGTTGCCCTTCTTTGGATCTTTCGGGCGCACGGCCATGAAATCCGCGGAAAATTCCACCCGGCCGTCTTTGAGGCTCACCGCTTTGTCGAGGTCCACAATGCGAAGGTTGTGACGATTGAAAATTGGCAGTGAAAAATAGACGCGACCCGTGATCCGTTCGTAAGGACCGGCATCGCCGAACGGTTTGCCGCCGAGGATATCCACGCGGGAACTGATTTCGACCCGTTCCACGCGAGCATGAAGCGGCAAAGCAAGGAGGGATGTTAAGACAAAGCAACGCAAAACATGCGGGAGCGACATGCGCGGCAGGATAACACGGCTGCCATTGGGGGGTGGGACGAATCGTTTCGCCTGAACCTGGTTTCAGACGCCCGGGTTTCGCGAGGCGTCCTCAAGGAGTTTGCGGCAGACAAACTGAAGGAGACCGCGCAAGTCCTCGGCGCGCACTGCACGGGAGTTCAGAGTGTCTTTCACCTGCGCCAGCGCATGGGATTGACGCGGCGCACCTGCAGCGTTGGCTCTGTTAGAGCGACCTATGATCTGAAGGATGGAATTCAGACCGGGCTCATCTCGCGCTAAGCCAAAGATTGCGGCACTTGGCAGGCTATCGTGACCGCTGGAATAGCAACGTGGACCACAAGAGCGCCGTCTCGTGTTCGCGACATGCGATCGGACTGGGATCACGGGTCACTCGGGGCCGCTCGGGAGCCATCCTCCGTGATCTTAACTTCAGTTACAGTCGGGGGCTGATTTTGTCCCCCGCTTCCTTTGAAGTTAAGACAGGGTAGATTTCGAAATCGATGATGTCGCTCCAGTTGGCGATCCATTCATCCAGCAGCGCACGGTCTTCGGTCTCCATCACTTGCCAGCAACGATCGAGCGTTTCGTTCACCCAACTCGAAACATAACACAATCCCCTCGGTACGAGTCGACCACGCTCGCGAAACCGCCGGTATACCGGCACAGCATCGCCATTCTTGAAGTTTTCGATGACCATGTATAAGCTCATGCGGCTCCTCGCCGCAATAGTTATACCTGTTTCGCAGAAAGAGACCACGGGTAGAAATGCAGGTTATCTCTGATGCTCTCAACTCAACTTCCGCCTTGCTCGTAATTCAGGGGTGATACAGAACTAATAGCAAGGTATCGTCGTGTTCATGTCAGCCTCGCCGCGCTGCCTCGATCGCGGCGATGTCGATCTTCCTCATCGTCATCATCGCCCCGAAGGCACGCTTGGCCTCGCCTCCGCCCGCCGCAAGCGCATCGGTTAGCGCGCGCGGGGTGATCTGCCAGGACAGGCCCCAGCGGTCCTTGCACCAGCCGCACTGGCTTTCCACGCCGCCATTGCGGACGATCGCGTTCCAGTAGCGGTCCGTTTCTTCCTGATTTTCCGTGGCGATCTGGAAGGAAAAGGCTTCGCTGTGCCGGAACGCTGGGCCGCCGTTGAGACCGAGACAGGGAATGCCAAGAACGGTGAACTCCACCGTCAGCACATCACCCTCCTTGCCGCTCGGATAGTCACCGGGCGCTTTATGAACAGCGGTTACTTTACTGTCCGGGAAGGTGGCGGTGTAGAAGTGTGCCGCCTCAAGCGCGTCCTTGTCGAACCAGAGGCAGATCGTGTTCTTTGGCTTCATGTTTCTATGCTCCTTGTGATCGCTCAGGGCGAGCTCAC